>PVML01020711.1_pt1 | contig 54046 bp, 56 predicted proteins | sample 1853371 | NCBI WGS metagenome assembly PVML01 (sample SAMN08533508, study PRJNA380276) | Human gut metagenome, whole genome shotgun sequencing project. | isolation source: participant 1, chromium library | host: Homo sapiens | collected 2017 | reverse complement strand
GAGGAAATGATTTAATGTTAAGTAAAAGTGATAAAACTAAATTAAGAGGCATGGGGCAGAAGCTTCGTCCTTTATTTCAAATCGGCAAAGATGGTATTACCGAAAATCTATGTGCCACCTTGTCTGATTCTTTGGAAGCACATGAGCTTGTGAAGCTGAATGCTTTGAAGACTTGCCCGGTGGGTATTCAGGAAGCAGCGCTTGATCTGTCAGCCGCCACCAACAGTGAAATTGTACAGATCATTGGCAAAACAGTTGTCCTGTATCGCCGCAGCAAAAAGAATAAGTGTGAATTATAAGATGCGGATTGGTTTGGTGGGCGGCAGCTTTGATCCTATCCACAATGCCCATCTGGCAATGGGAAAATGGGCACTGAGGAAGGATCACTGCAAAGAGGTTTGGTATATTCCAAGTGTTTCTACCCCGCTGAAGGATCGGGCGCTGACTTCCTATGCGATCCGTGCGGCCATGGTGAAAGCGGCGGTTGCGCCATATCGGCATATGAAATTATGTACGATTGAGGAAAAGCTGGCAGCTCCATCTTATACGGTGAGAACGCTGAGAGCGTTAAAGAAGCGTTATCCAAAGGCTGAATTTGTTTGGTACATCGGTGCTGATCAGGCTGCACAGCTTGATAAATGGAAGAATATTGAGGAGTGTCTGCAGCTGGCTGCTTTTAAAATATTTCGCCGCAATGGGGAATTGATCAACTGCGCTTATGACCTGCCGATTTTGGATATGGAGGAAATGCCGGTATCCAGTACGCAGATCCGCCAAGGGGCTTTTCAGCATTGTCCCGCGTCTGTGCGTTCTATTATTGCGCAGGAGCAGCTTTATATTGATGAATACGCGGCTCATTCCATGAGTGAGAAGCGGTATCGGCATTCTGTCAGTGTGGCGGCATTAAGCGCCCATTTGGCTAAAGCCCATGGTCTTGACGCCCAGGCCGCTTATACAGCGGGGATGCTTCATGATATCTGCAAGCAATGGCCTTATGAAAAAGCACGGCTTTGGATGCAGACGCAATTTCCTCAATATCTGGATGAAGCACCGGCCATCTGGCATGGTTATCTAGGGGCTGATACGGTTAAAAGACATTATCGGTTAAATGATAAAAAAATTCAAAACGCTATCTATCATCATGTCAAGGGAGACAGTACAGACCCGCTGGCGATGATTTTATATATGGCTGATAAGCTAGACCCGCTGCGTGATTATGATTCCAGTCATGAAATCGCACTTGCCGAAGAAAATCTGCATAAAGCCTATGAACTGGTTCATGCACAGCAGCAGGCATATTTAAAGAAGGAGAAGAAACTATGAATCAAACGCTTGAAACAATTTTAAAATCTATTGATAAAGCGAAAGGATATAACACTATTGTCTATGATTTTAATAAATTTAATCCATTCATCGATTATGTGGTAATCACGACTGCCAGCAATCTGCGTCAGGTTAACGCGCTGGCTGATTATATCCGTGAAGATCTTTTAAAAGAACAGCTGCCGTTAAAGCATATTGAAGGCAACAAGGAAAGCAAATGGGTGCTTGTCGATGCTGACAGTGTTGTTGTCCATATCTTTGAAGAAAATGAACGGTCAGTCTATGCGCTTGAGAAGCTGTATGCCGGCTGTGATCGGGTGAATTTTTAATGAATATGTATCATGCTTTAGCTGCTCATTATGATTCATTGGTGAAGGATGATGAGGCTACGCAGGCATGGGTCGATCTGATTGAACGTTCTGCCGATTTTAAGCATGTTGTGGAATGTGCCTGCGGAAGCGGGGAGATTACACTCGCTTTGGCGCGCAAGGGCTATACGATTGAAGCCAGTGACTTATCTGAGGATATGATTAATCAGGCAAAGCAAAAGCCTGATGCGGATAAGGTCGATTGGAGTGTTCAGAACATGATTGACTTAAAGATTAAAGCAGCGCCTGAACTGATGCTATGTCTTTGTGACAGCTTAAATTATATTCTGGAGGATGAACAGATCATTCATCTTCTGCAGCAAGCGTATGAACTGCTTTCTGAGCAGGGCACATTTATCTTTGATGTTCATTCCTTAGACCGGCTTGATGAATTTAAGGAAGAATTTCTTGAAGAGGGCTGTTTAGACGGCACAAATTATGAATGGAGTATTCAAAGCGATGATGATTTAATCTATCAGAATTTTGTATTCTATGATGAAGCGGCCAATGCCCATTATGAACAGCATATACAGCGTGTGTATGATCCGCTGTGGCTGAAGGCTGAAGCTGAAAAATGCGGGTTTACAGTGAACATCGTGACGGATTTTATCCATGACGGCATCACTGAAGGAGAAAAATATTTCTATATTTTGAAAAAGGGGGCAGAACAATGATTGGAATCATTGCGGCAATGCAGAAAGAAATTGATGAAATGCTGCTGCTGTGTGAACATGTGCAAGAAAAGCAGGTCGTTCACACAACCGTTTATGAAGCAGAATTAGCCGATAAAAAGGTTGTGCTGTGTCTGAGCGGTGTCGGCAAGGTAAATGCGGCAATCGCGGCAACGGTGCTTGCGACCCGCTATCCGTTAAAGGCGCTCTTGAATATCGGTACCGCCGGCGGTTTAAAGGCGAGTGAACATGTGCTTGATGTCGTGATCAGTGATCGTGTTGTTCAGCATGATTTTGATACCAGCGGCATTGATGGGGAAAGCGGTTATGGATTGTTTTATGAAGCAGATCAGCACTTGCTTGAAATCACCAGCCAAGTTCTTCAAAACATGGCAATTCCTTATCATATCGGCATGGTAGCGACCGGTGATCAATTTATCCATGAAGATCATCAGATAGAGCGCATCTTATCACGCTATCCAAAAAGCATCTGCGCTGAAATGGAAGCTGGCGGTATCGCACAGGCAGCGTCTTATTATAAATTGCCATTTATCGTTTTGCGTTCGCTCTCAGATGTAGCGGTGAATGATGATTCACCAATGGATTTTCTAAAATATGTCAGTGTTGCTTCAAAGCGATCCGCTGAGTTTACTAAACAAATCGTAGCAATATTATAAGCTGAAATCCCTGTGATTCCAGCTTTTTTCTTTATAATAAAAGCAATTTTACCAAAACTATTTGGCATAAATAAGTATGGAGGTAATTATAAAAGCAGTGCATTATATAAATGTAAGGAGAAAGAAAATGAATCAAGAAAGACGGTTGAATATTCTATTGCATGAATTATTAGAAAATCATGAGCCGATGACAATCAAGGATTTATCGTTAAGATTAAATGTTTCATACAAAACAGTGCAGAATGATCTTATGCAATTAAAACGTGAATTAAGTACAAAAGGCGCGCATATTGAATCAAAAAGAAGTATCGGTATTCACTTGATTATTGATGATGAACATCGATTTAATTCATTTTTGAAAAGTATCGTCACACAGCAGGAAGATGCAAATCGTGATGAAAATTTTGAAATTCAGCTGACCTATTTTTTACTTACAACCAAGAATTATATAAAAATTGATGAGCTGACAGATATTTATTATTTTTCAAGAGCGAAGATATCTTCGGTATTAAATAAAATTAATAAAAGCTTTATGAAATACCATTTAGAAATCGTGTCAAAACCATTTTATGGCATGAAAATTGAAGGTAAAGAAAGAGACCGACGCCGATATATTCAATCTATTTACTCATCATATATTTCTAATGAGCAATTAAATCAATATGAAAAATTATTAGCGATGAATCAGATCAAACAAATCCTTAAACGTCATGAATTATCGATGTCATCTACCTCTTTAGATTCAATAAGGATTTATATGGTAATTGCCATGTATCGTATGCAGAAGAATTGTTACATCGAAATGGATGTCGCCGAATTAAGCTACTGCTGTGAAATGAAAGAATTTGCTGCTGCCAGTGAACTTGCCAAATTGATGGAAGATAAAAATCATGATCCTGTGCCGATTGATGAAATTGCCTATCTGACCCAGCTTCTCAGCGGTAATCAGAAATATAGTCAAGATAAATACCAGAAATTTGAGGAATCGATTCATTTCGATCTGGATCGCTTGATTAAAAAGATCTTTCATCGAATCAATGATTTATTCGCTAAAGATTTTTCTAAAGACTTTGAGCTTTATATATCTCTTGGCCTGCATATGATTCCTTTAATAAGCCGTATTCGATTTAATTTTGGCATCAAAAATCCCTATGTCAGTGATATAAAAAAAACTTATCCATTAGCCTATGAGATTGCAGTTGAAGCAGCTATGGTATTAGAAGAAGAATTTGATATGGGATTGGACGAAGATGAGATAGGCTATTTGGCACTGCATTTCAATCTTGCGCTTGAACGTGAAAAGCTTCAGATTATCAACCTTAAAAAAATTTTGATAATCTGTTCAACCGGCGGCGGTATGGCCAATTTACTGGCTTTTAAAGTAAGCTCAAATTTTGCGAAATATATTTCAAAGATTGATACTGCTGATCTTCATGAAGTGAGTGAAAAAAATCTTGATGAATATGATTATGTCTTGACAACTGTGCCGCTGCCTTATGAATTACAGAAGCCTGTATTGCAGATTTCACATATGCTCAGCAGCAATGATATCGGTAATATTAATAGCTTCTTGGTTGCCCAAAAAGAGAGCTGGGGCTTGATTGATATATTATCTCCTGAAGATTTTATGACTGATATAAAGGGTGAGAGTAAGCAGGAAATAATTAATGCGATTGTTTTGCGATTGAAATTAAATCATCAGCTGCAGGAAGATTTCTATGAACAAACTCTGCGCCGTGAAGCATTATTTTCAACGGAAATAGACAATAAAATCGCTTTTCCGCATCCACTGGTGCAGGAAACAAATGAAACCTTTATGTCGGTAACAATCTTAAATAAACCAGTCTTTTGGACCCATGATTATGTGCAGGTAATATTGATCGGCAATGTGAAAAAGGGGGACGGCGCTAAAGCACAGCGGATGTATGAAGAGTTTGCAAAGCTGGTATCAAGTAAGGAAAGCATTCTTACTTTAATAAAAAATCCTACTTACCAGACATTAGTTAATGAAATAGAAAAACAAGGAGAACATTAAAATGGGAATTGAAAAAGGGTTTGAGATTATTTTGCATGCGGGTAATGCTAAGAGCATGGCTTTAGAGAGCATTGCCTTTGCGGAAATAAATGAATTTGAGAAAGCAAAACAGGAACTTGAGAAAGCGGATAAGGAATTGGTTTTAGCTCATCAGGTACATAAAGATATATTAGATTTGCTGGCTAACGGTCAAAAGATTGATGTCGATTTAATTCTCGCGCATGCCTTAGATCATTTGTCATCAGCAGAACTAATATGTATTTTAGCACAGAAATTCATTCATCTTTATGAAAGGATAGGAGGAAAATAGAATGAATATATTATTGTGTTGCAGCGGTGGTTTTTCAACAAGCTTAGTCGTATCGAAAATGAAAGAGGCAGCAAAGCAGAAAGGGGTGGATTGCCGGATATGGGCAGTAGGTGAGAAAGATATTGATGAGAATCTGCCTAAAGCGGATATTGTCATGCTGGCACCGCAAATTGCTTATCGGGCGGGTGATTTTGAATTAAGATGCCGACAGGCTGATAAAAAATTTGTGATGATCGGTCAACTTGATTATGGCCGGTGCAATGGGGAAAATATATTGACACAGGCGCTTGAAGCGTTATCTTAAAGAAAGGGAAAGATTATGAAAAAACTAATGACATTCATAGAGGGGACACTATTACCAGCTGTAAATAAATTCGGATCAAATAAATACATAGTTGCATTAAGAGATGGTATCGCAGCCATTATTCCATTTACGATTATTGGCAGTATCTTCATGATTATTACAAGTTTTCCGGTTAAAGCCTGGACCAATTTTATTGAACCTTACAGCGCTTATCTGAATATTCCTAATACTGTATGCATGGGCTTGATGGCAATTATTGCGGTTTATTCAGTGGCTTATAACGTCGCAAAACAGTTGGGTGTAAAACCAGTGTCGGCAGGCTTTGTTTCGCTGGTTGCATTTGTAATTACGCAGACTCAGCTTGATGGTACGATCAGTACGGCTAATTTTGGCTCAACTGGCTTATTCTTGGCGATTGTAATTGCATTGATTTCGACTAAAATCATTGAAATATTTGAGAAGAAAAATATTACGATTAAATTGCCCGCCAGCGTTCCTACCATGGTTGCTGATTCATTCTCTGTATTGATTCCAGGTTTTGTGGTAATTACCTTATTCTGGGTATTAACAAGTATTTTAGGCTTAGATCTTAACGCTATCCTGACTTTGATCTTTAGTCCGTTAGTCAGAGGCTTGGATACTTTGCCAGGTATGCTGTTAGTCGTTTTTGTTTCCTTAGCGCTTTGGTGCTGCGGAATTAATGAATCAGTTATTTCAGGGTTAACTTATCCAGTATGGTATGCTTTATTGGCTGAAAACACAGCAGCTTGGCAGGCTGGTGAAACCGTAACTCATATCGGTGCATATGGATTTCAATATTTTGGCTTCTGGATGGGTGGAACGGGCCTTACGATTGCTTTAGTATTACTAATGCTGCGGTCAAAAGTGAAAATGTATAACCAGTTAGGAAAGCTGTCAATTATTCCAGGTATTTTTGAAATCAATGAGCCAGTTGCTTTTGGCTTCCCAATCGTTTTTAATCCAATTATGTGGATTCCTTATATTTTAGCTCCGTTAGTAACGACAACATTATATTATTTTGCCTGCAGTATGGGTTTGATTGGCATGCCGGTAGTAGCTATTCCTTGGACGACACCGCCAGTATTAAATGGTTTCCTAGTTACCGGCGGTGATTGGCGGGCTGCGGTATTCCAATTAGTGATGCTGGTAATCGGTGTTATTATTTATTATCCATTCTTTAAATATGTTGAGAAAAAAGAATTGGCTGCCCAGCTGAGCGCTGAACAAAATGAAGCAATTCAGTAATTGAGAGGGACAAATGAAAACTTTAAAAGAAAATTTTTTATGGGGCGGAAGTATTGCCGCGCATCAATGTGAAGGCGCTTATCAGGAGGATGGCAAAGGGCTTGCGATTATGGATCTGGCAACGCAGGGCAGCTATGGGGTGCCGCGTGAATTTACAAAACAGGTTGAGCCTGGCAAAATCTATCCATCTCATGAGGGCATTGATTTTTATCATCGTTATAAAGAAGATATTAAATTATTTGCTGAAATGGGATTTAATTGTCTTAGAATTTCTATTGACTGGTCTCGGATATATCCAAGTGGTGATGAAGAAGTTCCTAATCAAAAGGGAATAGAATTCTATCAGCGGCTGGTTGATGAAATGCTGAGCTATGGAATAGAGCCGATGGTTACGCTTTATCATTTTGAAATGCCGGTTGAAATTGTCAGGCAATACGGTTCATGGGCAAATCGCAAAATTATTGATTTGTATTTGAAATTTGCTGAAACGATGTTTAAGGCATTAAACAATAAGGTACGGTATTGGGTTACTTTTAATGAATTAAACCATGTTGATCCAATGAGTAAGGCCTCCGATATGTTTACTTATTTAGTGGCTGGTATTAAGTATTCTGAACTGGAAAATCCTAAACAGATACTTGCGAATATCGGTTATAACATGAGCTTAGCGAGCGTGAAAGCTGCTTGTTTAGCCCGTAATATCAACGCTGATAATAAAGTGGGCTGTGTATTTGGCATTACACCATTTTATCCGGCAACACCGCATCCGGATGATGTCTTAGCGGCTTTTAAACAGACGATGCGTGATTTCTATCAAGTTGACGCTATGTGTTTTGGTCAATTTCCTCAATATAAAATAAATGAATATATCAGCAATGATATAAATATCGATATTCTTGAGGAAGATGAAAAGTTCTTTTTTGAAGGCAGATTGGATTTCTTAGGCTTTAACTATTATCAAAGTGAAATGTCATCGACGCTTAACACCAAACAAACGTCTGAAAACCGCGGCTTGCATGGCGGTTATATCAATCCCTACCTTGAAGTATCCGACTGGGGCTGGCCGATTGATGCAAAGGGTTTGCGATATATGCTTAACCTTGTTTATCGGCGGTATAACCTGCCGATCATTATCACAGAGAATGGTCTAGGAGCTGCTGATGAGGTCACTGCAAATAATGAAATTATTGATGATTATCGAATTAAATATTTGAATGATCATATCAGAGAATTGAAAAAAGCGGTTATTGAAGATGGTGTTGATTGTTTTGGGTATCTGATGTGGGGACCGATTGATTTGATCAGTGCGACAACTGGAGAGATGAAGAAACGATATGGCTTTATCTACGTTGATAAACAGGATGATGGGTCAGGGACACTCAACAGATACAGAAAGAAGTCTTTCAATTGGTATAAAGAAGTAATCGCCAGCAATGGCGAGAGTATTGAATAAAATTAAAGATTCCTCTACAGTTTAACTCACTGAAAAGGAATCTTTTTCTTGTTTCTATTAGATGGCAATCTATTTTTAATCATGTTATACTCCTTGTATTTCTGATATTGACTTTGCCCTTAGGGCAAGGTGTACCATAGATTTAGACAGGAGGTGGCTTTATGCTGACAATTGGTGAATTCTCAGCAATATGTAAGGTTTCTGCGAAAACATTGCGCTATTATGCTGAGATTGGCTTAATATTGCCAGAGCTTATCAATCGTGATACCGGTTATCGTTACTATTCGATGAATCAGCTTGAAACGATGCTGATCATTCAGCGATTAAAGAATTATGGCTTTTCATTAGAACAGATCAAGGCATTGATTCAATCAGAAAATAACTTCAGCGATCAGCTTTATTTGGCCTTGTCACAGCGCAAACAAGAAATGGAAAAGCAGATCCAGGCGATGAATGGTACCCTTGATCAGCTGGCTCACGATTTAGTGATTTTAAAGGAAGGTAAATCTATCCTTTCATATTTGGAGGATATCGATGTGCAGCTCACAGAGGTTCCTGAAATGAATCTTCTGTCAATCCGCAAGCTAGTTCAGCAGGCAGACTTTCCAGCAGCGTATGAGGATTGTTTCGCTGCCTTATTCAGAAAAATTGTGCAGGATCAGCTGACATGTGCAGCAGCGCCGATGGTGCTTTTTCACAGTGATGAATTCAGCCCTTGTGGGATGGATACTGAATTTGCGATACCGATCAAAGAGCGGGTAACCGGCACCAGAGCTTTTTTGCCTGGCCTCTGTTTGAAAAGTGTACTGACTGGTTCTTATGATAATCTGCCTTCTGTATATGCCAGACAGAGTGAATGGATCAATCAGGAAGGTTATGAAAGTAAGGACGCCTTATTTGAGGTCTATGTTAACGATCCTTCTCAGGTTGAAAGCTATGATCAGTTAATTACGGAAGTTTATCTGCCAATCCGAAAAAAAGAGAATGTGCTGAATCGAAAGGAAAATGCGTATTATGATAAATCAGGAGCAGTATAAAATAATTGAGAATTGTGTTATGAAAGATTACAAGAATACAGCCGGAATTGTTGTTATGAAAAAGGGTCAGCTTATGCTTGAGCAATATTTTAATGACTGTGATGCTGAAAGTATGGTTCATGTTTATTCCGTAACCAAAAGCATTGTTTCAATTCTTATCGGCATTGCATTAGATCAAGGATTCATTAAAAGCATTGATCAGAAGGTGCTTGATTTCTTTCCTGAATATGCGATTAAAAGAGGCGAGAAGCTGATCCAGCAGATAACCTTGCGTGACTTGCTGATCATGCAGGCACCATTTAAATATCGAATCCCGCCTTATTTGAAATATTTTAAGAGTGATGACTGGCTGCAATTTACACTGGACTTATTAGGCGGCCGAAAACCCGTTAAAACCTTTAACTATACACCCTTGATTGGCCCGGATATTTTTACCGGCATTTTACGCAGGTCCAGCGGCCAGACAGTGTTGGAATTTGCCAGAGAATACCTTTTTGAACCTTTGGAAATCAATGTCGAAAAGAGTATTTATTTTAACAGCAAAGAAGAACAGATGGCTTTCAATAAGGCTAAGGATATCAACGGCTGGGCAGCTGATCTGACGGGTCTAAACGCCGGTGGCTGGGGCTTAACGCTATCTGCGTTAGATATGGCTAAAATCGGTCAGTTATATTTAGATAACGGTCTTTGGGAAGGCAAACAAATCGTTTCTGAGCAGTGGGTAAAGATGAGTACAAAAAGACAAAATTTTTGGGAACAGGAAAAGCTGGCGTATGGTTATCTTTGGTGGGTTATTGATGAAGAGAAGCACTCAGCGGCAGCGGTTGGAGACGGCGGCAACGTGATCTATTATAATGCTGAGCATGATTTGGTTATAGCCATTACCTCGCTCTTTGTTCCCCGTGCGAAAGACCGCCTCGCATTTATAAAAAATACTATTGAGCCGCTTTTTATCGGCTGATGCTGAAACCGCAGCTTTTGCGGTTTTTTATACTAAAAAACGTGCCTTAGCACGTTAATTAACAGGTATCAATTCATTTCTTTTCAGGAAAGCCGTCAGATTTTCAATATCCGTTTTTGTATTTGCTGACCATTCAAAAGTATCTAGGATATCATAACCGCTGTCAAGTTTCTTTACTTTGACAATGGCTGGGATACTCTCTATTGAATAGAGATTTTTTATGATTTGATTGTTGTAGGTAGAGGATGAATCTTTATAGTTTATTTTATAAATTTCATCGAAGTGAATTTCACCGTTCTCATTGCTGATCTGCCTAAGCATAACTTCATCAAGATAGATACAATCTTCGTTCTCAGAATCATAGACAAATACATAAATCGTATGATCCTCAGCAGCTTCAAATACATCTGTTATTTCACTTTCTTTATAAAGTTTAGCATTTACGACACTTAAATTTACTTTTTGCAGCTTCATGTAAGTATACAGCAAAGATAAGGCGGCAAGGATGGCGAAAATTGCTACTGCGACAGCGGCAATCTTAAGCGTTTTTTTCATAATAAATCACCCCGTACTATTTATTTTAACATAACCAAGATTTTATGACAATAACCCTTAACTTAATGTATAATAGAGGAGACGAAGGTTGGAAGGAATGATTCGCTTTTGAAAATACAGAGTAAATTAATATCGTTGTTTATGGTCTTGCTGCTGCTGATTCTGATTGTTGTTAATTATGCGCTCAATATCAGCGGGCCGGCTATTAAGGCAGAGGCTGAAGAAAAACAGATGATTTTAAAGATACAGGAAGAATACCCGCAGTGTGAGGATTTTTATCGTCATAGTTTTCGTTATGTGACATATTCAGCAGCAGATGCGGAAAAGATTTACTGGTTCAATCAGTTTGGTGAGCTGATTCAGTCAAAAACAAAAGCGTCGGCACAAACTGCTGAAGCGCTGCGAATCGCGGCTGAATATGGTTTCAGTGACATTGCGCCGGTTTATGGCTATGGTTATGAAAATGCCGTATATGTATTTGAGCAAAAGGGTACTTATCTGTATCTTGATTATGATACACTTGAGGTAGTTTATTATATGAAGGAGAAGCTGGTATGAGCAAATGGTTTGAGAAGGATTACATTGATCGGATCAGTTATATCCTGAGTGAGTTTGAAACGATCAATCTGAATGCTGAAGAGGGAATGGTTGTTTTGCTGATTCAGTTTTATAATGATCATAAACAGACGATTGAAGCGGCATCTATTGCGCAAAAGCTGAAGGTGGATGTGGATCGGATAGATGAAATTATCAATGGTTTAAGTGAGAAGGGATATTTAAAGATCAGCTTTACGAATCGAACTTTAGAATTTAATTTAGATGGTATTTTTGAACATAGTGAAGAGGCTATGGAGTTTAATGAAACCTTGTTTGAAATGTTTGAGAATGAATTTAAACGGCCTTTGACACAGATTGAACTGCAGCGGTTAAGTGATTGGATTAAAACTTATGAATTGAAATTAATCAGCTATGCGCTTCGAGAGGCTTCAATTAATAAAAAATGGAGCTTTGACTACATCGATAAAATTCTTTATGAATGGCAGCGCAAGGGGATTACAGCTGAGAAATATGAAAGCGGGGATAAATAATGACAACGGATGAAATACTTGATGAACTTGAATTGATTTTTCCAAATGCTGAATGTGAATTGATTCATAAAAATGCGTATGAATTATTGATTGCTGTAATTTTATCCGCGCAGACAACCGATGTGTCAGTGAATAAGATTACGCCAGCCTTGTTTGAGCGCTTTCCTACCCCACAGCTATTGGCGAAGGCTGAGCTTAGTGAGATTGAGCCATACATTCATTCAATTGGTCTCTACCGCAATAAAGCGCGTTCAATCAAGGGCTGCGCTGCTGCCTTAGTAGAGAAGCATCAAGGCATAGTGCCTTCGACTATGAAAGAATTGACTGCCTTGCCTGGCTGCGGAAGAAAAACGGCAAATGTCGTGCTCAGCGTTGCTTTTGATGTACCAGCCATTGCTGTTGATACCCATGTTGAACGGGTAAGCAAACGACTGGGATTAGCGAAACCGGATGACAGCGTGCTTGAAGTAGAGAAAAAATTAAAACGTAAGATTAAAAGAGAACGCTGGAATAAGAGTCATCATTTATTTATCTTCTTTGGCAGATATTTATGTATGGCGCGAAATCCTCAATGTGAGCGCTGTCCATTTCAGTCAATATGTAAACGAAAAAAAATTGAAGCTGTCAGTTAGCTTCAATTTTTTTATTATTCATCGGTTGGATCTAAAGGCTCTTCAGTATTTGGATCATCCTTGTGATTGTTTTGAGGATCGTTTTTATCTGTATCTGAAGGAGTTTGATTGCCTGGACCAATTGGTTCATTTGGATCAGTAGGATCGGTTGGACGATTTGGCCGTTCATCATCATCTTTAGACTCAATTGTCGTACAGATCTTATTGCTGGCGGCGATACCGTTCTTGTAGGCGTAACTGCCGCAGACCTCAACCTTTTGTCCCGGCATGATCGGCAGTAATTCAGACGCTGTATCAGTGGCATAATCGAAGGAACCAAGACTAATGTTATTGCTGGTTACTTCAACACGGTAAACAACCTCACCGAAGATTGCACTTGGATCGTAAAGCTTTGTACCGGAGAAGTTCGGATAACCTTCAACGCCGTGATATTTGCCGTCAAATGGTTCGAGCTTTTCAGCTTCCGGATATGGCGTGAACTTGAAGTTAACTTTAGAGGTAGCATCGTCAAGCTCAGCAGTAAACGTTTTTAATTCAGATAATTCATCAGGCTTTAATTCATTCAATGTCGCAAATTCACTCTTAATTAAACCGGTCGAAATCATTTCATCCGGTGTTCCTTCAGGTACTGCGTAATAACCATTATCGAAGGCACCCTTCACATGGGTTACTGATACAATGCCTGACGGCTGTTGAATTGCTGACGGATAATTATTTTGATGGATAAAATCAAAGAGTTTTTTATTGATTTGTCCCGGTACATTCAAGAGCATTTTATTCGTATCAAACCAAGTAAACTTACCAGCAACTGGTTCATCATAACCTGCCCATGTAGCGGCTGTATACTTCGAAGTATAAACAACCATCCATTTATCTTTCATGGCAACTTCTGGGATACCGTATGCGAGTCCATCCTGTGCCCAGTCTGTCGTACCGGTCTTACCATAAACAGGATATGGTGAAATCATGATTTGAAGCAGATTCTGCCAATTTGTGCTGACTGCATCTTCAAGCAATACTGACATCAAATAAGCAGCCTGCGGTGAAATTACATTTACAGATTCATAATTAGGTTCAATGCTTTCGGTCTTGCCGTCTTTAAATACAATCTTGCGGATCGTATGCGGCTCAATGTAGTTACCATTATTGGCAAAGATGGAGAAAGCGCCGGCCATTTCAACAGGAGTCGTCGTCATATCAGCACCGCCGATACCATAACCGAAGGAGAAGTCTTCGGCAGTCAGATTTTCAAAGGCTGAGAAGCCGAGCTTTTTCATATGTTCCAGAACTTTGTCAACACCGATTGTATCACACAGTTCCTGAAGGGCTGTAATCGCTGTTGTATTTAAGGAAACAGCTACGGCATACTGATAAGTAACATCACCGCGGTTCTGACCGTCGGCATTATAGAATGGTGTATTTGTACCACGGTATTTCATCGGGGCATCAAGCAGGATATGATCAGTTGCCCAGCCCAGATAATCAAAGGTCAGACAGTAATCAATCAACGGTTTAATTGAAGATCCGGACTGCTTAACTACACCATAAGCACGATTTCGCCGATTGTCGCCGTCATAGCCGCGGCCGCCGCCCAATGCGATGATCTCACCGTTTTGATTATTCATCAGAGAGAAACCAACCTGGAATAGTTCATCATTTTCAGGATAATTAATACCTGCTTCACCATTTAGAATCTGATCCGCTAATTCCTGCGCACCGCGATCCATACTCGTATAGATTTCCATGCCGACTACCGTTGGATCAAGGCCGCCGGTCAATTCAATAATTTCTTCACGTACTTTATCGATATAGCTTAAATAAGGAGAGGTTTCAAATACGATAGGCCCGCTCAGCTGGAACGCCAATTCAGTATTGGCAGCCAATTCATGCTCTTCTTCAGTAATATAGCCGTGATACAGCATCAAATCGAGCGTTTCATTGCGCCGTTCAATGGCTGCGTCATAGTTGTAATATGGATCAAATCCGTTTGGCGCGTTGATAACACCGGCCAGGAAGGCTGCTTCGGATAACGTAACCTGCGAGACATCCTTGCCAAAATAATATTGAGCTCCTTTTTGAATGCCGCGGGCTGGACCGCCAAAGTTAATCAGATTGAGGTACTTTTCAAGAATTTGCTGCTTTGAGATATGACTTTCAGCCTGCATACTTAAGAAAATTTCCTGCACCTTACGGGCAATGCGGACAAAGCCGTTCGGCGCTTTTTCAAGCTTTGACATATGAGATACGTCAATCATCTGCATGGTCAGCGTTGAACCGCCCTGACCAAGATTTCCCTGTTTAACATTTTCAAGCGCTGATTTTATAAAACGGGGAAGGTCAAAACCGTTATGTTTATAGAAACGGGAATCCTCGATAGAAAGGAAGGCATCAACGACAACTTGAGGTATCTGATCATAAGACACATTTTCACGCGTGCCATCCTCACGGCTTAATTCAATAATAACGTTGCCGTCAGTATCATAAATTACCGAGCTTTCCTGAGTTTCTAATGAACTGGCATCATACTTTGGTGCATCAGGATCATTCAGAATGCCATCCAGCAAGTAGAAAGCCGAAACACTGCCGATCAGGACCAGCGAAAGAATAACGATAATGATCGAATTCAGTACCTTAACCCCTTTGCTGCCTTTTTTTATATTGTTGTTATTTTCCATTTTTATCCTCCATGAAATAAAGCTCATCAACATTATCCAGATAGTTCAGACGCGGTGTCAAACCTTCTCTGATCAGTGATCCGTGAGCGCGAATCTCCTGAATCGTTAATGATTTTTTTGTTTCATTGTTATAAGCATCAATCACATATGCAGCATCTAAAAGATAAGTTTCATTCAGGCATGTAAAGCGGATTATGACAAATCCGATACCGCCGTGAAGCAATACTTTTTCAAGATGCTTGATTTGATGCGGGTGAATTGCTTTAAATGTAAAGCTGGTCCGGTTTTTGGTTTCTTTAGCCTCAAAATCAATCGCTTTACCCCGGTAGATGCCGTTATAATCTGTTGTTGAGGGCGTTTTATAATAAGCCTCAACGATCTTGGCGCTGCTTCGTTTGGGATAATCAACTCTTACAACCTGAATCGGCGTCGGTTTCTTATGTATCAAAGCACGGTCAATTTCAATATAATAGTCATTGCTGGCGTTGATATCACTTTCCAGCGTCATGCCGCGTCCCATATGACTGAGCCGGGCATCGACTTTCAGCGCTTCCGCCGCGGACGTCTGCAAAACATTTGTTTTTTTGGTTGGATAACCAATCATAGTATCACCTTTTACTATTATAACCAATTTGCTTTCTTATTTCCATAGCAAACTAAATTGCTTCTGATTTTACTTGATTTTTGTGCAAAGATTTGAGAAACTATTAGGGTGGAAGGTGATTGTATGGACAGAAGATTCAATTTAAAGGTCGAAGATGTGCTTGAAAAGCAGTTTAATATCGATTTTAAAGGTTATGCCGCCAGTGAAGTTGATGAATTTCTGGATATGGTGATTCAGGATTACCAGCAGTATGAGGAAATGATTCAGGAACTGGGCGCGACGATGCAGAAGTATGAAAATACAATTGAAACCATGAAAGCAAAAATATCTGAATTGGAAACCAGCAGTAAAAATGCTGAAGAACACGTGGCTGCTTACAGCAATGTGGATATTTTAAAACGTCTTTCACGTTTGGAAGCTGAAGTTTTCAAACGCTAAAGTTAACATTTGGGCAACCGCTGACTGCCTGCAGTTAGAGGAAAGTCCATGCTCGCACGTCCTGCGATGGACGTAGTGTTTGTGCTGGCTGAATCAATAAGGCCAGGCAGAGAAATCTGACGGCCGGTAATTCGCCTAAGGGAAACTATGGCGGAACCGTTAATGTGCCACAGAGACGAGCGCTGAAGAAATTCAGCGGATGGAACGGGTAAACCCCACAAGCGAGAAACCCAAATTTGGTAGGGGAATCTGTGTGAATGAACTGAAAGGATCACAGGACATAGCAATATGTAGATAAATGGTTGCCACTTCTTAGGAAGGACAGAACATGGCTTACAAAATGTTGACTTTAAACACTCCTTGTGAGTGTTTTTTAATTTCATCAAAAATGAGGATGATTTTCTAGTGATATTATAGAATATACCCATTCACTTATGACAGCAGCTTGTATGAAAGGAATAAAATTGGCATAAATACAATATTTTTCTTTATGGAATTGCATGTTTAAATGATGATTGGAATTTTACTTAATTTTAGAAGAAAATGGTAAAATTATGTTTTTTCTTGTTGTTTCGATAAATCCGTGCTTTTCTATAAAAAATCGGTTATACTAAATGAGGCAGGTGAGTGGTTCTTGTGTTTATTTACTTTCCTTGCTGAAATTGATATAATAAATTATAATGAATTAAAATACCGACAAAGGGTGATTAAATGAAAGAAATAGGAGAACTTCTAAAACAAAAAAGACTTGAAAAAGGTTACACCATAGATGAAGTCAGTGACAAGACTCGTTTATCTATTCCTCATATTAAAGCGATCGAAGCCGGCAATGTAGATTATTTTAAAAATGATTTACCTTATCTTCGGTATTTTCTGCGTTCTTATTGTGAATTGGTTGATGTTGATTTTGATTCAATCAAGGATCAGCTGCAGGATGTTGTAGAGGAGTATACGCATACTTTTTCTATTAAATCCATGGAAGAACATAAAAAAATTGAAGAGCATGTACGCACGCATAATGCCGAACAGAAGAAAACCCAAAAGAGCAAGAAGCGTAAATCACGCCAGCATATTGATTTTTCATTGATATCTTTTCTGACCATTGTTATTATCGTGATTGCTTCGGTTATATTTGTAGCGGGATTCTTTATTTTAAGAAATATGCAGACACCGCTGCAGCCTAATCCACCGATTGTTACACCGACGCCAAGCGATCAAGTTCCTGATCCTGTACCTGTTGAACCAGAACCTGATCCTGAACCGGAAGCTACGCTGAATGTTTCTGCGAAGGATGCGACAACTTATGTGATCAGCGGTTATGGTGACGCGGAAGAATTGACGCTGACTGTTGAATTTGTGCCGCGCGCGTGGTTCCAGGCTACCAAGGATGGTGTAGTGCTGAGTGACCCAACGGCGAAAATCTATGAATCCGGTGAGACGCTGCAATTAAAGCTGAATCCGAGTGTGGATAAGGTGCTGGATCTTAGAATTGGTTATTTTGCGGGAATGAAATTTAAAGTGAATGATGTAGAAGTGAAGCTGGATGATTCAATTGCTAATACACCTGGATCATTGACTATCAGCTTTGAAATTGGAGGAAAATCTAGTGAATCTGCCGAATAAATTATCTTGTTTCAGAATGGCAATTGTGCCGCTGATCGTTCTTGTTATGCTGTTTCCTTACGCACAGTTCTCAATTGCAATGCCGGATTTTCAGTTTGGCTTTGTGACCTTGCCATTAAAGAATATTTTAGTGCTGGTGCTTTTCGCAATTGCTTCGTTTACGGATTTTCTTGATGGTCATATTGCCCGTTCAAGAAATCTGATAACTTCTTTTGGGAAATTTATCGATCCTATTGCGGATAAGCTGCTGGTAAATACAATGTTTGTGATGTTTGCCGCAACTGCGGTTGTACCGGTAGTGCCGGTCGTTATTATGATTTGGCGGGATACGATTGTAGATGGTCTGCGAATGAATGCGGCGCAGAAGGGAAAGGTTGTAGCTGCCGGTTTCCTTGGTAAACTGAAAACAGTTACGCAGATGCTGGCGATTATAGTGATACTGCTGAATAATCTGCCGTTTGAATTAGTTCGTTTTCCGATGAGTGATTTTTTACTTTGGTTTGCGACATTGATTTCGGTAGCGTCAGGAATTTCTTATTTTATGCAGCTTAAGGATATTATTATGGAGTCAATGTAATGCAGGCATTGGTTGATGCATTGAAAGCAGAAGCGCTGAGTATCGGCACCTGTGAGAGTTTAACCGGCGGTATGTTTGCCTCTGAGCTGACTTCAGTGCCGGGGGTATCTGCTGTTTTTAAAGGTGGGTTTGTTACCTATTGGAATACATGTAAAATTGATGTTGTGCATGTAAGTGCGGAAACGATTGATAAATACGGTGTTGTGTCAGCACCGACCGCAATTGAAATGGCTGAAAAAAGCCGGCTGCTGCTTGAATGCGGCTGCTGTATCTCTTTTACCGGCAATGCCGGTCCTGATGTTTTGGAAGGTAAACCGGCTGGCCTAGTTTACAGCGCGGTGGCTTTTGATGACGCGGTTTATGTTTATAAGCTTCAGTTAAGCGGCGAGCGAAACGCGTTAAGGCATCAGGTATGTGAAGTAATGAAAGAAATTCTGCGGCAGCTTGTGGGAAGCCGGCATGCAGCTGATTTTGAAAAGCAGCATCAAAGATTAATAGAAAATTTAGGCATTATGGAGTATAACGCATATATAAAAAGTGTGAAGGAGCAGAATCATGGATGAAAAGAAAACAGATAAGATGTTAGAGAAGGAAGCGGATAAAAAGGATTCACTGCTTCAAGATACAATTAAACAAATTGAGAAACAATATGGCAAGGGTTCAATTATGAAATTAGGGGACCGTGCCAATGTGGATATTGATGCGATTCCTTCCGGTTCAATTAAACTGGATTTAGCATTGGGTATCGGCGGGTATCCGAAGGGCAGAATTATTGAAATTTATGGTCCTGAATCAAGCGGTAAGACAACCTTAGCGCTGCATGCGATTGCGGAGGTGCAGAAACGCGGCGGCCGTGCGGCTTTTATCGATGCTGAAAATGCGATTGATCCGCTTTATGCACAGAATTTGGGTGTGCAGATTAATGATTTGATTCTGTCACAGCCGGATAGCGGTGAACAGGCTCTTGAAATTACTGAATTGCTGATTAAATCGAATGCAATTGATTTAGTTGTCATTGACTCAGTCGCTGCCTTGGTGCCGCAGGCTGAATTAGACGGTGAAATGAGTGATTCACAGGTTGGCCTTCAGGCACGTTTGATGTCAAAGGCGATGCGTAAGCTGGCGGGAGTGATGAACCGCAGTGAATGTACGGCGATTTTTATTAATCAGCTGCGTGAGAAGGTAGGCATCATGTTCGGTAATCCGGAGACGACGCCGGGTGGCCGTGCTTTGAAATTCTATTCTTCTGTGCGCCTTGATATCCGTAAGAGTGAGGCAATTAAAAATGGCTCTGATATCATCGGTAATAAAGTGAATGTCAAAGTAGTTAAAAATAAGGTTGCGCCGCCATTTAAGGTCGCAGCGATTGAAATTATGTATGGCGAAGGAATTTCCTTTGTCGGCGAGCTTGTCGATTTATGTGTTGATTATGAAGTCATCCAGAAGAGCGGTGCTTGGTTCTCTTATAAGGGAGACAAGATCGGTCAGGGCCGTGAAGCGGTTAAGGCTTATCTTAAGGCGAATAAGGATGTTCAGGATGAAATTTACGGCTTGCTGAAAGAAAAATTGAATGCCAGATAACAAGAGATGCACAGCATCTCTTTTGCATTTTCAGGAATACTTGTTAAGTTTAAATAATTTGGGTTGTGAAATGTGTGAGAATTGTGTAAAATAATAAAGGGAGTTTTATTTACTCTCTCATAAAATGACAAAAGGAGGTCAGAGGATGGAAAATCCTATTACTTTTCTCTTGTCAGGGATGATAGGTTTAGTTCTTGGTATCGTCATTATGGCGATCAGATCAAGGGCTGGTTTAAATAGGGATCAACAAAAGGCGGAGGAAATCCTGAAGGAAGCGAAGGCGAAAGCTGATAATACGCTGAAACAGGCAATCCTGGATGGCCGCACACAAACTCATGAAATGAAGCTTGCTGCTGAAAAAGAAATTAAAGAACGTAAACAGGAAGTTTCGGATATGGAAAATAAATTGCTTCGCAGAGAAGATAATTTGAATTTTCGTGATGAAACTTTAACAACTAAAGAACAGCAGATTGATCAGAAAAACAGTCAATTAACTAAAAAAATGTCTGAACTAGACGAGATGGAAAAGAAACTTCAGGAGAAAATCGATGTCCAGGTAACGGAATTGGAAAGAGTTGCCGCTATGTCGACGAATGAAGCGAAGAAAGAATTATTCGATATCGTAGAAAAACGTATGGAGAATGAAGTAGTTGCATATATCAAAGAAAAAGAAGATGAGGCGAAGAGTGTTGCTGCTGAAAAGGCGCGCAATATCATTGCTTTATCCATTCAGCGTTTATCTCAGGATGAAGCGGTGGAACGGACAGTTTCTGTTGTAACGCTGCCGACAGAAGAGATGAAGGGACGTATTATCGGCCGTGAAGGACGTAATATCAAGGCAATTGAACAGGCTACGGGTGTTGATTTAATTATTGATGATACACCGGAAACCATTACTGTTTCATGCTTTGATCCAATCCGCCGTGAGGTAGCCCGCATCGCTCTTGAAACTTTGATTCGTGATGGCCGCATCCAGCCGGGCAGAATCGAAGAAGTTGTAAACAAGGTGCGTAATGAAATTAATGCCAACATTGTTAAGGTTGGTGAGGATACCGTATTTAAGCTGGGTATCGGTAAGATCGACCGTGAGATCGTTAAATTGATCGGCCGTCTGAAATATCGTTACAGCTATGGTCAAAATGCCCTCCAGCATTCGATGGAGGTTGCTTATCTGACTGGCATGATGGCCGCTGAATTAGGCTTGAATCAAAATCTTGCAAAACGTGCGGGCTTACTGCATGATATTGGCAAGGCACTTGATTTTGAAGTGGAAGGCAGTCATATTGAGCTTGGTTATAAGTTCTGCAAGAAGCATGGTGAAAGTGACGTTGTGCTGAATGCAATACAGTCGCATCACGGTGAAGTAGAACCTACTTATCTGATTTCTAATCTTGTACAGGCTGCCGATACATTAAGCGCGGCTCGTCCGGGTGCCCGTTATGAGGCAATGCAGAATTATATCAACCGCCTTGAGGAATTAGAGAAAATTACTAAGAGCTTTGATGGTGTTGATCAGTGCTATGCGATTCAGGCAGGCCGTGAGATTCGTGTTTTGGTTCATCCGGATAAAGTGGATGATAACGCATGTACGAAGCTGGCCCGCGGTATTCGTGATAAGATTGAGGCTGAGCTTACTTATCCAGGCCAAATCAAGGTTACGGTTATTCGTGAATTAAGAGCGAGTGAATTGGCTAAATAACGATGAAAATTTTATTTGTTGGTGATGTGGTTGGCAGTGTCGGCCGCCAGATGGTGATCGATACAATACCGCATCTAAGAGAAGAAAAAGCGATTGATATGGTGATCTGCAACGGCGAAAATGCTGCCCATGGCAAGGGGATTACCAAAAAAATCTACAATCAGCTGATTGCCGCTGGCATCGATGTGATTACAATGGGAAATCATACTTTTTCTAAAAATGATATCCTGCTGTTTATCGATGAAGCTGATCGGCTGGTCAGACCGATGAATATGGAACCGACGGAACCTGGGCAAAGCACTTGTGTGGTCCAAATCGGCGGTAAAAAAATCGCGGTAAGCAATCTCAGCGGTGAGGTGTTTATGAATAATATCACAGATTCACCGTTTGCCTGTATGGAAGATATTTTAGAGGCATATGAGGACTGTGATCTGCATGTTGTTGATTTGCATGCCGAGGCTACCAGTGAGAAGATAGCGTTTACTTATTGCTTCGCGAACCAGCTGGCTGCCGTTGTCGGTACGCATACCCATGTACAGACTGCTGATGAGCGGATCGTTGACGGCTGTGCCGCGATCAGTGATCTTGGCATGTGCGGCCCTTACAACAGTGTGCTGGGGCGTGATATTGATGAAGTGATCGCGCGTTTTAACGGTGAAAAGACGAAATATACAATGGCGTCAGGCCCTGGTATCTTCTGTGGCTTGATCGTAGAAATTGATGATATCAGCAATCGCGCAGTCAGCGTTGAACGGATACAAATTAAGGAAGAAGCGTAAATTTGCACTTCTTCTTTTTTTTCTTCAGTGATAGATTTTTATTCAGTTTCCAGGCTTAAAATACTTGCAGTAGATACAACTTATGTTATAATAGTTAAGAAAGAAAAAGGAGGATTTATCATGCCAGTAAAAATTAACGAAGATACTTGCATCGGTTGCGGTGCTTGTGTAGGTGTTTGCCCAGTTGGTGCATTGTCAATGAACGATGACTCTAAATCAACATGTGATGAAGGAACATGTATTGATTGCGGTGCTTGTGTATCAACTTGCCCAGTAGAAGCCATTTCACAATAAACCAAGCCTTGCTTGGTTTTTTTGGGCTTTAATTTTAAAGGAGAAAATAGAATGAAAGTACATGAAGATTGGATGAAGCCTTCTTTAAAGGAAGCACAAAAAAGAACGAATCAACAGGCTGCGATTGAAAAGAGTCTGTTTAATATACCATTTGAAGCACGTAATATCGGCTGCGGCCGTAAATATTTCCTGCGTACCTACGGCTGTCAGGCTAATGAACGCGATGGTGAAACCATTGCCGGTATTCTTGAGGAATTAGGCTTTGAACAATGTCATACACCAGAAGAAGCTGATTTTATTTTGCTGAACACATGTGCGGTGCGGAAAAATGCTGAAGATAAGGTTTTGGGAGAGCTGGGGTCATTAAAACGCCTGCGTAAGACAAATCCTGATCTATTATTCGGCATGTGCGGCTGTATGGCTCAGGAAGAGGAAATCGTTGATACAATTATCAAAAAATATCCGCATGTGGATTTGGTGTTTGGTACACATAATATTCATCGTCTGCCGATTCTGCTGTATCAGGCAATGATGGCCAGAGAGAAAACGATTGAAGTTTATTCAAAAGAGGGCGAAGTTATTGAAAATCTGCCTGTGAAACGCTTTGGTACCCATAAGGCATGGGTCAATATCATGTATGGCTGTGATAAATTCTGTACATACTGCATTGTTCCATATACCCGCGGCAAAGAGCGTTCGCGCACCGTTGAGGATATTTTGGATGAAGTGAGAGAACTAAAGGCGGAAGGCTTTAAGGAAGTGACACTGTTAGGGCAGAATGTCAATTCCTATGGAAAGGATCTGCAGCTGGCAGGCGGCTTTGCCGGCTTGCTTGAAGAAGTCGCGAAAATCGGTATCCCTCGAATTCGTTTTACAACCTCGCATCCATGGGATTTTACGGATGAAATGATTGATGTAATCGCTCGTTATGATAATATCATGCCGTTTATTCATCTGCCGGTTCAATCAGGCAGCAATGAAATTCTTAAAATCATGGGACGCCGTTATACGGTAGAACAATATCGCACACTGTTTGATAAGATTGTGTCTAAAATTCCAGGCGTTGGTTTTTCAACGGATATCATTGTTGGTTTTCCAAATGAAACTGATGAACAGTTCCAAAAAACTTTAGAGCTTGTTGATTATTGTCAGTTTGATAATGCCTTTACCTTTATTTATTCACCGCGTGCCGGTACACCGGCAGCCGCGATGGCGGATAATGTCAGCTTAGAAGTAAAACAGGATCGTCTGAATGAATTAATGGAGCATACAAATCGTTATGCCCGCTTGAAGAATGAGGCTTATGCGGGCCGCGTCGTGAAGGTCTTGGTCGATGGACCGTCTAAGAAAAATGAGCTAGTTTATTCAGGCTATACAGAAACTAATAAGCTTGTCAACTTCACAGCTGAACAGCCGATTCAGCCAGGTGATATCGTCGAGGTTCAGATCACGGATGTAAAGACTTGGTCGTTGGACGGAGAGGCAATTAAAAGTGAATAGTTGTTCACTTTTTTTGTTATTTTTAGCAAGTAGTGGTATAATATGCATAGCGACTTATACTAATAGATTTGAAATATAATTTGATAGAAGAGCATAAAGGAGGAACTTATGGATCAAGTACGCATTTTTGCGCTTGGTGGACTCGATGAAAACGGCAAGAACATGTTTGTAGTCGAAGTAAATGAAGCGATTATTCTGATTGAGGCAGGATTGAAATTTCCTGATTCTGATCAGCTGGGGGTGGAGTTTGTCATCCCTGATTTTAGTTATTTAATAAAAAATAAAGACCGTGTAAAGGGGATATTTATCACTCATGGACACGACGATGTGATAGCGGCGCTGCCTTATCTGCTTAAGCAGATTAAGATACCGGTTTATACCGGTGCGCTGACCGCTAATATTCTGCATGATATGCTGAAAAAAGAAGGCATCCGCGATGTGAAAATTCACAAAATAAAGCGAACCAGCCGTCAGAATGTCGGCGGTGTAACCGTGAGAACATTCCCGATGACGCATGCTTATCCGGACAATTTTGGTGTAGCTATTGAGAGCAGTCAGGGGTATATCGTTTATACCGGTGAGTTTATCATCGATTATGATGTTCTTGAAGAAGAATATATGTGTGATTTGAATGAGTTAAGTGAAATTGGTAAAAAGGGTGTTCTTTGTCTTCTGAATGAATCGGTTTCTGCAGATAAGGAAGGCCATACAGCGCCGAAGCATCGCATTACGAATCTGATTGAACCGATTTTTGAAGGCGCAGAGCATCGTATTGTGATTTCTGCTTATCGTCAGAGCTTATTCAGAATCATTGAAATCATCGATCTAGCTAGAAAATTTAACCGTAAGATTTTCTTTTATGATAAAGAATTGCGCGCATTGTTAAATCAGATGGAGATATTAGGCTATTATAAGCTGCCTCGTGAAATTGAATTAACTGAAAAACAATTTGATGATGCGATGGATGATGTTGTTGTCTTGATTTCTGACAGTGGTAAGAATTTGTTCAGGAAGATTCAAAACATTGCTATGCATGAAGATAAGAATATTAATTTCCGCAGTGATGATACGATTATTATTGCTTCACCGGTGGTTAGCGGTACGGAATTAGAAGCGGCGAATATGGAGAATGAGGTTTACAAGGAAGGCGGCAAGCTGTTTTCTTTGAAATCGAAGACGGTTTATTCTATGCATCCGTCCAGTGAAGACTTAAAAATGATGCTGTATCTGTTTAAACCAAAATATTACATTCCGGTTAAAGGCGAATATCGTCATTTAGTTGTGAATGCTAATCTTGCGACTAAAATGGGTTATCGGCCGGATAAAATCGTGATTTTAGATAATGGTCAGATTGCGGCTTTTGAGAATAAGGTGCTTAAGTCAGTGGCTGATCATATCGAGCTGGAAGATACGATGATTGACGGCAAGGAAAACTGGGATGTTACCGGTGTTGTTTTAAAAGATCGTGAACTGCTTTCAACGGATGGGGTAATGATTGTCGGTGTATCAATCGATGCTAAAACGAAGAAAATTATCGGCGGCCCAGATGTTCAGACACGCGGCTTGATTTATTTGAAGGATGCGGACTATATCGTGAAAGAAGTTGGCAATATCTGTGAAAATACGATTGAAGCTGAGGTTAAGGATCATGTCTATGAGAATTTGGCAACCCGCACGAATATTCGTGATAAAGTAACTAAATATTTAATGAAAGAAACTGGCAAGCGGCCAATGGTTCTGCCGGTCATTATCGAGATTAATAATAAAGCTTAGCAGGAGGTAGACCATGGCCAAAACGAAGAGGAAGACACGTCCGGCAGCAACTAAAGAAGATAAAGAGGTTTTGATTTATATTTATGCGCTGCTGATTATCACATTATCGATCATTGGTCTTTTGAATATAGGGATTGTCGGTGAATTTTTGAATCAGGTTGTCCGTTATTTCTTCGGCAGTCTGTATGGTGTAGTTTATGCTGGTATTATTTTTGCTGCGGTGATGATGATGCTTCGCCATGACATCAAAAAGTTAAAGCTGAGGCCTGCATTTGGCGCTTTCTGTCTGTTTTGCGCATGGCTGCTGCAGACATCAGCTCCTCAGGATACTTCAATCACTGGCATGACAATATTTAGTGAATATGTGAAGAACTCGTTTATGATATTTCGCGGCCAGCTGCCTACAACGGTTGGCAACGGCGGTTTGATTGGGGCTTTTCTTTATTCATTGTCAACCCTGCTGTTTGATAAGATTGGTACTTTAATCTTCAGTGTGGCATTATTGCTGCTGGGTGTGTTAATGTTTGCCAATAACAAATATGTTCAGGGCTTTTTCAAACGCTGTACGTTATTATTTAATTCTTTGATGAATAAGCGTCAAAAACAAAAGCGTGAAGCAAAACCAAAGAAGACAAAGACGGTTAAAGTCATGGAAGATCAGGAAGAATTTGATATGGATGTCTTAAACGCAAATCAAAATCAGAGTAAATTTGATTTTCTAGATCTTGAGGCAGATGAATTTAATGATCTTGAAGAGCCGGCAGTTCATGAAGAACCGGCAGCTCATTATGAAACATTATCTGCAGAGCCGCTTAAGCATGCAGAACCAGTTGAACAGGATATTTTAAAAAGTGTGGAAATCCCGCAGGTTAAAGAGGAAAAGCAGGAAGAGGCTTTTGTTTCGGTATTTGAAGAGGATTACACAAATTATAAATTACCAAGAATTACCTTACTGAATGAGAATGCAAAGAATACAAGATCATCCGTGAACATAAAGGCTGCTAAAGAGAGCGGTGATAAGCTGATGCGGATTCTTGATGAATTTGGCGTAAAAGCTACATTGATGGAAACACATATTGGGCCAAGTGTTACTAAGTTTGAGGTAAAACCTGATTTAGGTGTTCGTGTCAGTAAAATCAGCAATCTTCAGCATGATATAAAAATGGGATTGGCGGCCAAGGATATTCGTATCGAAGCTCCGATTCCAAGCAAGTCTGCCGTTGGTATAGAAATTCCTAATATTGAAAAGACGACGGTTGGCATGAAGGAATTGATGAAAAATGTCCCTGAAAAATATGCGGACAGTAAATTGCTGTTTGGTTTAGGGAAGGATTTATTAGGCAATTGTGTTTACGGCGAATTAAATAAGATGCCGCATTTGCTGATTGCCGGGGCTACCGGTTCAGGGAAGTCGGTATGTGTGAATTCAATCATCGTTTCTATCTTAATGCGGGCTAAGCCGGATGAGGTTAAGCTGCTGCTGATTGATCCGAAGAAGGTTGAGTTTACGATGTACGCACAGGTTCCGCATTTGCTGGGACCGGTGATTACTGATGGTACAGAGGCGTCTACCGCGTTAAAAGTTGTTGTTAATACGATGGATAACCGCTATGAATTGTTCTCTCAGGCGGGTGTCCGCAATATCAGCGGTTATAACAAATATATTGAAGAGCATCCAGAAGAAGGTTTGAAGAAAATGCCATGGATCGTTGTTGTGATCGATGAGCTTGCTGACCTGATGCTGGTTGCCGCTAAAGATGTTGAAGCAAGTATTCAGCGTATCACTCAGCTGGCTCGGGCTGCCGGTATTCATTTAATTGTCGCTACTCAGCGGCCTAGTGTGGATGTTATTACCGGTATCATCAAAGCCAATATTCCAAGCCGTATCGCCTTTGCGGTATCCAGTGCGATCGATTCAAGAACGATATTGGATCAGCAGGGAGCTGAAAAGCTGCTTGGTATGGGAGATATGTTATATATTCCTGTCGGTGAGCAGGTTGTGACCCGTGTTCAGGGTGTGTTTGTTTCAGATGAGGAAGTGCGTAAGGTCTGTGATTTTGTCAGCGCTCAGGCACGGCCAAAGTTTGATGATGCGTTTATTCGACTGCAGCTGATCGATAGTGGAAGCGGTTTAATTGATTCTTCTGATGATCCGTTGTATGATGAAGTTAGGAACTTTGTCATTCAGTCACAAAAGGCCAGTACCTCGTTTATCCAGCGTAAATTCAGCATTGGATATTCCCGGGCTGCCCGGCTGGTGGATGTGCTGGAGGAGAATGGCGTAGTTGGGCCTGCAAGAGGAAGCAAGCCTCGTGAAGTTTACATAAAGAAAGAGAGGACGGATAGCGATGAGTAAAGTTTCAGAAATTATTTCTAATCCAACTTTAACTTATGCTCAGCAGGTTTTGGCGTTAGCCAGACTTGCGGAAAGTGAAGATGACACATTAAAACTCGATGATGAATTCAAATTAGCATTAAAAGAACATACGATTTGTGATTTAGGTGAGGGAAATGCGCCGTATCGGCCGCGTTATATTGTTCCTGACTATGACTTGTTCATGGAGAAGGGTTGTAAATTTTTAGAGCTGGATCCGCCTAAAGATCTGTTAGAAGCTGTAAATAATCTGTTGATTTTTTATAAGCATGTACCTTCTATTACTTCATTCCCTGTCTATTTGGGAAACTTTACTACAATGTTTGAAAAATTTGATGTGGATGAAGCTGAAACACGAAAAGTAATGCGTTTGTTTTTAAAGCATATCGATAAAACGCTGACTGACTCTTTCGTACATGCGAATATCGGTCCTAAGGATAATCGTGTAACACGTATTATTCTTGATTTGACAGAGGAAATGCAGCTTGCAATTCCAAATATTTCTTTATTATATGATGAAAACGAGACTAGCGATGAATTAGCTTTAGCCTGCATTAAATGTATGCTTGCTACTTCAAAGCCAAGCTTTGCAAATCATGCGATGTATAAAAAAGAGCATGAAGGACCCTATGCGATTGTCAGCTGCTATAATGCGTTAAAGGTTGGCGGCGGCGGATATACATTACCGCGTCTGCGTCTCTATGAAATCTCATTAAAGGCTGCCAATGTTGATCAATTTATGAATGAGGTACTGCCGCATTATTGTGAATTAATTTTCCGCAATATTGATGCGCGTATCCGTTATATTGTTGAGGAAAGCTCCTTCTTCAAATCAAATTTCTTAGCTACTGAAGGCTTCGTAAAGCGTGAAAACTTTACGGGTATGGTGGGTGTCGTAGGTCTTGCAGAGTGCTGCAATCATTTGCTTGGCATCGATGATAAGGCTAAGGGCTTCGGCAATAATGAAGAAGCAAATGCTTTAGGTGAGCGTATCTTAGATAAAATCAATGAATTGGTACATGCACATCACGGCGTTTATTGTGAAGGCTGCAACAACATGTATGTGATGCATGCACAGGTAGGTATCGATACTGACGGCATGGAGGATTCACCAGGCGCCAGAATTCCAGTAGGCTTTGAACCAGAGCTCTATAAGCACATTCAGGTTGAAACAAAGATGCATAAGCATTTTGTATCCGGTATCGGTGATATTTTCAAATTTGATGATACATGGAATAATTCAAAGGGTGCGGTGCTTGATATTATCAAGGGAGCCTTTAATTCAGGAATGCGTTATTTCACAGCTTATAATGCGGATAATGATGTTGTGCGCGTCACCGGTTATCTGGTAAAGAAGAGTGAAATTGAAAAGCTGAACAATAACAAGACCAGTCTTAATAATTGCAGTGCCTTCGGTCAGGGAGCTGCCAGAGATTCACATGCTTTAGACCGCCGTGTTTATAATGAAAGCGGCAGTTAATAAGATTATTTCGTTTTCTAATGTAGACGGCCCCGGCAACCGCTGCTCAATCTTTTTTCAGAGCTGCCCGTTTCGCTGTTTATATTGTCATAATCCTGAAACGATTAATATGTGCGTCAACTGCGGCGAGTGTGTAAAAACATGTCCGGTGCAGGCGCTTCAAATGGCAGACGGCAAAGTGGTTTGGGATAAGAAGCTATGCGTTGAATGTGATACATGCATTAAAACATGCAAGCATTTGGCATCGCCTAGAATCAGCTGGATGAGCGTTGAGGATGTGGTTGAGCACATCAAATCAATTAAGCCGTTTATCCGCGGTATTACAGTAAGCGGCGGTGAATGTATGAACCATGCTGATTTTCTTCTGGAATTATTCAAGGAAACGAAAAAACTTGGCTTAACTTGTCTGATTGACAGCAATGGCTACTATGATTTTGAAGATTATCCTGAATTGATGGCTGTTTGTGATGGCGTCATGCTTGATGTTAAGGCTATTTCTGATGATTTTCATTATTTTGTCACGGAACAGCATAATGCGATGGTTCTGAAAAATCTGCGTACCTTATTGGCAATGCATAAGCTTGAAGAGGTCAGAACCGTTATTCTGCCGGGATACGAAGATGAAAATACAAAAACTGTAACCGGTGTTTCTGAAATCATCAAGAGTGAATGCCGTTATAAATTACTGAAGTATCGTTATTTTGGTGTACGGGATGCCGGCGTGAAGGTTTTTGGCGAAGGTATCGTAAGCCATGATGAGCTTGTGCGCTGTCAGAAAATCTGTGAAGAGCATGGCTGTTCAACAAGCGTTATTATATAAAAATTAAAGACTGATTTGTTTCTCTCTTGAGAGGCTCATTGAGCCTCTTTTTTGTTAATTTACCTTTATTTTTACTGTGTCATGCGTTAAAATAAGAATATTGTTTATACTAAGAAACAAGGAGGATTTTCGATGAAAATAAAAATCAGAGAGGGGGTAACTTTAAATTTTATCCAAAGTGATAAATTTAAAGATATCGCTGTTTATATTGACTTTCTGCATGAGTTAAATGAAAAAGATGCCACCGAGCGTTCGGTGCTGTCAATGATGATGACGGACCGCTGTGAAAAATATGATACGAAACAGAAAATGTCAAATGTATGTGATGAACTATACGGTGCTACCTTGTCATGCCGGACCATTGGCTGCGGCGGCGGTCATGTGGTAGAATTTCGCAGTAAAATCATTAATCCAATGTATGTTGAAGGGAGTGCGAATTTGCTTCGTGATCAGCTATGCCTGATTAAAGAGATTCTATTTAATCCTTATTATGAGCAGGGACACTTCAGTAAGGAGATTTTTGATGAGGCTGTGCGGCTGCTTAAATCAAAAATCATGCGCCGTCTTGATGATGCTCAGACATACTCACTGCTGCTGGCGTTTCAAAAGGCTGGTGAGCAGCAGCCGTTAAGTATATCGGCACTGGGCAGTCTTGATATATTGTCAAAACTGACGATTGAAGATGTTGAAAAGCAATATCAAAGCATGCTGACTAATGATCCTGTTGAAATCATGGTTTGCGGCCAGTTTGATGAATTGCAGATGGGACGCATGATTGAATCTATTTTTGACTTTACACAGCGCTCAACGAAGGTAAATACACACTACTGTCTTAATACGGCTGCCAGTGATGAAATTACCAAGGTTGAAAAGGATATCCCGCAGACCAATATCGCTATGATCTGGAAAAACGGTATCGATGTCGTAGATGAACAATATGCAGCATTGCGGGTCGCTAATGGTATTTTTGGTCAATACTCAACGAGCTATCTGTTTCAGGAGGTTCGTGAGAAACACAGCCTTTGTTACTCCATTTTTTCTAATTTGATTTCTTTTGACGGGGCCTTAGTGGTAAGCACTGGTATTGAACATCAAAATATCGATCAGACAATACAGCTGATTAAAGAGCAGTTTGAACGCTGCAAAAAGGGTGAATTCAGTGATGAATTAATTTCAGTTACCAAGAAAATGATTATCAATTCACTGAAAGCGAGCCGTGATGATATGAATTCAATGATGTCTTATGCATACAACAATTCATTGCTTAATCGTGAATTAACCATTGAAGAAAATATTGAAAGAATCAGCAATGTCAGTAAAGAGGCAATTCTTAAGGCATTTAATGCCTGTGAGCTGCTGGCGACAGTCGTGCTGACAGGGAAGGAGAAGGCGCATGAATAAGGTAATCAGTAATAAATATCAAGAGTCTTATATCGAAGAGACACTGCCTAATGGATTAAAGGTTGTGTTGTGGCAGAAAAAAGGCTATGAAAAGAGCTATTTTATGATGACTACTCCTTTGGGTGCCTTAGATATTGAACAGGTGGATGCTGACGGCAAGGCTTTTCAGTTTGAACCGGGTACTGCGCATTTTCTCGAGCATAAAATGTTTGAAGATGAAGATAAGGATGTAATGAATCTGTTTTCGGAAATGGGAGCCAATGTCAACGCCTTTACTTCCTATACAGAAACCGCCTACCATTTCACAACTTCAGAAGATCCTGAAGCGCCATTAAATCTCTTACTTGATTTTGTACAGCGATTAACGATCAGTGAGGAATCGGTAGAAAAGGAAAAGGGAATTATCATTCAGGAGCTGCAGATGTATCAGCAGATGTCTGATTCACGGCTGATTAATGAAACTTTCTCATCACTTTTTCATGAGCATCCGCTGCGTTTTGATGTCGGCGGCTCACCGGAATCAGTGAATCGGATAACTAAATCAAGTCTGGAAGAATGCTATGCTTTAAATTATCATCCTTCTACGATGATTTTAGTCGGGGTTACCGGCCGCGAGCTTGAGCCCTTGCTGGAAATCATTAAAAACAATCAAATGAAGAAGCAATTTAAGCCAATCAAAAACGTAACCCGCAAACAATTCAGCGAACCGCAGACCGTAAAGCGTCCATATTACCAATTTAATATGGATGTGACAACACCCAAGGTAAATATTGCCTATAAGCTTCAGGGAATTAAAGATGGTATGCAGCGGCTTAAGATGGAATGGTGTTTAAAATTTATTTTAGATGCTTCCTTCACTTCCTTAAGCGAGGATTATCAGCAATGGCTGATTGATGGAACAATCAATGATTTCTATGGCTTTGAACTTGAATTTGGCGAAGATTTTGGTTATATGATGTTTTATACGGAAACTGAGAAGCTGGATGAATTCAAACGAATTGTTGAGCTGACATTAGAAAAAGCAAAAGCTAATGGTATCAGTGAAACAACGCTTAATCAGCTGAAGCGCCGCTATTATGGGCAGTCAATCCGTGATTTAAACAGTTTTGATGATATAGCCTTTACTTTTATGAGAGATTATTTCAATAAAATCGACTTCTTTGAAGCTTTAGACGTAATCAATACGATTACAATGGCTGATATTCAGGCGGCTGCTGAATTGATGGATCTTGAACATCAGGCTATTCTTCATCTGATGCCAATTGAGTAATTACTTATAACTCAGAAAATCTACTTTCTCGGCAATCATATCGTAATTAATAAACGCATTGCCTTCCTGCGACTGGTAGGTTCTTGACTGAATGCGGCCCTTGATACCCATCATGTCGCCGACTTTACAATAATCAACGACCGTTTCTGCACTGGCACGCCAGACTTCGACAGCAATTTGGTCATATTCATAAACCCCTTCGGAATTGCGGAAACCGCGCTCTACATTTAAGAGCAGGGTAGTATGCTTTGTTCCATTAGGGGTTTCTTTCATTTCCGGCTTTTCCAGAACTTTGCCGATAACTACAAATACATTGATCATAATTTGTTCTCCTTTTATGTGTAGCTGTATTATGCCTTAAAAACAAAAAGTTGGCAAAAGTCCGAATTTGCACTTGACAAGCAAAAAAGCCTGATTTCATCACAGTGAATTCCCAAAAAAAGCCCGATTTATGCAAATTCGGACTTTTTTAATTTTATATAAAAAAAGACACGCTTGTGCGTGTCCGTAAGTGACTATCTGTTGTAGAATTCGACAACCAGCAGTTCGTTTACTTCTTGGTTTAATTCGCTTCTTTCAGGAAGACGAACATAAACACCTTTTTTAGCTTCTTTATCAACAGTAACAAATGCTTTAGTGTTGATTGTAGCTTCTAAAGCTTCAGCGATTGCTTTCATATCTTTTGAAGTTTCTTTTACTGCAATTGTCATACCAGGCTTAACGATGTAAGAAGGGATATCCACTTTCTTTCCATCAACAGTGATGTGACCGTGGTTTACAAGCTGACGTGCTGCGCGGCGAGTTCTTGCAAAGCCCATGCGGTATACAAGGTTATCCAGTCTTGATTCAAGCAGGAACATGAAGTTGTCACCCTTAACACCCTTCATAGCAGATGCTTTTTTGAAAGTGTTGTAGAATTGACGTTCATTGATTCCATACATATAACGAATTCTTTGTTTTTCTCTTAACTGTAAACCGTAGTTAGTCAGTTTTACTCTCTTCGTTGGTCCATGCTGACCAGGAGCATAAGTTCTTTTTTGTAATTCTTCGCCAGTTTCAAGAACTGAGAAACCTAAGCGGCGGGAAACCTTCCAAACAGGTCCATTAATACGTGCCATTTAAAAATCCTCCTTTAATTGTTTTATGGTTTTTGGCTATAAAACAATAACAGGGCGTAAATCATCATTGACGGGTGTCAATACTTTCGGTATCCTCACATATTGCAGCATGCTACCCGATACCCCGCAGAAACTGCGTTATTGACGCCTTAGACAAGACTTTACGAGCTGCCATCATTTTGACGCTATATTACTATATCATTGATTGAATGTCCAGTCAATGAAAAAAGTGGAAATGCTGAAAATTTCGTTAATTTATACGCTAATAACGGGTTGATTTATGATACAATAAATACAGTGAGGTGTGTTTATGGATAAGATTATGGAAACGCTCAAAGGACTTGGGGAAAACAATAACTTTTTGATAGGTGTAATCGTGGTCGGCGTGATTTTGATCCTGCTGATTATTTTTACGGTTCTGAACACTAAAAAGGTAAAAAAGCAGCTGAATGAAGCAGAGATGAATTATAATTCATTAAAGAGTATTCCTTTACCCTTTAAACTGAACAAGGCAGTCGCTTTGTCAAGAGTCAATTCTGCCGTTGCGGAAAGTGTGGAACGTTCCCGCAATGAATTTGACATCGTTCAGGAACAGCTGAAAGAAGCCAGTGTCTATCTCGGTGAAATCGATGATCTGATTTATGTACATAAGGTTAAGCAGGCAAAGCGTCAGCTGAAGGAATTGCAGGAACTGCTTGAAAACTGTTCGGTGGGCGTGCATAAATTATCAACCTCTTTGGATAATATTCTGGAACAGGAAAGCGCTCAGCGTGAACAAATCAATAAGCTGAAAAACCAATTCCGTATCGATAAAGAAATCATTCGTGATAATCGAGAAAATTATAATAGCGGCATCGAAGTTTTGGAAGCGCGGGTAACATCGATTGAGAAGATGTTTTCTACCTTTGAAGAATGGATGTTCGCCAGTGAATTTGCCAAGGCAGGCACTCAGCAGGTAGAAATCAGCGAGGCGATGAAGGAACTTGAACAGCTGATGGACGAATTTCCTGCCTTGTATGAGGAAGCGAAGCTGTCATTGCCTAAGGCGATCGATGAAACGGGATATGTCTATGCTCAGGCACGCAATCAGGGTGTCTATCTGGAACATCTTGAAGCAAAACGCAATCTTGAAACGGTGACCGCGATGCTTAAGGACGATCTTGGCCGGTTGGCAGAAGGTCAGATTGAGGGCGTCATGTATTCCTTGCTTGAATGTGAAAAACGTCTCCAGCAGCTGAAGGAACAAATTGACCGTGAAGTGAAGGCTTCTGAGGACTTTACAGCATCCTATGAGCCATTGCTGAATGACATTCAAACAATGAATGAAAATATTATTAAGCTGCGTGATTTATATGAAAAGGTAAAGATCCGTTTTGGTTTTGAAAATCTGAATGATTCATTAGATGCGATTGACCGCATGATGAGTGAAGTGCTGATAGCTCGGGACAAGCTGAAGGAATCGGCCGCTAATCAGGCGATCCCAGCGACTACGCTGATGCTTTCAATGAATGAATTGAAGCAGCACTGCAAGGAATTGCTGGATGAGCTTGGCAAGGTGAAGAAAAAGCTTGATACGGCATGCGCTGACGAAGAGCGGGCTAAAAAGCAGCTGCTTAAGCTTCAGCTGATCGTGAATGAAATTACGGTGAAAATCAATAAGAACCGCCTGCCGTCCATCTCTTTAAAATATGAAGAAGATCTTCGTAAGGCAAATCTGATTATTAATGAAATTAACTGTCTGCTTGAGGCAACACCGCTGGATGTGGCTCGTCTTAATGAAAAATTAAAAGAAGCGATTGACTTTGTCTATACCTTATTTAACAGTGTCAATAACCTTGTCGGCATGGCAATCATGGTTGAAAATACCATTGTCTTCGGCAACCGTTATCGTTCCACTTATCCGGAAATTGACTCTGAACTGACAAGGGCGGAATTGTGTTTCAGAAACGGACAATATACGAAAGCATTAAAAATAGCTATCCAAACAATTGAAAAACTGCATCCTGGTTCTTACGAAAAGCTGATTCGCAAGACTCAGGGAACGGCTGCGTAGGTGTGCTATGATTTATTTAGACTACGCATCAACAACGCCTGTTAATCAGGAAGTATTAAAAGCTTATACCTATGTTTTAGAGAAATACTACGCCAATACAGATTCACTGCATGACGCAGGCTTAAAAGTTGCGGAATTAATGGAACAGAGCAGGGAGCAGACAGCTTCCTGCTTAAAAGTGAAAGCGAATGAACTGATGTTTACCTCGGGTGCCAGTGAAGCGAACAACACGGCAATCAAAGGCAGTGCGTTTGCGCTGCAGCACCGCGGCAAGCATTTGATTACCAGCTGTGTGGAACATTCAAGTGTCGATCAGACAATGAAACAGCTTCAGGAATTGTTTGGCTTTGAAGTGACTTATCTGCCGGTGAACAGCAGCGGTGTTGTAGAAGCAGAGACTTTGCGTCAAGCCCTTCGTAAGGATACGATTCTCGTATCAATCATGGCTTTAAATAATGAAGTGGGATCAATCAATGATATTGCTGAGCTGGCAAAAGTGACCCATGAATCTTCACGGGCAGTATTTCATAGTGACTGCACACAAATATTAGGCAAGCAGCCGTTAACTTTTTTGCCGGATATTGAGTTAGCCTCATTTTCGGCTCATAAAATCTATGGCTTAAAGGGCAGCGGCCTGCTTTATCACAAGCAGAATGTGCGTTTAGTGCCATTGATCTGCGGTGGTCAGCAGGAAGCCGGCCTGCGCGGCGGGACAAGCAATGCGCCCTGCAATATTGCATGGGCTAAAACGATGCGGATCGCGTTTGAGAAAATGGATGAACACAGCCGGCACGTGTCAGAACTGAATCAGCGCCTGCGTCTGGGATTGGCCGAAATTGACGGTGTTGAAATTAATTCACCACAGGATGCGACACCCTACATCTTAAATTTTTCAGTCAAGGGTATGACCAGCGAGGTCATGCTGAACGCATTGAATCATTATGGTATCTGTGTCTCATCAAGAAGTACCTGCTCCTCAAAAACCAAAGCGCCTTCCAAGGTGCTGATGGCTATGGGAATCAGTGAGGAAAGAGCAACTCATTCACTGCGGATTTCGCTTTCTCATTTGAGTAAGAAATCAGAGGTTGATGAATTGCTGAACGTATTAAAGGAGATATTTAATGACTATCGAATCAAATAATAAAATGGTTTATGATCACATTTTAGTTCGCTATGGCGAATTATCAACAAAAGGTAAAAATAAAAAGGATTTTATCCGCCGTTTGCATCAGAATATGAAAAACGCCCTGCGTAATTATCCGGCTTTGGAATTTGAACGTACACATGATCGGATGTATATCCTGCTGAATGGTGTTGATCCTGATGAAATAGCGCCGATTATCAGCCGTATTTTTGGAATCAGTTCATTTTCTTATGCGCTCAAGGTGAACAGTGAGATTGAAGATATTATCGCAGCGGCTTATCATTCCGCATGCCAAAGCGGCGCTAAGACTTTTAAAGTGGAAGCCCGCCGTCATTACAAGCTGTTTGGCATGATTTCTGATGAAATTAATCGTGCGGTTGCTACTGAGATTTTAAAGAATACGGAAATGAAAGTTGATGTTCATCATCCAGAGCTGAGAATTATGATTGAAGTGCGTCAGTTTGAAACTTATATCATGACTAATAAATTATTGGGAGCCGGGGGTTATCCGGTAGGTGTCGGCGGCAAATCGATGGTTATGCTGTCCGGCGGTATCGATTCACCTGTCGCTGCTTATTTAATGATGAAACGCGGTATCACAGTAGAATGCATCCATTACGCATCACCGCCGTATACATCACCGCGTGCCCAGCAGAAGGTCGTGGATTTAGCTAAAATCTTAGCCGCTTATCAAGGCCATATCCGAATTCATGTGATTCCCTTTACTGAATTACAGCTGGCTATTTATAAGCATGCGGATGAAAGCTATTGCATTACCTTAATGCGCCGTATGATGTATCGCATCGCAGAGCGTCTCGCTCAGCGTCAGAACTGTTTGGCGATTGTTAATGGCGAGAGCATCGGTCAGGTGGCTTCACAGACATTAGAGAGTATGAATGTAATCAATGAAACAGTGACCATGCCGGTAATCAGACCGGTAGTGACGATGGATAAACTGGAAATTATTGCTTTATCAGAAAAAATCGGCACTTATGAAACATCAATTCAGCCGTTTGAAGACTGCTGTACGATCTTTACGCCAAAAAATCCGGTAACGCATCCAGTAAGCCGTAAAGCGGCTGCTTTTGAACAAAAATTTGATTATGATGCATTGATTGAGGATTGCCTGAATAAGATTGAAATCATTGATGTTTATCCAAATCAAAAAAATAACACAGAAGAAGATTTATTTTAGTATAAAGTTTTAGGGTGGAGATAAACTATTCTTGAGGTGATAAAAATGGACCACAAGAGAGAATATCAAAACCAAAATCTGAATCAGAATTTGAATCAAAATCAAAACCAGAGACAAAATCAGAATCAGAATCAAAGACAAAATAACTCAGTTCAAAACAACTTGTATCAGTTTGAAATGGGTTATGAATTAGGCGCTGATATTGAAGAAGCTAAAAACATGCACAAACAGGAATACTGCAAGGATGAGCTTCAAAACAATATGAGAAAGCTTAATGAAAAACAACAAAACAACCAAAATAACAATCGATAGTTTATTTTGAAGAAAATACCGCCGGCAATACAGTCAGCGGTATTTTTATTTGCTTGTAAGTCATTGGTAATCCCGCTTTCATTTTAGGAATAGAATGGTTATAATTAAAAGATAGGAAAGAGGTGAAGCATGAGAGAATTTGTAGTTAATAAGAATGATGCTGATCAGCGTGTAGATAAATATCTGAGTAAGAGTCTCAAGCGTTTGCCTAAGAGTTTGATGTATAAATATATTCGCAATAAAAAGATAAAAGTGAATCGTCAGCGCTGTGAAATATCTCAGCGGTTAAATGTCGGGGATACTATTCAGATGTATATCAGTGAAGAGTTTTTTGATGAACAGCTGGATACTTCATTTATGCAGGCATCAAAGCTGCAGAATGTGGTTTATGAAGATGATCATTTATTAATTGTCAATAAGCCTGCCAACTTGCTTGTGCACAGTGATGAGGCAGATCAGACGGATACTTTAATCAACCGCATCCTGAAATATTTAGTTGAGCATAAGGCTTATGATCCGGTTTCTGAAAAAAGCTTCATGCCGGCTCTATGCCATCGCATTGACCGTAATACAGAAGGTCTTGTGATTGCGGCGAAAAGTGCTGAGGCATTGCGGATGATGAATGAAAAAATCAGAGAACGTGAAATTGAAAAGCATTATTTATGTATTGTCGAAGGTGAACTTTACGGCAGTGGTACGTTAGTTCATTATTATCGTAAGGATGAGCAGCAAAATAAGGCATATCTCGCGCAAAAACCATCGGCTGGAATGAGTGAGGTCAGACTGAGCTATCGCTCATTAGCGGTAAAGCATGGCTATTCTTTGTTAGATATTGATTTGCTGACCGGTAAGAGTCATCAGATCCGAGCTCAGCTTTCTTTTATTGGTCATCCCTTGGTCAATGATGTGAAATATCATGGTAAAGCGATGAAAAAGCTTGAAGGACAGGCGCTGTGTGCTTATAAGCTTTGTTTTTCCTTTAAAAGCGATGCCGGCTGTTTGAATTATTTGAAAAATAAGGAAATACAAATTGTAGAACCAGCGCTGTTAAAGTTGTTTGAACAATTGTAAACGGCTTCATTTTAGAGTGATTTATAATTGAGCAAGATTGTTGATTGTTTTAGCGAATAAAAAGGTTTATACTACATTTGGCCTGAATTTTAAGACCAGTAAGGAGGGAATTATTTGGATAAATTTATAGAAGCTATCGTAAAAGCAGATCATGCCGCAAGTGAGCGTGTTGATGCTGCCAGAAAACAGCGGCTGCAGCTTAGAAGCCAAACGGAAGCCAATCGTGATGAGGTATATAAGCAGCTGATGGATGAAGAAAAGCAAGCCATTGCAAAGCATCAGCAATTGGTTGCGAAAAGGCTTCAGGATCAGCAGGAAGAGAATCAGAAACGCTATGAAGCATCCTTAATTTCACTTCAGAAAATTTACGATGAAAACCGGGAACAATGGGTAAAATCAATTGTTGAAGCCTGTCTTCATGTGTAAAAATCTGCTTATTATAAACAGAATCGAGGTGAAATTATGACATCATTATCCGCCAATGCCATTACTACCAAAGCTAAGGCAATGTATGGCCGGCGGCTTAGAAGCGAGGATTATCACGCGCTTGTGCATAAGAAAAGTGTGGCTGAAATCGCTGCTTATTTAAAGAATGAAACAGATTATGCCAGCACCTTTGCCAATGTGAAGGAAAGTGAGATTCATCGCGGTGATTTGGAAGCGCTGCTTAAAAAGGATATGTTTGAGCGCGGCTGCAAGTTAGCTCATTATGCTGACGGCAAAGATAAAGAGCTTTATGAAATCGGTATCTTTAAGAGTGAAATTGATTTGATTTTAGGAAAACTGCGGCTCTTCAATTCATCGCTGTATTCCGAGTTTGAATCACAGATTCCATTCTATCTGAATCGCTATACTTCCTTTGATTTGCATAAGCTTAAGGAGGCACAGACGTATTCAGCTCTGTGTGAAATACTGGCACGTACCGATTATGCTAAGATTTTATTGAAGTATCAGCCCAAAGGCAATGAATTAATTGATTATCCTCAAGTTGAAACCGCGCTGACGAAGTATTATTATGACCGTGTACTGCTGACGATTAAACGACATTTAAGGGGAAAAACGCAGAGTGATTGTCTGACGATCTTTCTGACCGGCATTGAGCTGCAGAATATTTCCAAGATTTATCGTCTGAAAAAGTATTATCATGCGGATGCTGAAACGATTCGGCCGACTTTGATGCTTGATTATCTCAGAATTTCTAAAAGCAAAATGGAGGAATTGATTGAGGCAGCGGATGCGGAAAGCTTTTTAAGAATATTGGCTGATTCACCTTATCGTGTATTTGCTGATAATCATGATTATGTATTTATTGAATACTATGCAGATCGGATTAAATATCATTTGGCTGAACGGCATATGCGTTTTTCTACAAGTCCGGCGATTGTATTTCTGACTTATACGATCCTGCATGAAATTGAAATGAGTAATCTTGTTAATATTATTGAAGGGGTGCGTTACGGTGTCTCTGCCGATCATATTGAAAAGACTTGTATTTATTAGAAATTGAAAGGAGGAATAATGTGGCAATAACTAAAATGAGGCTGATGAATATTATAACGGATAAACAGCATCTTGAAGAAATGCTGCTGCGTTTCAGTACGCTGGATAATTTTCATCCTGAGCTTGCCAATAAAATAGTTGATCGGGTCAGTGGATTAGCGGTCTTGAATGATGCCAATCCGTATGCCGATCTATTGTCAAAGGTTTCAGAGCTATGCGCTGAAATGGATTTGACTTTAGTTAAAAAGCCAATCGATTCTTATTTCATCAATCTTGATGAAACAAATAAAATGATTAATGAAATCAAAGCGAAGTTTGATCAGATTCATGAAATAAAGAAAGAATTGCAAACCGTAATCGAAGAAAATAAAATGGCGGTCATTCAAGTAAAGAATGTATCAGCCATGAATATTAATTTTGATGATTTGTTCTCTTGCCGCTATCTGAAAATCAGAGTTGGCAGAATGCCTAAACAAAGTGTAGATAAGCTTCAGTATTATAATAACCGCCCTTATATATTTAAGGAATTTAATAAGGATGAGCATTTCTGCTGGTGTATGTATATTACAACCATGAGATATGAGGGTGAAGTCGATAACATTTTCTCCAGTCTGCACTTTGAACGTGTGCGGATTCCTGATTTTGTTCATGGTACGCCAGAGGGTGCAATTAAAGAATTGGAAGAGGATATGAAGCAGGATCAGGAGCATCTTGATCATGTGATTGAAACTGAGAAGAAATTTGTAGAAGAGAGCGCTGAACGGCTGTCTGAGCTTTATACTAAGCTGCAGTGTCTGAATCAAACCTATGAGGTACAGAAATATGTGGTACTGCTGGGTGAGCGCGCTTCAATTTCCGGCTTTGTGCCTGAGGAAGATGTAGAGCGGGTGAAGCAGCAATTTGCGGATATTGCGAATGTTGAGGTTGAAGTAAGACCGGCGCATAGTGATTCACGGTTAACGCCGCCGACTAAATTAAAAAATAATTGGTTTGTCCGTCCTTTTGAAATGTTTGTAGAAATGTACGGCATGCCTTGCTATGAGGATTTTGATCCGACACCTTTTGTGGCGCTGACCTATTGTCTGCTGTTTGGTATTATGTTTGCCGATGTCGGCCAGGGTCTGGTGCTTTCATTAGTCGGCTATATTGCTTATAAGAAGATGAATATGCGGCTTGGTGAGGTCGGGATGCGGATCGGATTGTTCTCAGCTTTCTTTGGCTTGATTTTTGGATCAGTCTTTGGCAATGAGGAACTGTTGAATCCGATGTTTCATGCGCTGGGCTTTGCGGAAAAACCGTTTGAAGTCATGGCACCTAGCTTTGTTATGCCGCTTTTGATCAGTGCGATTGCGATTGGCGCGGTTTTGATTTTAGTATCTATGCTGATCAATGTGACACAGAGTCTAAAAAACAAGCAGTTGGGTAAGGCGCTGTTTTCACAAAACGGCATCGCTGGATTTGTATTGTATGGCTCATTATTAGTGGGTATTGCATTACAGATGGGTGCCGGCATTCAGGTGCTGACGCTGCCTTATATTTTGATACTGATTGGTATTCCAGCTGTCTTGATTTTTATGCAGGAGCCGCTGGAAAGGCTGTTAGAACATGAAAAACTATTCCCGAATGGTTTTGGCGGTTTCTTTATGGAAGCCTTCTTTGAGATGTTTGAAATCTGTCTGACCTTTTTGGCAAATACAATGTCATATTTGCGTGTCGGCGGTTTCGTATTATCCCATGCCGGTATGATGCTGGTTGTCAGCACTTTGATGAGCATGGTTGGTAATGCCAGTCCGCTTGTCTTCGTCTTAGGAAATATTTTCGTAATGGTACTTGAAGGTATGATTGTGGGTATTCAGGTACTGCGTCTTGAATTCTATGAAATGTTCTCACGTTACTTTGATGGTAACGGCATCGCTTTTAAAGCGCTGAATAACAATTAAATTAGGAGGAACTTATGAACTTACTAGAACTTTTATTACCAGCTTTAATTATTGTTTTAATTTCACTGCCTTTGGTCAATGTATTTAAGGGAAAGACTTCTTTGAAACAAGCCAGAACACGTTTGGCTGCTCATACAAGTATGTTCTTTGCGGTATTATGCGCATTTGTTTTATTTGAAATCAACGGCTTTCACGTATTTGCGGAAGGTGATGTAAATGCTGTGAATTCAATTGTTGGCACAGCGGCTCAGGGCATGGGCTTCTTAGCGGCAGCATTAGCTACCGGGATGTCTGCTTTAGGGGCTGGTGTGGCCGTTGCAGCAGCTGCTCCGGCAGCAATCGGTGCTTTCTCTGAGAATGAGAAGAACTTTGGTAAATCAATGATTTTCGTAGCCCTTGGTGAAGGTGTTGCGATTTATGGTGTATTAATTTCAATCCTGATTATCAATAAGCTGTAAGATGGGATGTGAGGACGATGAAATTTTTCTTGATCAGTGACAATATTGATACCCAGATGGGATTGCGGCTGGCAGGAATTGAAGGCGTTGTAGTACATGAACGGCATGAAATGCTGGAAACCTTGGAAAAGGTAATGCATGATGATGAGGTTGCAATCGTGCTGCTGACGACCAAACTGATTGAACTGTGTCCTGATGTAATATCTGAAATCAAATTGAAACAAAAGAAACCGCTGATTGTTGAAATTCCTGACCGTCATGGCGACAGCAAAATCGGTGAAACGATTGACCGCTATGTCAGTGAAGCAATCGGTGTAAAACTATAGAGGTGAAGCGATGAAAAATATAGAAGAAGTCGTTCGCTACATTGAAGATGAAATTTCAAAGACTGCCGATGCGGAATGCAGCAGTATTTTAGCCGAGGTAAATGAAGCTAAGGCAAAGGCGGAAGAAGAGCTTTATAAGGAAGCTAAGAAGGATACGCAGCTGCAGCTTGCCAGTCAGCTGGCGGAAATCGAGGCTGAAGCGGCCATTGAAATATCAAAAAGCAATAGTGAGACTACAAAGAAATTAATTGCGAAACGGGAAGCTTATACAGAAATGGTGTTTGCGGAAGTAATCCGTACGTTAAATGAATTTACGGCAAGTAAGGATTATGAGGCATTTCTGATTAAAAAAGCTCAGAAGATGGCAGCTGTCTGCTCGCTTGACGGCTCAGCATTCCTGATTCGCAAGCAGGATGAAAAATATGCGGCGGCAATCAGCAGCGCTTATGGTCATCAGTGTGAGGTTAAAATTAATGCGTCGATTGCGATGGGCGGCTTTATTTTTGAGAATGCCCTCAGTCATGCAGTTTATGATGAAACGCTGGATGCCGCGTTTAAGGATCAGCATGAATGGTTTGCTAATCATTCAGGTCTAATTATCCAATAAGAAAGCAGGCAAACCTGCAAGAGGTGATAAAGTGAGTGAAAATGTAATTTATTCAATCAACGGGCCTGTTATAACTGTTAAGGATGCAACTGATTTTTCAATGCTGGAAATGGTTTATGTCGGCAATGCCCGATTAATTGGTGAAGTTATTTCAATCAATAAGGGTAAAACGACAATTCAGGTTTATGAATCAACGACCGGTCTGCGGCCGGGTGAGCCTGTATTCAGCACAGGAAATCCAATCAGTTTAACACTTGGACCTGGTATTTTAAGAAATATTTTTGACGGCATTGAACGGCCGTTAAAAGAAATAGAGAAAGAATCCGGCGCGTTTATCGCGACCGGCAGTGCGGTGGCGCCGCTTGATGAGGAGCAATTATGGGATGTGACATTATGCGTCAAGCCTAATGATGAAGTTGCGGGCGGTACAATTTATGCCACTGTTCCTGAAACGAAACTGATTGAGCACAAATGTATGGTGCCTCCTTATCAGCAGGGAAAGGTGACTTGGGTTGCACCTAATGGTCAATATAAGATTAATGATGTGGTTATGAAATTTGCGGATGCTGAGGGCAACGAGCATGAATGTACGCTTTGCCAGAAATGGCCGATTAAAAATGCCCGTCCAGTTAAGCATCGTCTGCCGATTTCGATTCCATTGATTACCGGCCAGCGGGTTGTTGATACACTGTTCCCAATTGCGAAGGGTGGTACGGCAGCTGTGCCGGGCGGCTTTGGTACAGGGAAGACAATGATGCAGCATCAGCTTGCTAAATGGTGTGATGCGGATATTATCGTTTATGTCGGCTGCGGTGAGCGCGGTAATGAGATGACTCAGGTTCTTGAAGAATTTCAGGAGCTGATCGACCCGAAGAGCAACTGCCCGCTGACTGACCGTACCGTTTTAATTGCGAATACGTCTAACATGCCGGTAGCTGCCCGTGAGGCTAGTATTTATACAGGAATTACGCTGGCTGAATACTATCGTGATATGGGCTATCATGTAGCAATCATGGCTGACTCAACGTCACGCTGGGCTGAAGCTTTGCGTGAAATCAGCGGCCGTTTGGAAGAAATGCCGGCTGAAGAAGGCTTCCCAGCTTATCTGCCGTCAAGGATTTCTCAATTCTATGAACGTGCCGGCTATATGGAAACATTAAACGGACAGGAAGGTTCGGTTTCAATTATCGGTGCCGTTTCGCCGCAAGGTTCAGATTTCTCAGAACCGGTAACACAGAATACAAAACGCTTTGTACGCTGCTTCTGGGCATTGGATAAGGCGTTGGCTTATGCCCGCCATTATGCGGCAGTAAACTGGACATTGAGTTATAGTGAATATATTCCGGATTTAGAAAAATGGTACAGCAAACACGTTGATCCGCGTTTTATGCGTGACCGTCAGGAAATCGCAGCAATTCTTGCGGAAGAAACTAAATTGATGGAAATTGTTAAATTGATTGGTTCTGATGTATTGCCTGATGATCAGAAATTAACGATTGAAATTGCTAAACTGATTCGTGTAGGTTATTTGCAGCAGAATGCTTTCCATCCGGAGGATACGTATGTACCGCTTGAAAAGCAGCTGAAGATGATGGATGTTATTCTGCATTTAAATCGCCGCTGCAAAGAAGCTATCGCTAAAAATATACCGGTGAGCACAATTATGCAGCTGGGTTTATTTGATAAGGTTGTCAAGATGAAATACGATGTGCCTAATAATAATCTTGCACTTCTTGATACTTATAAGGATATGATCGATAAAGCGATGCTGACGATCCAATAGAAGGGAGGAATTCGTTAATGAGCCTTCAATATGTAGGTTTAAGTGAAATAAATGGCCCGCTTGTCGTGCTTGATAATGTTGAAAATGCCAGCTTTGATGAGATGGTAGAAATCGCATTAAAAGATGGCCGCACAAGAATGGGCAGAATTGTAGAAATTGAAGGAAAGCGATGTGTGATTCAGGTTTTTGAAGGAACTAATACACTTTCTTTAACAAATACCAAAACCAGATTGCTGGGTCATCCGATGGAGATGCCGCTTTCTAAGGAAATTTTAGGCCGTACATTTAATGGTGCTGGGGTACCTATCGACGGACTTGGCAGTGTATTTGCGGAAAAACGGGCCGATATCAATGGCCAGCCGCTGAATCCGGTATCCCGTGTTTATCCGCGTAACTATATTAATACAGGAATCTCATCCATCGATTGTCTGATGACGCTGATCCGCGGTCAGAAGCTGCCGATTTTCTCTGGCAGCGGTTTGCCGCATAATCAGTTGGCAGTGCAGATCGTCAAGCAGGCCAAGGTTGCCGATGATGAAGGAAAAGGCTTTGGTGTTGTCTTTGCTGCTATGGGTGTTACCAATGATGTCGCTGATTATTTTAAACGTTCTTTTGAAGAAGCAGGAGTTATGGAAAGAGTTGTGATGTTTATCAATCTTTCTAATGACCCGATTATTGAACGTATTTTAACACCGCGCTGTGCCTTAACAGCCGCTGAGTATCTTGCTTATGAGCATGATATGCATATTTTGGTCATCAATACTGATATCACATCTTATTGTGAAGCATTGCGTGAATTCTCTTCCAGTAAAGGAGAGATTCCAGGCCGTAAAGGCTATCCGGGCTATCTGTACTCAGATCTGGCATCACTTTATGAAAGAGCAGGTATTATTAAGGGCGCTAAAGGATCGGTGACGCAGATTCCAATTCTGACCATGCCAAATGATGATATTACGCATCCGGTACCCGATTTAACTGGGTATATTACAGAGGGACAGATTTCGTTGGATCGTAATTTAACAGCGATGGGGATTTATCCGCCGGTAGGCGTACTGCCTTCTTTATCACGACTGATGAAGGACGGCATCGGTGAAGGGTATACAAGAGCCGATCATTCAGCGGTAAGCAATCAGCTTTTTGCCTGCTATGCCAAGGTACAGGATGCCCGCTCACTTGCCTCAGTTATCGGTGAGGATGAGCTTTCTGACGCGGATAAGCAATATATGCAGTTTGGCAAGCTTTTTGAACAGCATTTTATCAATCAGGGATTTGATGAGAATCGCTCAATCGATGAAACGTTGGATCTTGGCTGGTCACTGCTATCCGTTTTGCCTAAAAATGAGTTGGATCGTGTAGATGATGCAGTCCTTGATCAATTCTATGATCATGAAGCAGCAGTTAAACGGTTTGATCTAAAAGAAGAAACGATCATTAAAGAATTAGCAAACCAGGGAGCGTAAGCCTATGGCTAATCAGGTAGCTCCGACAAAAGGTAATTTGATTGCCACTAAGAAATCACTGTCATTAGCATCTTTAGGTTATGATCTGATGGACCGTAAGCGTAATATCTTGATTCGTGAAATGATGGAGCAGGTTGAAAATGTGAAAATGCTTCGTGATGAAATAACCAAGACATATGCTGTCGCTTATTATGCTCTGCAGGAGGCCAATATGTCATTGGGTCTGATTACTGATATCGTCGATGCGATACCGGTAGATAATGGGCTTCAAGTCAGTTACCGCAGTGTTATGGGTGTGGAACTGCCGAAGATTCATTATGAAAAGCAGCCGATGGAATTGACGTATGGACTGGAGCGAGCAAATTCTAAGCTGGATTATGCCTACCGCTGCTTTGCGAAGGTTAAGGAAATGACAATTGTACTGGCAGAGGTTGAAAACAGCGTTTATCGGCTTGCTAATACGATACGCAAGACGCAAAAGCGGGCTAACGCTTTGAAGAATATTGTGATTCCTGATTTTAAGCTGACGGTAAAGAATATCAGTGACGCGCTTGAAGAAAAAGAGCGTGAAGAATTCTCGCGTCAGAAGGTAATCAAAACAACTAAGGATAAAATAAAAGAGGAAGCTGCCGAGTAAAATCGGCGGTTTTCTTTTGCGTTTTTTATGATTTGGGAATAAAAGTGTTTGCTTCAGGGCATACTTGATACGGAAAGTTACAGACAGAAAAGCTGTTTTAGTGAATATGTGTTTCAGCCTTTTAAGCATCAAGTGTGAGAATCAGCCTATTTAAAGGCTTCTGCGGCAATCGGGAAATTATTGATTAAAAAAATTAAAAAAAGTTAAAAAAATACTTGCATTATCTAAAGGTATTTGGTATTATAAATGGGCACTGATGAGACAGTGCGAAACACCGATGCGCCATTAGCTCAACTGGATAGAGCGTTTGACTACGGATCAAAAGGTTGTGGGTTCGATTCCTGCATGGCGCGCCATTTAATTTAATGTTTGTCGACGGGATGTAGCACAGCTTGGTAGTGCACTTGATTTGGGATCAAGGGGTCGCAGGTTCGAATCCTGTCATCCCGACCATTAATTTGGCTGGGTAGCTTAGTTGGCTAGAGCATCCGGTTCATACCCGGAAGGTCGTGGGTTCGAGTCCCACCCCAGCCACCAACTTATAGATCTAATTAAGGATGCGGACCCTTAGCTCAGTTGGTTAGAGCATCCGGCTCATAACCGGCGGGTCGTAGGTTCGAGTCCTACAGGGTCCACCAGCTTATTTTAAATTGAATATGGAGGAATACCCAAGTGGCTGAAGGGTCCGGTCTTGAAAACCGGTAGGTCGTGCGAGCGGCGCCTGGGTTCGAATCCCAGTTCCTCCGCCATTAAAAAAAGGTTAACAATTTCCTTAAAATTGTAATATATATCGCGGGATAGAGCAGTCTGGTAGCTCGTCGGGCTCATAACCCGGAGGTCGTTGGTTCAAATCCTTCTCCCGCAACCAAATGGTTCCGTAGCTCAGTCGGTAGAGCAAAGGACTGAAAATCCTTGTGTCGTTGGTTCGATTCCGACCGGAACCACCATTTGAAAAAGTTGCCTTAGATGTAAGCAAAGCCTTATATCTAAGGCTTTTTTATGTTTCGTTATTTTCTTAATATATAGAAAAATGCGTTTTCGGCGATTTTTTCGGCGATATTTTGAACTTGTTTTTATTGAAAAATAGTGTATTATGAAGAAAAGGGGGCTTTATAATGGCTATATATAAACGAAAGAAAATATACTATATGAGAGGTAAGATTTATCTCCCTGACGGAAGTGTGCAGGGTTACAATCGTACTATAAAGGACCCATCCGTAAAAAGAATAGATCAGGCTCGTCAATATGAACTAGACTTCCGAAGTAAATATAATAAACAGTTTGATGAAGCACAAACATCTTTTTACACCTTAATCGAATTTTACGATATTTATAAAAGAGACAAAAAGAATCAAAAGAAAACCACAACAATTAAATCTGATGATTATATATTCAAAAAGTTTGAACCTTTATATAATTATAAATTAAACTACATTACCACTAACGACATTAAGCGTGTGCTTGATCAATATTACGATAGAGGACTATCAGTAGAATATGTAAACAAGATACGTAATTTTATTAATAAGTTATTTAATTATGCGGTAAAGGTAAAGCGCATTTTAAACTTTAACCCCGTGTCAGTTATACCGGAATATAAAAGGGTTGATGAGGTTGTAAAAGAGATGGATATTTATACTCCTAGCGAATGGAGTGAAATTAACGTTAAACTCAAAGAATTAAACATAGTTTATTTTACATTTATTTCCATTTTATACTATACTGGTATGAGATTGGGGGAAGTAAGAGCATTAACGCCAGCTGATATTGATTTGAATAATAAAAAAATCAGAATCAACAAAACTTTGTCAGACGTTAAAAAGAAGGAAAGCGGTGAATCGTGGATAATAACATCACCTAAAACAAAAAACTCAATCCGTACAATTCTTATTCCTGACAAGCTGCACACTATATTAAAAGATTATTTTAAATACTTTGATACACTATATATCAAAGATAAAAATTCATTTTTATTTGGCGTTGATAGACCTTTACAAGCTAAAGTTATTCGCGAAAAATTCCATAATGTCGCTGATGCTGCCGGCATTCGCAGGATACGCATACACGACCTTAGACACTCTCATGCTTCCGTTTTGATCAATAACGGTGCTTTAGACAAGGCGGTTGCTGATCGGCTTGGAAACACAGTTAACGAGGTCAGGAAGACGTATTCACATCTATTTACTGAGACTGAAGAAAAGCTAGTTGATATAATAAATAATAATGCATAAGGTAAAATTAAAAAGCAACTTTTTAACGATAAAAGGTTGTTTTTATTACTTTAGTTTTATATGGTAATTATTACCAATTTATTATACATAATTTGGTAGTAAAATTTATATATACTTTTATTAGAAAGGGGAAAGAAAAATGAATATTGAAGATTTAAAGAAAACAATAAAGGAAATGTTGGAGGAAATTAATGATGAAAATAAAATAAAGTCCATTTATAATCTGATACTATTATATTTTTGCAAATAAAAATGACGTTCACTCGTCATTTTTTATATTGAATATTTTTAAAATATACGTTTCAATCTGATCTCTTTCACTATCTGATAGTTTTAAAAAATTTCTTAATATACCTTTCCAGTGTTCATTAATATCATAAGCCAAACATATAGCATCAAGTACACTCTCAGGTATATCCGTAAACATTTCGCCCTTTCCCTCAGTAAACCAAAAATAATCAACATTATAGGTATTGCATATCAATTTAATAATGGATTCTTTCAATGTTGCGTTTCCACCTTCATAAGCAGCAACAGCGCTCCGGGAAAGACCTATGCGTTCACCGAATTCAGTTTGTGTGAGGTTAAGGGCAACTCTTAATTCCTTTAGTCTATTATTCATAAAATTTCTCCCTTCTTGGTTTAATTATATCATTCACTTAATGTCTTTACAACAACATAATAGCATAAAATGTTTGTACAACTACATATATTTTATATTAAATGTATTGACACAAACATATATTGAATATATAATGTTTGTGTACAAACAAGGAGGTGAAAAAACATGAAAGAGGCAGAATTAAAAAAGAAAGAAGAGGCTGCCAAAAGATTCAAAAACAAAATAATTGCTCAATTACCAAAAGACGAAGAATCATTGAATAAAGTTAGTTTAATTGTAGAAATTGCTAAGATGTTCAGCGAATCAAAAAGAAAGGAGGCATAACATGGATCAAAAAGAAAACAAAACTATTGAGCAGTTAAATGCGGAGGGCAGGGAGTTTATGCAAGAATCACTTAAAGGCATAAAGGGAAACTCATACAAAGGCATTATAAACGCTCCTGCTGCTATGTGTGAAATAGTAAATGTGATTGAAAAGTATGATTTGTCTTTCAATCAAGCACGGAGGTTACTTACGGATACAGCTGACTTTCTAGGTGGGTGTAAGATGAAAACAAAAACGAAATCAATAAAAAAAGAGGATCACTTAATTGAACCGTGTGAGAAGATTCAAATAACCAGTAATCCCCAATCCCTTAAATCAATCGGTGAGACACACAATCAAGCTAAAAAATTAAACGAAAAGTTATTTATCAAGTGAACCGATTGTATATCCAATGATTCGATCAAGAAACACAACCATGCTCGGGCAATTTGTAATAACATTACCGTTTCTGATATGGACATCTTGCAACAGAATAAAATTGGATGTGTCGGCATTTTCGCCATATTCTTTTTTGTAATCTTCCATATTGGATAGAATCATTTGAGGAAGATACGCATTCGGATTGCTGTCATTAATATCATCTTTTATTACAGGTATGCCTTCAATTATGCCACATGCAGTAAATAACTGAAGTCTCATATTTTCGTTGCCTTCAGTTCTGCATATGAATGAAAGATCTTTGATAGTGTATTCATTAAAATTCATATATTCACCCCCTTTCTAATGTAAATTATAACATTATTAAAAGGGGAAAGGTAGGAAAAAACATAGCAAAGAAAGGAGCAGATGCTATGGATACTTATTTAACAAACAAAGATATACAAGAACGCTGCGGAGTTAAGCGTGCAAGAGCCAGTGAAATCATGATAGCAGTTAAAGAAGAATACGGCATTGATGAATCTAGGCTGCCGAGGAGGCATTGCATCCCGTCGAGTTACTTAGAAAAGTATTTGAAAAGCGCAGTACGCAAAAAAAGAGACGCTCTAACCGACAAAAGTGTAGCGTCTCAAGGTTGATAACTCTGTTAAATTATCAACTAAAGTATAACAAGAAGTCTGCAAAAAGGCAAGAGGAGAACAGAAGTGTCTAAATTCAAAAGAATCTATGTGAAATACATAGAACCAAAACTAGCACTAATTATTTCAATAATCACATTATTGCTTGTATTAGCAAAAGAATTTCTGCTCTGAAAGAACAAAATAAAGTAATCGTTGATATTCTTTTTCTAATTGTTGCAAGAACACGCGGATGTTTATAGTTAGTATGTTCAATTTTGTAATTGCTGAGTCGTAATTAAAATCTAATAGGTCTGCATTTATAGATTCTATGGCACTCGAGATATTATCAGGAGCATATGTCATAGCTAAGAATGAATATTTACCATACTGTGTTTGTACTTCGTCTTTACAGTGATACACATAAGCTCCAGCGTATTTTAGATAGTTTTCAAATATTTCCTTCTTATAATCAACTTGCTTTATTTGAGCTTGTTGCTTTAACTCCAGTTTTTTCATTTTTGCTTGATGAAAATTATTAATCAAACATATAACGATAGGAGACAGAAAGGACATAACAGCTACTAAAGCAGTAATTACATAAGATAAGTCTAAATCTTGCATTTCAAAATCACCTCAAATGAATTTTAACACATTAGCCTAATATGGCAAGGAGGAAAAATGTTAATACTGTCAATCAT
>PVML01016990.1_pt1 | contig 54407 bp, 55 predicted proteins | sample 1853371 | NCBI WGS metagenome assembly PVML01 (sample SAMN08533508, study PRJNA380276) | Human gut metagenome, whole genome shotgun sequencing project. | isolation source: participant 1, chromium library | host: Homo sapiens | collected 2017 | reverse complement strand
TTCAAGATTACAATGTAATATATTCTACTATTGTACCATGTTCTTCAATAAGTTTAACTAAGTCTTTTCCCTGTAGCCATACGGTAGCATCATTTTGATTTGGATGTATACCGATTAGATTATCTTTATAATCCGCATCAATATAGTAATGAACTTTCCGTGCTTCATCGTGAAGTAAACAGAATGGAGATACGTGACCTGGTTTAATCTTTAATATATCCCATAGCTCCTCCTCTGAGCCAAAGGAAATCTTTTTAAGATTGTGGTCCTTACGAAACTGTTTTAAATCCACACGCTTTGATCCGCGTACAGTAATCAGATAGTAGTGCTCCCGCTTATGGTCTCGGATGAATAGATTCTTCGCATCCCACTCAGGATATGGCAACTCTACATTGGGCTTATCGTCCATACTAAATAGCGGTGCGTGATCCGTAACTTCAAAATCGATATGATGGTCACGTAAACAATCATATACGCCTTGTTTATCTAACATGTAATACCTCTAATATATAGTTTACGCTTGGTGAAAGTAATATTTATAGTCATATTACTATTATATAACCTAACTATATAATCTAATTATCCCACCAAATTTATTCTGGAACTTTATAGGTACCATCAAATACAAATAATTCAGGATGTTCATGTACGAATGTATCTTCATAGATTCCATCATATTCATATAATACATCATCTTTTTTATCGAGGAAATCAAATACTTCATCGTCCCAATCTTTTAAAATAGCCCATCGTTCTTCCCTGTCAAATGGAACGGAACCACCAAAGTAATCGATTACAGATTGTAAATTATCTGCTAATGTATCCATCTTAAAGAGGCGTAAACCAGCTAGAGCATCCTCCCATACAATGCCTGTAGAGTTATAGAAAAACTGATGATGTCCACCATTATTAACCTCTGCAAAGTACCAGGATATAGCATTGAGGTAGCGTTGCTCTACAGTAAAAGAATTTGCAGATTCTAAATAATCATCGTATGAGCCATATATATTGATAGTCCAGTACATAGGCTCATTAATGGTCCACATATCGTCTGTAGCTTGTATCTCTTCAACAGTGATAGTGCGATGACGAGGCACACCTTTCCGTTTCTTCTTTTTCGCTGCTACATACTCATTATAAGCAGCACATAAATCAGGATAATCAGCTTCACATTTTTCAAAGTCCATTTGCATATAGCACATATCCATGACTTCAAAACAATACGATTTTATATCATCTAGTTCCGATTCCATAGCTAACCGTACACCCTGATCCACTAACCTTAGCATCTGTTGCATAGTATCAGATGTGTACGCTTCATTATTATCTAAAACAATAGATCCATACGCATAGGCACAGCGATAATACCACACCGCATCACGATGCTCTTCATCAATAGCCTCTAATACCTTAATTGCCTCTTTTTCATTGCCATTATTGTTATAAGCTCTACCAAGCTCACCTAACAGAGGTATAGATAAATTTTCTATGCCCACACTAGTTAACACATCAATAATAGTTTTTACGTTTCCACTATCATTAAGATCTTTAATAGTTTGTAACTGTTCAGCATCAGACAAAGATAAAAACTGTTCAACACTTAAAGACATACAATACACGTCCCCTCATAGCACAAATATGTATATGAAATCATCTTAAGATAATTATAACAAACAATACAAAACTATGGGTTACAGATTTTAAAATAATAGTTAATGACAAAAACAGCTATTTAACTAGCTACCAAGCCATACGACAAATACAGGAGTACCTTCATCATCATCAGAAACATCGTCGGCATCGTCAGCATCGAATTCATGGTCATCATAGGCTAGATTTTCAAAGAATACATGATCACCGAGTTCTTTATTGGCCATTAAGTTATGTAGCTTGAAAAGAAGCTCTTCAGTAGTAAAGTACTGGCCATTATCTGCTTTTAGGCGAGCATAGATTTCAACTTGCCACATACCATCTTCTTTATCGTATTCTTCTAATTCATCGTCTTCGTACAAGTATTCATTAGAGTGAAGCTGACTTTTACTTTCAATCCATGCTTCATAGCTTACAAGAATTTCAGGCTCTACTAATGGCGGTAAATTATCACGATTAACATTATGCTCTTCTAAGCATTCATAAAACGCCTTAAGAAACTCTTCTCTAGTATAAGTAGTTTTATTGAAAACCCAAGGAATTCCCTTAAACTCATGATAATAACCTTCATATATTTTATTACCATCTTTATCAGTACCGAGATATTCAATCTGCTCAGTATTCTCATCCTTGTTAAACAGTTTTTTTATGGCATCAAAAATCATAGGATAATCCTCCTTGTCATCCTTTGAACTAATAGAGGTTAATAGTACTCTACTACTTCACAACACCAAACTAATCTATGTATCTAAAGTAGCTCTTTTGCCATTTTTGTGGCAATATATCAGCCATCAATAGCAAAGTAATTTAAATCTTCAAACTCATCGTCCCAAAATTCAAAGCAAAATATATGCGTATAATCAAAGGTTTGTTCACAATAGGTTACAGTACCTAGCTCTGGTTCAATTTGAGGGATACCGATCCGTTCTTTCACATCATCTATAGTAATAGATTCATCATACATTTCTTGAATGTCTTCAAGCATAAAAGCAGCAATCTTATCAATATTCTTATGGTAATTTTTGGCAAGAACTTTTACAGTATCTAAATAATCACCTGATGGTTTCTCATCCCAACAGAATTCTAAACCTTCATAAAGAAGTCTATAATCACAATATCTCTCATTATATACGAGTTCATTTTCACTCATAGGCATCCTCTCTCTCATCACAATGCTTTGATTTCAAAATTACTAAAATACTTTCTCAATATTTTACACGAATACTATATAATATAACGTAGCCCAAAGCACAGAAGTATATACTTTCTAAGTATATAGTAAAAGCCCCTCGCATAAGCGAAGGGCTAATCTATTATATATCTATTAGTTAGCTACCACAGCATGTATAGAATACAGGTATACCATCTTCGTTATCTATAAGCCCGTAACCTTCACATTCATGGCCTTCGTATTCAATACCTTCAAAGAATACGTGATCACCTAGTTCTTTATTAGCCATTAGATTATGCAATTTAAAGAGCAACTCTTCTCTTGTAAAATATGTACCATTATCAGCTACAAGATGAGCCATGATTTCTACTTGCCACATACCATCTTCTTTATCCTCTTCAAATAGTTCTTCATCGGTTACACGTTCATTATCAAAAAGTTGGTCTGTACTTTCAATCCAAGCTTCATAGGTTACTAGAATTTCCGGTTCTTCTAATCTATCGTCGTCTGCTTCATCATCTACATATTTCTCTACTTCTTTATGGTATTCTTTAGAAAACTCTTCTCTGCTATATGTTTGCTTATTAAATACCCAATGTACTACATCATATGTAGGATACTTATCTTCTTCGCATTCATTAATATCTCCAGTAACTTTACCTTCTGTAGTAACTTTATCTTCTATAGTATCTTTGCTATTTTTCTTATCAAAGACATTCTTAATAGTTTCATATACCAAAGGATAATCCACCTTGTACTCTTTTGGCTTAATTTTAAATAGGTGATATTTTACCACTTCACAGCACCAAACAAGCTGTTTATCTAAATGGGCTTCTTTCGTCATTTTTATGCCTGTTTCTATTAATTGTAATGCCTTCTGTACATGTTCAGATTCATAGCTTTTACCATACCCTAGCATCCCATGAGCATAGCCACAACGATAATACCAAGACCAATCGCGATGTGCCTCATCGATACGTTCAAATAAATCAATAGCCTCTGCTGCGCGGCCAGTATTGTTATACATACGTCCTAAGGCGCTTAACAATGTAGGCGACAAATTATCAATGCCTATGTTAGTTAATAACTCCATCGCACGCTTGAAATCGATACCCTCTTGTTCATTAAGGAGCTTAACCTTTTCCACATCACTTAATTCTTGAAACTCTTCATCCGTAATGTCTTCTATACTGAAATATAAGTTCTTAATAAAGTCACCAAAGTTATCTGCTAACAGAGTAATTGAGTAATCACATTCTTGGTCTACACGAACTACCTTAGGTTCACCGGTTGGACCGCACTCACGATAATCGAGGAAAATCATGTCGTGACCGCCGGAAATTGTATCGGCTACAACGATACCGATAGGGGGATATTTTACTTTTGAAATCCAAAATTCATTACCCATCTCACCTAAAAGAGAGTATTTTTTATCTCTATCGATGCCATATATTCCTGTTATATATACACAATCGTCATCATCGTTAATAAAACAATTCTTATTTACTACACCACCATTATGGTTTTTAAGTAGCTCTACATATGCTGTAGGCAATGTATAGCCTAGTTCAGCTTCAGCATCCTTAATATCCTTATCCGTAACCGGTTTACCTATATAGGACTCAAATGCATAATCGGTGTCTTTCCAAAATCCAGTCCAATTGAAATCTTTTAGATGACTCATAATACTCTCTCCTAAACAAATAGATATAATCTAACCACATTTTATTTGATCAATGGAATATTTTTTTATTAAAGCTTTCACCTCACGCCGTATCAAAATGGTATCTATAATATAGGAAAAAATGATATAAGGACATACATTTATAATCCCGATAGGGGCCAATATAAGGGCTGCCCACAATAAATTCAGTGAATACGCATACCACTTAAAATCAATGGTATTTAAAAATGGTATAACATAGTCAATAACTCTTACTTCCCATTGCATTAATGGGTTCAATTCCTCACTTGTGCCTAATAGCCAAGTGAAAGTAAGGGCAAATATCAAACCATATACTATGCCAACAGGAATCAATATCTTCGCTCTCTTTTTTAACAGATTACGGCAAATCTCATCTTCTTCCTCTGGTGTTACATCGTATACCATATTACATTCTATCTGAATCCGTCTAAATCGATAGCGAATATACTTATACAAAAGGTTATTCGGTGAATATAACATAATGGGCTCCGTATACTATTTGTAGTAACTTAATTTTAGAAAATATATCATCCATCTATGGCAAAGTAATGTAAATCTTTGAATTCATTATCCAAAATATATTGCAGGATCAGTCATCGTTTGTCCCCTTTACATAGCTTTCCATCTTCGGTCTTAAATCTAACACGATTTCCCAACTATCTAATGTAGGAACCTTACGATGTGCAATAAAATCTTCTATTATCTGTAATACCTCTTGATGGCCCAGCTCATTCTTACCATATATGATAGCGCCGCGGTCGCCATCATTAGTTACACTAAGCTCTATATGTAATAAATCGGTATCTTGATCACTACAAACCTGTACAAAGTTATATAGTTTATTATCTATGGAGATTGCCTTTGATGGAGAAATAACTACAAAGTCTTGCTCTTGATCCTCAATAGCATATAGATTTTGTTCAACTTCATTCAGTGTAATACCTTCATATTTATAGGTGCCTACATCAATGGACCAATCCGTATATGTTTTCTCAAATGTATCTGTCATATGTATTGCCTCTCCTTTACGATATACATTAAAATAAGGATTCTAATTGACCTGCCATATCGGACATAAACTCATCAAATTTACAAAGTTCTCGTAACTCTTGATGTTCTATATCATAACAACCAATCTTTTTAGACTTAGGATCCCATACAATTTGCCACTCGTTATACTCGCCCAGTTCTTTAGATAAACGTAATAGATTACGACGACCTAATTTAAAGGGAATCGTATCAATCAGTGGGAAAAACTCTATAAATATAAAATCGGAGTCTGGTAATTCAAAGTAAAGAGTATCATCCTCTAAAAAATTCACTAATGCTTTTGGTAATTTAAACGGCTTTAATTGATCCATTTTATTTTGTATATCATGGAACTCAACAGGCTCTAAGGATTTAAAGTACTCTGCCATTTCCATATCACCTTTTTCAATATCAATGCTATAGGGGCGCATACCATCCTTTTCCGTAATGGTCACGTCAGCGCCATGTTCTACCAAGTATTTACACATCTTTAAATCTACATACCGTGCTGCTACGCACAATGGCGTTGGCTTAAAGGGATATACAGAATCAGGCTTATTGTAGTTAATATCTACACCATTATGAATAAAGAAATCTAGAACCTCATAATTTCTATCTGTAATGGCATTTCTGAAAGCTTTACCGCCATACTTCTGTACCGTATGGCCTAAGTCATGAATAATCTGTAAATGATTATATTTCTTGCCATATAAGGCAGCTCGAAAGGCATCTACTTTTACACGGTTCAAGGCGTGAAAATTAGCACCATGAGTCACAACATAGTCGATAATCTCTTTATTACCATACCGTACAGCTAATAAGAAACTTGGATTTTCTTCATCATTTAGATCATCGCCATTCTCAACTAACCATTGAATACTTGGCAAACAACACATGACTAAAGCTAATTCTAAAGGGGTATGCTCACTATACTCACCAATTTCTATAGGTTTATTAATATCCTAACCATTAGCTAATTCTATTTCAAGAGCAATTATATTTCCATTTATAATATCTGTCACTAACTTCGGCACAGATTCAAAACTGCCTAAGTCCTGAAGATGTATCATACTCATCTCTCCCATATAATACAACCTAATAGTTATGCTTATAGTTCACATATTAATTATACTAAATTTGCTACCAATTTTGATATAGAAAAAGCCTCTTACCGAAGTAAGAGACCTTTCGACAAATTTTCAATTAAATAGAACGCTATCTCGACATATATTTCTTTATTATGCACCTATATAAGTCATCATTATTGAATCATAAATTATATAGCAAACATATACTTTTCATCAAAGGACATCAATAGGCCTAGCTAGTTCTATTTATCTTATCTTTTATTTCTTCACTTAATAAGTTAAACATTTCTACTTTGTGTTCTTCTATACTAGAAGAATCCCAAATTCCTCCATTCTCGTCCAATAGCCCCTTCATTTTAATAAGTTTTGGACTTTGATTAATAATTTCTGGATACTGTTCTACTTTATGTTTTGGAATCATATTAGAAAACTTTGAATTTGCAGACACCGTTATCAATGCAAGATTACCAAAACTATCAATATTATTAATACAATCTGCATCTTTAATATTAATCGGATGTCTTGGGAAAAAATGTTCTATTGATGTCCTAAATTGAAATTGGAAATCTCTAAATGATTTAAATTCATCTCGCAATAAAATGTAATCTAAATAGGTAAATACAATACGGTCAATGTTAAAACCTGTACGAATTTGATATTTAGACTCCTCAATTTTCTCACAGCAATATTTTTCAAGCATTGGAATAATATGATTACCATCTGGATTCTTATTCACATCAGCCATAACTCTTGCTATCCAATGCATAGTTTTAGGCGATGTATATGTAATTCTTAAACAAGACTCTAGCCAACACAACCTATTATTGATTTCACTATCATATTTTAATTTATCACTTTTACGAGAGGTCGAATTAAAGGTTAATAAATAATATGGTTTGTAATAATGTTTTTTCTCTCTGTAGCTCATTAGCTGTAGCAAAGACCATTTACCATCTAATCTATATTGTCCTATATACTCTCTTTTAATTATATATTGATCAAATATATACCGATATTTAAGCACTGAAAAAATAAAGTTAAGTGCGGCCTCCTTACTACTCCAATGCGCTTTCATTATTTCAAGAAATCTTTTGTCATCTAGACCTGCATCATTATCTTTATTTTCATCAGCTAGGCTCATTGCTTCATTAACCAAAAGAAGAAAATTTGGGAATGTAACAATTGACTCAAATCTTTCATTTTCTATGCTATCTTCTTTTATACTAGCATTTAAACTATATACAGGTTGTCTTAATTTGCTTTCTAACGTAAACTCAGTCTCATGATTAACTTTTACTTCACCAAACCGACATCTTAATTCAGCAAAGTCACCGATATCAAAAGAATTCCAAGATTTACCAAATATAGATTTTCGTTTCTCTATAGGAAAACACATTTGCACATACTTATTCATTTGTGAACAAGCATCCCATATAGTTGAGGCTATTATTTTATCTAGCCTATCACCTTCTGTATCACTACTTTTAATTGCACCTAACATCTTGGCCTTCATAATTTCATGAAGTTCCAACTGCTCACCTCTGGTATTCATAATTTCAAAATAATGATTTAAATCAATATTTTTTGGTACTTGTGTACGAACTAACATAATAACTGAAAGCTTTTTATTAAATTCAGAAATAGATTCATTATTTTTTTTAGCAAAATATTTACTTATAATAGAGTATCCCTCAAGAATTTCTTGAGAATATAAATTCTCTGAATATACACCTATATTATTCCTTACTTTAATAAAATTTAATGTTCTATTTGATATTTCACGTGCTTCAAATGTTAATGATCCTTCATTAATAGATTGATTATTAAAAAAACAAAGTAATAAAAATAATGTTGTTAGCCTTTGCTGTCCATCAATAACCTCAAAGCAATTTATGCCACGCTCATTTACAATTAAATTGCCTAAATAATACTTTTTTGTTTTATTTATATCAATATCATTAATATCATCTAGCAACTGTTCAATCTCAAATCTCGACCATGCATAGTTTCTTTGATAGATAGGAATTAAATATTCATTATTATTGAAAACTTGCTCTACGGTAAACTCTTGAGGTTGTACAATAGTTTCATAATTTATCATTTATTTCCCTCACTAGATATCTTTTCAAATACTTTTTGGTATCGTTCAGTGTTAACCTTTGAATTTTTGAAAGTATCTTCTGATATTACATCTAATATTATGGTATCCAACTCCATCGGATCTTGCATATCAGAAATTACCGAAAATAAATTAAGACCACTATTTAATCTATCAGATTTTCCCATAGCGTATTTGTTTATAGATTCCCTATAAATAGCTTTCATACAAACACGTAATGAATATGCCCATTTATAGAAAAATATTAATCTCGTTTCTGTAAGTGAATTTATATTAAATCTATCAACATAGAACATTAGTATATTAATAAATAAATTATATATATAATGATCACCTGAGCCAGCTTGAACAATTTCTTCCTCATTAAAACTATGAAATATTCTGTTTTCCAAAGTCTTATATAGATTTAAATAGTGTTGAGTATACTTGAAAAAGCGTGATCCTGCAATAAGTGGTTGAGTCAATTGAAATTGATTGAGTGCTTTGCTAGATGCTAGCTCATATAGCCCTTCGTAATTAAACTTCTCCACATAGAGATTAGATGCTTTATTATAAATAGAAAAATTATAGTTATTACTCTTCTTAATACCTTTGAAAACATCTATCTGATTAATAGAATAATATAAACCGTCTTTATTTTTATACCATCTAATTAATGGAAATAAATTATCTGCAAATAAATTCTCTAGTTCAGATTGCTTAGTACTTTCCCATGTATTTACAATATCAATCTTTAAACTTTCACTTTCATCATTCATCTCTCGTAAATGATAGGATTTTAAAAGATCATGTGGAGCCAACGACTTTCCCCTTGAGTTTTGTGAATCAAAAAACTGAAACGCCTCTTGTTCATCTTTCGTAACTATTTTTACTACAGTACAATGATCTAATAAATAATTACTATAATCTTCCAATTCTTGTTTCTCAAAATCCAAAAGTCTTTTTCTTATAACACTTAGATTTCTCACTATAGCTTCTGAAGATAGTTCATTATATTTGGCATCTAACAATGACGATGGTAGCTTACTAATATTATTACCTAACTCACTAATGGCAAAAAATAGTATTGATAATGTTGTAAGTCGCTGTTGCCCGTCAACAATATTTAATTGGGTTGGAGTCTTGTGAAGAACAACAGTTCCAATGCGATACTCTAACATATTATTTTTAAATGCAGTATATATATCATTTATCAATGTTAAAACCGATTGAGGACTCCATTTATATGGCCTTTGATATTCTGGAATACCTAAATTTTGCTTGGGTGGCTCCTTGTGCTCTATAAGCTCTCTTATTGTAATAATACATAAATCATCATTTCTCTTTACCATTTAAATTGACCTCATTTTATCAATTTATTAAAATACATATATACATGATTCTGATTTATTAATCTTACTTCTATTCTATCATTTCAATATTATTTTTTTATAATATTTCAGAAAAGATTTTATAACCAACAAATAATGTTATACAAAAAAGGGGCAACTCCATGAGCTGCACCTTTTAGGGTATAGAATGCTTTTATCTTATCTATTTTATTCTATTTATTTTTAGCTTGCTCTAATTCTTGGATACGTTTTTCCAGTTGAGCAATTCTAGCATCTGTAGAGGATGGGGCTGTTTTAGATTCAGGGCCTACTTTAAAGCTAAGGCCACCATTAAAGACTTGGTTATCATTGCCAACCACAGTACCTACATTAAATTGTACATCGCGATTTGGACGGTAATAAGCACCTAAAGCAGTTGCTGTTTTGCCATGATAATGATCAAAACCAACAGCTACGCCCATTCCGGTTTCACCTTATGAGAAGTTTGGTTGTAATGCAGCTAAAGCATAGCTAGATGCAGTTGCTTTATTAACTGTAGTTTCTATATTTTTACCAACAGATTACACTTGGCTAATAGCATTTTCCAATTGACCTACTGTAGCTGCATCATGTGCATCAACACCATCAGCAACTTTCACCAAACGATTATATTTAACATCTGAGTATGTAGTAGGTGTTACTGTAGGCTCTTTATCATAATCTAGTACTGTCTTTTTGTAACCTAAGTGAGTCGTGATTTCTTTATCTAGGTATTTTACAGTATAACCAGATACAGCACCTGCATCATGACAAAATGCAATAGTCCCTTCTTCGGTAGCTACGCTTTCATAACCAATAGCAGTGCCATATTTGACAGTAGCACCTGCCTTATGACCTAATGCCAAACTGTTCTCAGCCTTAGAACCTATAAAACCACCACCCACAGAAGTAGAAGCAAGACCAAGTGTCATACCATTAGATCCACCCACAACAGCACTACCATTTCCTACGGTCATAGCATCTCAAGATCCAACAATGGTACTATACTCACCGTTAGCAATATTTTTATGGGTCACAAATTTAGGACCTGTAAATTCACGGCCTCCACCGCCAAGTATGGAGGCACCAGTGCCTACAGCTTCATTTTTACTACCCCCAAAATATGAAGACCTACTTTGATATGGAAACAAAATTAATAGAATTAGACACAGACGAAGGGATAAAAAAATCTCTGGTAGTGTTATAAAAATAACCTCTAGTCAATGAAACATTAAGTTTCACTAGCTAGAGGCCATTTTTATATGGATCTCAATTATATTTAGCTTATTTGTTATTAAAGTATCTAGGTATTACTTCATTTCTGTTACCAAATCGAAATGATGATACAAGGTTTTTAAATATATAATTTATGTCTTAATACGATATATCATATCCCCACTATTCCAAATATACATAATGGCAGATACTGGAGTTTTTCCATCTTCCCAAATCCAACCTGTATATGTAGTTGTGTTGCCATAATATCCTTCAGTAATTATTTCAAATTCTGAGTCTGCATACTCATTTATAAAATCACGCAAACAAAGAGACTTTCCATAAAAGCGACCTTCACCCAAGGTTTTGTTAAATATTAGTACCTTACACAAATCCACATCACAGTTGTTAAAACATATTTCTCCTGAGAATGCTTTTTCTTCACTATCTAACAATTGATACATTTCTTCAACTATTAACGTTAATGTTTTATTATGAATTTTGATTCTATTTACTTTACTACCATAAAGACTGAAAAGGATATTACTATATCTATCATGTATAAAATCCATATTATTCCTCACAATATTAAATCTAAAATTGTAATTTAAATAAATTCTAGGTTTTCTGTTTTAAATTTGATTATATGGGCATCCTTTCACTCTTGGTGAGCAAAGCAACAGCTTCAGCAGTAGGCTATTTCCAATCATTCTTCACTTCGCTCGAATTCTTGGACATACCTGCCATGGGAGGTGCTATCACTCACTGCGTCACTTCGTTTCTAGGGATCAAAGCCACCGCCTCAACGTGGATTGAGTGAACACCAAGTATATAAAGTAGTTGCGTTTGTATGTGGGAATATATCCACATAATTTTTAACGATAGCATAAGGTTATCGTTAAAAGGTATTACCTCGACAAACTGGGAGTTGTTATTTAGTTTATAATCGTATTGTTTTATTAACTATATCTTCTACAAACCTCTTATCATGTTCAACAAATATAAGTGTAGGTTTCGCTTCTTTTATAATTTCCTCAATCTGTATTCTTGATATTACATCTATATAATTTAATGGTTCATCCCAAACAAATATATGAGCCGGCTTTGATAAACTTACAGCAATTAAAACTTTCTTTTTTTGTCCATCGCTATAGTTCTTCATATCCATTTCAAACAATTCTCTTGCAAAATCTAATTTTCTAAGAATTGTTTTGCACAATGTTTCATCAACACCTTGCTTATGAATATACTCATTTAGGTGGCCTGTTAAATTGGATGTATCTTGGGGAATATATGATATTTTTAAATTACTTGCTAATTTTACATCACCTACGTACTCGTGATTTAGACCTAATAAAATTTTAATCAAGGTTGATTTTCCGCTACCATTACCCCCATATATAGCCACTATATCTCCTTGCTTTATATCAAAACTTATATTACTTAATAGAGGAACATATGATATTTTTAAATTACTTGCTAATTTTACATCACCTGAATACTCGTGATTTAGACCTAATAAAATTTTAATCAAGGTTGATTTTCCGCTACCATTACCCCCATATATAGCCACTATATCACCTTGCTTTATATCAAAACTTATATTACTTAATATCTGCTTTTTTCCATAATATGATGATAAATCGCAAACTGATATTAGAGGATTTTTGTGGTGATGTAACGGATGCAATAATAGACTTTCCTTTGTTTCAATATCTTTTAGTAAATTCTGTTTTTCTTCTATTGCCTTATTTTGTCTATTCTCCAAATTCTTAGATTTTTTCATCATCTTAGCTGACTGATGACCTATATGCCCCTTGTCTGGTTTTACACCTGATACTTTCACGCCGTTTTTAGTATTTTCAACTTTATCAGACCAAATTTGACTTTGTCTTGCAGCTTCTTTTAATCGTTTAATATCTTTTCTTAATTTCTCATTTTGACTAATCTCAAATTGGTCTTTCATCAATTTATTTTCATACCACGATGTAAAATTTCCTGATTGGACATCAATAGAATTCCTGTTAATAGAAATAATATGATTGATACAATCATCTAAAAAATCTCTATCATGTGATATAAGCAAAAAACCTTTTTTATTTTTCAGATATTCACTGACAATTTTTCTTCCGTCCATATCTAAATGGTTTGTTGGTTCATCTATAAGTAAAAAACCATCTTCTCTTGTAAACAAAATAGCTAAAAGGATTTTTGTTTGTTCTCCTTTAGAAAGCGTTTCAAACTTTCTGTAAATAAGACTCTCATCTACCTTTAGCAAATGAAGTTCTCTAAATAATTTCCATTCTTCCTCATCTGATATTAGTTCTCTATATAACTCAATCCCTAATTTTGAAGTATCACTTAAATTGGGTGGGAATTTAATAAAGTCAACACTTTTGCTGATTTTCCCCTTATAAACTTCTTGGTTTAGAAGCAGCTTAAATAGTGTTGATTTCCCAATTCCGTTTCTTCCTATTAGTCCTGTTTTCCAGTTCGTATCAAATGAAAATGATACATTTTCAAATACAGGTTTTACATAGCCATAATATGAGAAAGTAAGGTTTTCAATTTTAATTGTTGACATAAAAACACCCCCTCAAATTCAGATTTGAGTATTTCTTTTTCCAAACTTACAATATATTCTTTCAAGTTGCCTCGCCTCCTCATAAAATATCTATTTTCCTACAACGCTTTAATCTTCTCATTTATCAATTCAATAAACAGATTGGAGCAAATCAAGCCAAAATGACTGACTGTCTTGTCTTTCATTGCCACGGTTTTCCCAGCGTTTAATAAATCCTTTAGCTTGCTTTTTTTGCTCCCGGATATTATTCACTTTGTGCTCTCCAACTACCACATTATTTTGATTTATTTATGTAATAAATCCTTTAAAGTTTTAATAATTTTGTTTTTATCTGCTTCTGTCAATTCATATTCTCTCAATAAACTAACAATTTCTTCTAGTCCGTCATCACGTCCTTTTAAAATCTCAAAAGACGTACCAAAGATTTCAGCTAATTTTTCTACTGTTTCATCTTTCGGATTTCTCCCTCCATTTTCCCACCTAGCATATTGGGCTTGAGCTACACCTAACTTTTCAGCAACTTCTGATTGAGTAAGTCCCACTTTAAGACGGGCTTTTTTTATATTATCTTTCAACATTTTAAAATTCCTTTCGCTTTTCTATTGACCTATAACCAAAATGGTTGTATCATAGTTATATAACCATTTTGGTTATATAACTAAAAGATATACATTGTAGGTAATACCAGTCCGCTTATGAATATGAAAAAACACCCCAGAAAGCTCTGCAAAGCATTCTGAGGCTTTCGTTTAAAACCAATTTGATTATACCAAAATAGTAATAAAAAGTCCATAAGAAGCGAAATATGGCTAGTCTAAGGATATTATGGCTTCTATACAGTAAATGTCAGAGAAATTGGCAATACTTACTTCTACCATTCGCCTAGTTTAGAGATTGTGAGACAAGAGCAAGGGCGCAAGCCGAAGGCAATGCGCCCGAAGCACGCAGTTCTCTCAATCTCTAAGAAAAAGCTGGCGTTTCTAACAGCCAGCAAACAGATACACTTAAGGCAACGCCCTAAGTAACGTGTCGTCAGCAAAACTCAATAGTAACATTGACCTACGCATTTAGCAATTATAGAAAGGAGGCGTTACAGATGAAAAATAACCTTCAAGCACTACGAGAATATCAAAGCCGAGTAGATTTATCAGAACTAGAAAAATCTATTTATATCAGTATTGACCGACTAACAGTAATCCTTGATAGAGACAACTGTTCTCTAAGACGTATATTTTGGGAATTAAGAAATTCTATCGATTCTATTATTCAAGAATTTAGCATTCAAGCAAATCTAAAAGAAGATTATTTTACACTTTATAAAATGATAAATGAGGATAGTATTAATCTAATTTTCTTCCAATTATCAACCTATGGTGGTTATCAAGTCATACGTTTAGACTTTAACCCAAACTCGCTTAAAGAATTTGGAGGTCTTCAAGTATGGAGGCAGATTATGAATTACGCTCGATTAAATGGATTAGATGTTAGACTATCACGTTTAGACCTTGCTTTTGATATCTTTAACAGACCAGAAATAGTCTTTTTACAACATATCAAAGGTGGAGTTAGTCATAAAATATTCTATGGTAGAGGGGGAAACATAGAAAGTAAATACTGGGGGGCTAGTGGTAGTAATGTTCAAGTACGTTTATACGATAAGAACATAGAGGTACTAAGTCATAAGAGAGCCGATAAATTAAATATCGAGAGTAAACCTTTTTGGTGGCGGTTGGAGTTTCAACTTCGAACAAAAGCTATAAATGCAGAAACCATTTCAGAGATTTCTAAACGATTAGAGAATTTTAGTTTTTTTAGCCTTTCAAGTGTTCCAGATGATAGCAAAGCATTTGCTTATATCTTTCTCCATGCACCAGCTCTTTTACCCGAATTATTCCCCTATCTGAAACCTAACACTATAAGAGTCAAAAAAACTAGGCTTAGAAAACACCTAAAAGCATTTGATAGTAACTCATTTTCTTTAGAGCTTCAAGATGCACTAAAAAAACAAACACCTCGATTAAACAATGAATTAAAACAATTAATAGGAGAATTCATTGAACTTACTAGTAAAGGAGAAGATAATTTATGAACGATAAACTAACTATGACAGTACAAGATATTATGGACTTAGGGTTCTCAAAATGGACTGCTTATAATATTCTACGACAAGCAAAACATATTATGGTTGAGCGTGGTTTCGATTTCTATAACAATAAAGGGCTCGGAACTGTTCCTGTATCAGTTGTATCAGAAATTCTTGGATTGGAGGAACTAAATGTCAAAAACTAGATATACTGGTGTAACTAAAGACGATAAAACTGGGAAATATACTTATTATTTTAAAGCTGGAGTTGACCTAGCTACTGGTAAACCATATCAAGAACGCAGACGCGGTTTTGAAACTGCAAAAGAGGCCTTTGAAGCACGAACAAGGGCATTAAATAAAGTGCATAAAAAAGGTGGAATTAAGCACACTCAATGGACTTTTAAACAATTTATGGACGAAGTATTTATACCAAATTATTATGCTACTACAAGTCCAGACCTCGAACGAAGACGTCAAGTTATATTTGATGAATTTATCCAATATTTTGGTAAGAAAAAACCTAGAGAAATTACAACTTATGATGTAATAAATTATAGGAATAGTTTATTAGAAAAATATTCAAATTCATATGCAAGAAACAAAATGACATTGCTTAATCAAGTTTTGAAAACCGCAAAAAAATATGGGTTAATTTTCCATGAAATACCTACAAGTAATATCAGTCCTATTCCAATAACAAAAAAACATATAGATTTTTGGACAAAAGATGAATTTCAAAAAGTAATACAATCCCTTGATAAAGAGAGTTATTTTGAGCATTTTATTTATACGCTCTTTTGGCTTTATTATTTTACGGGAATGCGTGTAAATGAGGCGACTGCTCTTTATTGGGAGGATGTGGACTTTGAAAAGAAAACTCTAGCTATCAATCACAACTTACAGTATATAAATCGTGAAAACTGGGAACGCCGTAATAAGCTAAAAACTGAAAGCTCTCGGCGTACTATTGGACTAGATGATAATACTCTAAAAGTGCTTAAGGAGTGGAAAGAAAGACAAGAAAAAGTCGATAAAATACCATTCATTCTGTCTCCCGACGGAGTTCCATATCGTAAACGTAGTATTAGAGACCAGATTTTAAAATACTCTAAGCGTGCTGGTGTTAAATACATTCAACCAAAAGGTTTGAGACATTCCCACGCATCATTGCTTATTAATGAATATAATGTAAATGCCCTATATATTCAAAGACGATTAGGTCATTCTGATGTCAAAACAACACTTAGCATTTATAGTCATTTATACCCAAACGCAGATACCGAATTAACTGATAAACTCAATCTCATATCAAATGATTTTATTGATTAAATCTACTTAGCTACCAAAAGAGCTACCAAAAAATAAATAAGTATCTAAAAAGCCTTATTTTAAAGGGCTTTTTTTAAGATTTTCCCACTATTTCTAATAGGGGGGTTACATTTGGCCAAAGTGCCACGTCCACCCCTCCTCATTCCTTGTGGGAGTTGGGATTTCAGGATTTAGAAAGTGTGTCACTTTGGTCCAAAAAGTGTGTCACTTAGTCAAAAGGAGGTGTGCCCATGAATGACTAAAATGAGTCCCTTTCAGATCAAAAACTTCAGAAAACAAACAGGCCTTAGTCAAAAAGCCTTTGCACAAGCAGTTAACTTACCCATAAGAACTTACCGCTCCTATGAATCAGGGGAAAGAGGTCTCACCATTGACAAGTTCCGAGAACTCAAAGAAAAACTCGGTTACTATCAAGAGTGTCACAAAAACAATCTCAAGGCTCACATCGACTATTTGCGATTAACTTTCCCCAGTTTGCGAGATTTAGAAGCTTTCTGTGAGAACTTTCTTTTTTGTCACTTAAGCGAATTTACTGACCAAGAAACACGACTTATGAATTATACCCACTTGTGGCAACGGGGAAACATTTGGATTTTCGATTTCTTTGATAAGTCTGCGACCAATAACTACCAAACGTGTCTCCAACTCTCTGGCCAAGGCTGTCGGGAGATGGAACTCCTCTTAGAACACAAGGGGATTTCTTGGCAAACCTTTCTTCAAACTATTCTCTATGCCTACGAAGATGTCAGGGTGAAACGCCTTGATATCGCCCTAGACGAGCTCTACAAAGGCTATGGACACGAGGATGAACATATCCAAATCCCAAAGCTCATTGATAAGCTCTATGCCAAAGAAATTGTCCTAGATACCCTTCGAAAATGGAACATCACAGGTGGAGGCTCCTTCACCGATAACGACGATATGGAAGCTAATCACGGTCTTTCCCTTTACTTTGGGAGTCGTCAAAGTCAGCTCTACTTCAACTTTTATGAAAAGCGATACGAAATCGCCCGTATGGAAAACATCTCCTTGGAAGAATCCTTGGAGATTTTTGGTATCTGGAACCGCTACGAGCTACGCTTTTCAGACCAGAAAGCCCAAGGCGTTGTGGAGGAATACATCAACGGTGTAGATCTCGGAGAAATCGCAAGAGGCATCGTAAATAAGGAAATTCAGGTCTATGATGGTGTCACCCGTTTTGGAGCCTATAAGCCTGATGAAAAGTGGCAAGAACTCTTTGGAGGGGTTGAACCCTTAAAACTCTCAACCAGTCCACAACCCTACAGTATCGAACGGACCATTCGCTGGCTAACCTATCAAGTCGCAAACTCTCTCGCACTCGTTTCAGAAGCAGACAAAATCATGCAAACAGAATACATGAAGATGATTCAAAATAGCGGTGAAATCACCGATCGTGGGGAGGCTATCTTAAGACTCCTCAAAACCAACAAACACTATGAACACTAGAAAGGAAATCTCTATGGAATACAAAGTCGAAATCAATTCACTAAACAACTTTAAAGCCTGGTCTGGTGGACTGAGTACCTTAAACACTGTCCGTGAACGGGGTGGTATAGATACCCTAACCACCATCTGTGAAGACCTCTTTTCTGGGAATACTCCTACCGACACTCAAATCAATGATTGGCTCTGGTTTGATACAGACTTTATTTACCAAGCACTAGGCTACGAGGATCTCCTAGAGGTCTAAGGTCATGCTTAAGAAAATCTATCAAGCAGACTTCCTCCTTCTTCCCGATCAAGAATTTTGGAACATGTATATCCTCCTGAGAAAAGGCAAGGACTTCTACTATGAATGTGCTGGAAGATGTACCGAGAAACCTCCAAATGATAGGGGCTTCTACGACTATGAACATGCCTGTTTCTCCTTAGACGGTCAGGTTCTGAGCCTCAATAAACGGATGCGTCCCTCTCTCATCGCCTATATTCAACAGACCATCAAAAACAATCACGACACATTTAGAAAGGAAATTGATATGGCCACTAAAACGATTTTTGAAACCAAAGTTGGACAAGTTACCAACGAACTTGGAGAATTACTCAAAAAGAAAGACCACAAACAAGCTTGGACCAAGGCTGGAGAACTCAATGATCTTCTCAAAAAAGAAGAAGCCAAGGACCTAAAGCCTAAGTTCGTCGAACAACTGCATAATGAGTTACGAGGCTACTACTACATTAACAGTGAGATTGAAAAAGCCAATAAGCGACTCTATGCTAAAGGTTCCAAACTCATTGAACTCGCTAGTCTCTAAAAGGAGGACCTATGATTAAAGCTAAACGTTACATACTAAAAGCAAGGGAATACCTCTCAAACTTTAAAAAGGTAGAGAAGAAAGGGGGCCCACCAAAGCTAAAAGTCACTACGAAAAAGACCGTCAATCTAGCTGTTATCGGAGGAATTGCTTTCCTCCTTTTTGTTGGTCTTACTGGCGCCATCCGTGCCATCACTCTCTCAAATAAAGTGGGCAAACTACAAGCTCAAGTCGAAGCAACTCAAAAACAAAAAGCACAACCTATGGACGCTAATCGTAAGTATGACTACAAGCTCCAGTATTACCTCAATGACTATGTCTACGCCTACTTCACCCTCCCACAAGAAGGGGATAAACAACAAGCTCAAGTCGAACACCTTAACAGCTTTTATAACTTCGTTCCAGACGTCAAAGCACAAGGTCAAGTACGTAACCCAAGTACCCTGCTCTACTCACAATTAGTCACGGTAGAAGGTAAGATAGCCACCTACAAGGTCAAATACAAAGAAATAATCCAACATGACAAAGACACCGAGGAAAAAGAACTGGTAACGGGATTTAATATTCCCTTTGATGAAAAAGAAGGGAAATACTACGTTTCTGGACTCCCTTGGTTCTCAGCCATTGACTCTTCACAAGCTGGACACTTTAGCGAAGACGACCAACTCCAACTCACAGCTAACGACCACTTCTCAGATAGCCAACACAAGAAGGTTGAAAAGTTCCTCAAGGTTTTCTTTACCAACTATACCACTAACCAAGACAACCTCAACCTCATTGCTAAGAACGTTGCTATCGTAGCCAATACCACCTTTAAAACGATTGACTACACCTATCTAAAGAAAGATGGGGCTGGTCTCATTGCTTATGTACAAGCAACCTTTGAGGTGGGAGGAACAACTCACTCTGAAAACTTTACCTTTACACTCTCAGAAAAAGACAAGAGCTACTATGTCACAAAACTAGAACACACCATTCCTCTCAACTACGCAAACGATAAAGATTAGGAGAACTCTATGAATACAGACAATCTACGTACCTTCCTCCAAGGCGATGGGATTTGGATTCTCACCGCTATCGCTGTTTTGTTGGCTATTAAAGCTTGGCGAAACAGTTCTTGGCTTCAACTCTTCTCAGTCGTTGGATTCTACGCCGTCATCGTCTCAATTGCTAAAGGACAAGACATCCTAAAAGTGGTCGGCTGGTTCCTACGACTCTTTGGTATTGATTCAGGACTTTAAGTATGGCTGAAGAAAGACTCTATGACTACAGTAAGGGCTTGAACGCCCCCTATTGGATCCAGGAAATCAAGACAAAAAAGGGGACTCGCCTTTGGTATTTTGCGACACCAATGCAATTATCCTTTTTCATTGTCTTTACCTTCGTTTTTGTAGCCATGTTGCTCTTTGGAGGATTCATCCTGGTTCCCCTCGCAAAATTAACACACTCTATTTCACTACTGCTCTACTGGTATCTCCCCTATAAACTCGCTAAATTCTACACCGAATACGAACCACACGGTAAGAAGATGCACGTTTTCATTGGGGACTACCTGATTTACTTCTGGGATTTCAAGCTCAATAAAAAAGCAATCTACCATGAAGACCGAATAGAGCCTGTAGAAGAAATTGTCTTTGAAAAAACAAGACTCTAGAAAAGGAGGTCCTATGAGTATTACCTTAACCTATCCCATTAGGGAAACCCATGAAAATATGGCCCTCAAAAAAGATCGAACGGTGGTAGCCTATTACCGTATTCCCAATACTCCCATCACCATTACAGATGAAGAGAAAAAGGACAAACACAAGATTACAGTTGCTCAAATGATGAAAAAGCTCCAAAAAAATAAGTCCTTTGAGATTTCACTCATTCCTAAAGATTATCTCTTAGAAGAGAAAATGAGGGACTTTTCAGAAGCATTGGCAGATGATAGCCGTGAACTAGGAGAAGAACTCCTTCTTTACACGGTTGACCGTCTCACGGATGAAATGGAAATTCCTTATCAGTTTGATTGGGTTGTGGGAGTGACCTTACGCAAACAAAATCACGGGGCAACGGTGAAAGACTTGGCCTATGAGAGTTTTAACGAGTTCTCAGAGAAAATCGCAAAAGGTCTGGGCTACGAATACGCATTGAGTCCCACCTGGTATGACGATTACAGGAGTGACGAATTCACTATTTTCCAAGCTTTTTCCGTCCTACGTGCTAAACGTCTGACCAATGAAGAACTCTTCTACTACCAGCGGATGCAATACCTCCGCTATATTCCCCATTACAAGAAGGAGGTCCTTGCGAATCGCTCCCAATTTAATATCACAGACACCCTGATTAAAGTCCTAAAAGGAGGCTTCCTCAAGCTCGAAAGTCCTTATGGTTCGTCTTTTGTGACTATTCTTCCTGTTGGAAAGTTTCCCGTGCAATTCAACGGCTTTCACCTAGGCGAATTTGTCCAACGCTTGAACTTTCCCGTAGAACTACGTATCAAGGCAGAATTCATTGATACCAACAAAATCAAGGGGAGAATGGGACGTTCCAATACCCGTTATCGAAACATCATGGAAGAGGCAGAAAACACGGACACCGTCCAACAAGACGAGATCATCATGGGGTCTATCTCCCTAAAAGACCTGATGAAGAAAGTCGGAAACAAGGAAGATATCATCGAATATGGAGCCTATCTCATTGTTTCGGCTTCTAGTGTCAATCAGCTTCGTCAAAGACGACAAGTAGTTCTCAACTATTTTGATGATATGGGTGTTGAAATCAGTGAAGCCTCTCAAGATGGACCTTATCTCTTTCAAGACCTACTCTATGGTGAAAACCTCCAAAAGAAAACTCGCACCTGGACACATATGGTCACAGCCCGTGGTTTTTCAGAACTCATGCCCTTTACCAATACGTCCTCAGGAAACCGTATCGGTTGGTATATCGGGCGAGTAGACAACTGGACCGGCCGTTGGGACACTATCGCTAAAGCCATTGATTCCTCGAAAAATATCGTCCTCTACAATGCCACAGTCGGAAACAAAGAAGACATCGCTGGAAAGATTACCAAGAACCCTCATATCATTATTACGGGTGCGACAGGACAAGGGAAATCTTTCCTCGCTCAGATTATCTTTTTAAGTGTGGCTTTACAAAATGTCAAAACTCTCTATATTGACCCCAAACGAGAACTTAGAAATCACTATCAAGAAGTAATCAACTCCCCTGAATTTGCACGACGCTACCCTGAACGAAAAAAACAGATTGAACACTTTAACTTTGTGACACTAGACAGCTCACTGCCATCAAACCACGGAGTTCTAGACCCCATTGTGGTCCTTGATAAGGAACAAGCCGTAGAGGTCGCAAAGAACATGCTTGAGTTTCTGCTACAAGCTGTCGATGACGTGACTATGGATCAGAAAACAGCCATCACAGAGGCCATTAACGCTATCGTAGAACGTCGAGTAGCTGGTGAAAACGTAGGCTTTAAACATGTCCTAGAAGCCTTAAGACAGGCTTCCTCATCTGAAATTGCCTCAGTGGGTCGCTACCTGACGTCCATTGTGACAAACTCTATCTTGGAACTCGCTTTCTCAGATGGTAGCACACCAGGTCTTAACTATGAGTCCCGAGTCACTATCCTAGAAGTCAATAACCTCAAGCTCCCAAAGGATGACTCCACAAAGATTTCAGACCACGAACGAAACTCTATTGCCCTCATGTTTGCACTTGGGGCCTTTTGTACCCACTTTGGCGAACGCAATGAAAATGAAGATACCATTGAGTTCTTTGACGAAGCTTGGATTCTCATGAAATCCGCAGAAGGAAAGGCCGTAATCAAAAATATGAGACGTATTGGACGCTCTAAGAACAATACCTTAGCACTGATTACACAATCTGTTCACGATGCAGAAAATGACGATGACACGACTGGATTTGGGACTATCTTTGCTTTCTATGAAAAATCTGAACGTGAAGATATACTCAGACACGTCAATCTCGAAGTCACTGAAAGTAACCTCGAATGGATTGATAATATGATTTCTGGTCAGTGCCTTTACTACGATGTCTACGGTAATCTCAATATGATTTCCGTCCACAATCTCTTTGAAGATATTGATATGCTTCTAAAACCTATGAAAGCAACAGTGTCTTCAAGTCTCGAAAATAAATACGCTAGTTAGGAGGTGAACCGATGCAAGAAGCTTTTGCCAAGCTAAAGGGAGTGGATATCTTCTCCCTAAAGTCCTACATGGAACCAACCAACTTTGGCTCTTTTAATGGGGCCTGGGTTCTGATTAATGAACTCTTCGTTAACCTCTTCTTTTTCATTCTCAATGCCGTCGTTGGCTTCTTTTCCCTCCTCATTCGCATCTTAGAAAAGATTGATCTCTATACCACCTATAAAACCTATGTCTTTCATGGGGCAAGCAGTATTTGGCACGGATTTACTGGCTCTAATACTGGCAACATTACCAACAAATCACTTGTAGGCACCTTGCTTTTGGTTTTAGCTTTCTATCTGTTCTATCAATATTTCTTTTCAAAAGGCTCTTTTTCAAGAACACTCCTTCATGTCTGTCTAGTACTCCTATTAGCTCTGGGGTACTTTGGGACAGTCGCTGGAACCTCTGGTGGACTCTATCTCCTTGATACCGTTAATAACGTCTCTAAAGATGTTACCAAAAAGATTTCAGGGATTAAAGTTGACTATGCCAAAGACAAGTCCATTAAAATTGGAAAATCGATGTCCGATAGCTACATTGCAGAAACGTCCTATAAAGCCTATGTCTTTGTCAATACTGGCCAAGAAAATGGAAAATACAAGAACAGCCAAGATGGCAAAGAAGAAGCCTTTGACGACAGTAAAGTCCTTGGAACGAGTGATAAGAATGGGAACTTCAAGGCTGTCAAAGCGAAAGACCGTTCCAAGTATTTAGACGATTTAGGAGACGGAGCCAACGATGATGGTGAAAAAAACCGTTGGGTGTCAGCTATGCCAGACTTCATCTTCACTCGGATGTTCTATGTGATTTTTAAAATTGTAGAAGCCTTTGTATTAGCCGTCCCCATTATTCTTATCCAGCTCTTAAATGTAGTGGCTCAAATCCTTGTCCTCACCATGATTCTACTTTTTCCAGTAGTCCTTCTCATGTCATTCGTTCCAAGGATGCAAGAGTTAGTCTTTGGGGTTCTTAAAGTTATGTTTGGGGGCTTGATTTTTCCAGCGATCACTACTCTCTTAACACTCCTTATTTTCTATATTGAAAAAATGATAGAAAACATTGTCACAAATGGGTTTGATGGGGTTCTAAAAACCTTACCGTCACTTCTCTTATTTGGCCTTGTCTTCAAACTCTTAGTATCGGTGGTTTCTAAAGGTGTCATCTATTTCCTCATTTGGAGATTTAAAGGACAACTCCTCCAATTCATTCTTGGCTCCAAAGCACGAATGGTTGCGACAGATATTGGGACTAAAGTTGAACACGGGGTCACAAAGACCAAAGAGGTTGCTTCACAAGTCCCAACACGAAGCCTTGCGACAGCTCAACACCTTGGAAACTTTGCATTGGCTGGTGCTGGTTTTGGGACTGGGGTGATGATGAATGCCAAGAGCCATTTCCAAAATGCTGGCTCTTTCTTTACCCGTAAAGAACCAAGCCAACCAGAAACAGTTATGCCACCTGGACCAACAGAGGCTCCAATAACGCCAGAAGATCCAGAACCAATCATTCCTCCAACACAGACACCACCTGATAACTTCAAGCCAATTGAAGAAGAGAACCCAACACCTACAAGTGACTCACCAATCATGTCAGAAGGAACACCTAGTCCAGAGGACGAATTCCAAACGCTCAGAGAAGAGTGGATTTCACCATTCAAACAACACCGTATCAATACTCTGGAAAGGAGATTAGATGCCTATAAGGATCCTCAAGCCATGTATAAAGCTCAAGGATCTAATGTCTTCACCCGTGCTTATCGTCAGACTATGACACGAGACGATAAAATAAGAGCCAATATCGAGCGACGAGATCGTTTAACACAACGCCTAAACCAATTGAGAGGAGAATAGAATGAATACTAAAATACGGTCAAGAACAGCCTTTCCAAGAATGCTTGAAGAGACACTTTTTAAGGCTTACCAAGAAGGGAAACGCTCCGTCGATTTTCTTCTTTTATTTCCAGTCTCAGAAAAAGACAAAGACCTAATCATTGCACAAACAAAAGCCCATTCCGTCGTCTTAGATGCTAAATGGCGCTTTGGGACTGTGCTATTTACAGCTTATATCAGACATTAAGTAGAAAGGAGAGCCAATGAAAAAACTAAAATGGTATCTATTATCTAGTCTTATTCCTCTCTTCTTTCCTGTTTTTATCATTATCATCATTATGGGAGCCGTCGGAGGAGGTAGCACTGGTGGCTCTTCTCAATCACTAAATGGGGCAACCTATACGGACCACTGGTCAAATGGAGATCCCTATACCCATAATTTACTCGTCCATCGCTATGGTATTAAAGCAGAGCAATTGGACGGTTTTTTAGATACTTTAGGAATCTCTTATGACAAGAAACGCATCAATGGGAAAAAGCTCCTAGACTGGGAGGCTAAGTCTAATCTAGATGTTCGTGCCATTGTAGCAATTGCCTTAAATGAAAGCTCACTTGGAACAGCTGGAGTGGCTACAAATCCTGGAGCCAACATGTTTGGTTTTGGGGCATTCGACTCTAATCCAGAAAATGCCAATAATTTTAACGATGAAGTGGCCGTTGTTGGACTCACCAATCAGACCATCATTGGCAATAAAAACGAAACCTTCAAGGTCCAAGATGACAAAGCTCAAAAATTTGCAAGTGGGTCTCTCAATACATCAACAGATGGGGGAGTCTATTTCACCGATACTTCTGGCTCAGGAAAAAGGCGTGCTGAAACCATGCAAAAACTCGATACTTATATCGATGAGCATGGAGGCACACCAAAGGCCCCTGAACAAACGACTGGAAAAACAAGAGACGGAGGCGGTATTACAACGGGGGATGTCCCACAAGGCTATAGCCTCACCAAAGAAATCAATACCTCAAGCTATACAGGTCTGTCTTATCCTTGGGGACAATGTACCTGGTTTGTCTATAACCGAGGAAAAGAGGTCGGTGTTAGCTTCGGAGAGTACATGGGAAATGGTGGTCAATGGATGAATGCCTCTGGTTACCAAACAACTCATACCCCTTCCGAACACTCCGCACTATCTTTTAGCCCAGGACAAGCTGGAGCAGACCCAACCTATGGCCACATTGCCTTTGTGGAACAAGTCAAATCAGATGGCTCCATTCTTATCTCTGAATCAAACGTCAAGGGTTTAGGAGTCGTTAGCTACCGCACTTTTGATGCAGAGACAGCAAAACAATTTACTTATGTTATTGGACACTAATGTTATTTTTAATAATATTAATTTTCAATATTTTTAGTATAGATACGTGTAAAATCAATACTAAATGTTATAATTAATACAAAAATGACCAGGTGATCTAATGAATGAAGTTACTAAATCAGAGAAACAAAAAAAAGAATTAATCAAAAAAAATTTACAATCTTTTGATTTGTTTATAAATGAGACAGATATCAAGTCACCTGATATCTGTAAAATAAGTAGTCCTTTTGAACAAGCTCTCCCCAACATAATTAAGGAAAGTTTACCCTTTGATATCTCAAACCTATTTGATACTAAGGGAAATGCCTTAATCAATTTTTCAAATAAATATCTTAATCCCAACACTAAAATACTAGATTCCAACAATGCTACTCTATATGAGGTTGACTTTGACAGCCTAGCTCCTGAGACCAAAGCGAAACTTCAAGACGGCACTTATAAAATTGGGGAATCAAGAAAAGTAGAGGGAAATCTTAGGGCTGTAATTGTAGACACAACTGATCATAAGAATCGTGTTGAAGATTTGACATTAAGGAAAGTGACCAATAACAACGAAAATCAAGTTCCTAGTGATCTAATCGCTCAAGCTCAACTTAAGCAAATCTATAACTTACTGTTAGATATCAAAGAAAGTCAAGATTATCAGATTAGATGGGATAGAAACAATAGTATACTAGCTCCATTTTATTCAGCTCGTATAAAAGTTATAGAAGCCAACAATAGCAAAGATTTCAGAGAAAAAGTTAAGTCACTAAAGGAGGCAAATACATTATTTGAAGAATCAGTAAGTGCTATTAAATCTGATATAATTTCAAATAGAGATGAAATTATTAAGAAAACCAGCCAACCAATATACCGTCAAGCCTCTTTACAAACACATGCTGATTTTTTACTTCAAGACATAGAAATTATGACTAAAATTGTTGGTATGCAAATTTATATAGATTTAACATTAAATAATGAGGAGATGGCACATGATAGGCTACTATCTTTTGAGGGTTCAATGGAATTAGTTTCTAAACAAGATATTCCATACAAAACAAATTATTTGAAAGAACTAGCAAAAAAAATTCCTTATGTAAAAGAATTAAAACGGATAAAGGATAATAGTATCCCAAAAGTAAGTTTGTTAGAATTAATTCATAATCATTACAGCTACTCAAAAAACAATATTGACTTATTTAGTAATATTAATACTAAATTAATTGAATTCCACCAAGCTAGTAACGCTAACTTAAGTAATACCGAAAGAGCAAAAATCGAAACGGAGAAAAAAAATGACACTTAAAACGAAGGAATGTAAATTTTGCAAAAAAACAATCTCATCACCTAAAAGAATACCAATTTGTGATGCATGTCGTAATAAGAGCAAACAATGGACGCTCGGGGGAATCTGGATTGGGTTCGCTTTTCTAGGTTATATCAACCAAAAAATAAATAAGAAGAATTAATTTTTTTAACAGCTAGAAGAGTATTTTACTCTTCTTTTTTATTATTTAAGAGGAGAATAATATATGCTAGTACAATTACCAGAAGAACAAACTCAAGAAATTCAGCAAATGATTGCAACACTATTAAAAAATGAAATTCATCAATTTAAAGAAGATATTGGGGCTGACAGCCCTTTTCTAAACAAAAAACAGACTTGTAACTACTTAGGCATCTCTAATAATACACTTGATATTTGGATTGCAATGGGGCTACCCTATATCCGAATTGGAAAATCTATTCGTTTTAATAAGGAAAGTATCAATCAATGGATGACAAGGTTAGAAATAAGCGCATAAGGAGAATAAAATGGCTATTAAGAAAACGAAAAACGGAACTTATCAATTAAAAATCTATGTTCCCTCTGATGTTCGAGGGAAACTGGGTCTGGGGCAATATTATGAAAAGCGTTTTAAAACAAAAAGGGAGGCTAGAGAGGCTGAACTTAAATTTGCAGTGAATATAGAAAAAGCAAGAAATAATCTTCCTGTTGATAAAAAGGAAGAAATCACTTTTGAGAACTTTTATAAACAAATTTGGTTAGAACCATACAAGGCAGGTCAAACCACAACTACAATTAAACCACCAACAAAGGCGACTATTTTTCAAACAGAAAACATATTCAGACTACATATCTTACCTATTCTAGGTAAATATTCCATTGAATACCTAAATAATAATAAACAACTTATTCTTTCACTACTCACTCCCAAGGCAAATAGCTATGCTAATTTCAAAGTGATTAGAAGCTATGTTAACTCCGTGTTTGATTGGGCTGAGGAACTAGACTATATTCCTTCAAATAAACTTCGAAAAACAATTAGTAGAATTAAAGCTAATAAAAAGATTCTCCTTAAAGAAAGCAAACGTGAGGAAGATCTTTCCCTAGATAAAGAGGAGTTAACATCTTGGCTACTAGCTTTTGATAAAGATTTAGAAAATGGGCTGATAGACCTAAAAGACTACACGCTCTTTTATACGACATTCTTCTTATCTGACCGAAAATCAGAAAGTTATGCTTTGCAATGGAAACACATTAATTTCTCTACTGGAGAAATACTTATCGAGCAAGCACTAGATCGTTTTGGTAATATCAAATCAACAAAAGGGAACAAAAAGACTATTTTTAAAGCTCCAGTTGAATTGATGGACTTATTGGAAAATTGGAAAATCAAACAGCAAGAAGAACTTAAACTATTTGGTCTACGACAAAATCAAAAACAGTTTGTTTTCACCTACAATGACAGATCAAACAACATTAACTTACCTCTCCATGTAGATTATCTAAATTACAGAATGAAATCCGTTCGACGTAGACATCCTGAACTTGCACCCGCATCTCCTCATAAATTAAGACATACTGGTGCTACACTCGCAAAACAAGCTGGAGTTCCACTAGAAGCAATTTCTGAAGCCTTAACTCATAGTGACAAAGAAATTACAAAGACTTATGTTAATACTAAAGATATAGTAAATCAAACTGTTGGTGAAATTGCATTTAGGAATCTTAAAAATTAGGTCAGGGAAATTTCAGGGAAATTCTCAGGGAAACTATAGATTTTTTGATAAAAAAAGACACCCAAGAGATAACTCTTGAATGTCTTGAAACGTTGATATAATCGTATTGATTAACGTTTAGAGAATTGTGAAGCTTTACGAGCTTTCTTAAGACCTGGTTTCTTACGTTCAACCATACGTGCATCACGAGTAAGAAGTCCAGCGCGTTTCAATGAATCGCGGAAGTCTGGATCTACTTGAAGAAGTGCACGAGCGATACCGTGACGGATCGCACCTGATTGACCAGCGTATCCACCACCTACAACGTTAACGTGTACGTCGTATGAACCTTCAGTTGAAGTAACTGCAAAAGGTTGGTTGATAACGAGACGAAGGTCTGCGTGTGGGATGTATTCTTCTACATCTTTTTTGTTAACAGTGATTTTACCAGTACCTGGAACCAAACGTACGCGTGCAACGGCGTTTTTACGGCGTCCTGTACCTGTATATTGTGCTTGTGCCATTATATTAGTGCTCCTTTCCTCTTAGAATTAGATAAGTCCTGAGATATCAAGTACTTCTGGTTGTTGTGCAGCGTGAGTGTGCTCACCGCCAACGAAGACTTTCAATTTCATACCTTGTGCGCGTCCAAGAGTGTTGTGTGGAAGCATACCTTTAACTGATTTTTCGATCAAACGAACAGCATTTTTAGAACGAAGTTCACCTGCTGAGATTTGTTTCAATCCACCTGGGTACATTGAGTGAGTGTAGTAGATCTTATCAGTTGCTTTTTTACCAGTCAATTTAACTTTTTCAGCATTGATAACAATTACGAAGTCACCTGTATCAGTGTGTGGTGTGAAAGTTGGTTTGTTTTTTCCGCGAAGTACGCTAGCAACTACTGCAGAAAGACGTCCAAGTGGCACATCAGTTGCGTCAACGACATACCATTTACGTTCAACTTGGCCTGGTTTAGCCATAAATGTTGTTTTGTTCATGATTTCTCCTATATATAGTTCGATTTTTGTTTACGAGTGATGGGTGTTCCTTCCCATCGAAAAGTATTTGGAAGGTTCCGGGGCCTTTCAAATGGGGTAAACAATACCGTTTAACATAATATCAAAAAAACACGTCCAAGGCAAGTCATTTGGAGGTGTTTTTCTTTTATTTTTTGTATTTTTTTAGTCTCTCATTTTATAAGGTGTAAGACTAGAAATCATGCCTAAATAACCTCTAAGTGAGTACAAACTAATCCTCAGATTCCCAAAAAAGCTGGTCTAAAGTTTTGTCCAGAGTTTTGCAGATAGCAATACACAGATTTATAGTAGGGTTATAATCACCTTTTTCAATAGCTGAGATGGTCTGCCGAGAAACTCCTATAGCATCTGCCAAGCCTTGTTGAGTGAGATCCTTTGCTACACGAGCTGACTTCATTTTTAAATTTTTCATTCAAAAATCCTATTCTTCGTTTTCTAGTTCTTCCAAACGGTTCTTCTTGATTCTTTTAATGATAACCCAGCAGTCACAAATAAGAGTCAAACCCAATGTCAAAAATGCTACACTACTCATAAGATTCTTCCCTATCTTAAACGACTGAAATAGACTTAAAAGGCCCATTAGCGATATAAAAATTCCCAAAAGACACATTACCCAGGATAATATGAGCATCTTCTTCTCAAGTTTTTTGTCTAGCAACCATGGATGCCCATTACGTGATACGCTGTGAACTAATACTAGGCACATAGAACCAAAGAAAGTGATGATTAATAGTGACTGCACTAATTCGATGGAGTGGGTCTTACTAGCAACCATAATCGTTACAAATATACCAAGCATGGCTATCCAATAACCTCTAGCAGAAGATTCTCCGCTGATCAACTGAGCACGCTCATCCATCGTGCTAGCTACTTTTTTCTGTGACTTTTTCATTTTGTTTCCTCCATTTTCTAGATTAATTATAGTATTATTTTACACTATGTCAAATATATCATTCATTTTGTATAGATTATCTTTTTATATTCTATTAATCTATCATTTCAGAAAACAAAAAAATCAGATAGGAAAGCCTATCTGACACTTTTTCTATCTAGCTTCTTTACCAATCGTAAAGACGGCTAAAGTATCCGGTCCGACGTGAGTAGAGATGACTGGCCCAAGTGGCATAATGAGAACTTGCTCAATGCCGTCAACTGCTAACAATTGTTCTTTTAGATTCTCCGCCGCTTCAATATCATTGGCATAAGCGACAATTGCTGTGCTATGTCCAATATCCTGGGTAGCTTGTAGGACCATTTCTTTAATGGCTTTTTTACGTCCACGGATTTTGGCCAGAGGAACCAACTTGCCTGAAGCGTCCAACCAAAGAAGGGGTTTGATATTAATCAAACTACCAATAATAGCTGAGCTTTTAGAAAGGCGACCCCCACGCATGAGATGGTAGAGATCATCAACTAAGAAATAGGTCCGTAAACGTGGCAGAATGTCCTCAATCATGGCTTTTGTTTCAGATAAGCTCTTACCTTGGTCACGAGCTTCTGCCGCCAAAATAGAAAGATAACCTTCCCCACCTGCTGCCGCCAGGGTATCTACAATCTCAATGATAGCTTCTGGGTATTCATCCAAAATCATGTCACGCGCCATAACAGCACTTTGATAAGTACCTGAAAGCACTGATGAGAAGGCAATATAGAGAAGAGCATCACCATTTTTAGCATGACGACGAAAAACCTCTTCAAATTGACCAACATTCACCTGGCTTGTGGTTGGCTGACTGCCTTCTTGCATACGTTCTAAGAGACGGTCACTCGTTAAACGGTTAGGGCCAACGGTCTCATAGGCAATATCATCAAGCGTGATGGTCAAACCAACGAGCTCTACCTTATTCTCCTGAGCCCATTTTTCATCTAGATCTGCTGTGGAATCTGTCAAAATATTAAATGTCATATATCCCTCTATTCTATTTCATTTAAAAGGTCCTGTAATTTCCCTAATTGTGCATCGTCCCAAGGACGTAGTTTTGGTGTCTTTAAGTCAATATGTGCCGACATCTTGTCTAGGTCAGACTTAACGGTATTGACACGCTCTTCCAACTCACGCGCCGAAACACGTAAAGCCCCTTGCGAAAAGATAGCCCACTGTTCATTTAAGTCACTAGTTGCCACTTCAACTAGATTTTGAACAGTATTCATCTCAGCCGCTGCGCGCTCAATATAGCTATCTGCTGTCTCATCTTCCTCAGTAAAAATAACACTGATACGATACTGATCATAACGCTGACGGCTCCCTGGAACAAACTGAGCATCAAATACACAGATAATATCAATATGTTCAAAGTTAGCATAATGATTAAGCTTACGAAGCAATGTTTCACGAGCTTGATCAAGCTGATTGGTCTTAAAAAGTTGACGGGTTTCTTGCCAAAAGGCAATCATATTATAACCATCAACTAGAAGTATTCTTTTTTTCATAGTTACAATCGGTTTCGATAAACTTCATACATGAGAACTGCAGCTGCCACACTGGCATTAAGGCTCTGCACATGACCACTCATAGGAATAGTAATCATCTCATCCACTTGCTTCTTGATGTTAGCAGAGATTCCCTTGCCTTCATTACCAATGATAAGGGCAACCTTCCCAGCTGTGTTCCATTTATGAGATGGTGTGCCATCCATATCTGTCCCAAATACCCAGAAGCCTGCTTCTTTAAGTTTATCAAGAGTTTGGCTAAGATTGGTCACTCGAGCAATGGGAATATGTTCCACTGCCCCTGTTGATGTCTTGGCAACGACAGGTGTTACCCCCACAGCACGATGCTTAGGAATAATAACTCCTGTCACCTGAGTAGCATCAGCTGTACGTAGGATAGATCCAAAGTTATGGGGATCGTTGAGTCCATCTAAAATGAGGACTAGAGGATTCTCCTCTTGTTCAGCCTTATCCATAATAACTGAGAGCTCAGAATAAGCGAACTCTGACACACGAAGAACAAAACCTTGATGCACAGCTCCTCCTGTCATATCAGACAAGGTTTTCTTAGGTGTCCAAGAGATAGACACCTTCTTTTCAGCTGCCAAAGCCTTAATGGCATCAACATTTTTCCCTCGAAGATCATCTTGAATATAGAGTTTATTTCCAGTATTTGCTTCCAGACTCTCTGTTACGGCATGCACACCATAAACAATGTCTAGACTTGATTCTTTAGTTGTTTTCATAAGCTAATTCTATCATAAAAAAAGCCCTCTTACGAGGGCAAAGCATGTTAAATAAATGTAATTGCTGCTAGATAAAGCACTAGAAGAACGAGAACAACAGTTGCAGCAGCCAAAGCTTGCTTACCAATTGTATCTGGATCTGAGATTGATTCTGCAATCTTTCTCGCAGCTTGAGTAATGGTTTTACCAGCTGCTTGGAAGATATCAATTGAACCTGTGCTTGTTGAACTATTTCCAGAAATCGCTGAAGACCAACCACTCAAAACCTCAGCAATTTGTTCTGCCAATTGCTGTGTTAGCGCTCTAGTTGTCTCAGCCAACTCATTAACAGCCGTAGCTTGTATATGATTGGCGGTTTCAGTATAGTTATTTGCACTGGTATTATAAGTAACCGGTACAGTCGTTGTTGATGAATACTGATTCCTACGGTAACTATCAGGTGTCACTGGACGCTCACCTTCATTGAAGACACTGAAGGTTTGTGTCAGGTAATGAATATTGTTATTCGTATCAATCAACTCAAAGGTCATTTTATGAATACCAGTTGTTTGCTCTGCCAAATGGTAGGCACTCAAACCAGCATTGACCTCATCCAGAGTTCCTTCAACAAAGTAACTGTGATGAATTTGTTTGCCATCAAGGACTAGATTAAGACCCTTAATCTTCTTACCTTCCATCTTGTTAACATCAAAGTTGACGTTAAAGATTTCACCACGTGCTAAATAAAGAATATCTGTATTCCCTGTAACAGCAGGTTGATCTTCAAGAAGCGCTCCAGTACTGTCTCGTTTTGGAACAACGGTATAAACTTCAGAAGTGATTGGAGCTGCTAAGATTTCTGAAGTAAGTCCATCCGTAAAGGTTACCTCTGACGAATAGGTCAAACTCTCACTTTGCAACATAGAAACCACTACAGAAGTTTCAAAGACCTCAGAAGTTGATGATGAATCTTTCCAGCCAACCGTAAGGACAGTTAAGCTATCTTCTGAATTATTATTTAACTGACTCGTTTCTGGAGCCGTAGATGCAAGAGAGCTTGCAGTGCTTGCAGACTCAGAAGCGACTTCAGAAGTTGCAATAGCTTGGCTAGTAGGAGTCGCACTTACAGATGTCGTATGAGAATCCAGTGAAGAATACTCTGATTTTTCTATAACTGCATGTGTATTTCCAGCAAGTTCAGATGTGTATAGTGTGCTTTCACTCTTATACATTGAAGTCACAGCTTGAGACTCTGCAGTCGCTGTAGCCTCATGAGACTTATCATAAGTAAGCACAATATTTGGTTTTGCTTGTTCAGAATCAGATGTTGGGTTTGCATCTCCTCGTTCAGATGCCGCTACTGATCGATCCTCACCAAAAGCCTGGGCACGAGCCTCTTCTGAATGAGGTGTCGTCGTAGAAACACTAGTCTCCACGATATCAACTTGAGAATGTACCTCAAGAAGCCCCTCATCTGTCTCACTTGAAGAGACAACCATCAGTGACGTTGAGGTCACTACTGAACTTACTTGACTCGCTGACTCTGCCTTAGCTCCTACTGAAGAAAAATCAGCCTGAGGAGCAACTGGAGCCGGTGCCTCACTATTAACATAATCTATTTTAGCTTCATCAGGTTTTACCTGAACTTCATCTGCTTTACCTGTTTGAAGCGTAAAGCTAGATAAAATCAAAGCAGCAAAAGTTGTATAGAAAACTTTTTTCTTAGCTATTTCCATTCACCTCCTCATTTTTTAGATGGCCTCATTTACTAATATTATAGACTTTTTTTTTACTTTCTGTCAAATTAGTTTTATTAAAAAACGCTATTATATCGGGGTTTTACACGTGTCAGACATCCCTTAACTTTCTCATTTTCAAGGTGCTAAATATTAGTTTCATCTTATTTTTTATTGTCAAGACGCTGAATTACTTTGATTATCAAATAATCTAAATTTTGAAACTCTGGCTAACTGTTACAATTTTTATAGCCTTTAAACAAAAAATCCTGCTCTCGGCAGAATTTTTAGATTTCTTTTTCAACTTCGTCAATACACCAAGCAATCAGTTCCTCTAAGCGAGCGATATCCTCTGTCATATGAAGATAGCCCATGACTGCTTCGAAGCCTGTTGACATTTTATAGGTAATAACATCTGTATTTTTAGCCTTGGTATGGCTATTCGCATTACGACCTCGTTTATAGATGTCTAGCTCTTTTTCAGTCAAAAGCTCTTGCTCCAGCATTTTTTCAATGAGACTAGCCTGGGCCTTAGCTGAAACATAGCGTGTAGCTAGACGGTGCAGTTGGTTTGGCTTGGTCTGACCTTGAAAAATCAGGTGACGGCGAATGTACAAGGAATAAACAGCATCTCCCTCAAAAGCGAGAGCAATACCATTAATAAGGTTGACATCAAGATGTTTAGTCACGTGTCCACCTCACGCCCTCCTTGGTATCAAGAAGTTTGATACCTTGAGCAGCTAACTCATCACGAATGCGGTCTGCTGTCGCAAAGTCCTTGTTGGCACGCGCCGCTTGACGCTCTTCAATGAGTTTTTCGATATCTTCATCAAGGACTTCTTCTTCGAAAACAATACCGAAGACTTGGAGCATTTTTTCAAAAGCATCCTTAACGGTTTGATCATAATTGCCTGAATTAATCCATTTAGCCATGTCAAACAGAACAGTCACTCCGTTTGCCGTATTAAAATCATCATCCATAGCTTCTTGGAAGGCGTCAAGATAAGTTTGCAACTCAGCTTGATTCACCTGTTCTGTCAACGGAAGACTGTGGGTATTTTTCAAATACTTAAGATTGACTTCAGCATCATGGATAGCTTTTTCTGTAAAGTTAATTGGTTTACGATACTGTTGTGTTGCTAGGAAGAAGCGAAGCACTTGACCATCAACCGTTTGAAGCATATCATGAACGGTCACGAAGTTACCCAAGGATTTTGACATTTTTTCATTATCCACATTGACAAAACCATTATGCATCCAGTAGTTAGCAAAGGTCTTGCCAGTTTTGGCTTCGGATTGGGCAATTTCATTGGTATGGTGTGGAAACTCAAGGTCTGCCCCTCCACCATGAATATCGATAGTATCTCCAAGGATTTCAGTCGCCATAACAGAACATTCGATGTGCCAACCAGGACGACCAGGTCCCCATGGGCTATCCCAAGAAACTTCTCCCTCTTTAGCAGCTTTCCAAAGGGCAAAATCTAGAGGATTTTCCTTACGTTCTGTTTCAGCATCCGTACGTCCGCTTGCACCAATTTCAAGATCTTCCAAGGTCTTGTTAGCCAATTTAGCATAGTTGTTTGACTTAGCTACTCGGAAGTAAACATCACCTTCAGAGACATAGGCAAATCCTTTATCGACTAAGGTTGACACAAAAGCAATAATTTCATCCATGTAGTTAATAACACGTGGATTTTGTGTCGCTGGTTTGATGCCAAGTTGTCCGGTATCTTCCATAAAGGCCGCGATAAACTTGTCCGACAATTCCTTAGTTGAAATACCAGCTTCATTGGCTGCCTTGATGATCTTATCATCTACATCCGTAAAGTTGGAAATATAGTTGACTGTGTAGCCACAATACTCAAAATAACGACGAATAGTATCAAAAGCTACTGCTGAACGGGCATTTCCGATATGAATGTAATTGTAAACTGTTGGTCCGCAGACATACATATTGACAACATTTTCTGTCAAAGGTACAAAATCACGGAGCGAACGTGTCATCGTATCATAAATTTTAATCACTTGAGATTCCTTTCAATTAACTGGAAACTATTTTTTATCCTTGATATGGTTTAGGTACAAACACAAGAGTATAACGAGAATGATAATCCAAATAGCCGCAACTAGCTGACCTTGAGCTAAGAGAGACATAGCTGAAAGAAAACTCCCAACTATATAGAAGACCAAAAAAGGATTGTCCTTGAAGAATTTTTTCATTACACAAATCTCACTTGTGTCGTTGCTTAAAAACAAGACCGGCCCATAACAGAGCAATGCTAAACCATAAGGCGGCCATGCTATAGTCTGCTCTATGTAAAGCAATGTAAACAAGAGCAAGAGGACCCACAACCGTCAATCGAGTCACCTTTGAACTAAAGAGTTTCATCGTTTCCTTTCCTTATAGACGTGATGAATGAAAGCTAGCTGCTTTTAGAAGGTCTTCTAGCTTTTCGCTATAGTATTCACGACCTTCTTCAATATCGTGGATAACTTCTTCATCCTTTTGACCATGAACACGCACAACCTTAGCAGGAACACCAACGACTGTAACATCTTCTGGGACATCCGCAACAACCACAGCTGCCGCACCGACCTTAGCATTCTTTCCAATCTCAATAGGGCCTATGACCTGAGCATGAGCTGAAACCAAGGCACCCTCACGAACAGTTGGGTGACGTTTTCCCACATCTTTACCAGTACCACCTAAAGTGACACCGTGGTAAAGCATAGCACCCTTCTCCACAACAGCTGTCTCACCAATAACAAGGCCAGAGCCATGGTCAATGAAGACACCTTCAGCAATCTGAGCCCCTGGGTGAATCTCAATTTGAGTCCAAAAGCGCCAAAACTGACTATGCATACGCGCTAAGAGTCGACAATGGTGGCGCCAGAGAAAATGTGAGATACGATGAGCAGCCAAGGCTTTTAAGCCAGGGTAGGTTAAAAGAACCTCTAGACTCGTCCGAGCTGCCGGGTCATTTTTCTTTACTATATCAATACTTTCTTTCCACCAACCCATTTAGGTCACTCCTTACATCATTATTGTTATTATTGTTTGCTGTGGACTATTATTCTTTAAAGTGGGAAGCTACGAACACTAGGTCTACTCGCTATCCCCTTCAAAATAAGACCAGTCGACTAACTCAGGCTGCTCATCAAAGGGATTGATGACAATACCTTGAACCTTATCCAACTCATTTTCACCTGTTGAAGGCTGGTAAATTTCTGACAGTGGCCACTGTAAAATCGTCCCTTTAGCCTTACGGAAAGGTAGACCAAAAGTCTCGTTACCGTACCATTTTGCAAAGCTCGTTAAGTTCGTAAACACAGGCACATAACTTTGTCCCTCTGCATTCGACATGGTCGCAAAGAAACGGTCATCCTGGCCATCTTCCTCGCGTTTGTGAATGAAGGCTGGAACAAGATAAATCTTATCTTTAGGAGCTGCCTTTTGATTTTCCTCACCCAAAAGATTATTAAGGGTCTGAGTGAAATAGTTGATAAACTGGATGAGTTCACTGCTTGCAAAAAGAGTGGTATTCGAGAAATCACCATCCTCTTTTAAATTGAAAGCAAGACCAAAAAGCTCTGCCTGAACAAGTTGTGTTAAAACATCTAAGCTCGAACGTTCTACCCAAGTTTGTTCTCGAGCACTCTCTTGAGTAGCTTTGAAAGATTGTAGGTCCTGTTCATTGGTGAAGACAGGAACAACCTTCTTTCCTTCCACTTCAACTGCGTAGAGGTCTTGGGCAGCCAAGACGGGAGTACGTTGTAGGTGATTAACCAAAGCCAGACTAGTCAAAAAGTGGTCTGGTTCCTTTAAAAATTCTTTTAGAGTTTCATCAAAAGCTTGCAATTCTTGATTTTCTGTCATTCTTCTGTCTGTTCTTTCGTTTCTGATTTATCAGGATTTTTCGGTGTTTCACCACTTTCATTATGGTGGCGTGGTTTATGACGAGAACGACGGCGATGTCGCTGCTCTCCTCCATTTTCCCCTTCCTCAAGTTTTTCAGGCTTAGGAAGCAAGGCCTTGATTGAGGCATCGATACGTCCTTTTTCATCGATTTTGATAATCTTAACAGTTACCGTACCCCCAACTTTAACCACATCTTCGACATGCTCAGTACGTTCCCAAGCTAGTTCTGAGATGTGGATGAGAGCATCTGTCTTATTGAAAAGGTGGACGAAGGCACCGAACTTTTCAATACGCACAACGGGTACAGTGTAAACTTCTCCAACCTTAGCTTCACGTACAAGATCAGAGATGATAGTTTTAGCACGGTTAATGGCATCCTGATCACTAGAGAAAATCTGAACAAGACCTTCTTCATCAATATCAATAGTGACACCAGTCTCAGCGATAATCTTGTCAATAGTTTCGCCACCTTTACCAATGACAACCTTGATCTTGTCAACAGGAATCTGAATACTGTCAATCTTAGGTGCTGTTGGTGCCAATTCTGGACGTGGCTCAGCGATTGCTGACTCAATAACATCAAGAATTTCAAAACGAGCTACCTTTGCCTGAGCCAAAGCCTCTTCGAGAATGGCAGGTGTAATACCTGAAATCTTAATATCCATCTGAAGAGCTGTAATTCCTTGACGTGTACCAGCTACCTTAAAGTCCATATCTCCAAAATGATCTTCCAAACCTTGAATATCAGTTAGGACAGTGTAGTTAGTACCATCTGAGATAAGTCCCATGGCAATACCTGCAACAGGCGCCTTAATCGGTACACCACCAGCCATAAGAGCCAAGGTTCCTGCACAAATAGAAGCTTGTGATGAAGAACCATTTGACTCCAAGACTTCTGCTACCAAACGGATAGCATAAGGGAACTCTTCAACACTTGGGAGAACCTGAGCAAGGGCACGTTCACCCAAGGCTCCGTGACCAATCTCACGTCGACCTGGTGCACCGTAACGCCCTGTCTCACCCACTGAATACTGAGGGAAATTATAGTGGTGAAGGAAACGTTTCTTATACTCTGGATCCAAACCATCAACAAGTTGTGTATCACTCATAGGCGCCAAAGTCAAAACTGACAAGGCTTGAGTTTGACCACGTGTAAAGAGACCCGAACCATGAACCTTAGGAAGAAAGTCAATCTCTGCGTCCAAAGGACGGATTTCATCCACACGACGGCCATCTGGACGAACCTTATCCTCGGTAATGAGACGGCGCACTTCAGCATGTTCCATCTGCTCAAGGATTTCTGCCACATCACGCAGAATGGTTTCCTTATCCTCATCTTCCACAAAGCGTTCTTGATAAGAAGAGAGGACCTCTTCTTTTACAGCCTGGGTTGCTGCTTCACGCGCCAGTTTTTCTTCCACCTGAACAGCCTTAGCTAACTGATCATAATAAGCTGTTTCGATTTCGACTTTCAAAACAGCATCAACTTGTAGAAGTTCAACCTCAGCCTTTTCCTTACCAACAGCTGCAACGATATAATTTTGGAAATCAACCAACTCTTGAATAGCCTCATGTCCCTTCAAGAGTGCTTGCAACATAATATCCTCAGACAATTCCTGGGCACCTGACTCTACCATATTGATAGCTTCCTTGGTACCTGCCACTGTCAAATCTAAAAGTGAAACTTCCTTATCCGCTGCACTTGGGTTGATGATGAAATCTTCTGCAGCATAGGCCACTTGAACCCCAGCAATCGGACCATTGAAAGGAATATCAGAGATAGAAAGAGCTAAAGAACTCCCAAACATAGCCGCCATCGGAGCACTAGCATTCTCATCATAAGAGAGGACGGTGTTAATGACTTGAACTTCGTTACGAAAGCCCTCCGCAAACATAGGACGAATAGGACGGTCGATGAGGCGAGCAGTCAAAGTGGCATCTGTTGAAGGGCGACCCTCACGCTTGTTAAAGCCCCCCGGGAACTTGCCAGCTGCATACATTTTTTCCTCGTAATTAACCTGTAAAGGAAAGAAATCTGCCGTTGCCATCTTTTTAGACATAACAGCTGTTGATAATACCGTTGTATCTCCATAACGCACGACGACAGCACCATTAGCCTGCTTGGCTACCTGCCCAACTTCAACGACAAGCGGGCGTCCTGCAAAGGTCATCTCAAAAGTTTGTTTAGCCATGTTTGATCCCTCTTTTTATCCATGACCAGCCCTTAAAAAAACGAACCGGTCAACTTTATGTCATTCATTTGATATAACTTTCATTTTACCATAATATAGTCAAAAATGGCAGAGCTCCGGCATAAGTTAGCGCCCAACTCTCCCTTTCTCTCAGATATTTAAGTCGTTTTGTGATATAATGAACACTTATGAGAGACAAAGGAATGACTATGAAAAAATTACTACACATCATTATGATTGCCTTAATCTTACTAGGCCTAGTAACACCTGCTCTAGCACAAGAACAGACAGATAACTTCAATGTTTCTGCTAAACATGCGATTGCTATCGAAGCAACTACTGGGAAAGTCCTCTATGAAAAGGACGCCACTACTCCTGATGGTGTGGCTTCAATGACTAAAATCCTAACAGCCTACATGGTCTATAAAGCAGTTGACCAAGGAAAAATTACCTGGGACACTGAAGTCGATATCTCAGACTACCCTTTCAACTTAACAGTTGATTCAGAAGTTTCAAATGTCCCATTGGATTCCCGAAAGTACACTGTTAAACAGCTCCTAGATGCCACCCTCATTTCCAGCGCTAACAGCGCTGCTATTGCTCTAGCTGAAAAAATCTCAGGATCAGAGAGTGCCTTTGTTGACACTATGACAGCCCAACTTAAAGAATGGGGTATTACAGATGCTAAATTATTTAACGCTTCTGGCCTAAACAATAAATACCTTGGGGATAACCGCTATCCTGGCTCTAAACCAGATGACGAGAATACTATGAGCGCTCTAGATGTTGCCATTATTGCAGACCACCTCATCAAAGACTATCCTCAGGTACTTGAAATCACCAAGCAAACCGAAACTGATTTCGAAGGTGACAACAAATTAACGACGCACAACTACATGTTGGAGGGGCAAGACAACTACCGTGAAGGCGTTGATGGACTCAAGACTGGAACAACTGAACTTGCAGGGGCATCCTTTGTAGCCCACGCCAATGAAAATGGCATGAGTTTAATTACCGTTGTTATGAATGCGGACAATGGCGGAGAAGATGAAGCAGCCAGATTCACGGCCACAAATGAGTTGCTAGATTATGTGACTCAAAACTGGAAAATCAAAACCCTCAACACCAAGGGACAAATCGTCAAGAAAAATGATATTAAGGTAGCCGATGGAGACAGTCAAACCATCTCTGCTAAACTCGAGTCAGACCTTACAGTCGTTCAAAAAATAAACAGCAAAAATGATGCTGTTAAAATCAAAGCAAAAACTATAACAGCCCCTATCAAAAAAGGTGACACTATTGGAACAGCGACCTTTGATGATAAGGATCTCGTTGGAACAGGTTACATCTCTGATCCACCTCAAATTTCTGTAACAGCTAACCAATCTATCAAGAAAAGTTTCTTCTTAAAAGTTTGGTGGAACCATATCGTTAATTTCTTTACAGGAAACAAGTAAACACAAAACTACCTTTTAGATATCAAAAGGTAGTTTTATCTTGCCTTAAAAATTATTCTTGTAAGTAAAAGCTCCTTCTCAACACCTTAAGTTCCTCTCAAAATGTGGTATAATAAATATCCAAAACACATGAAGGAACAAACCATGAAAAAACTGATTACGCTTATGATGACCTTCTTACTCTGTCTGGGAAGCGTAGCCCCTGCTTTTGCAGCAGATAAGAAAAAAGGATATGATGCCGCAGCCAAACATGCCATCGCTGTCGAAGCTAATACTGGCAAAATTTTATACGAAAAAGATGCAACCACCTCTACGGGGATTGGCTCTATTACCAAGCTTCTAACAGCCTATATGGTTTATAAAGCGGTAGATCAGGGAGACCTCAAGTGGAACAGCAAAGTTGACATTTCTGACTACCCCTTTGAACTAACTGTCAGTACCGGAGTATCTAATATTCCACTAGACGCCCGCAAATACACTGTCAAACAACTTCTTGACGCAACTCTTATTTCCAGTGCCAACAGTGCATCTATTGCTCTAGCCGAGGAAATCGGAGGAACCGAAAGTAAGTTTGTCGACATGATGAAAGCCCAACTTAAAGATTGGGGTATCACTGATGCCAAGATTGTCAATGCCTCTGGTCTCAATAATTCTTACTTAGGTGACAATATCTATCCAGGCTCTAAATCAGACGAAGAAAATACCATGAGTGCTAAAGATGTTGCTATCATTGCACAACACGTAGTGAAAGAATATCCTGAAATTCTCGATATCACTAAAAAAACTGAAGCTGATTTTGATGGTGTCAACAAACTCAAAACCTTCAACTATATGCTCAAGGGACAACCTAGTTACCGTAAAGGAGTGGATGGCCTAAAAACAGGGACCACTGATTTAGCCGGTGCTTCCTTCGTGGCCCACTCAAATGAAAGTGGCATGAGCATTATCACAGTCATTTTGAATGCTGATAATACCGATACTGATGACTACGCCCGTTTCACTGCAACCAATGACCTACTTAATTACGTAGTCTATCATTGGGAAAGCAAGACCATTGCCAAAAAAGGACAAGCCATCGGTAAAAGCCAAGCCCCTGTCCTTGATGGGAAATCTAAGCAAGTCACTGCTGTTGCTAAGTCTGACTTTAATATCATCCTAAAAATAGATGCTAACAATAGTAAACATATTAAAGTTACTACAAATCAAGTCCAAGCCCCTGTCAACTCAAGTGACAAGGTTGGAACTGCTACCTTTGAAGATAAGTCACTTGTAGGAGAAGGTTACTTGCCTAACCAAGGTATGCCTAGCATGGAACTGGTTGCTGGTAAAGAAGTTAAGAAAAGCTTCTTCCTCAAGGTCTGGTGGAATCACTTTGTCAACTTTGTCAACGAAAAACTCTAGTCATTATAGTCGAGCTTTGCTCGGCTTTTTCTTTTACCCCACCTTTACAGAAAGATTGACTCTACCTTGACTCCTATTGACACAAAAAAGACAAACTACACCTGTAATCTGTCTTTTTGTTTGATTTTTACACTACTGTAAAGGTTAATTTATCTTTCGAGCAGCCGATTTTAAGAGTTTGTCCACTAACTACTTGACCACCTAGTAAGAGCTCAGATAACTTGTCCTCCACTTGAGTTTGAATCGTGCGACGTAATGGACGAGCACCCATCTCAACATCATAGCCATCTTTAGCTAAATGCTTGAGAGCAGCTGGTTGGAATTTCAAGTCAATCCCTTTTTCAGCCAAAGCTGATACCAACGGTTTCATCATAATCTTGACAATCTCACGAAGTTGCTCTTCCTCTAGACTATGGAAGACAACCTTCTCATCAATACGGTTGATAAACTCTGGACGGTAGGCCTTCTTAAGTTCTTCCATGATACGTGACTGCATTGCTTGGTGATTATGAGAAATGTCTTGGGCACCAAATCCAATAGTCTTATCATCACGAAGAGCAGTCGCTCCCAAGTTCGAAGTCATAATGATAATGGTATTTGAGAAATCGACTTTACGACCTCGACTATCCGTCAAGACACCATCATCCAAAACCTGTAAGAGGATGTTGAAAATATCTGGGTGAGCCTTTTCCACCTCGTCAAAGAGGAGAACTGAGTAAGGCTTATTGCGAACTTTCTCTGTTAATTCACCACCCTCATCATATCCAACATAACCTGGAGGAGCACCATTAAGGCGGCTAGCCGCAAATTTTTCCATGTATTCTGACATGTCAAAGCGAAGCAAAGCTGACTCATCATCAAAGAGAACTTCCGCCAAAGCCTTGGCCAACTCTGTCTTACCAACACCAGTAGGTCCAAGGAACATGAAGGAACCAATCGGACGTTTTCCAGTACGAATACCTGACTGGTTACGACGAATAGCACGACTAATCGCTGAAACTGCTTCGTCTTGACCAATAACACGTTTATGAAGCTCTGCTTCCAGATTCAAGTAACGCTTGCTATCTGCCTGAGTCATCTTCTCAACAGGAATACCTGATAGACGACTAAGGGTTTGCATAATCTGATCTGCATCTACCAAGGCAGGTTCTGGTAATTTTGCTTTTTGGCTAGCTTTATATTGTTTAACAGCAGCCTTCATATCACCAGATAGAAGCGCTTCATCCAAAGGCGTTATCTCACGTTTGGCTTCTTTTTTGATACGACCTTGAACAGTTGCACTCGCTTCATCTAAAAGATCAATGGCAGAGTCAGGCAAGTTTTTACTCGTCAAATAACGGTGGGCTGCCTTGACTGCTGTCTCAACCGCCTCATCAGTAATCGTTACACGATGATAGTCTTCATAAGACGAACGTAGGCCTTTTAGAATATCAATCGCCTCAGGTACACTTGGCTCCTCAATTGTAATCTTAGCAAAACGGCGAGAAAGAGCTGCATCTTTCTCAATATGCTTCTGGTACTCAGCTTGAGTAGTTGCTCCAACCATATGAAGAGTTCCACGTGCTAGAGCGGGTTTCAAAATATTCGCCGCATCTAAGGTGCTATCAATACCTGAACCAGAACCAATAATCGTATGCAATTCGTCAATAAAAAGAATGATTTTTCCATCAGCTTCAATCTCATCAATGATCTGATTCATACGTTCTTCGAAATCGCCACGGAAACGTGTTCCTGCAACCACACTCATCATATCAAGCTCTAAGATACGCATATCAGCCAACTCAAAAGGTACTTCGCCTGAAGCAATACGCTGTGCTAAGCCAAGCGCAAGTGCCGTCTTACCAACACCTGCTTCACCCACAAGAACTGGGTTATTCTTCGTTTTACGACTCAAAACCTGAATCATGCGTGAAATTTCTTTCTCACGTCCAATAACAGGATCAAGAGCATCTAATTCGGCTACTGCCGTTAAGTCTTTGGTATAATCTGACAGTTCCCCAGTAGAAGATTGAGGAGGCTGCATCATATTAGCAAAATTTCCTGATGCCTTTGATTTTTTAGGCTTACGAAGGTCATGAATGGCCTTCAAATCTTGCTTACTAAGACCTGCGTAACGCTCCAAAGAACGTCGTAAATCGATAATACGAGGCTTATCGCTGTCATCCTTATATTGAAAACCAGCAACTTCAAGGAGACGACAAACCATCAAATCCTTATGAAGAAGGAAGGCCATCAATACATGTTCAGACCCTACCTCTACAGCACCAGTCACACTAGCAATTCCCTCTGCCTCTTGCAACATAACCTCTAAAGCATGTGACTGTGCACGTAAATCGATAATATCTGATTCAGACAAGTCTTTTGGACTTTTCTCCATCGCTAGTACAGCAGCGGTCTCAATCTCTTCCGCACGAATACGGTCCTCAAAATCAGTAAATGTTAGGTAGGCTACAGATCCTGGAACCTCAACCATAGCCAGAAGCACATGCCAAGTCTCCAAGAAAGGACTTCCAAAACGCTCTGCCTCAAGCTGAGCACGATGGAAAATGGCCTGCATTTTTCTTGAATATGTCGTCATCTAATTTCCTTTTCTATCCAATCTAAGTAATAGCGAGCGTAGAATACGCGAACGAATAGTAGCCGCATCTTCGCCTAAAACATCATCACTAGCAGTTGCTAAAATCAAATTTCCCTCACGTTCAGTAATGATTTTTTCATCAAAAAGCAACTGAATCAAGTCTGTAAATACCTGCTCGCTGAGCTGATCTGCCAAGTTCTGAAGCAAATCATTAATCATGTGGTGCTTGTCGGAGAATCTGACCTTGACGATACGAATATAACCGCCACCTCCACGTTTACTCTCAACAATATAACCACGACTTTCTGTAAAACGAGTCTTAATAACATAGTTAATCTGACTCGGTACAACTTGAAAAGTATCTGCTAAGTTCGAGCGTTGAATCTCAGCAATTCCAGACTGGCCCAGCAATTCTTTAATATATTCTTCTATACTATCTGATGTATTTCTTGCCATCTTAATTCCTCCAGTCTAATTTGACTATAACTGACTATTATTATACCAAAAATGTCAGCTCATGGGAAACTATACCTTCAAAAAGCTTTTTAAAGTTGTCATTAGAGACCATATAAGATACAATAAATAAGACTGGAATATTAGGTAACTTAAGGTGTTTGATTCAAATTTTCTATCCACTTTAACAGGCTGAAACCCACCTAATCCAACAAGTACTTTTTAGCACTTTCGCAGTAGTACTAGTCTTATCACTCTTGATAAAGCTCATCTCACTTTGAGTCTTATCTCTTATTTTATTTCCCTATGAAAGGTTACTCATGAAATACATCATTGCACTCTTAATCTCTATGATTCCTTTAGTTGAGCTCCGTGGAGCCGTACCTGTCGCTATCGCCTCAGGTATTCCTTGGTGGCAAGCCCTAATTCTTTGTGTCATTGGGAACATGATTCCAGTTCCAATTATCTTTTTCTTCGCCCGCCGTGTTCTCGAATGGGGGGCAGACAAACCTCTAATTGGTGGCTTCTTTACCTGGTGTCTTAAAAAAGGTCACAGTGGTGGCCAAAAACTTGAAAAAGCTGCCGGAGATAAGGGAATCTTCTGGGCCCTTCTACTTTTTGTGGGAATTCCGCTTCCAGGAACAGGAGCTTGGACTGGTACCTTAGCAGCATCTATCCTAGATTGGGACTTTAAACGTAGTGTTATTGCTGTTATGCTTGGGGTTATCCTTGCAGGTATCATCATGGGAACACTCTCTCTTCTACTTGGTGTAAATACCTTCGCTCATTAATTAGTTTTTCAACGTCTGGGGCATGCTCAGACGTTTTTTTAATAGCAACAAAAAAGAAGCTACGATTCATTCACGTAACTTCTTTTCTTTTTATCTAGCAACTAGAATTAGTTGTTAAGAGCTGCTGCCATTGTAGCTGCAACTTCTGATTCAAAGTCGTTAGATGCTTTTTCGATACCTTCACCAACTTCAAAGCGAACGAATTCTACTACTGAAGCGTTTACTGATTCAAGGTAAGCTTCAACTGTTTTGCTGTCGTCCATGATGTAAACTTGAGCAAGAAGTGTGTATGCTTGGTCAACTTTAGTGTTGTCAAGCAAGAAGCGGTCCATTTTACCTGGGATGATTTTATCCCAGATTTTTTCTGGTTTACCTTCAGCAGCCAACTCAGCTTTGATATCTTCTTCAGCTTGAGCAAGAACAGCATCAGTCAATTGAGCTTTAGAACCATATTTAAGGTGTGGAAGAGCTGGTTTGTTAACCATAGCGCGGCTTTCGTTATCTTGATCGATAGCGTGGTTAAGTTGTGCCAATTCATCTTTAACAAATTGTTCGTCCAATTCAGTGTATGAAAGAACAGTTGGTCTCATCGCTGCAATGTGCATTGAGATTTGTTTTGCAAGAGCGTCATCTCCACCTTCGATAACTGAAACAACACCGATACGTCCACCGTTGTGTTGGTAAGCTCCGAAGTGTTGCGCATCAGTTTTCTCAACAACTGCAAAACGACGGAATGAAATCTTTTCACCGATAGTAGCTGTAGCAGTTACGTATGCAGCTTCAAGAGTTTCACCTGAAGGCATAGTCAATGCAAGTGCTTCTTCGTTGTTAGCTGGTTTACCTTCAGCAATTACTTTAGCTGTTTCGTTTACCAACTCAACGAATTGAGCGTTCTTCGCAACGAAGTCAGTTTCAGCATTAACTTCAACAACTGCTGCAACGTTACCGTTAACGTAAACACCAGTCAAACCTTCAGCTGCAACACGGTCAGCTTTCTTAGCTGCTTTAGCCATACCTTTTTCGCGAAGCAATTCGATCGCTTTTTCGATATCACCTTCAACTTCAACCAATGCTTTTTTAGCGTCCATGACACCAGCACCAGATTTTTCACGCAATTCTTTAACAAGTTTAGCTGTAATTTCTGCCATTTTGTTTTTCTCCAAATTTATTTTATAAAACTAAGGGGCTGGGCTGAGCCCCGCCCCTTAGGTGTTTGTCGTATCTTTAGTGGGCAACACGCCCTAACCAATCTTAAAGATTAGTTGTTGTCACCTTCGACAACTTCAACGATTTCTTCGATTGAATCAGCTGCAGCTGCTTCTTGGAAATCTGCAGAAGCATCTTCACCTTGGTTACCTTCGATGATAGCATCAGCCATTTTTGAAGTGATCAATTTAACGGCACGGATAGCGTCATCGTTAGCTGGGATGATTACATCGATCTCATCTGGATCAGCGTTTGTATCAACCATCGCTACAACTGGGATACCAAGTTTTTTAGCTTCTTTAACAGCGATTTGTTCTTTGTGTGGGTCAACGATGTAGATTACATCTGGAATGCGAGGCATATCTTCGATACCACCCAAGAATTTTTCAAGACGTGCACGTTGTTTGTTAAGAAGTGCAACTTCTTTCTTAGGAAGAACTTCGAAAGTTCCATCAGCTTCCATTTGTTTGATTTCTTTCAAACGAGCGATACGTTTTTGGATAGTATCCCAGTTTGTAAGAGTACCACCCAACCAACGGTGGTTGATGTAGTATTGACCAGCACGAGTTGCTTCTTCAGCTACTGCTTCAGCTGCTTGTTTTTTAGTACCAACGAACAAGATTACTGCATCGTTAGCTGCTGCTTCACGAACGAATTCGTAAGCTGTATCAGCCATTTTTACAGTTTGTTGCAAGTCGATAACGTGGATCCCGTTACGTTCTGTGAAGATGTACTTAGCCATCTTAGGATTCCAGCGACGAGTTTGGTGACCGAAGTGAACACCAGCCTCAAGAAGTTGTTTCATTGAAATTACTGCCATGAGTATTTCTCCTTAAAAATTGTTTTTTCCTCTTCTAAGCTTTAGACTTGCAGTCCCACCCTGCGGCAACAAGACCACAATCGGCTTAGAATGAGTATTTGTCACTTTACGCAACTATAGTAGTTTATCAAAAAAAGTGACATTTGACAAGCTCTAAAATCAGGCTAACCATTAGAAAAAAATTACCCGCATTAAAATTGCAATCGTTTTCTTTGAGGTTGATAAGTATTTTGTTTATAATTAGGCTATCAAAAATAGAGGAGGACATTATTTTGTCATTAGTCGGAAAAGAAATTATTGAATTTTCAGCACAAGCTTACCACAACGGGGAATTCATTACTGTTACAGATGAAGATGTTAAAGGAAAATGGGCTGTTTTCTGCTTCTACCCTGCAGATTTTTCATTTGTCTGCCCAACTGAACTCGGTGACCTTCAAGAACAATATGAAGCTCTTAAATCTCTTGGTGTAGAGGTTTACTCGGTCTCTACTGACACTCACTTTGTTCACAAAGCTTGGCATGATGACTCAGATGTTGTTGGAACTATTACTTACCCTATGATTGGAGATCCTTCACACCACATCTCACAAGGCTTTGATGTTCTTGGAGAAGATGGCCTCGCACAACGTGGTACATTTATCATTGATCCAGATGGCGTTATCCAAATGATGGAAATTAACGCTGATGGTATTGGACGTGATGCAAGCACTCTTATTGATAAAGTTCGTGCTGCTCAATATATTCGTCAACATCCAGGTGAAGTTTGTCCAGCCAAATGGAAAGAAGGAGCTGAAACACTTACTCCTAGCTTAGATCTTGTAGGTAAAATTTAACAACCAGGGGGTATCCATGGTCTTAGATAAAGAAATCAAGACGCAATTAGCACAATATTTAAATTTACTAGAATCTGATATTGTATTACAAACAGATTTAGGGGATGATGATAATTCTCGAAAAGTGAAGGAATTTCTTGACGAGATTGCCGCTATGTCTGACCGCATTAGTCTTGAATCAACACATTTAAAACGTCAACCTAGTTTTGGTATTGCACAAAAAGGGCAAAAAAGTCGTGTTATTTTCTCAGGCTTACCAATGGGCCACGAATTCACATCTTTCATTTTAGCTCTCTTGCAAGTTTCTGGTCGTCCACCAAAAGTTGATGAGGACACTATCGAACGTATCAAGAAGATTGATAAACCCATCGACTTAGAGACTTATGTTTCATTAACTTGTCACAATTGTCCAGACGTTGTTCAAGCCTTTAATATAATGGCTGTTTTGAACCCAAATATCACTCACACCATGATTGAAGGTGATATGTATCAGGATGAGGTCAAAGCCAAAGGTATCATGTCTGTTCCTACGGTTTACAAAGACCAAGAAGAATTTACATCTGGTCGTGCAACCATTGAACAGCTTGTTGAAAAATTGGACGGACCACTTGATGCTGATGCTTTCGCTGATAAAGGTGTCTATGATGTTTTGGTTATTGGTGGTGGTCCTGCTGGAAACAGTGCGGCCATCTATGCTGCCCGTAAAGGTTTAAAAACTGGTCTTTTAGCAGAAACCTTTGGTGGACAAGTTATCGAGACAGTCGGCATTGAGAACATGATTGGTACGCTATATACAGAAGGTCCTAAGTTAATGGCCCAAGTTGAGGAGCATACGAAATCTTATGATGTTGATATCATCAAAAGTCAATTAGCTACTGGCATTGAAAAGAAAGAACTTATTGAAGTGACACTGGCTAACGGTGCCGTTTTAAAATCCAAAACTGCTATCCTAGCTCTCGGAGCCAAATGGCGTAATATCAACGTTCCTGGCGAGGAAGAATTCCGCAATAAAGGTGTTACTTACTGCCCACACTGTGATGGTCCACTATTTGAAGGGAAGAATGTTGCAGTTATTGGTGGTGGTAACTCAGGTTTGGAAGCGGCTTTAGATTTAGCAGGCATTACTAAACATGTTACGGTCTTAGAGTTCTTACCTGAATTAAAGGCAGATCAAGTCTTACAAGAACGAGCTGCTAAAACTGATAATCTAACCATTCTTAAGAACGTTGCAACCAAAGAAATTGTTGGTCAAGATCATGTAACTGGTTTGAATTACGTTGAGCGTGATACAAACGCAGAAAAACATCTTGATCTTGAAGGTGTCTTTGTTCAAATTGGTCTTGTACCAAGTACTGCTTGGCTCAAAGATAGTGGCATTGAACTCAATGAGCGCCAAGAAATTATCGTTGATAAATTTGGTTCAACAAATATCCCTGGTATTTTTGCTGCAGGTGACTGTACAGATAGCGCCTACAAGCAAATCATTATCTCCATGGGTTCTGGTGCTACAGCTGCTATTGGAGCCTTTGATTACTTGATTAGACAATAATCAACACTTGCGTGTTAGTAATCTATCTTCAACAGTTATAATTAATATGAAGAGGTTGAATGTCTTTCAACCTCTTTATGTTTCTTGTAAATAGGCAGTTTGAATAATCAACCAGTCAATTTGATGAAAGAGACTTGACGAATCTTTTTTTTTTCGATAGAATGGTATCTGTTATGGCGGTATAGCCAAGTGGTAAGGCACGGCTCTGCAAAAGCTTGATCGTCGGTTCAAATCCGTCTACCGCCTTCATAATACGAAGACACCTTAGGGTGTCTTTTTTCATTATTGCATATAAAAATACCCGAAGCTAGAAACCTCGGGTATTTATTATTCTTATTTAATTGCTTCAATCAAAGCTTCCGCTTGACTCTGAAGGCTTTCAAGAACTTCTTCAGTTGCTAGGAATTTCCCATCCGCCCAAGCTGTATCATTTACACGTGTCGCTGTAAAATCACCAACCACTTGGGTACGGATAAATGGTAACAATTCTTTGTAGGCATCAAAAAGTTGATTGTGGCCACCATTAGCAACTGATGACACGGTTACAATCTTATCTTGAAGAGCTGATGGCCCTGACGGATCTGATAGGTCAAGGGCACGGCTCAACCAGTCAAGCAAATTTTTCACTGGCCCAGGAATTGAGAAATTATAAACCGGTGAAAAAATCCAAATTGCGTCTGCTGCCAAGATCTGTTCTCGAACTTCTGCCAAAACTGGAAGAACTGGACTTTCTAAATCCTGATTAAAAACAGGTACTTGACTATAGTCAAGATAAGAAACATTAGCTTTACCAACTAGCATTTTCTCAGCTTCTTCTGCTAATTGGTGGTTAAATGATCCCTTGCGAAGAGACCCAACGATAAATAGAATGTTTTTCATGATACGTTTCCTTTGTATTTCTAATAATTAATATTTACTACTACATAGTAATATATATAATTCCATTAGAAATATAAAGAAATATGCTCAGACATTCTTAAATTTCTTCAGGAGCTCTACCAACTGTGCCTGTTCTTCAGGTGTCAGAACGGAAAAAGTCTCCTCAATAGCTCGCTGATGTGGCGGGATTGCTGCTTGAATAATACGACGGCCCTCATCCGTCAAATCAACCTCGAAAGCACGCTTATCTGTTTGGCAGGCTTCTCGCGTCAACCAACCTTTTTTCTCCATATTTTTAATGACGACAGTCATATTCCCGGAGGTGGCAAGCATGCGGTCAATTAATTCGCCAATTTTCATACGTCCTTTAGCATTAAGCACGTCCATGACTCCAAATTG
>PVML01006496.1_pt1 | contig 54571 bp, 46 predicted proteins | sample 1853371 | NCBI WGS metagenome assembly PVML01 (sample SAMN08533508, study PRJNA380276) | Human gut metagenome, whole genome shotgun sequencing project. | isolation source: participant 1, chromium library | host: Homo sapiens | collected 2017 | reverse complement strand
GTCCGGCGTAAATTTCGTGGCTGGAGCACTGGTTCAGGACCGGGCGGGGGAGCGTCGGTCCCCGGCAGGCAAGAAAAAACTGTACTATATTTCCGCTGAATTTCTCATCGGAAAGCTGCTCTCCAACAATCTGATCAACTTAGGGATCTACGACCAGGTCCGTGAGATTCTGGCCGGCTCCGGCCACAACTTAAGCGCGGTGGAGGAAATGGAGCCCGAGCCATCTCTCGGCAACGGAGGACTGGGCCGCCTGGCCGCCTGCTTCCTGGACTCCATCGCCACTCTGGGCCTAAACGGGGACGGCGTAGGGCTGAACTATCATTTCGGCCTGTTCAAACAGCTCTTTGCGGACAACAAACAGGAGGAGGAGCCCAATCCCTGGCTGGAAACGCCGTCCTGGCTCACCAAAACCGACAAGACCTACACCATTTCCTACAAGGGTTTTACGCTGACCTCCCGCATGTACGATATCGCGGTAACCGGCTACAACAACCGCACCAACAAGCTCCACCTCTTCGACGTGGAAACGGTGGACGAAACCGTGGTGGAGGACGGCATTTCCTTTGACAAAACAGACATCCAAAAGAACCTGACCCTCTTCCTCTATCCGGACGACAGCGACCGCGCCGGAAGGGTGCTGCGCATCTATCAGCAGTATTTCATGGTGGCCAACGCAGCCCGCCTGATCCTGGAGGAAGCGGCTGCCAAGGGCTGCAACTACTACGACCTGCCCGACTATGCGGTCATCCAGATCAACGACACCCATCCCACCATGGTGATCCCGGAGCTGATCCGTCTGCTCACCTGTGAGCACGGCCTGGAAATGGACGATGCCATCGACGTGGTCCGCCGCACCTGCGCCTACACCAACCACACCATCCTGGCCGAGGCCCTGGAGACCTGGCCCATGGATTTCTTCAAGGAGGCCGTACCCCAGCTGATCCCCATTATGGAAATACTGGACGACAAGGTGCGCCGCCGCTGCGAGGATCCTTCCGTGTACATTATCGGAAACGACGACCGGGTCCACATGGCCCACATCGACATTCACTATGGCTTCAGCGTCAACGGTGTGGCCGCGCTGCACACGGAGATTTTAAAAGAAACCGAACTGAGCCATTTTTACAAGCTGTACCCGCAGAAATTTAATAACAAGACCAACGGAATTACCTTCCGCCGCTGGCTGCTCCACAGCAATCCCCGCCTGACCGCTTACATTGAAAATCTGATCGGAGACGGGTTCAAGGAAAGTGCGGACTGCCTGAAAGCGCTGAACGACAGCCGGTTTTTGAAAAACATCAAGGTTCTTCACGGTCTTTTGGCCGTCAAGGATGCCTGCAAGCAGGACCTGGCCGTTTACCTGAAGGAAACCCAGGGGATTGAAATCGACGCCAACTCCATTTTCGACATCCAGGTCAAGCGGCTCCACGAATACAAGCGCCAGCAGCTTAACGCCCTGTACCTGATCCGCAAATACCAGGAGATCAAGGCGGGACACCGTCCCACCACCAGTATTACGGCCATTTTCGGGGCCAAGGCCGCGCCTGCCTACACCATTGCCAAGGATATTATCCACCTGATCCTCTGCCTGCAGCAAATCATCGACCGCGATCCGGAAGTGAGTCCCTACTTAAAGGTGGTGATGGTGAGCAACTACAACGTGACGCTGGCGGAAAAGCTGATCCCGGCCTGCGACATTTCCGAGCAGATCTCCCTGGCCTCCAAGGAAGCCAGCGGCACCGGCAACATGAAATTCATGCTGAACGGAGCCGTCACCCTGGGCACCGACGACGGGGCCAACGTGGAGATCCATGAACTGGTCGGCGACGAGAATATTTACGTCTTCGGGGATTCCAGCGAGACCGTGATCCAGCGCTACAAGGACGGCGATTACTGCGCCAGAGACTACTATGAGAAGGACGGGAACCTGAAAAATGCCGTGGATTTCATTGTGGGCGAGGAAATGCAGGAGGTTGGCGACCTGGAGAACCTGGAGCGCCTGTACAACGAACTGCTCACCAAGGACTGGTTCATGACCTTCCCGGATTTTGAGGATTACTGCCGCACGAAAGAGCAGGCCCTGGCGGACTATGAGAACCGCACCGGCTGGGCCAGGAAAATGCTGGTCAACATCAGCCAGGCCGGCTATTTCTCCTCCGACCGCACCATCGGGGAATACAATCGGGATATCTGGAAACTTGAAGCCTAAGAAATTTTCGTGTGATGGGGAGGCGTCCGGCAGCCGGTTACCTTCCGCAATCGCCAGCTCCCCCATTCCACTCATTAAAATCACCCGCAACGGAAGCAAACCGTCGCGGGTGATTTATTTTAAGCATATTCATGAGGGCACGGGCGGCGCGCCTGGTGGGCTCGGTCCCTCACACCAGCTTTTCCACCACCGAAGCCGTGGACTTCTCATTATACCGGCTGCACCGTTTGAAATAGCGCCGGTAATACTCCGTGTACATCAGATCGATCAAAAACATCTGGCTGATCTCCGCCGAGGTAGAACCGCTCTGGAACGGGCCCTCGTTTGCGCCGCTGAGCAACGTTACGTCCGAGAAGGAGGTCAGAGGCGACTTGACGAACCGGGTCACGCAGATCACCGTGGCCCCCGCCTGCTTGGCGAGCTCCGCCACATGAATGGTATCCTTGGTGGCGCCTGAGTAGGAGAACAGCACCGCTACGTCCTCCGGCCCCATGACCGAGGCCGCCATGGCCTGCATATGGGTATCCGGCAGGCAGCGCACTTTGGGTTCGATTCGCAGAAACTTATTCATGGCCTTCATCGCGGTCAGCATACTGCCCCCCACGCCGAAAAAGTAAATGGATTCGGCCGCGTTCAGCAGGTCCATCGCTTTGGAAAATTTTTCCTCTTCCAAAAGGGAGTACGTCTCGTTCAGCGTCTGCACATTGGCGTTCAACACCTTCTGCGCCACCTGCTCAAAGGAGTCGTTCAACGTTACGTTTTTCCCGGCAAACTGGTCCAGCTCGTCCCCGCCCTCATTGAGGCTCAGACTCAGCAGCATCTTGAACTCCTGGTATCCGTTCAGCTCCAGGGTTTTACAGAACCGGAACACGCTGGTGTCCCCCACGCCGCAGCTCTCCGCCAGGTCCGTGATGGACATGAACAGCGCCCTCCTGGGGTTGTCCAGCACGAAATCCGCCACCTTCCGCTCCGTCTTGGTAAATTGATTGTATGCCGACTTGATTCTGGTGATAAAATCTCCCTGCATCTGAAAATCCCCTCTCTGCTGCGCGCTCCGGTCATGGCCGGTTTTCGTGAACCACAACCCGTTTTATCCATAATAGGAAATTTTACCCCATTTTGTCAAGATTTCGTAAGTTTTTTCCACATCAATTCTTAAACTTTTTTTCGCATTTCATTCACCCTTTTTACTTATGGATATGTTATGATAGGTTGGTATTACCAGAATGACAGGAGACAGCATTATGAAAATGATCACCAAGCTGGCCGGAGCGGCTCTCGCCCTCTGTATCGCCGGCTCACAATACAGCGGCGGGTCAGCGGAATTACCGCCCGCTGCCGGAAGCAGCGGCGATGGCTTATACCGTACATTTGCCGCTGGTCCCGGAAACGCCGGTCTTTCCCGCACGTCGCCTGGCGGCGACGCGGACGGCCTCTACCGGGCTTTTACCACCACCGGCGACAGCCTCTACCATCCATTTGCCGTGGGCCCCGGTGTCATCAACCTCTCCCCGGCCGACTCCCTGGCGGACCGCCAGTGGGCGCTTAGAAACAATGGGCGCATCCGGCGCACCGAATCCCGCCTGAACCTGGACTCCCTGGATCATATGTATGTGCACAAGGACGATGGCGGCGACGTGGACGCCGTGGCCCTGCCCCCCGTGGGCCCCGGAAACTACGACAAGATTAACACCGACGCGGTGGAAGGCATAGACATCAACATTCTCCCGGCCTGGGATTTATACGAAAAGGCGGAGAACAAGAGGCCCGTCACCGTGGCCATCATCGACACCGGGATCGACATTACCCATCCGGATCTGAAAAACGCTATCTGGACCAATGAGGACGAAATCCCGGACGACGGCATCGACAATGACGGAAACGGCTATGTGGACGACGTACACGGCTGGAATTTCTATGATGGAAACAATACGCTCTACACCGGCGCGGATGACACGCATGGAACACACGCCGCGGGCACCATCAGCGCGGGCAAGGGCGACGGCGGAATGGTCGGCCTCACGGACAATCAATATGTAAAAATCATGGTCCTGAAGGCCCTGGGCAGCGACGAGGGAAAAGGCAACACCCAGGCCGTACTGGACGCCATCCGCTACGCGGAAGCGAACGGCGCCTCCATCTGCAACTTAAGCTTTGGCTCCAACCACTCCGACGAGGCGATTGCCCAGGTAATCCGCGACTCAAAAATGCTCTTCGTGGTGGCCTCCGGAAACGGGGATGACCGGGAGCTGGGCTACAACATCGACACCACTCCGGTCTACCCGGCCAGCCTGCCCTACGACAACGTGCTCACCGTTGCCAACCTGATGTTTGACGGCAACCTGGACGAAAGCTCCAATTACGGCCCCAAAAATGTGGATATCGCCGCTCCCGGCGTGTACATTTTAAGCACCGCCTCCGACCACGGCTACGCCCATATGAGCGGCACCTCCATGGCGGCCCCCATGGTCACCGGCGTGGCGGCCATGGTCTACTCCTCCCACCCGGATCTGGATCTCATCGGCGTCAAAAATGCTCTGTTAAACAGCGTCCGCATGATGGACAGTCTGGCGGGAAAGGTGTTCAGCGGAGGGATGCTGGATGCCGGGGCTGCGATGGCGTATGGGAGCGGTCAATAACGATATCGTAAAAAGCAGCTGTTATAAAGGCGTGGTTACGCATTCTGTACAGCTGCTTTTTGTTTATTGGAAACCTCAAATCAGACCGAGCAGCGTATTGTACGCCGCATAGCAGTTAAAACCCAGAATCAGCAACGTCACAATTTTCTGCCAAACCGGAATCTCCACCCGCATGATTTTTTTACGGAACATCATAACCAAAATACCGATGCATACCAGCGGACCGGCCAGCGTCATACCTGCCATCACCGTCACCACAAATTTCAGTGAGGAAAAATTCTTATACAGTACACTGAGCGACATCAGCAGACACAGGGCAAGTGTAATTTTTTTCATAAAAGGACTTTCCCTGGGATTTGGTTCCTTTCCAATCACATCCGTAATAATACAGGTGTTCAGCGTACAGACTCCTCCTGCCGATGTAAGGACTGCCGCCAGAATCCCGATCAGCATAAAATATTTCGCAAAAGGCCCGGCCAGTGGCTCAAGAGCCAGGGCCGCCTGCATAGCGCTGGAAACCTCGATTCCCGCCGGATTCAGCACAGCCGCCGCGGAAATATAGATTCCTAAATTCCATACAAAAAACATAATACAAGTAACCAGCACATCCCATTTCATCAGCTTCAGATGTCTCTTTTCCGTCAAGCCACTGTTCCGGATGCCATAGGATTGCAGAATAAAGGTCATACCGCCGCAGGACCCGCCCACCACGCCGGCGAACGCCAGACCTTCGGCTGCGCTGCGGGGCGCGGAGGGAACAAGGCCCTTTAGTACGCCCAGAAAATCCGGGCCAGAAATGATACCATTGATCAGGAACAGAATGGTAAGCGCTCCAACCAGAACACGAAACATCTTTTTTATCGTTTCGAACTCTCTGGTAAATATAAATGCCATCACCGGACCGGATACTGCCATAGCCGCCCACGCCGGTATAGCCGGAAACAGATTATGAACAATGCTTCCCACCAGTGTCCCCTGGCTCAGAATCACAAAGCAGAACGCAACAGCCCCCGGCACTGCAATGATAATGGAAGCAGGTACTCCCAAATGTTTTCGAAACAGCTGAATGAGCGTGGAAGCCTTCTCCCCCTCGCCATGGGAAGCGTAGATGACGAAGTTGGTAATATAGGATTCCACCGCCATTGCCAGCGCAATAATAATCATAACCCACAGCATCCGATAACCGGTCAACGCTCCCAGCTGAAGCGCCGAACCGATTGATCCCGGCCCCATCGAAAGCCCTACCGCCAACGCCGTCGGCCCAAGGCTGGCTAATATGTACTGGAGCTTCCCTTTTTGGGGCGGATTCCACCCATTGATCAGACGATCTTCCGCTACAGATAATTTATTATTCCCCATACCGTTCCTCCTCTCAAACCTTTTCAAACTCACCCTTAGCACACTCAAGAATTTCCGGTTTCTCAAAGAGCCGCCATCCGGCTGCCGCCAAAATCTTCGCGGCCGTAATCATTCCCTTATGGCCCACTCCGGCCCCCGCACAGGCCGTAACAGCCCAAGTATGCCCCGCCGTTCCGACCGGATAACAGCATGTCATAACCTGCGCAGTAGGCACTATATGGCTGACAAATGATACGTCGGACGAAGCGCCCAGATAAAGGCACCTGCCGGTCAGGGGCGATATCGAGTCGTCCAGCGTTCTATCTGACAGATTTCTTTCCTGCGCCTGAGTCACCTCCAGCTGCCCTTCGATCTGTTCTTCCGAAAATGTATGTTTTATTCTTTCTGCAAATTCCAGTTCATCACAGCCCCACTCCGGCGCGCCGACCGCCTCCAGAGCTTGTTGCATTACCTTGTTCAGCGTACGATTCAGACGCGTGTGAGGACATTCTGACAACACCTCCTCCGTTACCGAGGTATCTGTCATCAGAGCCGCCCCCTGAGCAATCTTTTTCACTCTCCGGTATATCTCCTCCTCCTGGTCCGTTCTCGGCGCCCGAATATAGTACCAGGACCGTGCGAACGCCGGAACGATATTGGGCTTATCCCCTCCGTCGGTAATCGTGTAGTGAACACGGGCCCCGGGTATCATATGCTCACGAAGATAATTGACGCCAACATTCATCAATTCTACGGCATCCAGCGCGCTCCTTCCCTCTTCCGGCGCCAGCGCCGCATGAGACGGCCTTCCATAAAACGAAAACCGCACCGACTTCATTGCCTGATAGCAAAACTCGCTGGTCATATTCACAAAATTCGGGTGCCCGGCGGAGGAGATCATGGAGGGGAAAATACGGCTGGGGAAGGCTGGGATTTTCGATGGCTTTGATGCGGCGCTGACCTGGCACCCGACGCCCAAAAGGTTATGGCCGCAGCCATGCCCGAAGCTTTCGTCAATTGGTGCAAATTGCGGACGCGCCTCTTGTCCCAAACCGGGCAGTGCGTCATATTCCCCCAAGAAGGCTATTTCAGGCTTACCTTCACCCCAGATAGCCTGAAACGCTGTCTCCATACCCGCCAGTCCGCTTTTAATCTGGAAGCCATTCCCTCTCAGATAATCAGACAACGCGACGGCTGCCTTCACCTCCCGTAGCGATTCTTCCGGATTTTTCCAGATAAAGTCGCTGAGCTTAATGAGACTTGCCTGTTGGGTGTCCACGTTTCTGCAAATTTGTTCAATTCTCATTCTGCTTATCTCCTGGGCGGATATCAAACTCACAGTAGTCCTCTGTAGTGGTCAGAATATGATCCCGATGAAGCTTCAGACCAAAACTGCTAAACACCTGATGATCAATCTCACAATACAAAGCTCCGTATTCCAGTCCCTTTTTTCCGTGATCCTTCCACACATTAGCAAAAGGACAATATTCCACCCCCCGTTCACTGTTAATCCAGCCGATATTTGGCATATCCCGCAGCAAATGATAAGAAGGGTTATCCATCACTTCTATCCCCCTCTCCCTTGCCTCCTCATGCATGGCCCGAATCCGCTCCCTGCCAAATTCGAATACGGCCTGCTCAATCGCCTTTTTTCCTCTTTCTTCCCCCAATTCCCTGCATAACTGTTCACACATATGGTAGTATAACATTGCGAAGAGTTTTGCAAAACGGACGGTTGGGTCTTCACAGCTCTTAATTGGTGCCATAGGCATTTCCTCCTTTTTGTCTTTGCATTTCAGAGTATAGCAAAATCATTTTTAGAATTATGTAATTTAAGTCACATATTATGAAATAAAATCATGTCATAATAGCATTAATTAGAATACATGTAGAATCGGCGCAATTTAACTGCCTTTTGACAAGGAGGAACACAATGGAAATGAACTCAGATATCACTGAATATTTTCCCGTTACAGAAGAAGAATTGAAACAAATATGCGCCTGTCTACAGAACGGAGGGATGTATTATAAGAAGCATTTTCCTAAAAACTGCTATCTGGGCCGCCAGGGCGAACCGGCAGACTATCTGTTTTTTATTCTCTCCGGAAAAATCAAAGTCGTGGTAAGTGGTCTCAACGGTCAGGAAAAAATCTTATCCCTGATCAATCCATTCATTATGATCGGAGAATCAGGCTTTTTCAGCCAGGGTACTTATAACGCCTCCATGTGCGCCATTACCGCCGTGGAATGCATTCAGATCAGCCACAGCGCCCTACAATATCTGATGGACCATATCCCGGGATTCTCTACAAAACTGCTTTATTCCATGGGACGCAAAATCTACGTGCTCACAAAGGAGGTTTCCAACCTTTCCTTCTACGACATCCGCACCCGGTTAATAGAAAAGCTGCTGCTTCTGGCCCAGGAATACGGAACGGTCGATAAAAATGGAACTGTCTGCATCACAAGCGGTGTGATGGACCGCGAACTGGCCGACATGGTCGGCACCAGCCGCGAGGTAATCGCCCGCCATATGGGAAGTCTGCGCAGCCAGGGAATAATTAAACGCCAAAAACGCAATCTCCTGCTCACCGATATCACAATTCTCCGAAAAAGTATTGATCTTTTGGCCTGATGCAACAAACCGGCAGGAAATCCCTAATCTGAGGATTCTCTGCCGGTTTTTATGTATATATGTCAACCTTTCATCTAATCTGCGTCTCTCGTCCCTCCCCCATCAACTCCACCAAAATCTTATAAAGCTCATCCTCCGACCCGCATCCCCGTATCCGCTCCACCGCTTCCTTCTTCTGCATCACACTCATCAGACGGCTCAAAGCTTCTAAGTGTGAACTCCCATTTGTAAGGATCAGGAAAAATACATACTCCACTTCTACCTCGCTGCTGTCCATCATATGATGAAAGATCACCGGCTTTTCCAAGGCCACCGCCATGATGCCGCCCTTTTTCACATAAGCCGGGTCCGCATGGGGAATGGCGATGTTGATATTCTCCAGCGCAAGAGCCGTGGGGTGGGCCGCTTCCCTTGCAAGCAGCGCTTCCAGATATGTTTCGCGCACATATCCCTTTTCCAAAAGCGTTTCATAGGCTTCCCGGAATATTCCCTCCACCGAAGTCTGCCTGGAATGGAACCGTATCAATTCACGTCTTATTAGTAAATCATCCATTAAATCTTATCTCCTGCCTAAGCTGCTTTTTTCTCTCTGGTAAGCCAGAAAAATACCACCATGACAATCGCCAGCAGTCCCGCTCCAATCCAGCCGTTCTGAAGCAGCCCCATAATGGTGATGTAGGACAGTCCCGACGGCGAGAAGTAGGTGATTCCAGCGGCCCCCTCCGGGAAAGCATAATTGATCCCGTTGGCCACCATGGTCACTGCGCCTCCGATGAAGGTGGATCCCATGAACGCGAAAATGGCGCACACGCAGCTGGTGATGAAGGTTCTCAGGAAATCCCCTTTGTGCACACAGCTGGAAATCGCTCCGGTATAAACCGTTCCCGCCAGAGCGCTGATGGGCAGACACTGGTTGCCCGGGAAACAGATGGTCAGAATTACGTAAACCGGAATGATCAGGACGGAAACCGCAATGGCCGCCGGAGTTCCTACGCCTACTGCGGAATCCAGACCGATATAGTATTCCTGTCCGGAGAAACGCTTCCTCATAAACGCCTTAGCCGCCTCGCTCACAGGCAGAAGTCCTTCCATGATTACCTTCACCATTCTTGGAAGCAGCAGCATAACCGCACCAAGCTTGATTCCAAGCGTTCCGGCATCCTTTACGTTATAACCCACCGCGAACCCCAGCAGAGTACCCAGAATGAATCCCATAATAATCGGATCCCCCAGAACGCCCATCTTTTTGTTCATCATCTTCACGTCCACATGCAGGTTCTTAAATCCCGGAATCCGGTTGTAAATCCACTCCATCACATATGCGATGGGCGCAGTGGAAATGCTTGCAGCCTGGGGAATGGAAATACCGGGCACTCCCAGCGCTTCCTGTACGTCCTTGGCTGTGTAATCCGCCATTCTGAGTGAGAACGCGCAGTAGGCAAACGCCCCCAGAAAGCCCAAAGCCAGATTTCCCGTAACCGCATAAACAAGGGAACCGATAAACGCATAGTGCCAATAGTTCCAGATATCGATGTTAACCGTTCTCGTCAATTTCAGCGTAAGCATCAAAACATTAAATGCGATGATCACAGGAATAATAATCGCTCCGATCTCAGTGGAATAGGCGATACCGGCCGCAGCCGCCCATCCTGCGTCCACATAGCGCAGATCAATGCTGAATTTCTCAAACAGGATCTTCGCACAGGGACTTAAGGACTGTCCTAAAAGCCCCGTTACAAGGCTGATACCCTGGAATCCAGCTCCCACTAAAAGTCCCGATTTCAGAGCCTTCTTCCATTCAACCCTGAAAACCATAGCTACCACCATGATGATAATCGGAACCATCAAGGTGCTCCCCAAGCCTGAAAAGGCGCTGCCAAACTTTGACAAAGCGTTTACTATACTACCCATATTTTTCCTCCTGTACAATCATATCTGCAAGATATCCTCCAGCTCCCGGATCTTCCCATACAGATCCGGAGTCTCAAATATCTCCCTTCCCATAACAAAATGTGTCGCTCCTGCCTTCCGGACCGCGTTTATATTCTCTGCGTTTATATTTCCGTCCACCACAATGTCCTGGGTGGGAAAAACCGCCCTGACCCGCCGGATATAGGACTCAGACCATGGGTTATACAGATTCCCCAGGCCGTCCACCGACGCGGTGCACACAAGGACCGAGCTCACCATTTTCTCCATAAATCCATACTGCTCTACCGGATCGTGTAGCGCAAAAGCCAGTCCCACCCTGTATCCCATCCCATGGATCTTTCCGGCTGCTCTGGTCGGAAACCGCAGGGACTGGGGGTGAAAGGTCACCGCCCTCACATTCTGAAGCCCCTTTAAGCGGTCCAGATAGCTCTCCAGCTCATAGAGCATGACATGAATATCAAACTCCATCCGGCTGTTCTCCCTCAGCAGCTTTACCAGCTTCATTCCGAAGGAAATCTCGGAAGAACAGACCCCGTCCTGGATGTCCACATGCAGGGTATGGAACCCGGCATTTTCCACTTTTTTACATTCCTCCATCAGATACCCGTGATTCGAAGAATAGATGGACGGAAAAATGCATTCGGCTCCGCTCATATCAGTCCTTCAGAATTTTAAGCAGACGCTGGTTCAGCTCTTCCTCGCCAATCCCCGTGATATAGGCGAAGCACACCTCCGTGGGAACCGGAAACTCCTGATCGTACTTTTGGGTGGTCAAGAGCAGATCCGCCCCCGTCAACATGGCATCCGTCTCACCATAGCTGCACTGGGTGATTTGTACGTCGATCCCATTCTCATCGCAAAAGTTCTGAAACTTATGTACCGCCAATGTGGACGTGGCGATTCCGCTTCCACATGCTATTACTACCCGTTTACTCATAAATCCTCCTTATATTTAATCCCTGATTTTCCGAACCGCCTCCATCAACCTGCCGACCCGTTCCGCATCCACGGCGTTCTCAAAGACCCCGTCCTTCTTCAGGGACGTGCCCACAAATGCCGCGTCGGCGATGGACATAATTTCCGCTGCATTTTCCGCGTTCACTCCAGTTACCGCGAACAATACCGCGTCCGGGTATTTCTCCTTGAACCGGCTCAATAGCTCCACATCCACCTTCTGTCCCGCCACCAGGCCGCAAATTCCCAGGGCATCCGGTTTGTTCAGGAAATAGTGGGCCTTCAAACTCTCCACCGGGTCCCGCCCCGCAATATCCAGGGAGCTCTCAGGCACCACGTAGTGCACCAGCTTCAACTCATCGTATCTCAAATTGTGGCGCAGCTGATAGACCTGGCTACACTCTCCCTCGGTCAGCCCATAGTTGCTGGCCCACGTGCCATGAAAGGTACCTCTGGTAAATTTCGCACCTGTGGCGCAGCAAAGGCTTACAGAGGAAACAGCGTCCCCGATACAGTTGGCGCCGAATGGTACGGTCAAATGGTCCTTCAGCCGCCCAATCACAGTGGCCATGGACGCCACGATAGTAGGCGTCACCGGCTTCATAGAGTAAGGGATACTGAATTCATTGGTAAACTGAATCGCGTCGATCCCTCCCTCCTGCAAAGCCCGAACATCCGCAAGGGCAGCTTCATACACCAGATCCATCCCGCCCTCCTCATCGTAAAAGGGATCTCCCGGAAGGGCCTTTAAATGGCACAGCCCGATAACCGCCTTCTCTGTTCCGATTATATCCTTAACCCAGCTCATCTCTCCACCTCGTTATTTAATGCATTTCAATAATTGATAAAAATCTTGTAATCCAGCCTTGCCCGCATCAATGGACTTCATTCTCTCCCCGACCATAATCTTAAACAACTCATCCAGAGCCGCCGCATGAACCTTATTGTCAGGCGTTGCCAATGTAAATATATAGCGTATCTCTTTTCCGTCGTACTTCAGAGGCCGTGGGAATACCGCCAGAGATATTCCCAGCCTGTTTACATCCTCCGGCGCATTGGCATGGGCCAACAGCATGCCAGGGACATACTCAAAATAGAGCCCGTACTGCTCAATCATGGACATGATGGCCGTCATGTAATGGGCCCGGACCACTCCGTCCCGGATCATCGGTTCGCAGGAGAACCAAATTCCCTCCTCCAGTTCCATTTCCTGATCCGCAATCCGAATATAATCCCGCCTGATTACGTCCTTTAAATGCAGGATCCCATCATCCTGCTTCACGTGCTGTCTCAAATCCTTCAGCAGATTCTCCGTATCCTGGATCGTAGTGTACCGCTCTATAATGTTGATAATCCGATTCATGGGATTGCTCTCGTCCCCCCGGATCTCTTCCAGTTTCCAGTTTAACAGCCGCTCCTTCTGACATGTGGTCATCAGGGAATCCACTTTCATTAAATTTTTGCTGCAAAGTCCTGTCTCCACTGTGCTCAGCACCATGGCGTATTCTGCCAGATCCTCTTTTCTGAAAGAGCGCAGATCCTTGATCACATAGCGGTAGGAGTCTCCCAACAGCCCCATTATCTGCTGCTTCAACAGATAAGATGTTCCAAGCCCGGAACCACACAGCAGAAGGATTTTCTTTTTCTTCAGATCCGTATCCTGATTCTCTGCTTTTAAAAAACCGCCGATATAGATGCTCAGGTAGGCCACTTCTTCAACGCTGAATTTCAGCTTATATTTTGCTTCCAGCTGGTCCGCCACTTTGCGGGTGACTGAAAAAATACCATAATAATTCTCCACAATCTGATACGTGAAAGGATTATGGATCTTGATCCGGTAACGGACCCGATAATACATGGCTCTCACGTGAATGGCCAGCATTCGGTACAGCTCCTTGTTTCTGTCAAAGGAGATCAGTCCCACCTTTCCAAATGCCTCTACCAGATCGTCCAGAATATCCTGTATCTCCTTCTCAAGTTTCCCCGCCTCACGTTCGTTCAGCCTGGTGGATAACAGCACCAGCGCCAAATATCCCGTCTCCCGCTCATCAATCTCAATTCCTTTTTGCCGGAAGCCTTGGATCATGAAGTCCGCCGCCCCGTACTCCGGCAGCTTCTCCAGCCCCGGCTGGCCATCCGCCACGGCCTTTTGCCGGTTTCTCTGGTAGATCAGGTTGCAGTAGCGGACAATCTCTCTAATTGCGTCAAAGCTGTAATTTCCGCCGGTCATCTTTTCACTCTCCCAGACCGACTGTTCTAAAATTCCGGTTATATCGTTGCGCACATCCAGATCGTCCTCGATATACCGCCTTTTCACCTCGCCTGGAATGGCTGCAATCTCGTCGTAATAAGCGGTCATCATAACATAGCGGATTTGTACCTCTTCACCCGCCAGCATGTAACCGTTTTTCACACTTTTCAAGCTGACCCGAGGCTTGACTAAATCACTTTTCAGCTCGGTCATCTCTGTGATCAGCGTACTTCTGGACACATCCAGCCATCGGGCCAGAAGGTCGATGTTGGAAAAACGGTTGATCAGCGCGCACTGGTACAGGATCAGCGCTTTCCGCTCTCTCCGTGACAATACATAGGAATCGCAGACCACCTGCCGCATGCGCAGGTAAACCGCCTCATCCGCTCCGACAAGCTTCAGATTGCCATTTTCAATCGCGATTGACGGGAGTGATTCTTTTTCAAACAGATAATTCAGTTTTTCCAGGTTGTATGACAGAATGCGCTTTGATATGCCCAGGCCTTCACATACCTGATAAAGATCTGCTTCGCCGCCCGCCTCTTTTAACCGTTCCAAAACATTATAGGTGATACTGTTCAACGAATCACTCCCCCTGTGTGTAATAGAAATTTCTATAGTTGCATTATAATAGATCCGGATTTTATTTTGAAGTTCAAGTTTTGTCTCCTGCTTTTTACAGAAGTCATACTGTGCCTGCCCCTGGGTTCTTTACAAAAAAAAGCCGGCCCCGGAATTCCTGAGCCGACTTTCTGTCAATATTAATTTAAAACGCTTATACCGGATAAGCCTTACTATTCTTATCCGCCACAGTCTGATCCACCTTAGTCTGCTGCGCCTCTCTGTAGATAAAGAAGTCCTTCGCAACCTGGGGGAACAGGGCATAGCTGAGTACGTCCTCATCCTGCTGCTTCCACTGTGCGCAGTCCTTCTCGAACTGGGGCAGCTGGGGCTCGATGAGATCGGCCGGACGGCAGGTGATGGGCGTCTCGTCGCCGATGATCTTCTTCTGCACCTCCGGATTGAAGGGCTTTACGGTCTGGCCGAACTCGCCCAGCATGATCTTCTTGGACTCCTTGGGAACCATCTTGTAGCGCTCGCCCATGATTACGTTCAGCACAGCCTGGGTGCCCACGATCTGGGAGGACGGGGTAACAAGGGGCGGCTCGCCGAAGTCCTTACGAACTCTCGGGATCTCCTCAAGCACCTGACGGTACTTGTCTTCCTGACCGGCTTCCTTCAGCTGGTTCACCAGGTTGGACAGCATGCCGCCCGGTACCTGGTACTGCAGGGTCTTGATGTTTACGCCCAGCACCTTGGGATTGAGCAGGCCGCTCTTTAATGCCTGGTCGCGGATGGGCTGGAAGTGGTCTGCGATCTCCGCCAGCAGGGTCTGGTCGTAGCCGGTGTCGTAGGGCGTGCCGCGGAAGGTCTCAACCATAACCTCGGTAGCCGGCTGGCTGGTGCCCAGGGCCAGCGGTGACATTGCGCAGTCGATGATATCGCAGCCTGCCTCCACTGCCTTTAAGTAGGTCATGGAAGCTACGCCGGAAGTGTAGTGGGTGTGCAGGTCGATGGGAAGGCTGGTGCCCTCCTTCAGAGCCGTCACCAGCTCAGCCGCCGCATAGGGGGTCAGAAGCCCTGCCATGTCCTTGATACACAGGGAATCAGCGCCCATGTCCTCAATCTCCCTGGCGATGTTCTTCCAGTAATCCAGGGTGTAGGCGTCGCCCAGGGTATAGCACAGCGCAATCTGCGCATGGCCCTTCTCCTTGTTGGTGGCCTTCACAGCGGTCCGCAGGTTGCGGATGTCGTTTAAGCAGTCGAAAATACGGATGATGTCAATGCCGTTGGCAATGGACTTCTGTACGAAGTATTCCACCACGTCGTCCGCATAATGGTTGTAGCCCAGGATATTCTGGCCGCGGAACAGCATCTGTAACTTGGTATTCTTAAATCCGGCTCTCAGCTTTCTGAGGCGCTCCCAGGGATCTTCCTTCAGGAAACGAAGGCAAGAATCAAAGGTAGCTCCGCCCCAGCACTCTACCGCGTAGTAGCCGACCTGATCCATTTTATCCACAATGGGCAGCATCTGGTCCGTAGACATTCTGGTTGCGAGCAAAGACTGATGGGCGTCGCGCAGGACGGTTTCCACAATCTTTACCGGCTTTTTCTCTATCTCTGCCATAGTTTATAATCCTCCTAAAATTTCAGTGAAATGTGGTCACGTTAAACTCCAAAGATCGCCATAAATGTACCGGCGGCCACAGCCGTGCCGATTACACCGGCCACGTTGGGGCCCATGGCATGCATCAGCAGGAAGTTGGTGGGATCTGCCTCCGCGCCTACCTTCTGGGATACGCGGGCCGCCATGGGAACGGCGGACACGCCGGCCGAGCCGATCAGCGGGTTGATCTTGCCGCCTGTGATCTTGCACAGCAGCTTGCCTAAAAGCACGCCGCCCGCGGTGCCGAAGATAAAGGCTACCAGACCCAGGCCTACGATCTTTAAGGTGGTCCAGTTCAGGAACGCCTCCGCGCTGGTGGTCGCGCCAACGGAGGTTCCCAGCAGGATCACTACGATATACATCAGAGCGTTGGAAGCCGTCTCTGCCAGCTGCTTCACCACGCCGCACTCACGGAACAGGTTGCCCAGCATCAGCATACCTACCAGGGGAGCGGTGGACGGCAGGATCAGACACACCACGATGGTAACGATGATGGGGAATAAAATCTTCTCCAGCTTGGATACCGGACGAAGCTGCTCCATCTTGATCTTGCGCTCTTTTTCAGTGGTCAGAAGCTTCATAACCGGCGGCTGGATGATCGGCACCAGCGCCATGTAGGAGTATGCCGCCACGGCGATAGGGCCCATGATCTGGCTCTGTCCCAGCTTACTGCACAGGAACAGGGAGGTGGGGCCGTCGGCTCCGCCGATGATGGAGATAGCCGCCGCTTCCTTGCCGTTGAATCCCAAAAGGATTGCAAAGAAGTAAGCGGAGTAAATTCCCACCTGGGCGGCGGCGCCCATAACGAAGCTGATGGGGTTGGCGATCAGGGGACCGAAGTCCGTCATTGCGCCCACGCCCAGGAAAATCAGTGACGGCAGGATACTCCACTCGTCCAGCTGGAAGAAGTACCAGAGGAGTCCGCCGGTTCCGTTGGACGTCTGCTCAGGAGAGTACATAATCTCCGGGTAAATATTCACCAGCAGCATACCAAAGGAAATCGGGATCAGAAGCAGCGGTTCAAAGCCTTTCTTAATTGCAAGGAATAAGAAAACCAGGGCCACTCCGATCATAGCATAATTGCCTGGCTGCAGATGGAAAAACGCCATCTGGTCCAGGAGGTTGTTCACAATAGTGCCAAAATCCATAATGTTCCCTCCATGTGGATCCACATTGCTGCAAATCCATCCTTATGATTAGTTCAGAGTAGCTAAAACCGCGCCGGATTCAACGGAATCGCCGGTGGATACATTGATGCTGGCAACTGTGCCGTCCTGCGGAGCCACGATGTCGTTCTCCATCTTCATGGCTTCCAGAACCAGGATGGTATCACCCTTCTTAACTGCCTGACCTGCGGACGCCTTAACGCCCACCACCTTGCCGGGCATGGGAGCGGTAACCTTCACCGCGCCTGCTGCGCCTGCCGGAGCCGCTGCGGGAGCGGGGGCCGGAGCTGCCGCCGGAGCCGGAGCCGCCGGGGCCGCCGGAGCTACAGGTGCCGCTGCGGGAGCTGCCGCCACACCGCTGGCCGCGCCTTCTTCAACCGTTACTGCATATGCTTTTCCATTCACTGTAATTGTATAACTCTTCATGGTTCAATTCCTCCTGAATTGGGTATGATTCTTATTTTTATCAAACTAATCGGTTATTCAGTTTAATTCTGTTTCCACTTGGAACCGGGAAGCCGGCGGATGGAACGCACCACCAGGCCGTTGGAAGAAGTGCCCTGGTAGGCCGCAATGGCCGCGCTGATCACAGCCACAAGCTCTGCGTCCTCCATCAGGTCCTCCGTCTGCACAGGCGCAGGCGCCGCTGCGGGCGCGGGAGCCGGGGCAGGTGCCGGGGCGGGCGCGGGGGCCGCTTTCTCGTTCTTCTTGTTCTCTTCCCACTGATGGATGAACTTAAAGCAGCAAATCAGCAGACTGATAAATACCAGCACGCTGAACACGGTGCCGATACCCAGCGCCGAGTACACGCCTCCGGCCTCCATCTTCTGGGCCGTGGTCTGGTTCGCATCATCGCCGCCAACGGGGAGGATTTCCACCTTCATATCGCCGGTCATGCCGTTGATGTTCATCACGTATTTCATTTCGCCTTCGTCAAAGGTAGCGCCCATGGAAACGGTGTAGGTGGTATCCGGAAGCTGCACCACCTTGGCGTTCTCCACATCCAGTCCGTGAATGACGCCGTACTCGCTCTTGGCCTCCCTTATGACCTCCAGCGCCTCCGCCAGGCCGTCATTGCCCTGAGCCTTGTAGAAATCCCGCTGGATCAGCAGGCTCTCCTCATTGGCAATCAGAATGCTGACCGCCTGCTGGAGTACCATCTGCTCCGTATAGGCATCCGCCGCCACGCCCTCGGTGGAAATCTTAGGCGCGTCTGCGGCAGTATCCTCGGCGGAGCAGGCCGACAGGCTCATCAGGCAAGCCGCCGTCAACAGCGCTGCCGCCGCTCGTTTCAATAATCCTTTCATATGCCTGTCACCTCTCTTTAAACCGTGCCATGCTTCTTAGACGGACGGTCCTCTCTCTTTGTGAACAGCATCTCAAACGCTGCGATCACACGCTGGCGGGTCTCCCCGGCCTTGATGATATCGTCGATATATCCTCTCCTGGCCGCTGCCAGAGCGCTGGACTGAAGAGCGGCGTACTGGGCGGTCTTCTCACTGATGAGCGCCACGCTGTCCTCAGCCGCCTCGATCTCCTTGGCATACATAATCTTCACAGCCTCAGCCGGATCCATCATGCCGATGGCCGCGTTCTCCCAGGCATATACCACATCCGCGCCGATGGACTTGCTGCCCATGGTCAGATATGCGCTGCCCAGAGCGTCCTTGACGATAACGGTCACCTTGGGAACGCTGGCGTTGGCGTAAGCGTAGGTCAGACGGCCCGCAGCCTTGGCGATCAGCTTCTCAGTGCACTTGCTGGCCTTGTAGCCCTTGACGTTCACCAGAGACAGCACAGGGATGTTGAAGGAATCGCAGAAATTGATGAAGTCCGCAGCCTTGTCGCAGCCCTTCGCAGACAGCACCGGCTCGTACTCCGCAGTTTTCTCTCCGTTTTCGTAAACCTCGCTGCGGTTTGCCACACAGCCTACGGTCGTTCCGTTCAAGCGGATGAAACCGGTCACCATAGAGGGATCATAGTTTTTCTTAACTTCTATGAAGAAGTTGTTGTCGGAAATGATGGACAGAGCCAGCGCGGTATCGCCTGCGCAGCCTGCCAGCTCGCCGCTTATGCGGTTCAAATCGTCCTGGCACTCGCCGTAGGACATGTCGTCCTCATTGTTGGACGGCAAAATGGACACCAACCTGCGGATCTGTCCGAGAATGGAAGCCTCGTCGCCTGTGAAATCCACCAGGCCGGCCTCTGCGCTCTGGAACGCCGCGCTGGAGGTGTCGCACTTGGATGTATAGTTGCCCTTGAGCGCATTGGGAGCGTTCACAAACAGCTTCGCAGACTTGTCCTCCATGAAGGTGAAGTCCGTGATCGCCGCGGACACGGCCATGCCGCCGCCGCAGGTGCCGAAGATCGCGGAAATCTGCGGAATCACTCCGGAAGCCATGGTCTGATTTAAGTACACCTGGCCGAAGCCTGCCAGCGCATCCGTCGCCTCCTGGAGACGAAGTCCCGCGCAGTCGATCAGTCCGATCACCGGAGCGCCCATCTTCATAGCCATGGAATAGATATTGGAAATCTTCTTGGCGTGCATTTCACCCATGGAACCGCCCAGTACAGAAGCGTCCTGGCTGTACACATACACCAGGCAGCCCTCGATGGTACCATAACCGGTCACCACGCCGTCGGCAGGGGTCTCCTGCTCAGTCATGTTAAAGTCTGTGGTTCTGGCGGTGATGTACGCGCCGACTTCAACAAAACTGTTTTCATCAAGCAGTGCCGCAATCCGGCTGCTTGCTGAAGCTTGTGCTGAATTACTCATATTGCAGTCCTCCATAAAAAAGTATTTTACAACTTAGGCGGCGGCATCTGAAAAGCCGTCGCCTAAAGAATACAAAAATCTTGCCGATTATAATTATATATTCATTCTGTGCAAATATCAAGACATTTAAATCAAAAATGGTGAAGGATTTAACAACTTTTTTCCTTATAACCTATATAGCAAAAAACTTATCGTGTATAACCTGTACAGCTTTTTCCGCGTCCCTGCGCTCCACAAGCACGGATATTTTAATTTCACTGGTGGAAATCATATTGATGTTGATGCCCGCGTCGTAGAGGGCCTCGAACAGCTTGGCCGCCACGCCGGGGTTGCCGATGACGCCCGCGCCCACCACGGACACCTTGGCCACGTCCGCATTGGTCTCCAGCACGCGGAACCGGATGCGCTCCTGGTTCTCCCGAAGCAGCTTCTCCGCCATGGCCAGATCGGACTGGGCCACCGTGAAGCAGATGTCCTTGCCCTCCTCGTGGCCGATGCCCTGGAGAATGATGTCCACGTTGATGTTGTGCTGGGCAAGCAGGGAAAAGACCTTAAAGGACGTGCCGATCTCGTTGGGCACCCCCAGAAGCGCGATCCGCGCGATATTTGTGTCCTTAGCAACGCTGCTGATATATGATTTTTCCATTCGTTTTGCAACCTCCTTCACCTTTGTGCCCGGATTTCCCGAAAAACTGGACAGAACCTCCAGGCTCACATTGTATTTCTTTGCCATTTCCACAGAGCGGTTGTGCAGCACCTGGGCGCCCAGGGTAGCCAGCTCCAGCATTTCATTGTATGTAACCTCGTCCAGCTTCCTGGCGTGGGGCACCAGCCGCGGGTCCGCGGTGTAAACGCCGTCCACGTCGGTGTATATCTGGCAGAGATCCGCGTGCAGGGACGCCGCCAGGGCCACGGCCGAGGTGTCCGATCCGCCCCGCCCCAGGGTGGTGACGTCGTCGTAGCGGTTGATTCCCTGAAAGCCGGTCACGATCACGATTCTGCGGGCATCCAGCTCCGCCTCGATGCGCTCGGTGTCCACCTTCTTGATCCGGGCGTTCATGGACACGGTGTTGGTCACTACGCCGGCCTGCCACCCGGTGAGGGACACCACCGGGAATCCCAGCGCCTCCACGGCCATGGCGCAGAGGGCCACGGAAATCTGTTCCCCGGTGGACAAAAGCATGTCCATCTCGCGCGTGGACGCGCCGGGATTGATCTCCCTGGCCTTCTCAATCAGTTCGTCGGTGGTGTCGCCCTGAGCGCTCAGCACGGCCACCACCTGATTTCCCGCCTTATAGGTATCCGTGATAATCTGCGCCACACGGCGCAGGCGGCCGCTATCCGCTACGGATGTGCCGCCGAATTTTTGTACAATCAGGCTCATGAATCGTTTCCTCTCTCTCTGTCTGTATGATCCTTGTCCGGGACGCCGCTCCCCTCTCCGGCGGCGCGCCCGGCTTGCAGCTTTTTCAGAAGCATTTCCGCTTCCCTGCCCATCTGCAGGTCTTTTCCGTGTTTGGCGGCGTAGGCCAGATTCCTCCCCGCCTCCCCCTCCAGGCCCAGTTCAAATTCCATATGCCCCAGCTCATAGGCCTGCTGCACACGGGTAAGGGGGGTGTCCTTCACCGGCTTTATGTTCCGGCAGGTTTGGTAAGCGCCCTCCAGGCCCGCCTCACAGAGGGCCCTGCTGATCCGCTCCATCCGCTCTGCGTGCCGGATCAGCAGGTCCGTCCGCTTCCCCTTCATCCCGGCCGCCGCGCAGCGCATGTCCTGGAGCGCTTCCCGCAGCGCCTCCGCCTCCCTGTGATGGCTGTAATAACGGACCATCACGCAGTGGCACCGCATCTCCTCCACCGCGGTGGGCTCGCAGCGCAGCAGGCGGCTCACCAGTACCCGGGCCTCCTCCCAACGCCCCATATAACAGAGGGCCATGGCAAAATTAGCCGCCATCATCCCGCAGCCCCGCTCGCGCACGCTCTGTTTGGGCATCCGCGCCTGCTGCAGCCTCAGGGCGCTCTCGTACATCAACCCCGCGTACAGCTGCGGATCGCATCTCTGTTCCAAAACCCCCAGAATCCTATAGTTGCCAACTACGCCCAGAAAAAAGCCGGCCAGCGAAACCCCAAGGGCCAGCAACAGAAGCAGAAAATGGGTTTTCAGATCGACCTCGGTCATAAGCTCGAAGGCCGTGAACACCACAATCAGCCACAGACCGGCCGCCTGAAGCATTTTCCCGAAGGTGCCCCAGCGCGTGAAACGGGCCAAATCCTGCGGATCGGCCCGATCCGTGTAGAAGGGTTCCAATAGCTCCCGCACCGGAACCCGAAATGTCTGTTTCATATGAATCTCCCAACCGTTCGCGGGACCCTTGCCCCGCCCCATTTGCTTTCGCACCTAGTAGAAATACTCGTTCAAGTCCATCCCGGTAGCCGCTTCCAGCTCGTCTCCCCACTCCGGCGTATTGTAGAACAGGATACAGCCCTGGCCGCCATCGTCCGTGGCCAGCAGACGCTTGGGATTGCCCTCCGTCTCAAACACCCGGTTCATAAACCCGATCACTTCACAATCCAGCCAGTCGCCGTAGAATGTCGCCTCGAAGGTGTAGGGCGTGCCGTTGTACCGGAAGGACAGGACCTGTGTGCCGGTGCCCTCGTCGTAGTCCACATCGTCGGTGTTCTCGACGATGTCCGTGATCTCAAACTCTCCGCCGCTGATGGCGATCACGCCCTTCATGAAGTCCGTATACATTTCGCTCATGTTAAAAACCTCAGTGTCGAAGGCGTATACCTTGTCCGATGAGGGAATCCAGTTCCAGTCGTCGTCATAGTCCCCATATCCCCAGCCGGACAACAGCATGCGGTACTCGAACCCCGGGTCGTACTCCAGATAATAGTCGTACATCCCCGCATATGCCTCGTCGGCTTCCACCATCCTGTAGGTGTCCTCTATCTCGTTTACGACCTCGTCAGGCACGTAAATCCCTAATGCGGCCAGGTCCGCCGCCACCTCGTCGGTCGGCCTGCGCTCTCTCGGCTGCTCGGTCTGAGCCCCGGTTTCCGGCTCGGTTTCGGCCGCCGCCGTCTCGTCCTCATCGAAGAAATTAAACGAGGCCACCGGCCCGTCCGAAAGCTGGTCATTCTTAATCTCCTGGCTGGTCATAGAAAGGTAAAACAACAGCGCGGTCAGACAAAGCTTTTTTATCAACATAATTCTTCCCCCCTCGGTTTATTTTGGGTTGCCCCTAACGCAACTGAATCATCAGCCGGCGTAAGACCTTCAGCCCAATATCTCTTTAATCATACCATATCTTCCCTGTCACCGCCACGGTAAACCTTATTTAATGTAAATCCGCGCCCCCGCACCTCGTTGATCTGGCTGATGATCATAAACGCCTCCGGGTCCGCGTCCAGCACCAGTTGGTTAACCTTCGGGAGGTCGCGGCTGGAAATGACCGCCAGGACCATGTCCTGCTCCTTGTGCAGATAACCGGTTTCCATGTGGATCAGGGAGGTTCCGCAGTCGATGCGCTCCGCCAGCAGGCGGTTGATGGCCGCGTACTCCCGGCTGATCACCTTCACCTGCATGCGCGCGCCGCCCACCATCAGTGCCTTGTCCAGCACCAGCGTGTACACCGCGATCAGCAAAATACCGTAGAGGATGGCGTGGGCGTCGGAATTCATCATCTGCAGCCCCAGGATCACACAGTCGCACAGATAGATGGTCATTGAAACATTTACATTTTTTACCTTTTTAAGGATCAGGGCGGGAATATCCATGCCGCCGGTGGAGGCCCCGGCCCGCATGACGATGCCGATGCCCGCGCCGATCAGGCAGCCGGCGTAAAGCACGGCCACCAGCCGCTCCTCCATCACGATTCCGGTCACCCCGGCCCGTTCCAGAATGCCCAGCAGCAGCGGGTAAATCACCGTGCTCATCACCGTGGTCACCGCGAACTGCTTTCCCAGGACCCATGCGCCCAAAAGGAACATGGTAATGTTGAACACCGACACAAAGGCGCTGATGGGAATACCGGCGGTGCGGTTGAAAAACAGCGCCAGTCCCGTGGTTCCACCGGTGATCAGCTGGTTGGGCACGATAAACACCGTCACCGCCAGAGCATACAACAGGTTTCCCAACACGATCATTGCCAGCTTTCCGGCTGCGCTCATCCATTTTTTCTGCATTTCGTTACTCCTTTTTCACTCTACTATAGTAAAATTTCCAATAAAAAAACGGCAGAAGTTCTGCCGTCTGTTCTCTGCATTCAGTTGTCGGTCCATGAGGGTCAAAGGCCCGCGGTTGTCCCTGATCATTTCTTGTCCAGTCCTTTATTCTCGCCGTCCCCGATTGGAAACCTCCGTCCCGGGTTCACGCTTTATGGTAGCACCGGGGCGGGTGGATGTCAAGCAGAGACTTATAATACAGGATACTAAATCATGTAACGATCAGCCCTGTCAAAATACTGAAAGTCGCTTTTTAAATGTTTCTGCGGCTTATCATAAATATCCGTGTAAATAATTTCCATTTCCAGCTTCCCCAGAATCTGCCGCAGCGCTGCCGTCTGTTCAGTTGGCTTGTTCTCCAGTTCGATGAGAAAACGTTCCGCTCCCGGCGCAATGGCAATCCCCTTGATCGGCTGTTGATACCGCTTCCATATTCCACGGTTGGACAGCTGCTTTTCCTCATCCATCGCCTCAATCGCATTTAACAGTACGTTCCAGGAACCGCCGCCGATACCGGCGGTGAAAATCCGCACATCTGTTATGATTCCAACGCCGACCCCGTCGTTTCTGATCTTAACTGCAACCCGGTGCGGCAGATCCACCAGTTCAAAGCTCAGAAGGGGCTTCACACTGTTTTGGTTGAATTTCCTGCTCCTGCGTTCAATCTGCACCGATACAACAATGGCAGCAGCTGCTGTAAGAAACGACAGCGCGGAAACACCCAGACTCAGAATTTCCTGATGTTCGCCGACCCACGTCAAAATATCGTTCATTCCCTACATTTCCTTTCTGTATTCCGCCTCGCGCCAATCCGGGAATTGATCCCCTATTTGATAAACCGCACAAAATTCCCCTGCCCGATCTTCATCACGTCCCCCGTGTACAGCACGCCGCCCAGGTCGTCCGCTGCCAGCAGCTCCCCTTCCACGGAGACCTCCCCCCGGCCCAGCAGGTTCAAAAATTCCTTCGCGTCGCGCACCAGACCCATTCCCACCAGGCCCTCGATGGCTCCCTCAACCGTGTCCTTCTCCCAATCCAGCAAAAATTCCTTCATCATCGCGATCTCTCCCTCTCATTTTGTGTTGTTTTTGGCTCTGCAACCGGCATAAGAATTTATCGCTACTTTAAAAATATAAAAAGTCCCGTCCCTTTGTTTCCAAAAGGACGAGACCTGATCTCGTGTTACCACCTTTCGTTCACCGCCAGCTCGCGCTGACAGCCTCAGCAGGTACGGCTCCGTGTTGCATGAAACGATACCCTGACACGCGGTTACGGGGTGTCCCTCCGTCGCAGCCTACTAGGTCCGGAAATGCCTCCGTTCCGTTGGGTGCGCAGCTCCGAGATGTATTCACAATCCATATCCATGCGCCTCTCATCAACCGGCTGCTTTCTGTATGGCTTCCTGACCGCTACTCTTTCTCTTCATAGCCTTTCTTATGTTCTGATATGCAGATGTCTGTTATCTATAGTATTTAGCACAAAATGAGCGGGATGTCAAGCCTTTGCTCTTATCCGTGTTTTATCTGTGTTTTCCGCCAGCAAAGTTTATTCACAGATCGGATCCATATGCCGCATCGTCCGAACTTCAATCAGTCCCTTGTCCGTAATACCCCAATTCGGAATATTCGGAAGCGAAATTACACTGAGCGTAAACAGAGGGAATCCTTGCAGCGTGCAGTTTAACCCCTTCTGCAATATCTCCTTCTCCAGATATTCGAACTTCCCGGCGACCGTCTCCAGCGGTTCCTCGGAAATCAATCCTCCGATGGGCAGTTCGATCTGCGTGACGATCTCTCCGGCCTTTACGGCTGCAAATCCTCCTCCCATTTCCGCTACTCTGTTTGCCGCCAACGCCATGTATTCATAATTTGTTCCGATTACATATATGTTGTGGGCATCGTGGCTCACAGACCCGGCAATCGCACCGTCGCAGATCCCCGTTCCGCGGATAAACGCCCGGCCGATATTCCCTGTGTTTTTATGGCGCTCAAGAACCGCCATGCTTAAGATGTCTCCCGTCTCATCCGGCATAACCACGCCGCCCTCGACGCGAAGTTCTTTTACCTCCATCTCTTTGGGCACGCCTGCGACCAAAACTCTGGCCTTGGCCGTCCCGCTCTCTTCCGCTACCCGAATCTGCAAATCTTCCGGTTTAACGGACTTAGGCAGATGCACCGTATCTTTTGCCCATGCAGGGTATTCGAATGCCGGAGGCGGGGTAACCAGACAGCCGTTCTCAGCAACGATCTCCCCATCCACAAGAACCATACTGACCGAAATTGTCTCAAGGTCGTCCAGGATCATTAAGTCGGCAATTTTTCCAGGGGCAATACTGCCGAAATCCCGGTCCAGGCGCAGATGTTCCGCCACATTGATCGTGGCCATCTGAATTGCTGTGACCGGTTCAATCCCCCGTTCAATCGCCAGCCGGACAACTCCATCCAGGTGTCCGCTGCGGTAGAGGTAATCCGACTGCCGGTCATCGGTGCAGAACATAATATTGCGGATGTCAATATTCTTTTCTTTGATAAGCTCCGCCAGCTCCCCATAATTTTCAGGACCGAACAGAAATGGCTTGGGAGTGAGGATCGCTTTCAGGCCATGCCGCTGAATGTCTATCACCTCATCCAGATTGAAGGATACATGGGAATCCTCGGGACCGGCTGCGATAAACGCATTCAGCGCGCTGCCCTGTAAAGCCGGCGACTGTCCCCCTACCGTCTTGTTGAGCCGGATGGTACAGTCGATCTTTTCAAATTGCTCCGGGTCCTTTGACAGAATCAGCTCCGGGTTGATATCACCGGCCAGCTGTACCGCCTCGTCCCACCCCAACAGTTCCTTGGTCTCCTCCACGGTAATTTCCGCGCCTGAAGTCTCAATCTCCGGAGGCATGGCCGGTACATGGCCCGGCACTCTCAGAAGGAAACGCAGTGGAAGACCTTTGGCCTCCTCAAAAAACAGCTTGATTCCCTTTACACCCAGGACGTTGGCAAATTCATGGGGATCCTCCACAACCGTGGTCACCCCCCGCGGTACAATGCGTTTTGCAAGCTCAGTCACCGTTATGGCCGTGCTTTCCAAATGCATATGCGGATCCATAAATCCCGGCGCAATCCATTTCCCGCTGGCATCAATAATTTTCGTGTCGGGAGAAACCTGATAATCGCACGCTCCGGTAGCGGCTACCCTGTTTCCAAATATCACGATATCCGCTTTATAAATTTCCCGTGTGAGCACATTAACCAGGTTTCCGCCTTTGATCACGATATCAGCCGGAAGCGCGCCAAGCGCTACATCAACCAACTGCTCTTTTGAAACGATTTTATTGTTCATATGAACCTCCCCATTTAATCTCTTTTCGATTTGATTGACTATGGCAATTTTAAATCCGGTGCAGAGACTGCCCCGAATGGAACAAAATCAGGCAGCTTTGCTCTTTAAAAGAATTGGGAGGCGAGCGTGATATCAGCATATTATTTCTCCTCGTCAAAACAGACCGGCTAGTAAATATTCTGGTTGCGGAGTAAATTGAACCGTATAAAGTTCGTATTGTAGTAACACAGACCGTACATAGCCGGTTGATTATTTTGATCATAGTTGATTGTGTCAAACTGAAGCAGGGCTTTGCAATTAAAATGCTTAACCTGATCCGTCAGGGGCAGCAGTTCAGAAATCTCCTTCGCCTCCATTTCAATCCGGTCGCGCATCATCACACGACCCGCCCGCTCTCTCAGCAGAAAGAAGGCCGAGGTATTTTCAAACTCCTCCCAGGATGGAATCTCTGCAAATACAGCTCTGGAGAAATAGTTAAAACATAAAATCGCAGGTTCCTCGTCGGCGTAATACACCTTTTCAGTCCTAAGCAATGGAGCGTCCGGCGCCAGCGCCAGCTTTTTCGCTATTCCCGGGCAAATTAAATCCTGCTCCATCCGCACCATCTTTACTTGGGGCCGGTGTCCGCTGCGCTCAATCAGCTGATGGAATTCCTGCGCAGGATTCAAGCTGATTTTGATCTGGAGCGCCTCAGGATTGACGAACGTTCCTTTTCCGTGTATACGGAAAATCACGTTTTCCTGTTCCAGATCCCCCAGCACACGGCAAACCGTAATCCGGCTCACCCCCAGATTCTGGGCAATGGTAAGTTCCGCTCAAATCCATACGGCGTATATACCGCATCAGTTCATCCTTTACATTATCTGTAAGAGAATGACGGATTGTTGGCAGCATATCTGTTTCCATAACGCATCACCGTTTCTTTTTTCCTCTCTTTAAAGGTAATACCATATTATCTCAATATCATATTGTCACTCTACCATCTTTCCATAATTTTGTCAACAAAATAGTTTATTATAGGCAAATTTTTGTTATTACGCATAATCGCGTTTGGAACATCTGTCCTCCAGCTTTCAAAAAAAGCAAAAAAAGCGGCGTTCCCTCCGCAATATCAAGAGGTAACGCCACTTTATATCATATAATGGTTAAAACAGGATTACAACCGCCACAACGCAAGCCGCTCGTCAAGCCTTTCCCAAACTTCCAAACAGAGTCATTTTCTCAATGCATTTTTCCTTGGTCGCCACCAGGCCGTCGGCCAGAAGCGCTCTGGGAGTGAAGCCGTTGCCCGTTAAGTCCTTGCCGTCCTCGATGAATTTCCGGGTGGCCTCGGTAAAGGCGATCTGGCATTCGGTGTTTACGTTGACCTTGCAGACGCCCAGGGAAATGGCCTGGCGGACCATGTCGTCCGGTATCCCGGAGCCGCCGTGAAGCACCAGCGGAATGTCCCCTGCCGCCTTCTGGATGGCGGCCAGCACCTCAAAGTTCAGGCCCTTCCAGTCCGCCGGATACTTGCCGTGGATATTGCCGATGCCCGCCGCCAGCATATCGATGCCAAGCTTCGCGATCTGTCCGCACTCCGCCGGGTCCGCGCACTCGCCCATGGCCACGTGGCCGTCCTCCTGACCGCCGATGCAGCCCACCTCCGCTTCCACGGAAACGTTCTTCTCCCGGCAGAGCTCCACGATGTGGCGGGTTTTCTCCAGATTTTCCCCGATGGGCAGTTTGGAGCCGTCGAACATCACGGAGCTGAAGCCGCCGTTTAACGCGTCCAATGCCTCCTCGTATTTGCCATGGTCCACGTGCAGGGCCACCGGAACCGTGATATCCAGATAGGCCATAAAGTCCTCAACCATATCCGTGATCGTCCGGTAACCGCCCATGTACTTGGCCGTGCCGCCGGAGACGCCCAGAATGATGGGGGAATGGGTTTCCTGGGCCGCCAGCAAAAAGGCTCTGACCGACTCCATATTGTTCAGGTTGAAATGGCCTACTGCATAATGTCCTTCTTTGGCCTTCCGAAGCATTTCCTTCGCATTTACTAATCTCATGATACTACTCTCCTTTATATTTTTTCCACTGCAGGTTTACAGCGTAATTTCTCTTCCTTTCGAAAGTTTCGTAACCAATACCAGGGAAATAATCGTCATCACCGTCAGAATGGTGGAGATGGCGCACGCCTTTCCGTCCGTACCTCTGGACACCATGATGTAAACGCCCAGGTTCAGGGTGATGGTTTTGGAGCTGTACAGGATAATGGACGAGGACAGTTCCGTAATCAGGGTTACCCAGCTCAAAATAGCTCCGGACATGATACCGTTTACCATCATCGGCGTGGTGACCTTCCAGAACGTCTTAAACTTCGACGCGCCCAGGCTGGCAGACGCCTCCTCCACCGTGATGGGGATTTGCTGCAGAATCGCCACGCTGCTGCGGATGGTGTAGGGGATTCTGCGGATACACATGGAAACCACCATGATGGCCGCCGTGCCGGTCAGCACCAGCGGTCCCTTGCTAAAGCCCATGACCAGCGCGATACCGACCACGGAACCGGGAATGATGTAGGGCAGCATGGACAGGGTGTCGATGATGTTGTTCACATGGTTCCTTCTGCGCACCACCAGGTAGGCGATCAGCACGGCCAGCAGAATGATCAGCACCAGCGCGCTGCCGCAGATGACGATGGTATTTTTCACCGCATCGCCCATGGTTTCAAAAATCTGCCGGTAGCTCATCAGGGAGTAGCCGGGTTTGAACATGTTGCCCGTCTTGGAGGTGTTGCGGAACGAGCAGTAAATCAGGTAAAACTGGGGCAGGAAGGAGACTGCTACCAGACCGTAAGCGTAAAAATGGGCGAAAAAGCTGAGCACCGGGTGGGGCTTCTTGCGCTCGATGGGGTGCAGCGCGTTCATGGTGAAGCTGTAGTGGTTGGACAGCATCTTCTGAATCAAAAACACGATGGCCGTGATGATGATGGCGATCACGCTGACCGCGGCCGCAAAGTTGTGGTTGACCGATGTCTCGCCCACGTACTGCTTGTAAATCTCCACCGGGAAGGTGCGGTAGCCCTCGCCGATCAGAAGGGGCGTGCCGAAATCAGCCAGGGCGCGCATGAATACCATCAGGGCCGCGGCCAGAATGGAGGGCATGCACAGCGGCACCACCACCTTGAAAAAGCGCTTGACGCCCCGGCACCCCATGTTGGAGGAAGCCTCTAACAGGGAGTTGTCGATATTTTTCAGCGCACCGGACACGTACAGGAACACCAGCGGGAACAGCTTGGTGGCCAGCACCAAAAGGATTCCGTTAAAGCCGTAGATGGACGGCATCTCGATCCCCAGATTCCGGCTGAAAAACTTGGTGATGATGCCGGAACGGCCCAGCAGAAGGATCCAGGAGTACGCGCCGATAAAGGGGGCGGACATGGAGCAGAGAATGATCATGACCTGTAAAAAGTTCCGGCCCTTCAGCTCATACATATTGTAAAGGTAGGCCAGGGGAACTCCCAGGGCCAGGGTCACCACCGTCACGCACACGGCGATCTTAAAGCTGTTTAACAGCGTGGAAAAGTAATAGGTATCGCTGAAAAACTGCTTGAAATACTGCATCGTGAAGGTGCCCTGTTCATTGTCCAGCACGGACTGCACCAGGATTTTCAGGAGCGGATAGAGCATGAATACAATATACAGAAGAAGGATCCCGATGCTGATGCCCATCCACATATCAATTTTCTGTTTCTTTTTCATAGACAGCCCCTCCCCTTAACGCATCAGGGACTTGGAACCGTCCTCGGTGAACAGGTTGATCTTTTCCTTCTTGACCTGCAGGCGGATCCGGGACCCCTTATCCAGAATGTCGTCGATCCGGGACTCCTGAATGATCTCCACGCGCTCCCCGGAATCCAGGTTCACAAAATAGTGGGTGTTTAGGCCCAGGAAGGTGCTGTATTCCACGGTGGCCCCGATTCCCTCCTGGTCCTCAGGCACGATCTCAAATTCCTGGGGGCGGATGGAAACGGTCAGAGGCGTCTTGTCCTCCACGCCGCGCACCATGCTGTCCATGGTCACGTAGTAGCCGTCCGAAAACGTGATGCCGCGCTGGCCGTCCGCTTTCAGGGAGGCCTCCACCTTGAGCACGTTGGTCCGGCCGATGAAGGTGGCCACAAACAAGTTGGAGGGGCGCTGGTACAGGTTCCTGGGCGTTCCGATCTGCTGAATCACGCCCTGGTTCATAACCGCGATGCGGTCCGACACCGCCATGGCTTCCTCCTGGTCGTGGGTCACGTAGACGGTGGTAATTCCCAACTTGTTCTGTATTTCCTTGATCACCTCGCGCATCTCCACGCGGAGCTTGGCGTCCAGGTTGCTCAGGGGTTCATCCATCAACAGGACGCTCGGCTCGATGGCCAGGGCGCGGGCCAGCGCCACGCGCTGCTGCTGCCCGCCGGAAAGCCGCTCGGGAAGCCGGTCCTGATATTCTTCGATTTTCATCAGACCCAGAAACTTCTGCGTCCGTTCTTCTATCTGATCCTTCGGCAGTTTCCGGTTCTGGAGACCGAAGGCAACGTTCTTTTTCACGGTCAAATGCGGGAAAATCGCATAGTTCTGGAACACCATGCCGATGTTGCGCTTTTCTGGCGCCAAATCGTTAATCTTCTGGTCGTTGAAATAAAAGTCTCCGCCCTCAATGGTGTTGAATCCGGCGATCATTCTCAGTAATGTTGTCTTTCCACAACCAGACGGTCCCAGGAGGGTGAAGAACTCACCTTCCTCAATCACAACCGAAAGGTCGGGAATTATGACATTGTTGCCGTATTGTTTCAAAGCGTGACTGATTTTAATTTTCACCTTGTCCATAATTCCCCTATCCCCTCATTCATTTATCGATGGCAGCAGTTTGGATGGCGGGAAAATAGTGAAGTAAGCAGCGTCAAGCTCGCTTGCAGACGGCTTTCTTCACCATTTTCCACATCATATGTACGGTTGCCGTTTATCTCATATCAATCCTATTTAGTTTTCCACAGCTCGATCCAGCGGTTTAAGATGTCTTCCTGGTTCTTGGCCAGACCCTCGGTGTCGGCCGCTTTGTAGTTGATGTCGCTGAGATTGGGCAGCCACTCGTTCTCAATGTCTAAGTTTGCGTTGGCCTGTCTGGCGCCGCACTCGTTGTAGATGGCCTGGCACTCGTCGCTCTCCAGGAAATCCATGAACAGCTTGGCATTATCCAGATTCTTACAATTCTTGATGATCGCGGAACCGAATGCGATGCTGGTCACGCCTTCTTTGGGGTATACAATGTGCACGCCCTCAGCGCCCTCGGAGAGCATCTGCACGCAGGCCGGCTCATAGGTCATGCCAACGGTGTACTCGCCGTTGTAAACGCCCTTGTAAACCGCGGAGGAACCGTCGGTGATCACCATGTTGTCCATCAGCTTGTCGATGAAGTCCCAGGCCTCTTCGCTGTCATAGCCGCCGAAATCGGTCAGCACGCACTGCAGCTGGTTCCATGCGCTGGAGCTGGCGGTGGGATCGCCGTTTGCCACCTGGCCCTTTAAGGCCGGATTCAGCAGATCTTCATAGCCGGTGATGGTGACGCCCGCTTTTTTCTCTAGCTCGTCGTTCACCCACAGGCAGGGGATCTGGGCATCGTGGTAGGTGAGGACGCCGGTGGTATTTTTGAACTCATCGGGCATCTTGTCGTCGTTCTTGCAAACGTAGGTCTCAAACAGATCGCTGTAGGTCAGGGTGTCGGCGTACACCAGCCCGCCGAACATCACGTCGCCCTGGGGATTGTCGGCCTCTGCCTGGATTCTGGTCTTGCACTCGCCGGCTCCGGCCTGGGTGTAGCTGATCTTGATGTCCGGGTATTTCTCCTGGAACGCGCCCACAATGGCGTTGTACTGGAGATCGCTGACCGTTGTGTAGATGTTTAAGTCCCCGCTTGCGGCCGCGGCTTCCTCCTTGGTCTCAGCCTCGGTGGCTTCCTCCTTGCTCTCGGGAGCCTCGGCCTGCGTCTCGGCCTTGGTCTCGGGCGCTGCGGTAGTGGTGGGATCAGCGGCTTTTCCGCCTCCGCATCCGGTGATCAGTCCCGCCGTCATAACGGCCCCCAGCAGTAATGCTACTTGTTTCCTCATAATCTTAATATCCTCCTTTGATTTGATTACGTGTTTATCAACAATAGCCCGGCGCAGCCTGCGCACGGCTATTTGTTACCTGAATGAGTGTAGGAAAATGGACGGCTTCCTGCCGGTTATTCCGCGGCGCCGTTCCTCCGGTCATTCCCCAGCGCCGCTTTGCCTGAGAAACGCCTCGGCCGCCGCCCGGTCCGGAATCCCCGCTCTTCCGCCGCGCTTCAGACATTTGAGCGCCGCGGCTGCGCTGGCAAACCTCAGACAGTATTCCGGGTCCGGCCTGGTCAGCCAGCACGCCAGAAACGCCCCGTGAAACGTATCCCCCGCTCCCGTCGTATCCACCGCCCGTATCTCAAACGCGGGTAAATGCTCCACGCGTCCGTCCTTGACATACCAGCAGCCCCGGCTGCCCGCGGTAGAAGCTAATACTTTGGGCCCCAGCTTTGCCATCACCGCCAGCGCTTCCTCCACGCTGTCCTTGCCGGTCAGACGCCGGGGGTATTTCTCGTTGGCGATCAGAATATCGGCCAGGGAGGCCAGCTCCCAGTTCTTTTCGTTGTCCTCCTGCATGGAACAGGCGTCCAGGGATACGGTGATCCCCAGCTCCTTTGCCAGCCTGGCCGCCTTCAGCGCGTTTTCATACTGAGTGCCGTCCAGGTGAAGAATCCTGGCTCCCGCCAGCGCGGCGCGGATCTCATCCGTGAAACGCAGCGCCGGAAGCTGATCCCGGTAAGGGAACTTGGTGCGGCTTCCGTTTTCCGGGTTGACCATCACATAGGAAGTGGAACTGCGCCCGCCGGAAATCCTGCGGATCAGCTCTGTCTGCACTCCCTCCCGGAGGAATCCCTCGAGAATCCTGTCTCCCACCGGATCGTCCCCCAGGTTGGCGATCACGCCCGCCCTGGCCCCCAGCCTGGACGCCGCAACCATGGCGGTGGCCGCCGCTCCCCCGCCCTGGGAATCGTCGATCTCCAGAATGTGGGTGGAGCCGTCCTCGGGCGGGTACTGCTCCACCACGCATATATTGTCCTGGCAGCAATGTCCGATGCCCCAAATATCCACAGCCATCGTCCTGCTCCTCCTTTAATCCGTCCGGGCGGCGCGCGCCATAACCTGTCTGGCCTTTTCCGCCACCATCTCCGCGCTGAGTCCGTACCGCTTTAACAGTTCCAGCGCATTGCCCGAATGGCCGAAACGGTCGTTCACCGCCACCATTTCCATGGGAACCGGGCACTTTTTCACCAGCACCTCTGCCACCGCGGAGCCAAGGCCTCCGTAGCAGTTGTGATTCTCCGCGGTGACGATGGCTCCGGTCTCCCGGGCGGCCTTCGCCACCAGCTCCTCGTCCAGCGGTTTTATGGTATGCATATCGATCACTCTGGCCGATATGCCCTCTTTCTCCAACATCCCGGCCGCCCGCACCGCTTCCTGAACCATCAGCCCCGCGGCGATCAGCGTCACGTCGCAGCCGTCCTTCAGCGTTATCCCTCTGCCGATCTGAAACCGGTAATCCGGATAGGAATTTGTAATGTTCTCCACCGTGATCCGCCCGGTCCGCAGATAGCAGGGGCCCTTGTAATCCATCAGAGCTCTGACCGCCTCCCGGGTTTCATTGGCGTCGCAGGGACAGATCACCGTCATGCCGGGCACCGTGCGCATCAGGCTCAAATCCTCGATGCACTGGTGGGTGCCTCCGTCCTCACCCGCGGTGAGACCGCCGTGACTTCCCACAATCGTCACATTCAGGCCCGGATAGGCCACGCTGTTGCGAATCTGATCGTAGGCCCTTCCGGCCGTGAACATGGCGAAGGAGTGGCAGAACACCTTCTTGCCCGCCGCAGCCAGACCGGCCGCGATCCCCACCATATTGGCCTCCGCGATCCCGACGTTGTAAAACCGCTCCGGGTAGAGCTCCTGGAATCTGCAGGACATGGTGCAGCTGGACAGGTCCGCGTCCAGAACCATAACCGTTTCACGGCCGCCGAACTCTCTCAGCGCTTCGCCGTAAGCCGCTCTCGTGGCAATCATCTCTCCCATCACGATTCCTCCAATTCCCTGATTTTCTGATCCAGCTCCCCAAAGGCGGTCCGGTACTCCTCCTCATTTGGCCGGTTGCCGTGCCACTTCACACCGCCCTCGAAAATAGACACGCCCTTGCCCTTCACAGTGTCCGCGATGATGGCCACCGGCTTTCCCCTGACGGCCTTTGCCTGCTCCAGCGCGTCCGCCACCTGCTCCACGTCGTTGCCGTCGATGGTCAGCACTTCCCACTTAAACGCCTCAAATTTGTCCGCGATGGGGCAGGGTGAATTGACCTCCTCCACGCTTCCGTCCACCTGAAGCTTGTTGTAGTCCACAATGGCGGTCAAATGGTCCAGGCCGTGGTTCCCGGCGAACATAGCCGCCTCCCAGACCTGCCCCTCCTCGATCTCGCCGTCCCCCAGAATCACGTAGGTCCGGTAATCCTTTTTGTCCGCCCGGGCGGCCAGGGCCATGCCGATTCCGGCCGACAGTCCCTGCCCCAGGGAGCCGGTGGACATATCCACCCCCGGCACCTCGTTCATCTCCATATGCCCGGACAGATAGCTGTCGATCTTACGGAATGTGGAGAGGTCCTCCAATGGGAAGAATCCTCTCATGGCCAGCGCGGCGTAAGCGGCGGGAGTGCAGTGCCCCTTGGACAGGACCAGGCGGTCCCGGTCCGGGTTCCTGGGGTCTTTGGGGTCGATCCTCATCTTGTCAAAGTAGAGGACGGACAGAATTTCCGCAATGGAAAACGATCCCCCAATGTGTCCGGAGTTTGCGTCTTTTACCGCCTGCAGGCCGTATTTCCGGATCCTGGCGGCAATCAGCTCCAACTCCCGCGTTTGTTCCTTCTGCATATGTAGCTCCTTCCTCACTCTTATATGGTTTCTCCCTCATCGGTGTTGTGATAACGGTTATATTTCAGCGCAACGTTCAGATACAGCAGATTGATAATGGACGTCTGGGCGATCCGGGCCAGGGAATTGTCTCCCCCGTTCAGAAGGGTCTCGGAGGTGGTGAAAAACTTCACGTCCGAACAGTGGGTGATGGCCGAATCCCCATAGCTGGTGATACAAATCGTCGTAGCGCCCTTGCCGCGGGCGATCCGCAGAGCCTCCACCACCTGGGAGGATTCTCCCGAATGGCTGATTCCAATGGCCACGTCGCCCTTATTGTATTTCTCCGCCGCTATGATGGTCGGCTGGAATTCGTTGTAGACGTTGGACGGGATTCCCAGCTTCATGAGCTGGTGTTTCAGGCTGCGGGCCACCGGAACGGAACCGCCCACTCCGTAGATGGAAATGTAGTTGGCGTTGCAGAGCACCTTGGTGGCCTTCTCCACCTCGTCCTCGTCGATCAGGTTCATCGTATCCTGCAGCGCGCGGATCGCGCCCATGAACACGCGCTCCTTCAGTTCATCCATGTATTGGCCGCCGATCCCTCCGTCAAAGCTTCCGGCGGTCTCGTTCTCCCGGGCTACCACGATTTTCAGCTCCTTCAGCCCGGAATACCCCATCTTGTGGCAGACCCGGACCACCGTTGCCTCGCTGACCTGGGCCTCCTTCGCCAGCACGGCGATGGGCTCCTTCTCAATTCCCGCGAAGCTGTTCAGCAGGTATTCCGCAAAGCGGCGCTCCTGGGCGCCCAGGCTCCCGATTACCCCCCTCAGTTTAATCTGCCATGACGGTGTCCTCGGAACATCCATATTGACTCCTCCTCTACGCGTAGTGTATGAAAACTTTCACATGTGAAATTAATTTCGTCAAAGGCGAAATTACTGAAATTTCTTTTACTGCATCATAACCCAACGATTTTGTAATGTCAACAATATTTACAAAAATTAATAATTTCATATGTGAAACTTTGTGTATAAATACAAGTAATTTTTACATTTTTTTCTAATTCATTGGTTTCAGGGGACATTTTGGAAGAATATAGGAAAAATGGAGGGCCGCTCCGAAGGGCCTGTTGGCATATATGAAAAAAATGCCGGTTTGCAAAATGCCCGGGACTTGGGAGGGGGAGTTTTTCATGTGTGGCGGCAGCACAGAGGAGATTTTCAGAGCGGGGGATTATGATTTCCAGGAAACAGAAAAAGGCCCTATCCTTGCGCCGCCGAAAGGATAGGGCCTTTAAAATATGATTGGTACTCCATATATGATTTTAAATACATTTGTGTTTTGCTTTACAGACATGCCTCATGTTTGTGCCGCGCTTTATGCCGCCGTCGGGCTTCATTTAGCCGCCGCGCTCACATGGCACTCCCGCACCTCATAACGCTTCCAGGCTTACGCCCCTCAGACCTGCGCCTTTAGCACCGCCTCCCCCGCCTTCTCCAGCGAGCGAGAGGCGTCCAGCTCCTCCACTTCCCCGGTATACACCAGATGGAGCGCCCTGGACGGGCAGACCTTCACGCAGGCCGGTTCCAGACCGTGGCGGACCCGCACAGCGCAGCCGTCGCATTTTTGCATGCGGCCTTCCTCGTTGAAGGCCGGTATCCCGAAGGGGCAGGCCATTGCGCAGCTGTGGCAGCCGATGCAGGACGCATTGTCGTAAATGGTCAGGCCCGTCTCTGCGTCCTTGCGGATACAGGCGCAAGGGCAGGCCGTAACGCAGGGGGCGTCCGTACAATGCATACAGGCGATGGAAATGTGCACGTACTCCGCATTTTCCCCACAGCCGCGTTTCTCCCAGTCGAACACCGTGCGGAAGGGACGGATGCCCTTCTCCGTGTCAATGTCGTTCTGATCCATGCAGGCGATGGCGCAGGCGCCGCAGGCCGTGCATTTCTTCAAATCCAGATCCAGCATAATTCCCATTTAATTCTCCCCCTTTCTCACCCCGCAGCGTGTGGACCTAAAGCCCGGGAACCCGCAGTAGGGGTCCAGATTGTCCCGGTCCATCAGCGAGTTTACATCCGCTTCCCGGTAGCCGTGGTACATGTGGACCATGCCGGGAAGCACCCGGGCCGTGGGGTTGGCCTTTACCTCGATGGAACCCACGGCGGTAAAGAGCTGAATTTTATCTCCCTTTTTGATCCCCAGGCGTTCGGCGTCGCAGAGCGCCAGATCCGCCTCAGGCTCCGGCCGCAGGCTTCTCAGCCAGGGCACATCGTGGAGCCGGGAGTGCAGCGCGTGGGGAATGCGCGCCCCCGCGCAGAGAATAAACGGGTAATCCGTCCCATCCGCCCGGTTCAGGGAACAGCGGTAAGTGGGCAGGGAATCCAGGCCCCACTCCGGATGGGCCTGGATCACCAGGGAGTCCAGCTCGAACTTCCCGCTGGGCGTGTCCATGCCGCCCTCAATGTATGCGCCCTCCGCGTACGGCTCCCGCTCCGGCACCAGGACCGGCAGGTCCGCCGCCTTTAACTCCTCCACCGTCACGGACAGGTCCCGGATCATTTCCCGCACGCAGTTCTCATAGCCGCTGCGCAGGAGCGGATCGTCCAAATCCAGATAACCCGCCAGCTCGCAGAGGATGTCCGCGTCGCTTTTGGACTGGCCCAGAGGTGGGATCACCGGCTCCGTGTAGGTGGCGTAACCGCCCGGATAGGTCTTGAACTCCCCCCGCTCAAAGGACGAGCAGGCGGGCAGCACAATGTCCGCGTATTTGGCCGTATCCGTAAGAAACAGGTCCGCGTCCACAAAGAAATCCAGCTTTTTTAAGGCCTCCTTCACATACTCCGTGTCCGGGAACATCCGGGCGTTCATCCCGCAGGCGAACACCGCCCGGATGGGGTATGGCGTGCCCTCGGTAATCTGCCTGGCAATGTCCATGGCCTGGGCTTCCCGCTCCAGGTGATACCAGAGCGGAAACCGCGGCTTACCCACCGGCTCTTTGCAAGCCTTTGGCCGCTTCTCCTCCACAAATTCCTCCTCGCGGGTCTGAAAGCCCGAGGACTGGTGGACGTAGGTGTGCAGGCTGGGCCTCTGCCCTCCCATACGGTCATAGCTGCCGGTCAGGGCGGTCAGGGCCATGATCGCCCGGTAGTTCTGCATGCCGTTTTTGTGGTGGGCCAGGGGCGCGCTGGACTCGTTGACGGACAGCGGCCCGTTCTCGTGGATCAACCGGCAGGCGGCCAGGGCCTGCTCGTAGGGCACGCCGGTCAGCGCTTCCAGATTGTCCGCGTTAAACTGCCGGACGTACTCCGCGAACGCCTCAAAACCTGAAACGTACCGTTCAATGTAATCCCGGTCGATCCAGCCGTTTTCGATCAGGATGTTGGCCATACCCAGCGCCAGAGCGCCGTCCGTGCCGCCGATGGGCCGCAGGTGGATGTCCGCCAGCTTCTCGGTGGCCGGGGTTTCCCGCGGGTCCACGATAATGAACTTGACGCCCCTCGCCTTGGCCTCATCCGCCCGTTTCCCGTTCAGATACCGGGAATGATAGGGGTTGAAGGCCCAGCCGAGAAACACGCCGCAGTGCTCCATGTCCGGCCTGGCCGGCCGGCCCGTGGCCACCTTCCAGGCCATAAGGCCCGAGGTAAAGCAGGTGCTGGACTCCGTGGCGTAATTCTCCGTTCCGAAGGAAAACGCCAGCCGATGCAGCCAGGGCCGGAACCACTTGGAGTAGCCCCCGAAGAACAGCACGCTGTCCGCGCCGTCCTGCCCCCGGATCGCCAGCAGCCGGTCCGCGATCTCCCGGTAGGCTTCCTCCCAGGTGATCTCCTGAAATTTCCCCTCGCCGCGTCCGCCCACCCGCTTCAGAGGCGTCAAAATCCGGTCCTTCCGGTAGATATACTCCCGGTTGGACAGCCCCTTGGTGCAGAGCAGCCCGTCGTTCATGGGATGCCCGTCGGTTCCCTCCACCTTTATGATCCTGCCGTCCTTCACATAGGCGTCGACGCCGCAGTGAAACGAGGGGCTGCAGATCGCGCACAATGTCCTCTTAATCTCAATTCCCGTTTCCGGGCATGGAATTTTCGCTCTCAGCAGCTCTTCCCTGGTCTCCATGTACCGCAGCCTCCAATCTCTCAATAAATTCTTCCGTCAGCCCCGCCTTCACCAGCATCCCGATCTGGAATGGGGGGAGCCGGCTTTCCGGCTCCTGAAACAGGCGCAGCATATAATTTTTGATCATGCCGCTGACCGGGTAACTGTCCAGAATGTTGACCCCCGCGATGCGCCCGTCCCGGCACACCGCTTTCAGATAAAGGCCCTGCTTTAGGCTGCCGAATACCAGGGTCTCTCCCTGTATCCGGTTGTCGCCGAACCCGATAAAATCCATATCCATGAAATGCGTGATATTGTGCAGGATATTTCCCTCAAACCGGGCGTTTCCACCGGCCATATTGATCCCGGCCGCCGTTCCCTGATGGTTGGCGTTGGCCCACAGGCCGATGATCTGGCGCTCGCCGCTCTGAATATTGGTTCCGGCGCAGCAGTCGCCCGCCGCGTAGATCCCCTCGGCCGACGTCTCCATCCGCTCGTTGACCAGGATCGCCCGGTCCGTTTCGATCCCCCTGTCCGCCAGGCCGATGTTGGCTCTGGTTCCGATGCAGAGCACCACCAGGTCGGCCTCCAGCCGCTCCCCGTCCGTCATGACGGCAATCTGGCGGGGCCGGGGATGTGCGGACTCCAACTCCACATGATCAATGGTTCGCCCAAACCGCAGGCTCACGCCGTTTTGTTCCACCCGGCGGCCGATTTCCGCCGCAACGTCCTCATAGGCCGCCAGCGGAAACATGCAGGCCGCAAGGTCCGCCAGCACGGTGCGAATCCCGCGCTTCGCCAAAAGCTCCGCCACCTTGATCCCCACCATGGAGGCGCCCACCACCACGGCGCTCTTCACCTGTTTGTCCTCCAACGCCCGGCGCAACCGCAAAGCGTCCTCATTTGTCCGCATAAAAAAGCGTCGTTCCGGCTCCAGCCCCGGAATCGCCGGGGCGAAGGCCGACGCGCCGGTGGCGATCAGGATTTTATCGTAGGTTCTGACCCCGCCATTCTCCGTCTCCACCGTTCTCCCCGCCGCCACCGCTTTTACCGTGTCGCAGATGCAGCGGAACGGCAAGGTTTTCTGTATCTCCTCCAGACTGCCGAAGGGGAACATTTCCCGATAAGAAAGCTTACCACCCGTGTAATAGGTGGTAAGCATGGGATTGTATGGCGCAAGACCCGTATTGGTATATACATCCACAGTCCCTCCGGCGTCCAGCCGGCGGATCGCCTTCAGGGCGTGGTAGCCGGCTGTGCCGAATCCAACAATCGCATATGTCCGCATAATTGTCTCCTCTATTTCTTCCCGGCCGCCTTTTCAATCACAACCTTCTCCCGCAGGTTTGCGTAGACCACGCAGAGAACTGCGAACACCGCCAGGCTGATCCAGGTAACCAGGTTCAGATCTTTTAAGTTCAGCCATCCGGTAACCAGCAGCAGGATCACGGAAATGACTGTGATCACCCGCAGCGCCGTGTTGCCGATCTTGAAGGTGGCGTTCTCGTAAGCCTCCGACTTCTTCTCCTTCAGCCGGTAGGCGGCGCTGACCGGCAGCACGTTGCAGATCACGGTCAGTCCAACGCCCAGGGAGGAGATAAAGGACACGTCCATTCCGGTGACAATGGGCACCGCGCCGATGACAAAGAAGATCAGCAGCAGCTTGTAGGGAACCCCATGCTTGTTGGTGTCCGCCAGACTCTCCGGGAACCAGCCCTCCTTGGAAGCCACAAACAGCCCCTTGGTGATCCAGGACAGCGTGCCGTTCAGGGTAGTCGCCAGGGCGAACAGCGCTCCGCCGATTACGAAAAACAGGTAAACCGATGTGGGGAAAATCTCCTTTGCGGAAACCACCAGCGTTTTGCCCGCAACCTCCTCAACCGGAAGCACGCCCGCAGCCACCACGCCCATCAGCGCGTAGAACACGGCCACAATCCCGGTGGAAAGGAACATGGAGCGGGGAATGGTCTTGCCCGGATCCTTGATCTCGCCGCCCAGCTCCGCCACGAACTTAGCGCCGCCCATGGGGAAATAGAGAAGGGCCGAGGCCGTGAAAAAGCTGATCGCGCCGTTGGGCATGATCGCGCCCGGCTCCGTAAACACGGAGAAATTCACCCGGGGAAGTCCAAAGATAATGTAAACGCACAGCGCCGCCATCAACACCGCCACCATGATGGTCTGCAGCTTGGCTGCCGTTTTCAGGCCCACCATATTGAACAATACGCAGAGAACCAGCAGCCCCAGCGCCACTATCTTCACATTGATCCAGGGTACGATTGCCTGTAAATAATTGGCAAACCCCAGTGCGAAGGTGGATATCAGGCATTGGGATACCGCGAACATGATCACATACACAAATCCCGACTTGCGCCCGATCATTTCCCGGACATATGTATAGTTGCCGCCGGTCCCCGGCATTGCGGAGCCCAGAACCGCCAGGGGCACCATGGTGATCATGATGATGGCCGCGGCCACCAGAAACCCAAAGGGGACTCCCCGCCCCGTCTTAGCCAGCGCGATGCCCGTCAGCACCATGATGCCGGACCCGATAATCTGTCCGATACAAAAGCTCATGCAGTCCCGGAACCCCAGCACCTGGGCCTCCCCGTTGTTTTGTTGATTACTCATACCGTTTCATCCTCCTACTATTTTGATTCCTTATCCCCACGGACCGTGCCTCAGCGTTTACCCGACGTCCGTTTTATATACAGCTGTTCCAGCGCGCCCAGCGCTTTCGCCAGAAGGCTTCTGGCGCAGCCGATATTTAATCTGATAAATCCTCTTCCCGCTTCCCCGTAGTGAAGGCCGTCTCCCACTCCGATTCCGCATTCCTCCACCAGCGCGCCGCACAGCTGCCCGTCCAGGCCCAGACAGTTTAAGTCCAGCCACATCAGATAGGTGCCCTCGTGGGCGGTGACGCTGATTTCCGGCATGTGTTCCCCAATATAATCGGAAACGAACCGGGAATTTTCTTCCAGGTAATGTTTCTCCTCTTCCAGCCAGCCCCGCCCCTTGTCGTAGGCCGCCTTAGCCGCCGCCATGCCGAACAGATTGGGGCTCATGATCCAGGCTCCCCGCAGTTTTCCCATGATCCGCTCCCGCAGCTGCGCATCCGGGATCAGCAGATTGGACACGATTAAGCCGGTCATGGAAAATGTCTTGCCCGGGGAGGTGTATACCGCCAGGCGGCTGTGGATTTCATCAAAAGCCAGCATGGATGTGAAGGGGTTTCCGAACAACGCCAGGTCGCAGTGGATCTCGTCGGACGCCAGGTACACGTCGTAGCGGCCGCACAGCTTAGCCACCCGCCGAAGCTCCTCCCGCCGCCACACGCGGCCGGTGGGATTGTGGGGATTGCAGAAAATTAGCATCCGGACTCCGGCTTTCATCTGCTCCTCCATGCGCTCGTAGTCGATCCGGTAGGTTCCGTCCTCATGAACCAGCCCGCAGTCCACGATCTCCCGCCCCGTGTTCCGGATAATGGCGTAGAAGGGATCGTAAATGGGGGTGTGGATCATCACCCGGTCCCCCGGCTCCGTCAGCGCCAGAATGGTAAAATACAGCGCGGTCACCACCCCGTAGGTGGGACATACCCAGGATTCTTCAACTCCCAGGCCATACTCCCGGTTGAACCAGCCCGCCACGCTGGAAATGTAATCCCGTCCGGCAAAGCTGTAGCCGTAAACCCCGTGTTCCGCTCTGGCGGCCACCGCCTCCATTGCCTCCGGGGGCGCCTTGAAATCCGTATCCGCGATCCATAACGGAATCAAATCCTGATCCGTCGAAAACTTTCCCTTGGCCCGGTCCCATTTTATACTCCCCGTTCCCCTCCGGTCCACAGGAATATCAAACTTCTCCATTTTCCCCGCCTCCAATTTGTACTTTTTTACAGTTTTCTTGTCTCGTTTCTTCCTTTATGTTATCATTAGAGAGAAAATAAGTATAATACCAATTTTCCGGCGATTGATAACTCCCACGTTATCAATGATCCCATCTGAGAGGAGGTTCCCATATGGACCTGCTGCAACTGAAATATTTCTGTGCGATCGTGGAGGAAGGCCACATGACCAGGGCCGCCGCCCGCCTTTCCATCGCCCAGCCCGCCTTAAGCGCCAGCCTGGGCCGCCTGGAGAAGGAGCTGGGCGTCTCCCTCTTCGACCGCGTTGGGCGCAATATCTGCCTGAACGAGTGCGGACAGTCCTTCTACGCCTTCGTTTCCCCCGCCCTGGCCCTCCTGGAAAACGCAGCCCGCTCCGTGGACGATTTCAAGCAGCAGCGTCTGGACAACCTGGTTCTCGGCTCCGTGAGCCAGACCTATCTCCAGGACGCCATCATGGCCTTCAAGCGGCTGCACCCGGACATCCGCATCAGCCAGTTCACCATCGAACCGGAAAACGCGGACCGGGAGCTGAACCAGAACGACTTTGACTTCCTGCTGATCCCCAAATATCTGGAACGGCCGGACTTCATCCAGGAGGTTCTCTATGAGGACCGCTTTGCCCTGGCCCTAAACACCTCCCACCCGCTGGCGGAGCAAACGGAAGTCCGCCTGGCCGACTTGAAGGACGAAAGCTTTATCAGCCTTCCCAAAGGGTATGCGTTCCGGGATTTCACGGACCAGATCTGCCTTTCCGCCGGATTCACGCCGGGCGTGGCCATGGAATGTTTCCACTGCCAGATGCTGGACCTGATCTCAGCGGGCCTGGGCGTGGCCCTGGTTCCCGAGTCCTTCCGCAAAAAATGCCTCTACAACCACACGGTGAAGGTGCTGCCCCTGGCCGGGCCGCCGGTCATCCGCCCCATGCTGGTCAGCTACAAAAAGGCCCGCTACATGACAAAGGCGGCCCGGGCGTTTCTGGAATTTTTGCATGAGTATTACGCGGATCAGCAGGCTGAGGACTGCAACGAGTGCAGTTGAGAAACCGAACGGTACAAAAGGAGACCCTCGCTGAACCGCGCCTCCTTTTGTATACTCTGTTTATTTTTTGAAATATACTTGATAATTTTTGTCAACTTTGTTATAATACAAACATGTTACAAGATTAACAAACAGGCGGTGCGCATTATGATGATCACAAGGGAATCGGACTATGGAGTCCGCATCATCCGGGCGCTGAAGGACGGCGGCCTGATGACCATCGGGCAAATCTGCGAGCGGGAATGTATCCCCAAGCAGTTTGCCTACAAAATCCTGAAAAAACTGGAATTGGCCGGCCTGGTGCAGATCAAGCGCGGCTTTGGAGGCGGCTGCGTGCTGGCCCGGGACTTAGCGGACATGACGCTCTACGACGTAATCCGGGCCACGGATGAGGAATTTTTTCTCACCCACTGTCTCCAGGCAGATTTCGACTGCGAATACCTGGCCAAATCTCCCTGCACCATCCACCGGGAGCTGGCCCGCGTGCAGGGAATTCTGGAACAGGAGCTGCGTGCCCGCTCTATGGCGGAGCTGTTGGGCGCGTAGAACCGGGAGCGGCTTCGGTTCACCTGAACCCGGCGCTCCCGGCTCCCAGGCCTTTATTTTTGCCCTTAAAGTGGATATTTTTTATCTACTTTAAAGCAATCGCCCGCATACAGCGCCAGCGGTCCATTGCATACAATAAAAACCCCTGCGCTTCGAACCCGCGACGCGCAGCCACCAAAATTCCATCAAATAGGAGGTATCTTTTTATGAACAACTGTTACAGCTGCACCACCTGCAAAAGTGCGGATAAACCGCTGGAAGGCTACATAGCCGGGCTTCCCATGGAGACGTCCCACCACCGGGTGGAGGGACAGTCCGTGAAATGCGGCTTCGGACTCCAGGGTGTCTGCTGCCGCCTGTGCTCCAACGGCCCCTGCCGCATCACCCCCGAGGCCCCCCACGGGATCTGCGGCGCTTCCGCCGATGTGATTGTGGCCCGCAACTTTCTGCGCGCAGTGGCTTCCGGCTCCGGCTGCTACATCCACGTGATCGAGACAACCGCCCTGAACCTGAGAAACACCGCCCGGTCCGGCGGTCAGATCAAAGGCCCCAACGCATTAAAGCACCTGTGCGAGCTGTTCGGCATCCCGGACGGCGATCCCCACAAGCAGGCGGAGGCTGTGGCTCAGGCCGTGCTGGACGACCTGTACAAGCCCGACTATGAGCCCATGGAGCTGACGAAAAAGCTGGCCTACGCCCCCCGCCTGAAGCGCTGGGAGGAACTGGGAATCCTGCCCGGCGGCGCAAAATCCGAAGTCTGTTCCGGCGTGGTGAAATGTTCCACCAACTTGAACTCCGACCCTGTGGACATGCTGCTGCACTGCCTGAAACTGGGCATCTCCACCGGCGTCTACGGCCTTATGCTGACCAACCTGTTAAACGACGTGATGCTGGGCGAGCCGGAGATCACCAAGGCCCCGGTGGGCTTAAACGTCATCGATTCGGACTATGTGAATATCATGATCACCGGCCACCAGCACTCGATTTTCGTGCACCTTCAGGAAAAACTGCGCTCTGAGGAGGTGCAGAACCGGGCCGTAGCGGCCGGTGCCAAGGGCATCCGCCTGGTGGGCTGCACCTGCGTGGGCCAGGACCTCCAGCTGCGCGGCGTGCACTACGAGGACATTTTCAGCGGCCACGCGGGCAACAACTACACCAGCGAAGCGGTTCTGGCCACCGGGGCCATCGACGCGGTGCTGTCCGAATTCAACTGCACCCTGCCCGGCATCGAGCCCATCTGCGACTCCTTACAAATCAAGCAGATCTGCCTGGACGACGTGGCCAAAAAGAAAAACGCCGAGTTGAAGCCCTTTGTGTTTGAGGACCGGGAACAGATCAGCGAGGAAATCATTTCCGAGGTATTAAACGCCTACAAGGCCCGCCGGCAGTGCGTGCCCTTAAACCTCTTCGCAGACCACGGCAACCGCGACACCGTCACCGGCGTCAGCGAAGTGTCCTTAAAGAAATTCCTGGGCGGAAGCTGGCAGCCCCTGATCGACCTGATCGTGTCCGGAGACATCAAGGGCGTGGCGGGCGTGGTGGGTTGCTCCAACCTGACCGCAGGCGGCCACGACGTGCTGACCGTAGAGCTGACCAAGGAGCTGATCGCCCGGGATATCATCGTACTGACAGCGGGATGTTCCTCCGGCGGTTTGGAAAACTGCGGACTCATGACCCCGGACGCCGCAAAACTGGCCGGGCCCAAACTTCGGGCGGTTTGCGAGTCCCTTGGAATCCCGCCGGTGCTGAACTTCGGTCCCTGCCTGGCCATCGGACGTCTGGAAATGGTGGCCACCCAGCTGGCCGAAGCCCTGAAGGTGGATATCCCCGACCTTCCCCTGGTGCTCTCCGCCGCCCAGTGGCTGGAGGAGCAGGCCCTGGCGGACGGCGCCTTCGGCCTGGCCCTGGGACTGCCCCTGCATCTGGGCCTCCCGCCCTTCATCACCGGAAGTTCCCTGGTGACCCAGGTGCTCACCGAGGATATGCGGGAACTGACCGGCGGACAGGTGATCGTGAACGGCGATGCCAAAGCTTCCGCCGACATCCTGGAGCGCATCATCGAGGATAAGCGGAAGACGCTGAACATATAGGAGGGCCTGCCATGAAACGAATCTGGATTGACGCCGGCCTTTGCGACGGCTGCTTAAACTGCACCCTGGCCTGCATGAACGCCCACCGCGGGGACCAGGGAACCATTTACGACCTGGATCTGACCAACCCGGCCAACGAGAGCCGGAACGTGATCCTCCGCTTAAAAGACGGAAGCTACCGCCCCATCTTCTGCCGCCACTGCGACGAGCCGGAGTGCGTGCGCTCCTGCATGAGCGGAGCGCTCCGCAAGAACCCGGAAACCGGGCTGGTGGAATACGACGAAACACGCTGCGCCGCCTGCTTTATGTGCGTGATGAACTGCCCCTTCGGAGTCCTAAAGCCCGACGGGCAGACCAAAAGCCGCATCCTCAAATGCGACTTCTGCCAGGAGAGCGGAGGCGAACCCAGTTGTGTGAAGGCCTGCCCCAAAAAGGCCATTTGGATTGAGGAGGTGGACGCATGAGACATATCATAATCGGAGCCGGGGCCGCCGGAATCAGCGCGGCCGGGGAGATCCGCCGCCTGCGCCCGGAGGACGAGATCGTGGTGGTGTCAAAGGACGACCAGGTCCACTCCCGCTGTATGCTCCACAAATATTTGAGCGGCGAGCGCACCGCCCAGAGAATCAACTTCGTACCGGAAGACTTTTTCAAGAACAACCGTATTCAGTGGATCTTTGGCCGCTCCATGACCGGTCTGGACTGCGCGGGCAAGCGGGCGCTGTTCGACGGCGACAGCTATCTGGAATACGACCGGCTGCTCATCGCCACCGGCGCCTACTACCTGGTGCCGCCCATCCCGGGCTTTAGGGAATCGGAAAATGTCTACGGCTTCCGCGATCTCTGCGACGCCCAGGCCATTGACCGCGCGGCGAAAAAGGGATCAAACGCTGTGATCGTCGGTTCCGGCCTGGTGGGAATGGACGCGGCCTACGCGCTGATGGAGCGGGGAATCAAACCCGCGGTGGTGGAGATGGCGGACCGAATCCTGCCCCTTCAGCTGGACAGTGGCGCCGCCGCTGAGTACCAGCAGCGCTTTGAAGCCCACGGCTGCCGCTTCTTCCTCTCCGCCAAAGCTGCGGACACCCGCCGGGACGGCAAGGGGCGGATCACCGCCGTGGTGCTGGACGACGGCACCGAGTTGGAGTGCGACTTTGTGATCGTAGCCGCAGGCGTGCGGCCCGAGGTCCGCTTCCTGCAAAACTGCGGCGTTCAGGTGGATCGTTCCATCCAGGTGGACGAATATCTGAGAACCACGGTTCCCGACGTGTACGCGGCCGGGGACGTCTGCGGACTCTCCGGCATCTGGCCCAACGCCATAAAACAGGGGATCACCGCGGCCCGCAACATGTGCGGGCAGTCCGAGCGCTACGAGGACACCTACGCCATGAAGAACACCATGAACTTCTTCGGCCTGCCCGCCCTGTGCCTGGGCGACATCAACCGCGTGGGAGCGGACACCCAGGTGATCAAGGAGGAGGACAGCCGCGTTTACCGGAAAGCCCTGGTGGAGAACGGCCGCCTGAAGGCGATCCTGATGCTGGGGGATATCTCCGCCAGCGGTATTTTCCAGTACCTGATCAAAAATGAAGTTCCCCTTCCCTGCTGCGACCGGGACATCTTCCGCCTCACCTTCGCCGATTTCTACGGCTTTGACAAGGAGAGCGGGAAATACCTCTGGAACGCGGGATAAGGATCACCGGACAAAATACGGAGCCTCAGGCAATGCCTGGGGCTCCGCGCTTATAAACAATCGCCCGCAGGCTGCGCCGGCGGCCCATTGTATTCAAAGAAAAGCCCGCAGAGTACGAAACTCTGCGGGCCTTTTACGCTTGGGCACAAATATATCTAAAATTTCAGTCGATCGCTGTGATTACTCGATAACGGTAGCAACACGGCCAGATCCTACGGTACGGCCACCCTCACGGATAGCGAAACGCAGGCCCTGCTCCATCGCTACGGGATGGATCAGCTCGATGGTCATCTCAACGTTATCGCCAGGCATACACATCTCAACGCCAGCCGGCAGCTCGCAAACGCCGGTAACGTCGGTGGTTCTGAAGTAGAACTGCGGACGATAGTTGTTGAAGAACGGAGTATGACGGCCGCCCTCGTCCTTGGTCAGAACGTAAACCTGAGCGGTAAACTTCTTGTGGCACTTAACGGAGCCGGGTTTGCACAGACACTGACCTCTCTCGATCTCAGTTCTCTGAACGCCACGCAGCAGAGCGCCGATGTTGTCGCCTGCACGAGCCTCGTCAAGCAGCTTACGGAACATCTCGATACCGGTAACAACGGTCTTGCGAACGTCCTCATGGATACCGATGATCTCAACTTCGTCGTTCAGGTGCAGAGTACCACGCTCAACTCTACCGGTAGCAACAGTACCACGGCCGGTGATGGTGAACACGTCCTCAACGGGCATCAGGAACGGCTTGTCGGTGTCACGTACGGGATCGGGAACATAGCTGTCAACTGCAGCCATCAGCTCCAGAACCTTGTCGCCCCACTCGCTGGACGGATCTTCCAGAGCCTTCAGAGCGGAACCCTGAATAATCGGGGTGTCGTCGCCCGGGAACTCGTACTCGTTCAGCAGCTCGCGGATCTCCATCTCAACCAGCTCTAACAGCTCGGGATCGTCAACCATATCGCACTTGTTCATGAACACTACGATATAGGGAACGCCTACCTGACGAGCCAGCAGGATGTGCTCTCTGGTCTGAGCCATAACACCGTCGGTAGCGGCAACTACCAGGATAGCGCCGTCCATCTGAGCAGCACCGGTGATCATGTTCTTAACGTAGTCAGCATGTCCGGGGCAGTCAACGTGTGCATAGTGTCTGTTCTCGGTCTCGTACTCAACGTGAGCGGTAGAGATCGTGATTCCACGCTCTCTCTCCTCGGGAGCTTTATCGATGTTCTCGAAAGCAACAGCCTCACCGGTACCCAGTCTCTCATGCAGGGTCTTGGTGATAGCAGCGGTTAAAGTGGTTTTACCATGGTCAACGTGGCCAATGGTTCCGATGTTACAATGAACTTTGTTTCTCTCAAATTTAGCTTTAGCCATTTCTTTAACGTCCTCCTTAATTTACACCCATTTCACAGGGCTTTTATAGTTCTCAGGCTGTTTATCATTATATTCTATTTTCCTTTGATTGACAAGCCCAATTTACGTTTTCTCCGCCAGTCTGCGCTGTGAGTGCGAAAGCGTTCCGCCTTCGCGCTCACGGGACTTGGCAGGAGTTATTTCTTGGTGTCGTTCAGAACCTTCTCCTGCACGCTCTTCGGTACGGGCTCGTACTTTTCGAAGAACATGGAGTAGTTTCCACGGCCCTGCGTTCTGGAACGCAGATCGGTGGAGTAACCGAACATCTCGGACAGCGGAACGTAAGCGCGAATCATCTTACCGCCGCCGATATCATCCATACCCTCGATACGGCCACGACGGGAGTTAATATCGCCGATTACGTCGCCCATATACTCCTCAGGCATGGTTACTTCAACCTTCATGATCGGCTCAAGCAGGATCGGGTTACCCTTTCTCATGGCATCCTTAAACGCCATGGAACCGGCGATGTGGAACGCCATCTCGGAGGAGTCAACCTCGTGGTAGGAACCGTCGTATACATCCGCCCAAACGCCCAGTACGGGGAATCCGCCCAGGACACCGGTCTTGGAAGCTTCCTCGATACCAGCGCCGACTGCAGGGATATATTCCTTCGGAATCGCACCGCCGACAACGGAGGAGGTGAACTTGAAGGTTTCCTCGGCATTGGCTTCCATGGGAGTGAAGTGCACTTTACAGTGACCATACTGTCCACGTCCGCCGGACTGCTTCGCGTACTTGCTGTCCACGTCAACCGCCTTGGTAAAGGTCTCTTTGTACGCAACCTGAGGTGCGCCCACGTTGGCCTCTACGTTGAACTCACGCAGCAGACGGTCTACGATGATCTCCAGATGAAGCTCGCCCATACCGGAGATGATGGTCTGGCCGGTCTCCTCGTCCGTGCGGACGCGGAAGGTCGGATCTTCCTCTGCCAGCTTGACCAGAGCGTCGCCCATCTTGTCCTGGCTGGCCTTGGTCTTGGGCTCGATTGCGATGTCGATAACCGGCTCCGGGAACTCCATGGACTCCAGGATAACGGGGTTCTTCTCATCACAGATCGTATCGCCGGTACCGGTGACCTTGAAGCCAACCGCGGCAGCGATATCGCCGGAGTAAACCCGGTCCAGCTCATTTCTCTTGTTGGCGTGCATCTGAAGGATACGTCCAACACGCTCCTTCTTGCCCTTCGTTGCGTTCAGTACATAAGAACCGGAGTTCAGACTTCCTGAATACACGCGGAAGAACGCCAGCTTACCAACGAACGGGTCGGTCATGATCTTGAATGCCAGAGCTGCGAACGGCTCATCATCGCTGGAATGTCTCTCCACTTCATTTCCCTCAAGGTCAACGCCCTTGATTGCGGGAATGTCTAAGGGAGAGGGCATAAACTCGATGATCGCATCCAGTAACTTCTGAACGCCCTTATTTCTGTAAGCGGTACCGCAGCATACGGGGATCGCCTCGCAGTTGCAGGTAGCTTTTCTTAATACCTTCTTCAGTTCCTCATTGCTGGGCTCCTCGCCCTCCAGGTAAGCCATCATTAAATCGTCGTCCAGCTCGCAGATCTTCTCCACTAACTCGGAACGATATAACTCGGCGTCATCCTGCATATCCTCAGGGATATCAATGATGGAAATGTCGTCGCCCTTATCATCGTTGTAGATGTAGGCTTTCATTTCGAACAGGTCGATGATTCCCTTGAAATCATCTTCCTTGCCAACCGGCAGCTGAATGCAGATCGCATTCTTGCCAAGTCTGGTCTTGATCTGATCTACGGCGCCGTAGAAGTTCGCACCCAGGATGTCCATCTTGTTGATGAAGGCCATACGCGGTACGTTGTAGGTGTCTGCCTGACGCCATACGTTCTCGGACTGAGGCTCAACGCCGCCCTTTGCGCAGAAAACGCCAACGGCGCCGTCCAGCACGCGCAGGGAACGCTCAACTTCCACCGTAAAGTCAACGTGTCCGGGAGTATCGATAATGTTGATACGATGCTCCAGAGCGCCCTCTTTCGGCTTGCAGTTTTCCTGCAGAGTCCAGTGACAGGTCGTAGCAGCTGAGGTAATCGTGATACCACGCTCCTGCTCCTGGGCCATCCAGTCCATGGTAGCGGTACCTTCATGGGTATCGCCGATTTTATAGTTTACACCAGTGTAATACAGAATACGCTCGGTCGTTGTGGTTTTACCAGCATCGATATGAGCCATGATTCCGATATTCCTGGTTCTCTCCAATGGATATTCTCTTCCAGCCAACGGATTTTCCTCCTTAAATACTCAAGCAAAGACGATTTGCAGCTTAGAAACGATAGTGGGAGAATGCCTTGTTTGCCTCCGCCATCTTGTGCATATCCTCTTTCTTCTTTACAGAAGCGCCGGTATTGTTGGCGGCATCCATAATCTCGTTTGCCAGTCTCTCCTCCTGGGTCTTCTCGTTTCTCTTGCGGGAATACAGAGTGATCCAGCGCAGAGCCAGCGTCTGCCTTCTCTCAGGTCTAACCTCGATCGGTACCTGATAGGTGGCGCCGCCGATACGTTTTGCCTTTACTTCCAGAACGGGCATAATGTTGTTCATTGCTTCTTCAAATACTTCTACGGCGTCCTTACCGGTTGTCTCTGCAACGCGGTTGAAAGCGCCATATACGATCTTCTGGGCAACACCCTTCTTACCGTCTAACATGATGTTGTTGATCAGCTTGGTCACAACCTTGTTATTGTAGATCGGGTCTACCAGAACGTCTCTCTTCTGAGTATGTCCTTTACGTGGCACGTTACTTCCCTCCTTAATACTGGCTGCCAATGCCGTGACGGCACTTGCAGTTTTCCATTAATTCATCGGTACTCACATATTTCCATAAAATGTGTTCGTGCTCGGGCGTATATCTATTTCCTGCAACCTACAGGTTCAATATCACAAATCCGGCACTAATTTCACTTTACTGCTGTTAGTGGTTCCAATTCTCGGTGACTTATTTCTTATCTTTCGGTCTCTTGGCGCCGTATTTGGAACGGGCCTGGCGTCTGTTTGCAACACCTGCCGTATCCAGCGTACCTCTAACGATGTGGTATCTGGTACCGGGCAGATCCTTAACTCTTCCGCCGCGGATCAGAACAACGCTATGCTCCTGAAGGTTGTGACCCTC
>PVML01017501.1_pt1 | contig 54975 bp, 55 predicted proteins | sample 1853371 | NCBI WGS metagenome assembly PVML01 (sample SAMN08533508, study PRJNA380276) | Human gut metagenome, whole genome shotgun sequencing project. | isolation source: participant 1, chromium library | host: Homo sapiens | collected 2017 | reverse complement strand
ATAGCGGTAGTAAGGTTGATGCCTAATTCACCATACAGCGCTTCGCACTGTTTCTTGATGTCGCTGTCCATACGGACACTGAAATTAGTTGTGGTAGCCATGAATGTCAACTCCTTTCCTTGCTATTGCACTTATATTATATGTTGATTGCATTGCATAGTCAACCTATTAGACACAAAATTCACAGAAAAGTCCACAATTATTTTTGGAGGAACAGCCGACTGAACAAAAATGGCGGAACGCTTATTTTCACTACGCATTATCCGGAACTGCTGGATGAATATGACCGAAATGACGGAATTTGTATTGTAAGAAACCGTAATGGCATTACAGCAGAAAATTTGAGCTATATATTGAAACGTAATGATATTAAAAAGAGTGATGCCTACCAGAGCGGTTTCCTGGAGGGAACAACGCCAGCATATGAAGCGTATATGCGCCTGAAGAAAGGCCTGGCTGCTTCAATCAATTAAGGAGGCAGCAGAATGGAATTAGCAAAATACAAGGCGTGTATATGTGAAGGATCTGCCGAGGAAGCTATTATCGACATACTGGTTGATAATGATCTTCTGATTTTCAAAAGAGAAGAAATGTTGGAAGAACGTGTTATCCGTTGCAGAAGTGCTAAACGATTCGAGGAGCGATACTTACGGAAAGGATTCGATGAGCAGATTTCTGTGATACGGATTTTGGATTCTCGCAGAGAGGAATTTCGATTGAGTAAAGCATATGAGCAGAAAATTGACGTGGTAAATGTCATTACTGCTCCAGAAATTGAAATGCTGATTATTCATGCGGAAGGAGCATATGATCAGTTTAAGCGTTCTGGAAAAAAACCAAGCGAATTTTGTAAAACAAATCTTCGGATGCATGATGTGAAGTCGTATGATTTTGTGAAGCAGTATTTCAGTAACCCTCGGCTCTTGGTGAAAGCCATAAAAGAGTATCGCAGAACAGCAAATATCCCCAAAGGAGAATACAGCTTGTCTGATTTGCTGAGATGAGCTTGGATTGCTCTTTGATACATTGGCCGTGACTCAAATGGTCACCAGGAGATAAACGGGTACCAGTTTACAGAAAACAGAATAGAATCATTTTTGATGCCTCGTTGGGAAACCAATGGGGTATTTTTTTCCCCAATCCGGCTGCACAGTGCACTGGAAAAGTCAAAACGAACCGTATGTAGTCCTGCAAGGACAACCAAAGTGCGCCTACGAGGCCAACGCGGAATCGGAGGATTCTTGTTAAACTTACCTTGTAAGGACGAAAGTCCGGATGTCCCTTGCTACGAAAATTCAATACTTCAACTAACAAAATTAGCGATTTATGCCACAGATTCCCCTCGATGCAGTGCATTTTTCAAATATTCAGGCAGTCTGGATTCAAAATCAGCTGTGAGTGTACTAAGTTGCTCATCACTGAGCTTCAAAAGTTCCTGTATGCTTGCAAGCATTGCATCAATAATCAGGCAAAGTGAATGAGAAAAAGTGATGTCGGTCATCTCATCAACGAGAAAGAAAAACAGCTCACCAAGAGTACGCTGATCTTCATCTTTTCGTTGCTCCAGCGCCAACAGCATATATCTTGTAAACACAATGGCTACGTGCGCAGTCAGAGCATCATAAGAGAGGCTTCTACATTCACCTGCCAGGTTAAGAGTGGATTTGCAGGTCTTGAAAAAACCTCTATTTGCCATATGCCGATATTTTAGAAATGCCGATAAATTTTCTATAAGATTCCATGCCTGACCCAATGTCAGGCACGGGTAATAAACTATCGGCATTTATTTCAATCCACAAAGCCGCTTGATAGTATCTTCGTCATTGGCATACTTGAATACCACATCATCCTTAAAGACGGAACTATCACTATCGCTAAGCTTATGTAGTACTTCCCTCTTCATCGCTTCAGTAACCTTTACGTAGAAACGAGTCGTTTCTATGTTCGAATGACCAAGCCATTCAGATATAGTAGGAAGTGGCAGAAAGCGATAAACAGCATTCTTGGAACAATCTTCTTTGAAGGAACCGGTGCGCATCTGCATATACATGCTGCGGTCGGCAAATACATTCCCAAGTCTGTATCGAAGTATCGAAACAGCAGAGACACCCTTTTCTTTTGTTCCGTTACATTTTTTCAAAAGGTCTCCTACATGGTGACTGGAAAAAAATCTGTGAACGCAATCAATAATTGCTACCTCTTTATCAGCATTCTGTGGTACAATGGACATGGCATAAATCTCCCTGTGGTTGTTGGTTTTTCGTCAACTCCATTATACCATCTGGTACCAACGGAAGCCATGGCCCTTTCAGCAGCAATCCATTGCTGTCTGTACTGACAAAGGATTGTGTTGAGAACCTTACAGACACCTGTCACCGGGGAGCACGGTATGATTTGTGGCATATTTTATGCGAAGCTGTCTCTAATGCGGCGGATGCGGCAGCAGCAATTCAAAAGTTTGTATTTGAGGAAAAGGTGGTAACGCTCCCTGACCTGGTGGTTAATATTGGAAAACGGATCGGCGCCTCGGCAGACGGACGAAAATCCCATGAACCGATTGCGGCGAATATGTCTCCCGTTCCTTCCAGAGATATATCGGGACCAACTGCTGCCATAAATTCATATTTGAAACTGAACACATCATCCATGGCGGCGGGAGCGCCTATCGATTTGAGGGTGAGCATCAATGGTCTGGAAGGAGAGGAAGGAACGCGTCGGATTGCAGCTCTCGTAGAAACATTTATTGAAATGGGCGGAAATATGATGACCTTGACGATTACCAGCGTGGAGGAGCTGCGCAGGGCCATGGAGAATCCGGAAAAATACCGGGGTCTTCGTGTGAGAATGGGCGGATGGTCCGCATATTACACGCTGTTAAGTAAAGAATCACAGAAGATACATTTAAAACGAGTAGAGCATGGTTTGGTTTAAACTCAGAAAAGGAGAGAGAGTATGATGAATGAAAAAATATCAGGAAATACGTATACACTGCATAATCAGGTGGAGATCCCCTGTGTAGGCTTTGGCACCTGGCAGGTACCGGATGGAGAGACGGCGGCTAATGCTGTGATGCATGCCATTGAGGCAGGCTATACCCATATTGATACAGCTATAGTATATCACAATGAAATCGGAGTCGGTGCAGGAATCCGGATGTCGGGAGCAGCGCGTGAAAAGCTGTTTGTTACAAGCAAGCTCTGGAATGATGTCCGGGGATATGATGAGACTTTGAAGGAATTTGGAAACTCTTTAAAAAGGCTGAATATGGATTATCTGGATCTGTTCCTGATTCATTGGCCTCGTCCCATTGCCTTCCGGGACAATTATGAGGAGGCAAACAGGGAGACATGGAGAGCCTTTGAGCATCTGTTAAACGAAGGATATGTGCGGGCAATCGGTGTCAGCAATTTCCTTCCGAAACATTTAAAAGCATTGTTAAAGAGCGCAAAGGTCGTTCCGATGATCGATCAGATTGAATTTCACCCTGGCTGGATGCAGCCTGAGACAGTATCATTTTGTGAAGAACATGGGATTTTAGTGGAGGCCTGGAGTCCTTTGGGCTCTGGAAAACTGCTGTCTGATCCGGCTCTTGTGGCTCTTGCCGAAAAGTATAACCGGTCAGCTGCACAGATCTGTCTGCGCTGGTGTCTTCAGAAAGGGAAATTGCCGCTTCCAAAATCGACAACACCTGCCCGCATCGAAGAAAATCTGCGTCTGTTTGATTTTCAGATATCAAAGGAAGACTCCGATTTGATTGATGGTCTGGCCTGTGTGGGCCGTACGGGATCGGATCCGGATAATGCAAGATTTTAAAGTGATTTGTAACTGTTCAGTACCCCCAAGTTTGACACTTGTGAATCCAAAAAGTCGCTCTAAAGCCTTTATTTATCAGGCTGGAGCGACTTTTCAATTTCGTAGCGATATGTGCTATATTTTATCATGTGGCAGTTGGTTTGATTTCTTTGGTGCTTTTTATGATGTAATGCATCTGTCAGATCAGTTCTTTTATAAGAGGGTGTATAGCCAAGGTTTCCTGGCAATAACGTCACTTGCATGGAACGGAGAGTTGCAAGCAGGGATTCACAGGTATATCTCCCGTCTAGTTTCTTCTCTAACTAATCGGTAAAGAAGAAGACTGAGATAGCATGTCAAAAAGTGAGCTTTGATCCGATCATCACGCTGAACATAAACAGACCGTGCTTTAAATTCCGTTTTCATGATTCGAAAGTTTTCTTCGATTTCCCAACGCTGTTGATTAATTCGGATGATTTCCTTTACATTACAATCCAAATTGGTTATCACTGCATAGAAAACATCATATCTGGATTCATTGTCTATTTTATCCTGGTCAAGACGGTAGATGCATTTTTCGGCAATTTCACCATTATAAAAAATAACAAAAAATAAGCCCCAAACAGGCTATTTGTAAGGGTTTTTTGAAGTAAGGTGATAACACAAGTGTCAAAGCACCGTCATTTTGCATAAAAATAATTATTAAATTTAGTTATTAAATAGTATTTACAAACAAAAGTATAAAATATATAATGTAGATATCAGTTATACAGTTATATCTATTCGGAATATCCAGAGTAAGAAAGGAATATTGAACTGCCGATTCTCTCCATTCAGACGGAAGGACACTTTGAAGGCATCAAGGAAAACGAAAATTTCCGGCGTTTCAACTATCGTTCGGCAAAAAAGTGTATAAGGAGTTTATTCTGTACGCAATCGGACGAAATATCAATAAATACTATCGTTTTCTGCACGGAGAACTCCGAAAATACGAAGAAAATAAAGGACCAGAAGACAGTTTAGAGAGAAAAACGGAGTGAAAAATCCACATAGGAAAATGAGGATAATTTTTGAACAAAATGAAAACGTTTCCAGATACGCATTTGTGTGATGGGGAAAACATGAAGGATAAAAAAGTAGGATACGTGTACGGTTATTTGTTAGCAATCAGTTTTTTGAGTACCGGTATGTCGGCGTTGATTACATTTCCGAGAAGTATCCGCCTGGTAGATGTGGGAATATCGGTAGCGTTTTATGGCTTTTTGCTTTCTTTGTCGAACGGGCTTACTGGTTGTCTGAATGTTCTCTTTGGCAGATTGATTGATAAACATGCATGCTTAGAGCAGATACTAAAAAGTATGCTTGTTTTATCCTTATTGGGCCATGGCGTTTTTGCATGTACTAAGAATTCTGGAATTTTAGCAATAATGTTTGTTGTAGAGGTGGCTGCGTACAAGATTTTCTCGACATTTATGTACCGTTTAATAGAACGTATTTCTGGAAGTCGTTATGGGGAAAGTCTTGGAATGTATAAAATGGCAGGTTCTATTGCTTGGATTATTTTTGCCGCGGCTTCTGGCTTTATTGTACAACAGTTTAACTTTCGATGTTTGGCTTTGCTTGTGGTTTTAATGGGATGCATGAAGCTGGTTCTATTTGTAAAATTATTTGAGTTTTATAAAAGGCATTCCCCGGAAGGTCATAAGGCACGGTCAAAGACGAAATTAAACATTACAGTTGGAATGATCAACCTATTTTTCTTATATATGCTGATGCAGCTTCAAAGTAACGGAGGATTTTCATATTTACAGATTTATCTATCTAGGGAACTTGGATTAGATGAAATTATTTCCGGAATTATTGTTTCTTCTTCTGGTTTCTTTGAAATTTTTATATCGGCGTGGATTGGAAAATTATGTGATTTCAGTAAACGTATGACACATCAGGTTTTGGTTGTTGGATGTATCTTATCGGCAATTCGGTGGTTGCTGCTTGCAACGGCAGGATCCGTTCCCACATTAATTTTTACACAGTTCTTGCACGGCATAATGATTTGCACAATAAATATTACGTTTATGAGTTATTTAAGACAGATTGTACGTACGGAAGAACTTGGCACTATGCTAGGCTTCATGGGAGCAATAAGTAGTCTTGGAACAATTGTGGGAGCCGGTGCTTTTGGCTATTTTAGCGAATTGTATTCATTGAAAATCGCTTATTTCGGTTTGGGTTTCTTTTCACTAATAGGAGTTGGGATTTACTTGTTGGAAGACAAACTCTTTCCAGCAATAAAAAAATAAAAACGGAGAGGGGGATGATATGATTCAGTTAGTAGGAAAGGTTTTGTCAAAAAAGGATGAAAAGGAAGTCAGTTATACAGCTATGGCTGCAAAATAAAAAGAAAAAGGAGAGTTTTTATGAAAAAGACGGTTAGAAGTATGGTAGCAGCATCCTTGGTCGGTGTTATGGCAGTTTCGTTAGCGGGTTGCGGAAGCAATAATCAGACTCCTTCTGAAACAACGGCGAAAGAGACGGAAGTAACAGGAGAGAAGACTTCTGAAACAACGGCGAAAGAGACGGAAGCAACAGGGGAGAAGATCACGCTTCGTTTTATGCACGACTGGCCTGAATATGAGACACAATTTAATCAGATTATTGAAGATTTTGAGCAATTAAATCCTGATATCGAAATTGAAACCACAGTTATCACCTGGGATGTTTTGACAAAGACGTTACAGACTGCATTTGCATCTGGAGATGCACCAGATGTTACTTGCTGCTGGTTAGATCGTATGGGCGGCTTTAATGCTTTGGGAGCAGCATATGATCTGACAGAAGTTATGGAAGCGGATGGGGCTGCCTGGAAGAATGAATTTATTCCTGCTTCCTTAGATCTTGGTACGGTTGGGGGAAAGATCTTAGGTGTACCATTCCGGTCAACTTGTACTGTCTTAGTATACAACAAAACGATGTTGGAAGAAAATGGATGGCAGGAGCCGAAAAATCAGACGGAATTAGTTGAATTAATGGATCAGGTTAAATCGAAGGGAATCATTCCTTTAATTGCTCCGGGAAATCCGCAAGGATTCCAGTTAACATCTTTAACCAAAACGTTGGCAGAGCCAGAGCTTTATAAGTCCGGGAAATTGACCTCTGAAGAGTATTTAAGCGGTCACTTGAGCGATGTTTCAGCAGAATATGAGATAGCAGGCAATAAGATAAAAGACTGGATTGCAAAGGGATATATTGATAAAAATGCACTGGCTCTGACGAAGGAAGAGGCTGCTACGCAATTCTACACCGGAAAAGGTCTGATTTACTTTGCTAACAATAACGAATTGGCTGCTTTGGAGGAGAATGCTGCTGAGGCAGGTATCGAACTGGGCTTTATGGCATTCCCGCCGGAAGAGGGAGTTCCTACACTGTTGTATAACTTTGGTGTAGATGGCTGGATGGTATATTCTGGAACAAAATATCCGGAGCAGAGTATCCGCTTCCTGAAATATTTGAGCCAGCTGGATGTCCAGCAGAAGTTTGGTCAGGAAACACTGTCTGTTATGGGTAACAAAGGGTGCGTATACGAAGATGAAAATCAGAATAAGTTTGTAGAGATTTTCTCGAATGCAGAAAGTTATCGAATTAAATTCGATTATTCACAGGGTTCTTTGATTACGGACGAAGCCCTTGCCATTGCAGATTTTATTGCAGATGATAATGCAACCGGCGCAGATCTCGGTAAGACGATTGCTGACTTAAAACAAAAATGTATTGAAGAAAACGCAAAATAAATAGTACGGAAACCAACGAGTGGGGAGACATAGTGGAGACGATTATGTCTCCCCGCATAAAATCAGAAAAAGGAAGGAGGAATCACTTTGAAAATCAATAAATTGGAGAGGAGAAAAAAGGTCATGGGGTACTTTTTTCTGATCCCATCGTTCTTTTTTCTGGCAGTATTTTTAATCTATCCAATGATAAAAAGTATGGTTATGAGCTTTACAGATTGGAATGGATTTAATCCAGATTATCAGTGGGTAGGGCTAAAAAATTATGTAAATTTATTTACGGATACACCGGCGTATTGGTCATCTATAAAAATCAACCTTATATTTGCAGTTGTTTCTACTGCGATTCAGACGGCTTTGGGATTTCTGCTGGCTTTTGCGGTGTATCATATGACGGCAGGCTGGCAAAAGTTTTATAAGGTTTCCCTGTATATTCCTGTGATTTTACCTGCATCTGTTATTGCGGTTATGTGGAGATTTATGCTGTCGCCAGATACAGGACTGGTAAATAATATTCTTCGTTTGATCGGTCTCGATTTTCTTTGTCATGCCTGGGTTGGAGAAAATGCAACGGCGCTTGGCACTGTGATTGCTGTTAATACGTGGCAGTATGTTGGGTTTACGATGGTTTTGTATTATATTGCTATGCAGAATATTCCGCTTGATATATTGGAATCAGCAGAGATTGATGGGGCCGGAAGATGGCAGAAGTTAAGGTATTTCTTCCTTCCATTGACGGCAGGGACTACAGAAACCAATGTGATTCTTTCCATTACGGGAGGAATGAAATCGTTTGCGCTGTTTTACATGTTAACGGGAGGTGGCCCTGGAACTGCAACCAGAGTCGTATCAATGCTTATTTATGATACTGCCTTTATGGATTATAAATTCTATAAAGCTCTTACGATGTCCACCGTGCTGTTTGGAATTATCTTAACGTTGGTTTTGCTTGGAAGATGGCTTGGGTCTAGGCGAAACAGAGTAGGAGGATGACATGAAAAAGAAAATAACATTAAGCTATGTATTATCACAGTTTGCGTTGCTGTTTCTTGCAGTCCTTGTTATCTATCCTCTGTTTTTTGTTTTGATGACTTCGGTTAAATCTAATTTTGATGTATTGACGAGCCCATTTGCGATTCACTCATTCAAACCGCAGAATTATATAGAGGCATGGAAAATTGGTAAGATTGGCAAGTATTTTATGAATAGTGTTTTTATAACGGCAGTTACACTATTAGTACAGATGGTGGTTATTGTTTTGGCCTCGTATTCCTTTGGTAAGCTTCAGCCTTGGGGACACAATATATTGCTGATCATGTATATGACGGGGCTTTTTGTAACATCAGAGATGATAACGGTTCCCAATTTTATGACAATGAAGGCGCTTGGGCTGACAGGAAGCCGTTTATCGCTGCTGTTTCCTTATGTAACAAATGGAATTGCCTTGGCAACCTATATTATGACAAACTTTATTAGGGAGCTTCCCAGAGAATTAGATGAGGCGGCTACTATGGATGGCTGTGGAATTTTTCAAAATTTGTGGTCTATAACACTTCCGCTTATGAAACCGGTGTTGGCTACTGTTACGATCTTTAATTTTCAGGGCGTGTGGAGTGAGTTTTATTGGGCTTTGATTATGATAAAGAAGGAAGAGATAAAAACACTGCCGTTAGGCCTTATGAATTTTCAGTCTCAGTTTAACACGGACTATGGAATCTTGTGTGCAGGTTTAATGATTTCGATTATTCCGGTACTTGCATTATACTTAAAGTGTTCTTCCCAATTTATTGGAGGTATTACAGCCGGAGCGGTGAAAGGATAACGAATATGAAATATTTTATCGAAGAAGGTAATGGAAAGAAAGTAATTATACGTTTGGATGCCGGCGATATGCTTCTGGAAAGCATTGAGCAGGTAATAAAAGAAGCAGATATTAAAAATGGAGTGGTGGTTTCCGGAATTGGAACTCTTTCGGACACAAGAATTCATATGGTAACAACAGTTTCGTATCCTGCAGTAGAAATCTATCCAGAATGGAACGATGTTCCGATGGAATTAAGCAGTATTTCTGGAATTATTGCAGATTATATGCCTCATTTACATATAGTTTTTTCCAGTCCTGAAAAAACGTTTAGTGGACATTTGGAGCATGGCTGTAAAACACTGTATCTTTGTGAAATTGTAATTGAAGTATTTGAAAAATTAGAGTTACAGCGCAGAAAAAACAGCAAAGGAATTATGGAATTGGAGAAGGCCGCAATCTGAATGTCTTGAACTACGATATTAAATATAAAGAAAGGAAAAGTGATGTTTCAGCTTCTATAAACATCATACAAAAAGCAATGGTATCATTAAGAGAGAAAATGTTTGGTTGTATTGCAGGAGTTCATATCGGATCGTCCATGGGAGCGGTTGTTGAGGGGATGAAATGGCAGGAAATTGAAGATAAATATGGCTATGTAGACAAGCTGTATCCATATGAACATTATTGGAATGGGTGGATGCGTGAAGCGGGGACAACAGAAGATGGCGTAGAACGTCAAAAATTGATGATCACAGCAATCGGAGAAAAGAAAAATAGGGTAACGGCAGAAGATATCCGAGCTATCTGGCTGAGAGATATTAAAGATAAAGTAGGCGGTTGGGTTTCAGAGCCGTTTGAGGATACGCTTCTTGCTATGGCCAGAACTGGAATTCCGGCTACGGATCTGGGAAGATACTGTGATTATGCGGGGCTTAACAGTTTTGCCCGAGCCTGCCATCCAATTGGTCTGATTAACGCCGGAGATATTCAGGCAGCGAAGGAAGATATTTTGCAATGCGGACAACTTTATCAGACGGCAAATAGTAAAGGTCTAAAATGGGCCTGTGTGACAGGCATAGCCATCGCAGAGGCAACAAAGCCGGATGCGACGGTAGATAGTGTTCTTGGGGCAATCTATGATCATTGTGACAAAGATCTGGTTGTAAAAGAGATCGATGAACAGCTTTCTTATACCAGGGATTGCAGGACGATCCAGGAAATGAGAAGCAAATTTGACAGTGTATACAGCGGAGAGGGTATGCCATATCCATTTAGCTATGCAAATGAGGTGGTTACAAAAGGAATTTGTATCTTCAAAATGACAGCAGGAAATACAAAAGAAGCAATTTTGGCGGGAGTTAATATGGGGCGCGATACAGACTGCGTAGCTGCTGTGGCAGCAGGAATTGCGGGAGCTCTTACAGGCGGTGAGTCGATTCCAGAGGAGTGGATTAAGCAGGTAGACTATGCTACGACTCAGAATCCTTACACAAATTCCAAGAGAACATTGAGAGAAAATTCAGATATGATTTATAACGCTTATATGTCCAGATTGGAGGCAATGGAGGAGCAGATTAAGCACATGAAATATTGATTAAGGGGAGCTTTTTGTGAATACAGGGAATATTAATATTAAAGATATCGCACGTCTAGCAGGAGTTGGCGTAGCTACAGTTTCCCGGGTAATTAACAATACGGGAGAGGTAAAAGAGGCAACTCAGAAACGGGTTCGGGAAATTATTAAGGAATATAATTATGTTCCGAATAATAGCGCCAGGAATTTGAAGCGGTCTCAGTCCAATACCGTGTGCGTTCTGATGAAGGGTATTGCAAACCCTGTATTTAATGATATGCTAAGCATCATTCAGAAAAAAAGCATAGATAATCATTATAATATTATGGTTCAGCAGATTGACCAGGATGAAGATGAACTGGATGCTGCTATTGTTCAGATGAAGGAAAAACGCTTACGGGGAATTATTCTTCTGGGCGGCATCATAAAAAACCGTGGAAATAAGTTTAAGGAATTGGATATTCCACTGGTCATGGTTACAAGTAATGAGGCAGACAATATCAGTGCTGACGAATTTTCGAGTATTGCCATCGATGATAGAAAGGCTGCGTATGAGGCAACAAAATATTTGCTGCAGTTAGGTCATAGAAAGATTGCGTTTATGGCCTCTGAATTAGAAAATTATGGTATTATGAAGCTTCGCCTGGAGGGATATAAGGATGCACTGAACGAAGCAGGCATTCCATATGATGAGACGCTGACTGAGAATGCAAGATCATTTTCTATAAAAAGCGGATACCAAGCGTTTCAGAAATTGAATCAGCGATGTGGGGGGAAGTTTACAGCTGTTTTTGCGATTGCTGATACCCTGGCGATTGGTTGTCTTCGAGCTGCAAAGGAATCAGGGTATCAGCTGCCGGAGGACTTGTCTGTTATGGGATTTGACGGGATTGAGTTTGGAGCATACTATTCTCCTTCACTTACCACGGTAAGACAGCCGTATGAATATATGGCAGAGCAGGCAATCTTTATGATGTGCGGATTATTGGACAATGAAGATAATCGGCATATGGTATTGAATGCGGAAATTGTGGAGAGGGAATCCTGTGCGAAGAGAGGGGAATAAAGGAGACTTATGGGAAAAGGCGAATATGAAAGCATTATTTGTGTAGATTTGCGGAGCTTTGATCGGGCTGCAGAGGATCTGGGGGTCAATGCGTACTTTAAGCAATTAGGCTTTGTGCCGACAGGATTGTGTTTTCTGAATTTTCAGGTAATGTATTTGTTTGACTTTGAAAATGTAGATGATAGAGAATTGGATCCTATATGCACAGGGCAGAACGGAACACCATGCAGCCAGGTATGGACAAATAGAGATCTCTATCGTTTGATTACATACATTCGGTCTTGCGGAGTAAGGGCGTATTTGGGGATTTTGTCAAATACCATCAGTGCAGTATGGAAAAATACCCGGTATCATTGGGAGTATCGGGAAGTTCTTCAGACGATGCGCGGCGAATCGCTCTTATGGGGCGAAGCGATCAATGTATTGAAGCGTCTGAAGGATGGACGTTTTTTTGAAGATATCTATATTGAGAAACTGATGCGAGTGTTGGATGCGTTTCATTTTGATGGTTATGTAGCTGGAGACGGTATGTTAGGTCTGCGAGGACCGCGGGAAACGCTTAAGGATACGGATTTTTCGCAGGATATGGTGGATCAGTTTACAGAATATGCAAAGCTCAGACCGATTGCTTTAGAGGATTATAATGCACGGGCGGATTATATTGTAACATATTTGATGCCGGAGTGGATTGACTTTTGGTGTGCCAGATGGGCAATGCATGTCTCAAAGGTTTCAAAAGAATTGAAAGCAAGAGGCATGACGTTTTTAGCGATTGATGCATGGAGCAGAAACCCAGAAGAAATTCGAGAATCTTTTGGAATCGACTATCATTTGTTGTATAAAAATGGTTTAGAGGGGGTATTTGTACAGGCAAGGGAAACAAATAAATGGAGAAAGCACAGAGAAGGAGAATATGTTCGGGAACAGAATAGTATTTATACGTTTTTAGCGCATAAGGCTTATGAACCGCGGTTAAAGTATTATTGGGCCCAGGCTACGGTTAATGTTCCGGAATTTTGGAATACGATCCAGGATCTTCCTCATGTGGCAGAGAGGGAGTGTTATGCTTATTTATGGACACATTGTTTTAATGGAACTGCATGGGAACAGATTTGTGAAGGGGTATGCATTATCTGGGGCAATGACTTAAGCAGCGATAACTGGAACTGGCTGAGGTTTCGTTGGAATCAGGCTTATCAGCTTTGTCAGACATATTACAGGCCAATAGGAATTACGCTTCTATGGAGTGAGAGGGGAGTGAAAGACCGGTTTCACAGTCATATAGCAGATGGCCGGAGGATAGCTTCCGTAATAGAAGAAGGCGTTTGTATACAGGCTTCAGTGCATGAAAAGAATCTGTGCCGTCTGATGGAGACAGGCAGTTTGGGATATTTTATAACAACAGATGAAACTTTGATAGAAAAATATCCGAATTATGCTCATCAGATTGTATTAATTTGCGACGGATATATGAAGTGGAACAATCAACGGTACGGCTGGGGTGAAGGAATTTCAATTCTGAAGCAGCTGGCAGGGATCCAGATAACAAAGGGACGGCTATGCGGCTTTGAGACAGAGCAGGAATCCTATGTGGTAAGCCTGGAGAATCCGGATAATTTGTTTTATGAGCAAGGCTATTTGGCTATAGACCGTGAAATTGTTCAGGTAAAGGCATTGCCGCCGAGAGAATGGTTTGTGCTTCCACATTCTGTGGAAGAAGGAAGTGTTGCTGTATCCATTCCGCCAGATGCCTCCATACAGCTTGTGATAGAGATAAACTCACAGAAAAAAACGAAACTACAGTTTCGCAAAAAAGATCTAGGAATATAAACGAAAGTAGGAATAGCTATGAGAGAAGCAGGAATACTATTACCTTTGGCATCCCTTCCGAATGAGTTTGGAATAGGAGATTTTGGGGGAAGCGCCTATCAGTTTATTGACTGCATAGCAGCGGCAGGAGTGCAGATTTGGCAGATTCTTCCGTTAAATCCGCTTGGTTATGGAAATTCTCCCTATCAGCCGTTTTCCTCCTATGCAGGAGATGATATTTATATTTCATTAGAGAAATTATGTGAATATGGTTTGCTGACGGAAGAGGAGAAGTATGAGGTCCCTGCGTCAGATCGAATTTTGTATGAAGTGGTTCGGAAGAAAAAAGAACCCTGCTTTCGAATTGCGTATTCAAGGTTTCAGAAGGATGACGGATATACGAAATTTATTGAGAAAGAGCCATGGGTGCGTGATTATGCAGTGTTTTGTACATGCAAAAAGAAATATGGATATAGATGCTGGACTGAATGGCCAGAGGATGCAGAAACGGAACTTGACGAAGACGAGATTTGCTTTGAGATGTTCCTGCAGTATATGTTTATAAAGCAGTGGAAGGAATTGAAGAGCTATGCCAACGCAAAAGGAATTCATATTATGGGGGATGTTCCGTTTTATGTTGGACTGGATTCTTTGGATGTGTGGAAAAACAAAGAAAACTTTCAATTAGATCCACAAGGTTATCCAATCGCTGTGGCAGGTGTGCCGCCGGATTATTTCAGCAGTACAGGACAGAGATGGGGAAATCCTATTTATGATTGGAAGAAGATGAAGGAGGAAGGATACAATTTCTGGATTCATCGCCTTCAGTATAGCAGCGATATATATGATTTGGTTCGTATTGATCATTTTCGAGCATTTGATACATATTGGAAAATACCGGCTTCATGTAAAACCGCAATTGAGGGTGAATGGATTGAGGGACCATCTTATGATTTTTTTGACTGTCTGTTAAAGGCAAGTCCTGATATTCGGATTATAGTAGAGGATTTAGGAGATTTACGTGAAGAAGTGTATGACCTGCGCGATCATTATGGATTTAAAGGAATGAAGATTTTGCAGTTTGCCTTTGATCCGAATGAAACGAATAACCGTTTCCCGGACAGGAAAAATATGGTGCTATATACAGGAACACATGACAATCTGCCTATACAGGGGTGGCTTGATCTGCAAAGCGCAGATACAAAGGCGACTATAGCGGAAACGTTGAAAACAAAGGGGATAGTATGTGAAGATTTGGCCTGGGGAATGGTAGAACTGGCAAATGCCAGCATTGCCGATATTGCGATTGTGCCGGTACAGGACATTCTGGGATTAGATGCGAAAGCAAGAATCAATACTCCTGGGACTGTGGGAAGTCCAAACTGGGAATGGAAACTGGAAAATTTTTTTGCATTTTATGAAAAACTGGAAGCTTTGTCCAAAGTCTTGGAGAATACTGGAAGGAGGTCAGGCATATGAAAGAAATTTACCAGATCAGGAAGGTTCATCCGGAGGTATATCAGATTATGGAGGCCGGATTAGGTGCTATGTATGTAATCTGTGAGGAAAAACAGGCAGTGTTAGTGGATACCGGAACAGGAATCAGCAATTTGAATGCATGTGTTCGTAACTTGACGGCAACGCCTTTTAAAGTATGTGTAACACACGGACATCGTGACCATTTTGGTGGTGCGGGACAGTTTCCGGAGGTTTATATGGCCCAGGAAGATTGGGAGGACGCCTGCTCTATTGATGCAGAAAGACGCAGAGATTATGTAAAGAAAATGATTGCCGCTGGTGCTGTGGATCCTGAACTTTTGGAACAGGCTGACATTCAGGAATGGGATCGGTGTCCAAGGCTTCACGTCATTAAAGAAGGAGATGTTATTTGTGCTGGCAATTGGAAATTAGAAGTTTTTGCAGTTCCTGGACACACAAACGGCTCTGTTGCCTTTTTCGAAAGGGAAAAGAATGTGCTTTTTTCCGGTGATTGTGCAAACCCTATTATGGTTCTTCGGAAAAAAGGAAGCGAAAACGATAAGGAGCTTGTGACGCGATGGCTTGAAAAACTTCGGTATGTTAATAGCCAGATTAATGATGAAACACTGATTTGTGCCGGTCATGGTATGCTCCAACGTGAAGTATGGAAGCAGCTGATAGAAGCTGCAGAAGGATACTTGTCTGGAAATCTTAAAGCAGAGAGAAGAAAGATACATTTCTTTGATGACAATTTTATTGTTTGGAAAGACATTCAGATTATGCTGGGATAAGGAGGAAACGTGCTAAAATGAAAAAATTGATTTATAATCCAGATCCTGAGCCGGTGCTTGAGCCACTATTTGAACGGCATAGCCTGGACGAAGTAGAGTGGTCGGATTTGTATGAGGTGACCTGTAATGGTGAAAAACAGGCAGTTTTTTATACAGATTCTTTTCATTATGCACCGGTAGCGGTAGGTGGCGAAAATGACGGTATTGATGTTGAGATTGTGATTTCCAGACCATTTGAACAGGTGAAGATTCGCCCGAGCAGCTATGGAATTGAGTTTCACAGAGAAGGACAAAAACTTCGCTTTCATTTGCCGAAAATTATGAAAGTCAGCGTAGAGCTGGACGGAAATTTAAAAAATCCTCTGTTTGTTTTGTGTTCTCCTAAAATAGAAAAGCCCAAGAATACAACGATCTGCTTTGAACGTGGTAAAGTCTATAACGTGGCAACTCTGGAACTGCATGACAATGATGTTGTTTATCTGGAAGAAGGCAGTGTGGTCTATGGGAGAATATATGCGTATCGTTGCAAGAATATTCAAATAATCGGGAATGGAATTTTGAATGGATCACCTTGGCATCTGCCGGATAGCAATGGAAAATTGTTTTTGGTAGATCTGCAGTGGTGTGAAAACGTTCGAATCGAAGGAATTACGGTAGTGGATAGTGCCATGTGGCAGATAGTACCTGCAGCCTGTGATCATGTGGTGATTCGTAACACAAATTCGCTTTCCAGGGTAGTAACTGGTGATGGTATTGATATTACCGGATGTCAGGATGTTTTGATTGAAGACTGCTTTGTACGTGCAGCGGACGATTGTATTTGTATTAAATCCGGGCGTTTGCCGAATCCTACCACAGTTCGGGATGTGAAGGATTTGATTGTACAAAGATGTGTTATATGGAATGCGGAGCCAGGAAATGCCATTGAGATTGGTTATGGACTTATGTGTAAGGAAATAACAAATTTGATTTTCCGGGACTGCGATATTATTCATTGCGAGTATGAGGGTAATATGGGCGGAAGTGCCATGTCGATTCATCAGGCAGACAATGCCTATATTCACGATATTCACTACGAAAACATTCGAGTAGAGGATGTAGCTCAGAAATTATTTGATATTAAGGTGCTGGAGTGCAAGTATACATGGGCGCCGGTACGGGGCAGAATTGAAGATATTTATTTTAAGGATATTAAGGTACTGAATGGTCCATTCCCAGTCTCCATAATAAGAGGTTATGAAATGCGTCTGGAAGAAAGCCGTCCCGAGAGAATCTATTTTGATAATATAGAAATTTTGGGTCAAAAGTGTAATTCCGTTTTAGATATGCATATGGTTGTAGAATTAGCTCATAAAATTTATGTTAATGGATCTATGGAGTATCCAAGAAATTGTTTTTAAAAGAAAATATAGAGATGAAGATCATATTTGATTCAGAGAAACATTTTTTGCTGGAGTAAAGTGAAAGGAATGGTAAAACAATGAAAATTAACTTTTTAGAGCCATTGGGTATTTCAAATGATAGGTTACGTGAAATCGTGGACAATACCATAGGAACACAGCATGAAGTAACCTATTACTCTGACAGAAATGAAGATCCGGCGGTTTTGGTGGAAAGATGCCAGGGTGCGGATTGTGTGGTTTTGTCTAATATGAAGTTTGGAAGAGACATTATTGAAAAATGTCCCGAACTTAAGATGATCTGTGTGGCTTTTACCGGAGTAGATCTGGTTGATATTGAATATTGTAAAGAGAAGAACATACGAGTATGCAATTGTGCCGGTTATTCTACGGTGGCTGTAGCGGATCTGGTGTTTGGCTTTGTTATTGATTTAGCTAGAAATGTATTTCCTTGTAATGAAGTGGTTAGAAAAGGCGGAACAAAACAGGGGCTGGTAGGATTTGAACTGGAAGGTAAGAAGTTTGGTGTGATTGGAGCAGGTGCAATTGGCCAAAGAGTATTGAAGATTGCCCAGGCATTCGGATGCGAGACATATGCTTATAATCGCTCTCCAAAAGAAATTCCGGGTGTGCAGTTTGTGACGATGGAAGAACTTTTGAAGACTTGTGATATTATATCTGTCCATGTTCCTCAGACGAAAGAAACCATTGGGTTAATTGGAGAAGAACAGTTTGATATGATGAAAGATACCGCCCTGTTTATTAATACCGCCCGAGGTCCCATTGTAGATAGCGAAGCGTTGGCCAAAGCGCTGAACGAAGGCCAAATCGCCGGAGCAGCTGTGGACGTATTCGAGGTAGAGCCTCCGGTAGCTGCCGATCATGTATTGTTTGGAGCCAAAAATCTGATTGCAACGCCGCATGTTGCCTTTGCTTCACAGCAGGCTTTTGAAAAACGTGCTGTGATTGTGGCTGAGAACATTAAATGTTGGATAAATGGAAATATGCAGAATGTAATTTGCTAAAAATAAATTGGCTTGTCAGAATGGCTATTAGGAAATAGATAGTTTTAATCAGGGAAAGGGAGCGTCTTCTCAGATTATGCCGCGTATTGCCTCCAGGTATTTGTAGTGAAAAACGATGATGAATTTCAGAGATTTTTACTGACAGGAAAAACAAGAGTAACCTGGAGATTCTCTTACATTGTTATGAGAAAAGCAGATATCAGCGAATTCGATACTTTCGTTGAAAACTGGAAAAATCAGGGCGGTGACCAGATTCTCAAAGAAATCAACGATGAATTAGGTAAGTAAATGAGACAGCGGCTGATGGTGTTCATCAGCCGCTGTTCCTTAATTGGAGGTATTAAATGCGGGAAAACAAAGTAATCTACGGACTGATAGGATATGGTGGAATGGGCAGATGGCATACAGAGATCCTGTCAAATGTACCGGAAATTGAAATTGGTGGTATCTACGATATCAAGGAAGAAAAGAGAATAGAAGCAAAAGAAAAAGGTTTTTCTGTGTATGGCTCGGAAGAGGAAATGTTATCAGACCCGGATATTGATGTCGTGCTGATTGCCACTCCAAATGACTGCCATAAGCCGATTGCAATCCGTGCTATGCATGCGGGGAAAAACGTGATATCAGAGAAACCGGTGACTCTGTCATCTTCTGATCTTGAGGAGATGGTAAATGTAGCCAAAGAAACAGGAAAGTTCCTAACAGTACACCAGAACAGGCGCTGGGATGATGATTTCCTGATCATACGTAAGCTTGTGGAGGAGCAGAAGCTGGGGCGTGTTTTCCGGATAGAAAGCCGTGTGCATGGTTCCAGGGGTATTCCGGGCGACTGGAGAAAAGAAAAAATACATGGTGGCGGAATGGTTCTTGACTGGGGTGTGCATTTGCTGGATCAGATTCTGTATCTTTATGGAGATAGAAAAATTGAAACTGTATATGCATCACTTACCCATATTACCAATCAGGAAGTGGATGATGGGTTCACTACAATCCTGACATTTGAAGGTGGAACGGAAGTCCTGGTTGAAGTAGGAACCAACAATTATATTTCCCTGCCAAGATGGTATGTGCTGGGTGAAGATGGTACTGCGGTTATCAGGGACTGGCAGTTAAATGGTGAGATTATACGGAAAACAGGCAAAACCGAAGAGAAAGTAGTGCCGGTAAAGACAGCAGCAGGTCTGACCAAAACCATGGCTCCGAGACGGGAAGATACAATCGTGAAAGAAGAGCTGCCACATGTGTCCGGAGATATTGCGGATTTCCATAGAAATGTAGCAACAGTTATAAGAGATGGGGCAGAGCCGGAGATTAAGCTCTTCCAGGTGATGCGTGTAATGAAACTAATGGAAGCTATATTCCAATCAGCAGAAACAAACCAGGTGATTGATTATAGACAGTATGAATCATAAGTATTTATGAAGGAACAGGAGAAAAAAGTATGAAACAGATAAAAATAGGAACATGTGTTCCTGGAGCTAAGGCAGAAGAATGGTTAAAGGGATTTATTGGAAAAGGATTTGAGACATTTTCTCTCAATTTCCATATGTCACTGGAAGGAACCGATCTTGACAAGCTGGCACTGAGCACAGAAAAACTGCTTGCAGGTACAGACTCCAAGATCACTACTGTCGGATACTACTGTAACCCGATCCAGTATGCAGACCACAGAAAGACACTGGAAAAGGTAATCTGTACCGCTGAAAAATTCGGAGCTACCCATGTAAGCACCTTTGCAGGAGCCTGGGAAGGAAAGCCGGTGGAATCCGCATATGAAGAGTTCGGAAAAGTGTTCAGGGAACTGGCAGATCTTGCAGAAGAAAAAGGTGTGAAGCTGGGGATCGAAAACTGTCTCATGAATGGAACCTGGGAACATGCGACCTGCAATATCGGTTTCAACCCGAAAGCCTGGGAAGCAATGTTTGAGGAAGTTAAAAATGATAACTTCGGACTGGAATGGGAACCGACCCATCAGATGGTACAGCTGATCGATCCGGTAACAGAACTGAGAAAATGGTGCAAAAAAATAGTACATATACATGGAAAAGATGCAACAATAGATTGGGATGCTGTAAGACACAGCGGTATCTCCGGTGCAGTTCCGTTTGTATGGCATCGGATGCCTGGATTTGGTGACACAAACTGGAGAGATATCATTTCTATTTTAAGAAGTAACGGATATGAGGACGATATCTGCATTGAGGGATATCATGATCCTGTATATTCCGGAGAACTGGAGATGACCGGACAGCTTCACGCACTGAATTATCTGAAATGGTGCAGAGGTGGAGAATTTACACCAACTCCATGGGAAAAATAGCAGATACAGGAGGGTATTTCTATGAAACTTGGGTTTATTACAGCGATCCTTGACGGCTGGACTTATGAAGAAATGATGGATTTTGCGTCCGAACAGGGATTTGCATGTGTGGAAGTGGCATGCTGGCCACAGGAAAAAGCAGAAAGAAGATATGCAGGGGTAAGCCATATCGATGCGGAACGGGTCAACCAGGATGATGCATATGCTGAGCATATTGTGGAATATGCAAAAAAATCAGGAGTAGAGATCTCGGCACTGGCCTATTATCCCAACGTAATGGCTGCAGATAAAGAGAAAAGCAAAGCCGCTGTGGAGCATCTGAAACAGGTGATTCGTGCGAGCAGAAAATTAGGTGTCGGTATGGTCACTACATTTATCGGAAGAAACCAGACCAAAAACGTACAGGAAAACCTGGAACTGGTAAAAGAGGTCTGGCCGCCAATCATAAAACTGGCTGAGGAATGTGATGTAAAGATCGCCATCGAAAACTGCCCGATGCTTTTCGGCGAGGAACAGTGGCCGGGAGGACAGAACCTGATGACAACACCGCCGATCTGGAGAGAGGTATTTCGGATTCTGGACAGTGATTATCTTGGCATCAATTACGATCCTTCCCACTTTATCTGGCAGATGATTGATTATATTCGTCCGCTTTATGAATTCAAGGATAAGATATTCCATGTCCATTACAAGGATATCAAGATATACAGGGATAAATTAGAGTCCTGTGGCATCATGGCTTATCCGCTGGAATATATGTCACCTAAGATTCCGGGACTTGGCGATGTGGACTGGGGAAAATATGTGTCAGCACTTACTGATATAGGATATGATGGCTATACATGTATCGAAATAGAAGATAAAGCATTTGAGGATTCTAAGGAAAAGGTAGAGAAGTCTTTAATTCTCAGTAAAAGATATCTGGAGAAATATGTTATATAACACAGAAAAGTGCAAATAAGGAAGGAAATATCATGAGAAAATTAAGAGCAGGAATCGTAGGCTGTGGAGGGATTGCTAACGGAAAACATCTCCCGGCTATGCAGAAAAGTGGTCTCTATGAGGTGGTGGCTTTTTGTGATATCATTATAGAGCGTGCGAAGGAGACAAAAGAAAAATTTGGCACAGAAGATGCAAAAGTATTTGAAGATTACCGTGAACTTCTAAAAGAAGATCTGGATGTTGTATATGTAACTACCCCAAACCGTTCCCATGCAGAAATCTCTATAGCAGCAATGGAGGCAGGAAGAGATGTTATGTGTGAGAAGCCAATGGCAAAAAATTATGCAGAAGCACAGAAGATGGTTGAAATTGCTGAAAGAACACATAGAGTTCTCAACATAGCATATCAGAATCGTTATCGTGCAGACTCCCTGTATCTGAAAGAAATGTGCAAGGCTGATGAACTGGGAGAGATCTACTTTGCAAAAGCACATGCACTCAGAAGAAGAGCGGTTCCGACCTGGGGTGTATTCTTAAATGAAGAAGAACAGGGAGGCGGTCCACTGATCGATATCGGAACCCATGCACTGGATCTGACTTTATGGATGATGGACAATTATGAAGTAGAGTCTGTGACAGGAGCAACCTTCCACAAACTGGCTGACCAGACTAATCAGGGAAATGCCTTTGGCAACTGGGATCCGGAGAAGTTCTGTGTAGAAGATTCTGCTTTTGGATTTATCCGTATGAAGAATGGGGCAGTGATCGAACTGGAATCAGCCTGGGCACTGAACACACTGGAGGTTGACGAGGCAAAAACAAGTCTGTGCGGCACAAAAGCCGGAGCAGATATGAAAGACGGTCTGCGGATCAACTACATCCACCACAATACACAGGTAGTAGAAAAACCGGAATTATCAGGCGGCGGAGTAGCATTTTTCTCAGGAAAAGAAAAGTCAGCAGCAGACTATGAGCAGGAATTGTTTTACCACATCGTTGTTGATGGGGCAGAACAGATTGTGAAGCCTGCACAGGCTGCAGTTGTCACACGTATTCTGGAAGCAATCTACCAGTCCGCAGAAAGTGGCAAGACAATCTACTTTGCATAAGGAGTATTTATGGAAATACATAAATTACAGCAATTGCTGTCAGAAATGTCATTACAGGAAAAAATAGGACAGATGGTGCAGCTCAATGGCGTATACTTTGATAAAGAGGCGGTACTCACAGGTGTTGTTGGCGAATAGCTGCCACCAGAATGGGTCATTCAATATGCCGGTTCAGTGCTTGGAGTGATCGGTAAAGATAAAATTTATGATATCCAGAGCAGATATATGGAACAGCATCCCCATCATATTCCTCTTCTCTATATGGCAAATGTTATCCATGGATGTCGGACAATTTATCCGATTCCGTTGGAGCAGGCGTGTTCATTTCATCCGGAACTGGTGCCTGAGGCGGCTTCTATAGCTGCCTCGGAGGCATCTTCAGAAGGGCTAAGGGCAACATTTTCTCCTATGATTGATGTTTCAAGAGATCCCAGATGGGGAAGGATGATGGAATCCTTTGGAGAAGACCCATATGTAAACGGAATCATTGGAAAGCACTATGTCAGAAGTGAAAGAAGCAGAGCCAGAAAAAATCGTAGAGGTAGTGGCTGATAAAGACTATGAGGATACAGAAGGTATGGTGGGCTGCCTGGAGAATGGTATTATTCCCCATGTCATAACAGATGATGGAAAAAATGGTTACGAAATCGAAATACCTTATGAAAAGTCGGAAGCTGATCTTACCAGCACAGATCCAGAGGAATTAAAGAAAGCACTGCATGCAGGACAGATACCGGAAGCTCCCCAAAAGCAAAGCAGTTTAAAGGGATTGGGCAATCCGGATCTTCTGGTATTATTTACTGGTACAGTTTCTCATAAACTGATGCTGTCCTTGCTTGCAGTGCCCTTGGAAAGCAGCTGTCGGAACTTTAAAATTAGAGATGCGTTCCATTTGATTAAAAAATAATCTGTTACCACAGATGGTGAAATTGCCGAAACATGCATCTACCGTCTTGACCAGGATAAAATAGACAATGAATCCAGATATGATGGTTTCTATGCAGTGATAACCAATTTGGATTGTAATGTAAAGGAAATCATCCGAATGAATCAACAGCGTTGGGAAATCGAAGAAAACTTTCGAATCATGAAAACGGAATTTGAAGCACGGTCTGTTTATGTTCAGCGTGATGATCGGATCAAAGCTCACTTTTTGACATGCTATCTCAGTCTTCTTCTTTACCGATTATTAGAGAAGAAACTAGACGGGAGATATACCTGTGAATCCCTGCTTGCAACTCTCCGTTCCATGCAAGTGACGTTATTGCCAGGAAACCTTGGCTATACACCCTCTTATAAAAGAACTGATCTGACAGATGTATTACATACCCATTTTGGCTTTCATACCGATATCGAATTCATTTCCAAATCTAAGATGCGGAATATCATAAAAAGCACCAAAGAAATTAAACCAACTGCCACATGATAAAATATAGCACATATCGCTACGAAATTGAAAAGTCGCTCCAGCCTGATAAATAAAGGCTTTAGAGTGACTTTTTGGATTCACAAGTGTCAAACTTGGGGATTTGTAACTGTTCAGTACCCTCACAGTTACGGGCAAAAATCCGTTGAAAATTGCCTTCGGCAATGGGATTTTTGCCTGCAAGCCTATGTTTTCATACGGTCAGCGCAGTGAATGCGCAGACCTACTGAACAGTTACAGTGATTTTTACTATTTGGTGAAAAAAGTGATGGAGGAATTACACAGGCAGATATACAGCGGACTACCTGTAATGTGGAAACCAGCCGTATCCGGCATGGAAAAAGTGCGTATCCGCACGAATTCTAAGTTACTGGCGTATCCGCCGATATTTAGCATTGCCGTTTAAAACGGCTGAGAAGCACGTGACTTCAGCCATGTGAGGTTCTCGCAATGTAGGATGAATTGCCGTCGCCAAAACGAAAGAACAACGGCATTGGAGGAATAATCGATGAACTATATTCGGATCACAAAAGAGAATATTGACAAGGAACATATCTGCTGCGCCATGTCTGGCAAGCAGAGTGTTGCAAAAAAGGAATGGTTGAGGCAACGCTTTGATGATGGACTTGTTTTCTATCGCAGCGAAGAACGCGGCAAATGTTTTATTGAATACATTCCGGCTGAAAATGCCTGGGTGCCGATTGCGGCAGATGGTTATCTTTACATTAATTGCCTATGGGTATCCGGCTCCATGAAAGGACACGGATATTCGAATGATCTGCTGGAGGCGTGTATCCGTGATGCCAAAGCGCAGGGGAAGAAAGGTATTTGTATTCTGTGCGCGGAGGGCCGGAAGCGGGAATTTCTCGCTGATCCGAAATTTCTTACTCATAAGGGGTTCCATGTGGCAGACATATCCGACTGCGGGATTAATCTCATGTATCTTCCCATTGAATCGGGTACACAAACGCCGCATTTCAAGGAATGCGCGAAACATCCGGCGATTGAGAAAACCGGTTTTGTCCTCTATTACACCGACCAGTGTCCCTACACCTATTATTGGGTGCCAAGGGTGCAAGAGGCGGCAAAGGAACATGGTATCCCATTCAAGACCATCCATATCACGGATAAAGAAAGCGCACAGAATGTACCTGCACCGGTCACGACTTATGCACTGTTTCGGGATGGTCAGTTTCTGACACAGAGTATCCAGTCAGATAAAAAATTCCTGGCGCTGGCAGGGACAGAGTTTGTCTCCGAGGGAAAGTCTGAATGATAAGAAAGAGGACGATATATGGTGAAACAAAAACCGACAATCATTTATGAAAATACAGTCGTTGGGGTATTTGTCCGCAGAATCAACCGTTTTACAGCGGAGGTACTGATTGACGGAGAACCGGAGACTGTTCATGTAAAAAATACGGGGCGTTTGCAGGAACTGCTTCTGCCGAAAGCAAAGGTGACGCTGCAAAAGAAATTGAACGCGAATCGGAAAACGGCATACGACCTGATTTCTGTATATAAGCCAGGGCTGAAGTGGGTGAATATAGACAGTCTGGCACCGAATATGCTGATGAAACAGCAGTTAATGAGCTTGAACTACGATCTTGTGAAACCGGAATATACTTACGGAAAATCCAGGATTGATTTTTATATGGAAAGTAATGGCGAAAGATTCCTGACCGAAGTGAAGGGCTGCACGCTGGCAGATGATTTGCATCCGGGTATCGGATTGTTTCCGGATGCACCGACAGAGCGAGGCGTGAAGCACTTACAGGAACTGACAAAGGCGGCAAAAGAAGGCTACCATTGCTCAATTGCTTTTGTGATTCAGATGAATGGTATTCATCGCGTGCTGCCAAACGAGACGGCGCAACCGGAATTTAAGGAGGCACTTGTGAAGGCTGCCAAGGCGGGTGTCCAAATTGTCTGCTACAGCTGCCATGTCGAAGCCGACAGCATAAAAATCACGGGCGTAGTAGGAGATAGTAACGATCTGCGTTTGGAAATTACAAAATAGGAATATGATACCATTGCAAAACAGAAGTAAGAACTGTATAATATGACCAAGAAAACAAAAGTCGCTGCAATGCGGCTTTTCTAAAACACAAAAGTTAGCCAAATCTAACCAAATGATGTACACAGCGGTTAGATAAACCTGACTACAAAAGGAATGACAGCAATGCGAGAATACAAGAATTTCTGGGATAGAAATGCAGGCCGATATGACTGTTTTATGCAAAAAGACAGGAGAGTATACGAAAAAATGTATGAGCTGATCCGTCCTGTTGTGAAAGACAAAACGGTGTTAGAATTGGCCACCGGAACGGGGCTGATCGCCAAGAACATCGTAAACGCGGCGGTACATATCGAGGCGACGGATGCCTCTTCGGAGATGATTACAGAGGCAAAGAGGAATAATCACTCTGTGAAGCTGTACTTTTCCGTGCAGGATATGTTCTCACTGCCCTATGCGGACAAGTCTTTTGATGTGGTGATCGTATCCAATGCACTGCATATTGTGCCGTTGCCGGAAAAGGCCCTTGCCGAAATCCGACGAGTACTGAAGGATGGCGGTGTGCTGATTGCGCCCACCTTTACACATGCAGAGAACTCATTTTCTGGCAAGGTCAAAGCATTTTTCATGAAGCTGGCAGGCTTTCCTCTCCATAACAAGTGGACGAGTGAGGAATATCTGATCTTCCTGCAACAGAACGGCTGGACGGTGCGAAAAAGTGCTGTACTAAAGGCATCCTTTCCGCTGACTTATGCGGAATGTGTGAAAACACCCGCAAGCCTCCACGGTGTACTGCAAGGGGCAGAAATATGTCAGCAAGGCGGACGAGGTCCGTCAGGTGGAAGAATACTTGAGATCGCAGGGAGTAGGATATCTTAAACTGGTTGTTACTCACGAAAGTGTTGTATAAAATAATTCCAATGATATAATGATAGCAGGTTCGCCAATCGGAGCATGTTATGTAAACGAAAAGAGATTCCTATCATTGGTGCAGCAGTGGAATATGATCAGATGACATGAAAAAAAGCACCGGCTGTCTTTGGAAAGGACGGCTTCGGAGATGGTGCAGAGGATATGTTGCAGCTTATTTTGAGACAGTGTGCGGATCGCAGCAAAACATACTATGCCGGGGGATATTCCATGGCAGGCTTATTTTCTCTGTGGGCGGCGTATCAGACAGACGCTTTTGCAGGTGTTGCGGCGGCATCACCTTCCATCTGGTTTCCAGATTTCCTGCAATATATGAAGGAACATGACATTAGGACAGAATCTGTATATCTGAGTCTGGGAGACCGTGAGGAAAAAACAAGGAATCCGGATGGCGAAAGGATTTGCCTGGGTGATGAAAAATAATTCTGTTTGTATCTGATCATCAGCGTAAAAATGGAAAGGTGGGATGTGGATGAAGTGGGCAGACGGAAAAATGCGGTGCTATTGGGCAAATCCGAAAAATGAACGATACATCTGTTATCACGATGAGGAATGGGGCGTTCCCGTGCATGATGACCAGAAACTATTGGAAATGCTGATATTGGAGTGTTTTCAGGCGGGATTGTCTTGGGAATGTGTTTTAAATAAGCGGGATGCATTTCGTAAAGCCTTTGATGGTTTTGACTTGGAGAAGATCTGCGCTTATCATGAGGACAAGCTGGAAATGCTGCGGAACAATCCTGAGATTATACGCAACCGCCTGAAAATACAAGCTGCTGTTGTCAATGCACAGGCGTTTCGCAAAATCCAGAAGGAATACGGCAGCTTTTCAGAGTACCTCTGGCATTGGACAGACGGAAGAGTTATTCAGGAAACCGGAAAAACAAGTTCGGAATTATCCGATACCATTTCCAAAGACTTAAAAAAGTATGGCATGAAATTTGTGGGAACGACAGTAGTGTATGCTTATCTGCAGGCCATCGGTGTGATCTGGTCGCATGAGGATGAATGCTTTTGCAGCAGAGTTACAAGTTTATTATAAGAAAAAATTGGTAAGTGAACGAATAGAAAAAGGAGAAGTTCTAAATGGAAGAAAATCAGCAGACACCCCATAAGCGGCGAGTGCGGTATAAAGGAAAATATCCAAAGAAATTTGAAGAAAAATACAAAGAGCTTCAGCCGGAGAAATACCAGGACACCATTCAGCATGTGATTGGGAAAGGAAATACACCGGCGGGCATGCATATTTCCATCATGGTAGATGAAATTCTGGATTTCTTAAAGATCCAGCCAGGAGAAACAGGATTTGATGCTACGTTAGGCTACGGTGGTCATACCAGAGCCATGCTGCAGTGTTTAAAGGGCCAGGGCCATATGTATGCTACAGATGTGGACCCGGAGGAATCAGCAAAGACAAAAAAGCGTCTGGAAGAGCAGGGCTTTGGGGAAGAGATGCTGACGATCAAATTACAGAATTTCTGTACGATCGATGAGATCGCCAAAGAAGTAGGCGGTTTTGATTTCATTCTGGCGGATCTGGGTGTTTCCTCCATGCAGATCGACAACCCGAAGCGTGGATTTTCTTTCAAGGTAGATGGGCCTTTGGATCTGCGCCTGAATCAGCAAAAAGGGATCAGCGCGGCGGAGCGTCTGGATACTATCGGCAGAGAAGAACTGGCGGGAATGCTATATGAGAATTCCGATGAGCCTTACTGTGAGGAGTTAGCGAAGGCAATCACGGATGAGATCCACAAAGGCCGTCGGGTGGATACCACCACGAGGCTGCGGGAGATCATCGAGAAGACTCTGGATTTTCTGCCGGAGAAGGAGAAGAAAGATACGATCAAAAAGACCTGCCAGCGGGTGTTCCAGGCTCTCCGCATTGATGTGAACCAGGAATTTGAGGTACTGTATGAGTTTATGGAGAAGCTGCCAGGAGCCTTAAAACCAGGTGGAAGGGCGGCGATCCTGACCTTCCATTCCGGAGAGGACAAGCTGGTAAAAGCAGCATTGAAGGAAGGATACCGGGCGGGTGTTTACTCAGCGTATTCCAAGGACGTGGTGCGCCCGTCTGCGGAGGAATGTGTGCGGAATCCAAGAGCCCGTTCCACGAAAATGCGCTGGGCGGTCCGCGCAGAGGAGTAACTGCAGGTGAGTACCACGAAAGAGCTATTAAAGAAGATCTATGATACCACCCAGTCCATTTCGGTTTACCATTCCAAGACCAGCTACAATCTGTTCCAGACTTTGGAGATCAGCGGGAAAGAGGTGCTGATGTGCCGCTTTCTGGCGGATTTGTTAAATCCAGAGGGCAGCCATGGCTGCGGAATCCTGTTTTTGAAAACATTTCTGGAAGAGGTGTTACAGGAAAAGAGAATGCCAGATTCCCTGCTGACCCATACCATCATCATCAAAGAATATGTGATCGACAAGGAGCGACGGATCGATCTGGTGATCCAGAATGCGGATTTTTTCATCCCCATGGAGGTGAAGATCTATGCGGGAGAACAGGAGGGCCAGTGTTTTGATTATTTTGAGAAGGCGAAGAATTCCAAGATGGTTTATCTGACCCGGTTTGGAGACCAGCCTTCTCTTTACAGTCGTAGACAGCGGGGCGGAAGCGGAATTCTGCCTATTGGCCAGATCCAGTGCATTTCCTGGTCGGAGGATATAAGTGGTTGGCTGGAGCGGCGGCTTGACAGTCTGCCGCAGCCGATAGAGGGAGCGGTGATACAGTATCTGGACGCGATCTATCGTGTATCAGACGGAAGGAGACGAAAGAAAATGGAGAAAACCATGGATATTCTCCATGAGTCCCCGGATTATTTCGCGGCGGGACTGGAGATCGAACGGAGTATGGAGCTGGCAAAGATCAAGCTGATTCGTCTGCTGTTTGACGATTTCAAAGAAGCCATGGAGCCGTTGACGAAAAAGTATGGGTTAGAGTTGGAAACGGATGCGAAATATTATTCCTATGAAAATCCCAAGCATGACCGTTTTTACGATTGTTACAGCACTTATCCGGGACTGAATTACGTGGTAAAACAGGCAAGCTTCCAGAAGAAAAGCCTGCAAATGTGGTTCCGGATCGAGATCGAGCAGAATTTATTTGCAGGCTTCAGTCTTTTTGATACAGAGGCAGAGCCACAGGACGGCTACTTAAAGGGATATCAGGTCAACGATATTACGGAGGATTTGATAAATGAAGCCTCAAAATATCTGGACCGGGAGATCATCGTGCCGGAAAACTGGTGGTTTGCCTGGAATTATTCCAACGGAAAGCGCAGTTATCAGGAATACGAAGTACCGGATTTTAAGGCCATGAATGAGTGCGCGGTCAGTCTGGTGGATCCGGAGAAGCGGAAATGTTATGTAAAAGAAGCGGTGGCAGGTTTTGAGCGGTCGCTGCTTACAAAACTCCATGTTCAGGATCAAATAGCAAAAAAATAAAACAATATCTATTTTTTGTATTTCTCCAACAACTTCAACACTTCCCCAGACATCGGATACAAAAATAAAATATTAAACACGGTCATAAGTCCGATTCCCACATCGCCAAGATCCCAGACTACGGTATACTGCTGTAATCCACCGATAAACAACATTACCAGAGCCAGTACCTTATAGGCTGTCTGCCAGCACCACCGGTCCCCAAGCAGGTAAGCTACGTTGGAGCGTGCATAGAACAGGATTCCGATAAATGTGGAAAAACTGAATAATGCCAGAGTGATGGCGATAAAGATCACACCGGCGGAACCCAGATGATGATACATGGCTGTCTGCAGCAAATCCATGCCGGACAGTCCTGCGGTTATTTCCTCCGGAACCAGCAGCATGATCATGGCAGTGCAGCTGCAGATCACAATGGTATCAATGAGAACTCCAAGAGCCTGGATCAGACCCGTCCTGGAAGGATCATTCCCTTCAGCGGCGGCAGCAGCGCAGGGAGCGGAACCGGAGCCGGCTTCATTGGAGAACAGACCCCGCTTGATACCGTTCATGATCACGGCTCCAAGACCACCGGATACTGCCTGGCGAAGGCCAAATGCCTCCGAGAATATCCGCGCAAAGACTGCAGGAAGCTGGCGGACATTTAACAGGATGATAAATACCGTAATGGCGAAGAAACTTCCTGCCATGATAGGCACCAGTATGTCCAGAAGTTTGATCGTAGCATTTTTCTGAAGAACGATCACCGCCGCCAGAAACACCAGAATGACTGTGGTAACGATAGGTGGGATATGAAATGCATTCTGGAACGCGGAACTGACAGAATTACTGATCACCTGGCTGATACCACACCAGCAGATCAGGCCGGAGATGGCAAACAGGGCCGGGATCAGAAATCTTCTGCGGTTTTTGCCGGTTTTCTCTTTAAAGAATTCATGGATATAGTAAGCAGGACCGCCCCGGTAGCCGCCATAGAGAGGATCGGGGGTTTTGTATTTCTGGGCAAGAGATGCTTCTACATAAGCAGTTGATGCTCCAAGAAGAGCCATCAGCCACATCCAGAATACAGCGCCAGCGCCTCCTGCCGAGACTGCGGCAACCACACCGACCAGATTGCCCATGCCAACTCTGGTGGCAGTGGAGATGATCAGGGTCTGAAGAGAAGAAAGACTGTTTTCCGATTCCTTTTTCTCCTTGAGCGTGCCAATCATCTGAGGAAAATACCGGATAGGAAGAAAGCCGGTCCGGATTGTAAAATAAATACCTGCAGGAACCAACAGCAGGATCATCAGAGAAATTCCGATGGAACTGTTTCCAAGGGAGATGGTAAATAAATCTCCCCACAGGAGAGCATATGTCTTTTCAATTAGTTTAACGATCAATGAACAAGTACATCCTTTCTTTCTATGGTAGATAAATTTCCCGGAATCCACCGCCCGGTTTTAATATCAGGGTCCGGTCAAATCCGCAGGAACGGGCCACTTTTACCGCCTGGTCAAAGTGGTATCCGATGGTGTATTCTGCTTTCAGCATCATGTTATTATAAGCCTTTCTCTATAGAAAATCAATTGGTCAATGGTTTTACAAAACCTGTGTTTACTACTCTAATGGATTTATTCTGGCCTTTCAAGCGATTTTACCCGGATTTATTATAATTTTGCAAATCATTAACGAAAAAATAGAAAAATATTTACAAAAAGACGTTATAGCAGCCAGTGTCCAAAACAAGAAAAAAGAATGGTGAAAAGGTGCGGAAAGAGGCAGCAAGGCTGATGCGGCTGGGTCATGGTTCGTTCAGAAGAGCTGACTCATGAAACAATCGTAAATTATCTGATGGCAGGTGATTACTATTTCTCAGCAGGACAGGAGGCTTTTTCACGTTGCAGGCCGCAGGGAATTTCGCTATAATAAGAGATAGTGGCATCAAAGAAGTAACGGTCCGGTCCAACCGGGCTGATTGGAGGAAAAGAAACTGAAAGAACGTATTTGTATAGGAATTCTTGCTCATGTAGATGCGGGAAAGACCACTCTTTCTGAAGAGATCCTTTACCGCACCGGAGCCATTCGGAACCGGGGGCGGGTCGATAACCGGGATACATTTTTAGATACAGATGATCAGGAAAGGGCAAGAGGAATCACCATATTTTCCAAACAGGCGGTGTTTCCCCTGGGTGACTGGGAAGTGACCTTATTAGATACTCCTGGACATGTGGACTTCTCCGCAGAAATGGAGAGGACATTGAGCGTTCTGGATTATGCAGTGCTGATCGTCAGCGGTGCGGATGGAGTCCAGGGGCATACGGAGACCCTGTGGCGGCTGCTGAAACGTTATCAGGTTCCGGTCTTTTTATTTGTCAATAAGATGGACCAGCCGGGAACGGACCGGGCGGCCCTTCTGAAAGAGCTTAAGAAGAGGCTCAGCGACACCTGCGTGGCGTTTGATCAGGAAGGCAGGAATGAGGCTGAGTGGCAGGAGGAGATCGCCATGTGCGATGAGCACCTGCTGGAAGGCTATTTAAGCGGGAATCCGATCGAGGAAAACCAGATCCGGGAAATCATCCGTGCCAGGAAATTATTCCCATGCTATTTTGGATCCGCATTAAAAGGACAGGGTGTAGAGGAATTGTTAGAAGGAATCCATGCCTATGCCCGGTGCTGGGAGAAGGACGGGGAGAAGGAAGGTCTGGGAGCTAGAGTTTATAAGATTTCCAGGGACGAGCAGGGCAACCGTCTGACCCATTTAAAGATTCTTTCTGGTATTTTAAAGGTAAAAGATACCATTTCTGGAAAACAGGGGGAAGAAAAGGTCAACCAGATCCGGATCTATTCCGGAAGTAAATATGAGACGGTTAGCCAGGCGGAACCGGGCTGTATCTGTGCAGTGACAGGACTGGACGGCACCTGGGCGGGACAGGCTATCGGAGAAGCGGCGGAAGGAGAATTGCCGCTGCTGGAGCCGGTTCTTACCTATCAGATCCGTCTGCCGGAGGGGTGCGACGCCCATGTGGCTTTGTTAAAACTGCGCCAGTTAGAGGAAGAGGAGCCAGAGCTTCACATTGTCTGGAATGAGACTCTTGGTGAGATCCAGGCGCAGGTCATGGGGCAGGTGCAGATTGAAATCTTAAAGAGGCTGATCGCGGACCGTTTTGGTATGGAAGTGGAATTCGGCGCGGGAAGTATTGTATACAAGGAGACCATTGCGGAGCCGGTAGAAGGGGTAGGCCATTTTGAGCCTTTGCGCCACTATGCGGAGGTCCATCTGTGGATGGAGCCGGGAGAACGGGGCAGTGGTCTGCAGTTTGAGACTAGCTGCAGTGAAGATATGCTGGATCGGAACTGGCAGAGGCTGATCCTGACCCATCTGGAGGAAAAACGTCATGTGGGAACTCTCATGGGAGCCGAGATCACAGATATGAAGATCACATTGATCGCGGGACGGGCCCATCAGAAGCACACAGAGGGCGGAGATTTCCGTCAGGCCACGTACCGGGCGGTGCGTCAGGGCCTACGAGAAGCCGGATGTCATCTGCTGGAGCCTTATTACAGCTTCCGCCTTGAGATCCCTACAGAATCGGTCGGAAGGGCGTTGACGGATTTAGAGAGGATGAGCGGAACCTTCGATCCGCCAGAACTGGAAGGCGGAATGTCGGTCATCCGCGGACAGGCGCCGGTGGCGACCATGAGGGATTACCAGATGGATGTGGTTTCTTATACCAAAGGCCGTGGAAAATTGATCTGCAGTGTGAAAGGATATGAACGGTGTCACAATGAGGAGGAGGTCCTTTCCCACATTTATTATGATCCGGATGCGGATTTGAACAATCCGACTGGTTCCGTATTCTGCGCTCATGGAGCCGGATTTACGGTCAGCTGGGATCAGGTCAAGGAGCATATGCAGGTGGAGAGCCCCATCCAGTTAGAGCAGCGCCGGAGCAGGGAATTTGAGGCGCAGGTGCAGGCGGCCCGCACAGCAGCAGAAAACCGGAAATCCACGACAAATGGCGCCTGGGGGGCATTGGATAAAGAGCTGGAGGCGATTTTTACCCGCACCTACGGCGAGAAGAGAAAAATGCCGCCGGAGATGAATGCCGCCAGAAGAGTTTCTTATGATCCGGCCAAAAAAGTGGAGATCAAATTCCGGGAACCAGTGGAAGAATATCTTTTAGTAGACGGTTATAATATCATTTTCGCCTGGGAAGAGTTAAATGAACTTGCCAGGACGACCATTGACGGGGCAAGACATAAGCTGATGGATATTCTCTGTAATTATCAGGGCTATAAAAAATGTACCCTGATTCTGGTATTTGATGCTTATAAAGTCACAGGCAATATTGGCCAGGCCATCGAGTATCACAACATCCATGTGGTTTACACTAAGGAAGCCGAGACCGCAGACCAGTATATTGAAAAGCTGGCCCATAAGATGGGCCGGAACCATCGTGTGACGGTGGCAACCTCCGATGGACTGGAGCAGCTGATCATCCGCGGACAGGGATGCCACTTAATGTCTGCCAGGGATTTAAAAGAAGAGGTGGATTATGTAAACCAACAGATCCGGACGGAGTATCTGGAAAAGTCCACCAGAACCACAGGAAATAAGGTACTGGACCAGACAGATCCAGAACTGGCAGAACATCTGGAGAAAATAAGGCAAAATGAGCCAGAACAGATATGACAGAAGCAACTGAAAGGAAGTAAGAAATGGGAGAGAAACTGACAAAAAGCGATGTGGCCAAAATTGAGGAGGAGATCAATTACCGCAAACTGGTTGTACGAAAGAATGCGATCGAGGCTGTGAAAGAAGCCAGGGCCCAGGGCGATTTAAGCGAGAACTTCGAGTATTATGCGGCAAAGAAGGATAAAAACCAGAATGAGAGCCGGATCAGGTATTTAGAGAGAATGTTAAAAAATGCCCAGATCGTATCCGACGAATCCAAAGATGACGAAGTGGGCATCAATAATACGGTAGAGCTGTATATGGAAGATGACGATGAGGTAGAAACGTACCGTCTGGTCACCTCCATCCGCGGCAATTCCTTAGAAGGACTGATCAGTATCGAGTCCCCTCTGGGCAAAGCCATTTTTAAACATAAAGCAGGCGACCGGGTCTATGTAAAGGTCAATGATAAGATCGGATACTATGTGGAGATCCGCTCTATCCGGAACACCCAGGAGACACCGGAGGATCATATCCGCAGCTTCTAAAAAGGACTGCTTAAAATTCTCCAAAGGTGTGCTGGAGACGGGAGTCAAAAACTCCGGTGCCCTTTAATACCTCATCGAAGTTCTGGATCAGCTCCACTGCAGCAGGTACTGCCTGTGCATAAAGCTGGTCTAATTCCTGGCAGATGGGCTCACAGTCTGGATTCTTCCGGCATTTGATGATCATTTCCCGGATCACCTTTGGAAAATGGACCAGTTTTAATAATTTTAAGATCAGGCTGCGCATCTGAAGGTTCGGGATCACGAACAGATTGCAGCAGATCCGGATAGAGTGGATACAGACATCGATCTGATGGACGCTCTGTTTTGGATAAAAGACAGCGATAGTCTCCGCATAGCCGGGCTTTGACCGCAGATGGTTGGCCGGGCGGTGGGTCAGGGGATTATAGCTGTCTTTTTCCATGTTCCGGCGATCCATTTCCGCTTCAATCTCGCTGTGGGAGATTCCGGTGCGGCGGACTGCTGTCTCCACGTAGGGATGACAGGTGCTGTCCAGGGCAAAATGACAGAGAACGCCGTACAGGTATGCCAGTGCTGCTTTTTTGTGACGGCAGCTTCTCCACCGGCTGGCAGCAGGAAGGAAGAATGCGATGCCTGGCCGCTCGTGGATGGCAACGCCGGTCTGGTTTATCTGGTTTTTGGAAAATGGGTGGTAGTAAAATAGCAGATCCGGTCCGTGAAGACCCAGATCAAACAGTCCACGGTAAGGATCGATGATGGCTTTCTGGGCCGGTGTCAGCTTCTTATAGACCTCTTTTCCAAAACGGTAGTGGGAGTAGGTGGTTGGCATTAGATCCACCCCCCGTCAAATCCGATGATCTGTCCCGTCAGATAAGAATCCGACCGGGCCAGCTGCAATAAAAGCTGGGCGACTTCTTCCGGTTTTGCCAGGCGTCCTGCAGGAATTTCTTCCTTTAGGGCTTCCAGTTCCTCTTTTTCAAGAAAATGGTTCATATCGGTATCAATGGCTCCGCAGGCCACGGCATTTACCTGGACATTGCTGGGGGCCAGCTCCTTGGCTAAAGCCCTGGTAAAAGAATTGATACCGCCTTTGGTAGCGGAATAGGCCACCTCACAGGAGGCCCCTACATTCCCCCAGACCGAGGAAATGTTTAAGATCTTTCCGCTTTTCTGCTCCAGCATATGGGGAATGGCCAGTTTGGAACAGTTGAATACAGAAGTTAAATTGGTGCGGACGATCCGGTCCCATTCCTCCGGTGCCATATCCTGTAAAAGTCCGATATAGGAGATTCCGGCATTGTTGATGACCAGATCCGGGTAGAGTCCATGTCTGTGGGCTTTTGCGAACACTTCCTGACAGAAAGAAAAATCCCCCATATCTCCGGCAAAGGCCAGGCATACACTGCCTTCTGCCTCTGCTTCCTGTTTTACCTGATCTAAAAGCTCTTTATTTTTCTGGCAGGTGATGATCAGGTTATCCTGCTCTCTGGCAAATGCCAGTGCAGCAGCTCTTCCGATTCCACGGGAAGCGCCGCTGATCAGTACGGTTTTTTTATTCATATTGATTCTCCTGTAAATTTCTTCGTAAAAATGTACATTCCGTTCATCAGGCTGTCGTCACAGACGGAACATTTCTCCGAAAAAAATAGCTGTCTCCGCGTAGAAGATGCAGAGACAGCCATTCATTATCCTATTTTAAAATTCCGGTTCGATCAGACCGTATGTATGATTTTTCCGTTTGTAAACCACGTTCACCTGATCGGTCTCTGCGTTTAAGAACATATAGAAATTATGTCCAAGCAGCTCCATCTCTACACATGCATCTTCTGGGAACATCGGTTTCATACCGAAACGTTTGGTCTTAACGATGTTAATCGCGTCCTCTGCTTCTGCTTCCTCTGCCTCTTCAATAAAGAGCTGGGAGAAAGACTGTGCAGCCTGCTTTTTGTCGATCAGTTTCTTTCTGTAACGACGGATCTGGCGTTCGATGATCTCTTCTACCAGATCGATGGAAACATACATATCGTTGCTGGACTCTTCCGCACGGATGATGCTTCCTTTCACAGGGATCGTAACCTCGATTTTTTGAACATCTTTCTGAACACTGAGAGTTGCATAAATTTCGGTATCAGGAGTGAAGTAACATTCCAGTTTTCCAAGCTTCTCCTGTACGGCATCTCGTAATCCAGGGGTTACCTCTATATTTCTTCCAGTAATAGTATAACGCATACGAATCAACTCCTTCTTTTGAGATGATTCCAGTATACCACAGATGTATGAATTATTCAATTAAATCTTGTGAAATGTAGTGACAATTTTTTGATTTATTATAAGAAATACATGGATTCTAAGGCGAAAAAATTTTGTCAAAAAAACAAAATTTATGACATCTGTACAAAAAAATAGTCGAAGAAGCAGACAACCAGGTGGATGAAATGAACAGTGGAAAAGCATGTGGATAATGTGGATAACTCTGTGCATAACTCATTTTTCCAGAAATTGACTGGAAATTGTGTGTGGATAACTCATTGTAAAAGTAAATGTGGAAAAGTGTGGATAATGTGGACAACCCTGGAATCGAACATAATTTTTGTGCAATGTGACAGGTTTACCGTAAAGAAAAATATTATGTCATCTTGAAAAGTAAAAAAATTGTGAACAAAGGCCGATTTAGTTGAATAAACCCGCGGTTAGTGCTACAATATATAAGATTGTATCGTAAATTATTATAGTAAAATAGGAGTGTGATTCATGAATCTCTTTGAAAAGGTGTTCGGTACTCATAGTGAGCGCGAACTGAAATTAATATACCCGATCGTAGATAAGATTGTAGCCATGCGTCCAGAAATGATGGCTCTGACTGATGAGCAGTTAAGAGACCGTACCCGGATTTTCAAAGAGCGCCTGGCAAACGGTGAGACCCTGGACGATATTCTTCCAGAGGCATTCGCAACGGTCCGCGAGGCGGCCAGACGAGTATTAAATATGGAGCATTACCCGGTTCAGTTAGTTGGTGGTATCGTTCTGCATCAGGGACGTATCGCCGAGATGAAAACTGGTGAAGGTAAAACTCTGGTATCCACAGCTCCGGCTTATTTAAACGCTTTAATGGGTAAGGGCGTGCATATCGTTACGGTCAATGACTATCTGGCAAAGCGAGATGCAGAGCAGATGGGACAGGTTCATGAGTTCCTGGGCCTGACCGTAGGTGTGGTATTAAACGCCATGACTCCGGAAGAGAGAAAGAAAGCGTATGCCTGCGATATCACTTATGTGACGAACAACGAGTTGGGCTTCGATTATCTGCGTGATAACATGGCTATTTATAAGGAACAGATGGTTCTGCGTGATCTGGATTACGCGATCATCGATGAGGTGGACTCTGTTCTGATCGATGAGGCGAGAACTCCTCTGATCATTTCCGGCCAGAGCGGTAAATCCACCAAACTTTATGAGGTCTGCGACATTTTAGCAAAACAGCTTGTCCGCGGTGAGGCTTCCGGCGAGTTTACCAAGATGAACGCCATCATGGGCGAGGACATCGAGGAAACCGGAGATTTTGTTGTCAATGAGAAGGATAAGGTTGTTAACTTAACGGAGGATGGTGTCAAGAAGGTAGAGCAGTTCTTCCATATTGATAACCTGGCAGATCCGGAGAATCTGGAGATCCAGCATAACATCATCCTGGCCCTGCGTGCCCACAACCTGATGTTCCGTGATAAGGATTATGTGGTAAAAGATGACGAGGTTCTGATCGTTGATGAATTTACCGGACGTATTATGCCGGGACGCCGCTATTCTGATGGTCTCCATCAGGCAATCGAGGCAAAAGAGCATGTGAATGTCCGCCGTGAGAGCAAGACTCTGGCGACCATCACCTTCCAGAATTTCTTTAATAAGTTCCGGAAGAAAGCAGGTATGACCGGTACTGCTCTGACTGAGGAAAAAGAGTTCCGTAATACCTATTATATGGACGCCATCGCTATTCCGACCAACAAACCAGTTGCCCGTATTGATTTAGATGACGCTGTATACAAGACCAAGAAAGAAAAATTCAAAGCCGTTGTGGATGAGGTGGAGAAGGCATACAAGAAGGGTCAGCCGGTTCTGGTTGGTACCATTACCATCGAGACTTCTGAGATGTTAAGCCGCATGTTAAATAAGCGCGGCATCCCGCACAAGGTATTGAATGCGAAATATCATGAGATCGAGGCTGAGATCATCGCTCAGGCGGGTGTCCATAAGGCAGTTACCATCGCTACCAACATGGCAGGCCGTGGTACCGATATCAAGCTGGATGATGAGGCAAGAGCTTTAGGCGGCTTAAAGATCATCGGTACGGAGCGTCATGAGTCCAGACGTATTGATAACCAGCTGCGAGGCCGTTCTGGTCGTCAGGGAGATCCGGGTGAGTCCAGATTCTATCTGTCCCTGGAAGATGATCTGATGAGACTGTTCGGTTCTGAACGTCTGATGAATATGTTTAACGCATTGGGTGTTCCAGAGGGCGAGCAGATCGAGCATAAGATGCTTTCCTCTGCCATTGAGAAAGCACAGCAGAAGATCGAGAACAATAACTATGGTATCCGTGAGAACCTGTTAAAATACGATGAGGTTAACAATGAGCAGCGTGAGGTGATTTACGCAGAGCGCCGTAAAGTACTGGATGGTGACAACATGCGCGATGTGATCTTAAAGATGATCACTGACATTGTTGAGCATGCGGTAGATATGGCGATTCCAGAGGATACTACTGCAGATAACTGGGATTTAGGAGAACTGAATTCCCTGATTCTGCCGATCATTCCATTAAAGACGATTACTCTGACTGATGAGCAGAGAGCTGGCATGAAGAAACAGGAACTGAGCCATATGTTGAAGGAAGAGGCGGTAAAACTCTATGAAGAGAAGGAAGCTGAATTCCCAGAGGCAGAGCAGATCCGTGAGATCGAGCGTGTGGTTCTCCTGAAGGTGATCGATAATAAATGGATGTCCCATATCGACGATATGGACCAGTTGCGCCAGGGCATCGGTTTACAGGCTTATGGCCAGAGAGATCCGCTGGTTGAGTACAAGATGAGTGCTTACGAGATGTTCGACGGCATGACCGCAGCAGTCAAAGAGGATACGGTCCGCATTCTGTTCCATGTCCGCGTTGAGCAGAAGGTAGAGAGAGAGCCTGCAGCGAAGGTAACAGGAACTAACCGTGATGACAGCTCTGCCAAAGCTCCAATCAGGAAAGAAGTGCAGAAGATTTATCCAAACGATCCATGTCCGTGCGGAAGCGGCAAGAAATATAAACAGTGCTGTGGACGGAAACCGGTATAACTCAGAAAACTTTCATTTTTGAGTTACACGATCCGCAAGATAAGTTTGATGAGAAGCCTCGGCTGCTTGGCAGATAGAAAATGCCGGCAGCCGGGGTTTTCATATAATGTAACTGTGAAATCCTGGATTCAGGATTCTGGTGGAAAGCACGAAGAAACGCCAGGCAGTTACCCATTATAATAAATGAAAGAAGGTGACACAATGGTAGAATTAGATCAGTTTAAGTACACACTCTCAACCTTTGAAAAACCATTAGTGGAAGTGAGGGATTCACTTTGACCTGGACAACAAGGAGAAACGAATTGCCGAGTTAGACAGGTCTATGGAGGAGCCGGGGTTCTGGGATGATCCGGACCGTTCCACCAAACTGATGAAAGAAGCTAAGAATTTAAAGGATACCGTCAACGGATTTAAGGCGCTGGAGCAGGAATATGAGGATATCAGCGTGATGATCGAGATGGGATATGAGGAAAATGATCCAGAGCTGATCCCGGAGATCGCCCAGATGCTGGAAGAGCTGGAGAGCAAGCTGGAATCCATTCGGATTACCACCTTATTATCCGGTGAATATGACAATAATAATGCCATTCTCCGTCTGAATGCGGGAGCCGGTGGAACCGAGTCCTGTGACTGGTGCAGCATGCTGTACCGGATGTACTGCCGCTGGGCAGACAAGAAGGGTTTTACCACGGAAGTGCTGGATTATCTGGACGGTGATGAGGCGGGGATCAAGTCTGTAACCGTTCAGATCAATGGGGAGAATGCCTACGGCTATTTAAAATCCGAACATGGCGTTCACCGTCTGGTCCGTATCTCGCCGTTTAATGCGGCTGGAAAGCGTCAGACATCCTTTGTTTCCTGCGATGTGATGCCGGATATTGAGGAAGACCTGGATGTGGAGATCAACCCGGATGATTTAAGGATCGATACCTATCGTTCCAGCGGCGCCGGCGGTCAGCACATCAACAAGACCTCTTCCGCTATCCGAATCACCCATATTCCAACAGGCGTTGTGGTACAGTGCCAGAATGAGCGTTCCCAGTTCCAGAATAAAGACAAGGCCATGCAGATGCTGAAGGCCAAGCTGTTTATTTTGAAGCAGCAGGCCAATGCGGAGAACTTATCCGAGATCCGTGGCGATGTGGCGGACAATGGCTGGGGAAGCCAGATCCGTTCCTATGTGCTCCAGCCATATACCATGGTGAAGGATCACCGGACCAGCTATGAAACCGGTAACGTTTCCGCGGTCCTGGATGGCGATCTGGATCCATTTATCAGTGAATATCTGAAATGGATTCGTCTCGGAGGAGAGAAAAAATAGTTGCGTCAAAACATAAAATGTGCTAATATCTTTCACATGAACACAGATGTATTTGCTGTGCGAACACGAGAGAGGAATTGTCATGGAGACGAAGAGTAAGTATTTTGTAGTAAAACAGAAAGCAGTGCCGGAGGTGCTCTTAAAGGTAGTAGAGGCCAAAAAACTTCTGGAATCGGAACGGGTGATCACGGTACAGGAAGCGACGGAAGCAGTAGGAATCAGCCGAAGCTCCTTCTATAAGTACAAAGACGATATTTTCCCATTCTATGATAATGCCAAGGGAAAAACCGTAACCTTTGTGACCCAGATGGACGATGAGCCAGGGCTTTTGTCAGACCTTCTCCATATTGTGGCTGTTTACAAGGCGAACATCCTGACTATCCACCAGAGTATTCCAGTCAACGGTGTAGCAACCCTGACCTTAAGTGTCGAGGTGCTGTCTGATACCGGAGATGTTTCGAACATGGTGGAAGAGATCGAGATGATGAAGGGAATCCATTACGTAAAAATATTAGCCAGGGAGTGAGAAGACATGATCAAAGTTGCAATTATGGGATACGGCACCATCGGATCTGGTGTCTATGAGGTATTAACAGGTAACAGAGATAAGATCGCAGCCAATGTTGGACAGGAAGTCCAGGTGAAATATATCCTGGATTTACGGGATTTTCCGGGTTCTCCGGTAGAGGACAAGATTGTGCATGATTTCCAGGTGATCGCAGATGACCCGGAGGTTCAGATCGTAGTAGAAACCATGGGAGGATTAAATCCGGCCTATCCATTTGTTAAGACCTGTCTGGAAGCCGGAAAGAATGTAGTGACTTCCAATAAGGCCCTGGTAGCAACTCATGGAACCGAATTGCTTGCTATTGCAAGAGAAAAACAGGTAAACTTCCAGTTTGAGGCTAGTGTCGGTGGAGGAATTCCGATCATCCGTCCATTATACGAGTGCCTGATGGGTGAACAGATTCAGGAAATCACCGGAATTTTAAATGGTACCACGAACTTTATCCTGACGAAGATGGATAAGGAAGGTGCATCCTTTGACGCAGTCCTGAAGGAGGCACAGGAGCTGGGCTATGCGGAGCGTAATCCTGAAGCAGATGTGGAAGGATATGATACCTGCCGTAAGATTGCAATTTTAACTGCCATGGCAACCGGAAAAGAAGTGGATTTTGAGGATATCCAGACAGAAGGAATCACAAAAATCACCGATGTTGATTTTAAATATGCAGAGAAGATGGGAACTTCCATTAAGCTGTTTGGAACCAGCCGTATGAATGGGGATCAGGTTTTTGCCTGGGTCGCTCCATTGATGATCGGTAAGTCCCATCCACTTTACGCAGTGAATGATGTTTTTAACGGCATTATGGTAAAGGGCAATATGCTTGGCACCTCCATGTTCTATGGAAGCGGCGCAGGTAAACTGCCGACAGCCAGCGCAGTGGTAGCAGACATTATAGAGGAGGCAAAGAACTTACATCACAATATTCCGCTGGGATGGACCAGTGAAAAACAGGTGATCCAGCCGATGGAAGATTCCAGCCATAAGTATTTTGTGCGTATTTCCGGCGTATATGAGAGCCAGAAGGATAAGCTGCAGGAGCTTTTTGGAACCTGTAAGGTCATTACCTTAGAAGGAGCAGATGAATTCGCTCTTTTAACAGAGGTGCTGAATGAGAAGCAGTTCCGGGATGCAAAAGCTGCTTTTGAGGCTGCCGATGGCAAAGTTCTTCAGGTGATCCGCGCGGAAGCATAAAATCCCATGGAGAAAGTAGGTCAGGAATGGATTTTACCGTATCTGCAAAAGGCTGAGCAGATGAAATACAGATAGAGGAGCTTTTTGACAATATGTTAGTAGTAAAGAAATTTGGCGGAAGTTCCGTGGCAGACAAGGAACGGATCTTCAATGTGGCAAGACGCTGTATTGAGGATTATGAGAAAGGCAATGATGTGGTTGTTGTCCTGTCAGCTATGGGTAAGACCACAGACGGTCTGATCGCCAAAGCACATGAGATCAACCCCAACCCGCCTAAACGGGAACTGGATATGTTATTAGTAACCGGAGAACAGGTATCGGTTGCGCTGATGGCGATGGCCATGAGCAGCCTGGGAGTACCTGCCGTTTCCCTGAACGCAGCCCAGGTGGTGATGCATACGTCCTCTGCCTACGGTTCTGCTAAACTGAAACGGATCGATGTGGAGCGGATCCGCCATGAATTGGAATCCCGCCGTATCGTGATCGTGACAGGATTCCAGGGAATCAACAAATATGATGATTTTACCACTTTGGGAAGAGGCGGCTCAGATACCACAGCCGTGGCTTTGGCTGCTGCTCTTCATGCAGATGTGTGCGAAATCTACACGGATGTGGAAGGTGTCTATACCGCAGATCCGAGAGTTGTACCGAACGCCAGAAAGCTGGCAGAGGTTTCCTACGATGAAATGCTGGAATTTGCCTCCCTTGGAGCTAAAGTGCTTCACAACCGCTCAGTAGAGATGGCAAAAAAATATGGCGTGAAGTTAGTGGTCCTGTCAAGTCTGACAAGAGCAGAAGGAACCATTGTGAAGGAGGAGACCAAAGTGGAGAGAACGCTGATCAGCGGAGTTGCTGCAGATGCCAGTGTGGCGCGGATTTCTGTCCTGGGTGTGGAGAACAAGCCGGGCATTACCTTCCGCGTATTCAATCTGTTAGCGAAAAATCATATTAATGTCGATATTATCATTCAGTCTGTGACGGAGCCGGGCAAAAAAGATATTTCCTTTACCGTTGCCAAGACAGACTTAAGTGATACCATGGATCTGTTACGGGAGAACCGGGAGTCCTTAACTGCAAGAGAGATCGTCAGTGAAGAAGGCGTGGCAAAATTATCTGTCATCGGTGCTGGTATGTGCAGCAATCCTGGCGTTGCAGCCAAGATGTTTGAGGCGTTGTACAGTGCAGATGTGAACACGGAGATGATTGCGACTTCTGAGATCCGCATCACTGCCCTGATTGATGAGCGGGATGTGAAGCGTGCCATGAGAGCTGTTCATGACGCTTTTGATCTGGCAGATTAATGGGAGTATCGATGTTTCGACTTATAGAAATTTATATCAGGCAGGGACTTCCCTGCCTTTTTCATCTGATCACGGGTTTTTACTGTCCAGGCTGCGGAGGCACCAGAGCAGTGAAGTATCTGCTGCACGGACAGATCTTAAAAAGTATCCGTTACCACCCGCTGGTCTTTTATGCTGTGGCAGTCATTCTGGCAGAATTTGCTACGTATGGCCTGTCACGGCTGTTACATAAGCCGGAGATCCATCTGAAACGGTATCAAGAGTTCGTTTATCTGGGAGTCGCGGTGATTCTGGTTAACTGGGTTTTGAAGAATATCCTGCTTTTGTATGGGATTGATCTTTTGACGGAGAGAATATAAGAAAATGGCCTGATTGGAAGAAGTCTGATGATGACTTTCTCCAGTCAGGCCATTTTATGAACGCAGATAAGCATTCCCCCGCTTCAAGTGCGCGGAGCACTAAGCGGCGGGTGAGGGGGGATGCTTATGTCAGTGGAAGCTTTCAGCTCCCACTGACAGATCGCGAAGCGACTGCGTTCATAAGCAAGTAGCGAAGCGGATTGCGAATGTCCGCTTTACTGTTTCAGTTTACGCTGACCAGAATCATGCGCCAGGTCTTACGGACGTTCGGCTTGACGTCACTTAGTGGTAAGATTCCAGTAAACTATTATAGATGGACATAAATTCCGGATCCTTCATCAGTGAGATCAGAACACCCCAGTAAATGGTCATGCCGATGCTGATGATCACTGCCAGAATGCCAAGAACCAGACCGGCAACAGCGAATCCGTTAAATGGCTTCCCTTTTTTAGAAAGAATTACCAGTACAATGGTGACAACTGCCAGTGGAAACTGGATAAATGGAATGCAGCAGGTGAGCATGGCAAAAATGCCCACGATCATAGAAGCCACAGCCAGGCGGTTGGTCTCTTTTTGAGGTGCCTCGTATTGGTAGTTATTTTGGTAATTATTCTGGTAATTATTCTGGTAGTCATTCTGATTGTTGTTCTGATTGTTGTTCTGATCGTTGTTCTGATCGTTGTTCTGATTGTTGTTCTGATCATTGTTCTGATCGTTGTTCTGATTGTTGTTCTGTGGCTGCGAGTTGTCAGACTGCCAGCTGTTATCCGATGATTCGGGCTGGTTCTGATTACTGTTATGATAATCGTCCATAAAATATCCTCCGTAATTATGCTATGATACCGGATTGTCCTGTGTTCCTCAAAAATTCTCCTGCAAGCAAGCCTGCGTCGAACTTCTGACCTTTTGACCCTGGTATCATATAATTGTATCACGGAAACAAATTACTGTCTAGACGGCAGGGGGCTTTCGCTATATAATAAATAGGTCGGAGTTTCCCTTTTTGTATGACATAGCAGCGGCAGTGTCGGCTTATACAGAGTACGGATGATCTCCGGCTGGATAAGAACCACAGGAAGGAAAGATATATGGATATTATCAAAGCGTTACAAGAAGAATTAAACATCGGCCGCAACCAGGTAGAAGCGGCTGTCAAATTAATAGATGAAGGCAATACGATCCCTTTCATTGCCAGATACCGGAAGGAAGCTACTGGTTCTCTGGATGATGAGGTATTAAGAAACCTGGATGAACGGCTGCGCTATTTAAGAAACCTGGAAGAGAAAAAAACACAGGTGGCAGCGACCATCCGGGAACAGGGCAAGTTAACGAGAGAATTAGAGGAGCAGATCGCCCAGGCTCAGACGTTAGTGGCAGTAGAGGATTTATACCGCCCATACCGTCCGAAGAGAAGAACCAGAGCGGCGATTGCCCAGGAGAAGGGATTGACGCCTCTGGCAGACATGGTCATGCTGCAGGCGATGACAGAGCCGGTGGAAAAAGCCGCAGAAGGTTTTATTTCCGAAGAAAAGGGCGTGAAGACGGTCAAAGAAGCAGTAGATGGAGCCAAGGATATTCTGGCAGAGCGGATTTCCGACAGTGCAGATTATCGGACTTATATCCGTAATACTACCAGAAACCTGGGAACCGTTCAGTCGACGGCCAGGGACGAGAAGGCAGAATCTGTCTATGAGATGTATTACCAGTACGAAGAGCCGATCAAAAAGGCAGCAGGACACAGGATTCTGGCGTTAAATCGTGGAGAGGACGAAAAATTCCTGACTGTGAAGATCGCAGCGCCGGAAGAACAGATTATCCAGTATCTGGAGCGGAAAGTGCTTATTAAGGATAATCCATATACCACTCCGGTATTAAAAGAAGTGATTGCGGACAGCTACAGCCGCCTCATCGCCCCATCCATTGAGCGTGAGATCCGTAACGAGATGACCGAACGAGCAGAAGAGGGCGCCATTAAGGTATTTGGCAAGAATCTGGAGCAGCTTCTCATGCAGCCGCCAATCGTAGGCCGTGTGGTCCTGGGCTGGGACCCGGCGTTCCGTACCGGTTGTAAGCTGGCGGTGGTAGACGAGACTGGCAAAGTGTTAGACACGATTGTCATTTACCCGACTGCACCGCAGAATAAGGTAGAAGAAGCCAAGAAAGTATTAAAGAAATTAATTGAAAAATACAACATTTCCCTGATTTCTGTGGGAAATGGAACGGCATCCAGAGAATCGGAGCAGGTGATCGTGGAACTGTTAAAAGAGATTCCACAGCATGTCCAGTATATCATTGTTAATGAGGCAGGTGCGTCTGTGTATTCTGCAAGTAAGCTGGCTACCGAGGAATTCCCGAACTTCGATGTAGGACAGCGAAGCGCGGCTTCCATTGCAAGACGCCTTCAGGATCCGTTAGCAGAATTAGTAAAGATCGATCCCAAATCCATCGGCGTTGGCCAGTATCAGCATGATATGAACCAGAAACGGTTAAGTGAGGCGCTGGAGGGTGTAGTTGAGGATTGTGTAAATAAGGTAGGAGTAGACTTAAATACTGCATCTGCCCCGCTTCTGGAGTATGTATCCGGTATCAGCAAGGCGCTGGCGAAGAATATTGTGGCGTATCGTGAGGAAAATGGTGCGTTCCGCAGCAGAAGACAGCTTTTGAAGGTGGCGAAGCTTGGCCCGAAAGCATTTGAGCAGTGTGCAGGCTTCATGAGAATCCAGGGCGGTGAGAATCCATTAGATGGCACCAGTGTTCACCCGGAAAGCTACGAGGCAGCAGGGAAGCTTCTTGAAAAGCTGGGGTATCAGCCGGAGGAGATCGCAGCCGGTGGTCTGACAGGTATTGGCAAAAAGACTGGTGACTTAAAAAAGCTGGCAGCAGAGTTGGGAATCGGTGAGATCACACTTGCGGATATCGTAAAAGAACTGGAAAAACCGGCCAGAGATCCTCGTGATGAGATGCCAAAGCCGATTTTAAGAACCGATGTATTAGAGATGAAGGATCTGACTCCGGGAATGATCTTAAAAGGAACCGTCAGAAATGTCATTGATTTTGGCGCATTTGTGGATATTGGTGTTCATCAGGATGGTCTGGTACACATTTCCCAGATGACGGACCGCTATATCAAGCATCCGTTGGAAGCAGTCAGTGTAGGTGACATCGTGGAAGTGAAGGTTCTTGGCGTGGATATGGCCAAGAAGCGGATCTCCCTGACCATGAAACTGTAGTGTGAAACGCCCTGCGAAGGGCTATAAAAGGAGGAACCAGATGGAACAGAATGAGAGTGTCCGTTTCCGGATTCAGATCACTGCGAAGGATCTGTGGATGTTTTCCATGTACCACAGCAACAAGGGATATCTGGGGGTATTTAATCTGTTTTTTACCCTGGCGTCTTTGTGGCTTTTGGTTACCAGATGGTCAGATGTGACCGTGGCGTACCGGATTCTTCTTCTGATCTGCGTGCTGATGTTTACAGTGTGGCAGCCAGCTCTTCTTTATATGAAAGCGGCCAAACAGGCAAAAACCAAAGCCGTGAAAGAGCCCATGGACATGACCTGCAGCGCAGAAGGGATACTGATTGAACAGGCTGAGCAGAGCCAGCAGATCACCTGGGACCAGATCGTTAAGGTGGAGCAGGTGAAAGGACTTCTGATCATTTACATGGGCCGGGTTCATGCATATCTGATCCCGGAACAGGCATCAGCAGCGTGTAAAGAGCAGCTTCTGGAGATGATCCGGACAAATCTGCCAGCAGAGAGGCGTAAAAAAATATGAAAAAAATGTGGGAAACCCATGGTCCGCAGGAGACCTTTGAAATCGGAAAACAATTAGGGTTAGAAGCAAAGCCGGGAGAAGTATATTGCCTGGATGGAGATCTGGGAGTGGGAAAAACCGTATTTACCCAGGGCTTTGCCAGCGGTCTTGGCATTACGGAGCCGGTCAACAGCCCGACCTTTACCATTGTCCAGCAGTATGAAGAAGGCAGACTTCCTCTTTACCATTTTGATGTGTACCGGATCGGTGATGTAGAAGAAATGGATGAGATCGGATATGAGGACTGTTTTTATGGAGAAGGCGTATGCCTGATCGAGTGGTCCACGCTGATTCAGGAGATTCTGCCGGAGGACGCTATTCATATTACCATAGAAAAGGATCTGGAGAAGGGATTTGATTACCGCCGGATCCAGATGGAGAGGGAAAAAGTATGAAACTATTAGGAATTGACAGCTCATCACTGGTTGCTTCTGTGGCAGTAGTGACAGATGATGTACTGACAGCAGAATATACGGTGGATTTTAAAAAGACCCATTCTCAGACACTGCTTCCTATGATCGATGAAGTAGTGACCATGCTTGGAATGGATCTTCATGAGATCGATGCCATCGCGGTATCCGGCGGCCCGGGTTCTTTTACTGGACTTCGGATCGGCAGTGCCACCGCGAAGGGGTTGGGGCTGGCTCTTGAGAAGCCTCTGATCCATGTGCCGACGGTAGATGCTATGGCTTATAACCTGTGGGGCAGCGATGCCCTGATCTGCCCGATCATGGATGCCAGAAGGAATCAGGTTTATACGGGATTGTATCATTGCAGACGGAGCCTGGAGATTGTGATGGAGCAGTGTGCCATGGATATGATGGATCTGATCCGGAAATTAAACGATATGGGTGAGCGGGTGATCTTTTTGGGAGATGGTGTTCCGGTTTACCGGGAGATGGCAGAAAAGAACCTGACAGTCGAATATGATTTTGCCCCGGCATCCAACAACCGCCAGAGAGCAGCCAGCGTGGCTTCCCTTGGCATGGAATATTTCCGTCAGGGAAAGACCGTTACCGCAGAAGAATTTGAACCGGACTATTTGAGAAAATCCCAGGCAGAGCGGGAACGGGAAGAGGCAGAAGCAGCCAAAGCAGATAAAGTTCAGGCGGATGCTGCCAGTGAAGGCCAGGCATAAAGCTATGACAGAGGAGATGAAGATCCGTCTGATGGAATCCCGTGATGTGGAGGCCGTAGAATGTTTGGAAAAGCAGTGCTTTTCTGATCCGTGGTCCGGGAAACTCTTGTTAGAAGGCTTAAACAGCAAATGGGACACCTTCTGGGTGGCAGTTCTGGATGATACCGTGATCGGTTATTCCAATCTCAGGGTTCTCTCTGATGAGGGAGAACTGGAACGGATCGCCGTTGCACCAGATCATAGAAGACTTGGAATTGGCAGAAAACTGATGGAAGCCATGGAAGACTTTGCCGCTCAAAACCAGGTTAAAGCGGTGACGTTAGAGGTCAGAAGCCAGAACACGGCTGCATTAAAACTATACAAATCCTACGGTTTTGAAGAAGCCGGAGTCCGCAGGCGTTATTATCATGATCCGGAGGATGACGCCGTGATCATGTGGCAGTACCGCTCATGAAACAATTACCAGTAAAAAATAATCTGTAAGTCAGTATAATGAAGGGGTATCTGCGAAAATGCAGATATCCTTTATTATATGATACCAGGGTCAAAAGGTCAGAAGTTCGACTCAAGCGTGCTTGCAGGAGAATTTTTGCCATTGGGACCCGGTATCAGGCAGATTATTTCATTCAAAAAGGAGAGGAACATGAGAAAATACAGATGCCAGGAAGAATTAGAGACGGTGATCTGCAATTGCTGCGGAAAAAAGATGATTGTAAAAAATGGGATTCTGCGAGAAGGCGCCATCCACATTGATCATGCATGGGACTATTTTTCAGAAAAAGATGGGGAGATCCATCATCTTGATCTGTGTGAAAACTGCTATGATGAGATCATTAGCGGATTTCGGATTGCAGTGGAAAAAGAACCGGCAGTGGAAATGATTTGATATTTCACGGGATATCTGTTAGGATAGTAACGAATATGGCAGCTGCCTGACAAGCTCGCGCAGCTGCTGAGTATGACTGGAATACAGATTGGAGAATCAATATGTTAGATATTTGCCTGCTGGGAACCGGTGGCATGATGCCGCTTCCGTACCGGTGGCTGACTGCTATGATGGCCAGATGTGATGGCAGCAGTCTTCTCATTGATTGCGGAGAAGGAACCCAGATTGCGTTAAAAGAAAAAGGGTGGAGTCCAAAGCCCATTGATGTGATCTGTTTTACCCATTACCATGCAGATCATGTCAGCGGTCTTCCTGGACTTTTACTGACCATGGGCAATGCGGAGCGGACAGAGCCCCTGTTGCTGATCGGCCCCAAGGGATTGAAACGAGTAATCGATGCCTTGCGGATCATTGCGCCGGAGCTTCCATTTGAGATCCGGTATCTGGAACTTTCTGAGCCAAGAGAACAACTGAAGGTGGGGCCTTATGTGATCGATGCATACCGTGTAAATCACGGCGTTATCTGCTATGGCTATACCATTTCTATCCCGAGAACCGGTAAATTTGATCTGGAACGGGCCAAGAGCCAGAATATTCCGATGAAATTATGGAACCGTCTCCAGAAGGGAGAAACCATGGAACAGGATGGCGTCTGTTATACACCTGAGATGGTGCTGGGACCGGCAAGACGGGGGTTGAAGGTTACTTATTGCACAGATACCAGACCAGTTCCGGTGATTGCAGAATATGCGGCGGATTCTGATCTGTTTATTTGTGAAGGAATGTATGGGGAAGATGGAAAAGAAGCCAAGGCAAGAGAAAAGAAGCACATGACCTTCTATGAGGCGGCCAAACTGGCCAGGGAAGCCCAGCCGAAGGAAATGTGGCTGACTCATTACAGCCCATCTTTAACCAGACCGGAAGAATTTATAGACAAAGTACGGGAAATCTTCCCCAGAACCATTGCAGCGAAAGACGGAAGAACCGTAGAACTGGAATTTGATGATAACGAGTGAACAAAAGAGAAATTCATGATCAGAGATCGTGATGACAGAAGATAGAAAGCCGGGAAAATATTATGAAAAAACATATGGTAGAAGAAGACGTATACATTCTGGCCATTGAAAGTTCCTGCGATGAGACGGCAGCGGCCGTTGTGAAAAATGGAAGACAGGTTCTTTCCAATGTGATCTCATCCCAGATCGCACTGCATACCTTATATGGCGGCGTGGTCCCGGAGATTGCATCCAGAAAACACATTGAGAAGATCAACCAGGTCATTGAGGCAGCATTAAAGGAAGCGGATATGACCTTAGACCAGATGACAGCCATTGCAGTGACCTATGGTCCAGGACTGGTTGGGGCTTTACTGGTAGGTGTGGCAGAAGCGAAGGCCATTGCTTATGCGGCAAAAAAGCCATTAGTAGGTGTGCACCACATTGAAGGCCATGTTTCTGCCAATTTTATCGAACATCCAGATCTGGAGCCTCCATTTGTATGCCTGATCGTTTCGGGAGGACATACTCATCTGGTGGTTGTAAAGGATTATGGAGAGTTTGAAATTCTCGGAAGAACGCGAGATGATGCGGCAGGGGAAGCGTTTGACAAAGTAGCAAGAGCAGTGGGACTGGGATATCCAGGCGGTCCGAAGGTTGATAAAGCAGCAAAAGAAGGAAACCGCAATGCTGTTGTATTTCCACGTGCCAGGGTAGAAGGTGCCCCATATGACTTTAGTTTCAGCGGACTGAAATCTGCAGTGTTAAATCATATTAATCATGCACATATGATGGGGGAAGAGATCAATGTACCAGATCTGATGGCTTCTTTCCAGTATGCGGTGGTTGATGTACTGACTTCTCATGCGGTAGAGGCGGCAAAAAATCTGGGCTATGACAAAGTCGCCATTGCCGGAGGTGTTGCATCTAACTCTGCCCTGCGTGCAGAAATGAAAGAGGCCTGTGAGAAGGCTGGCCTGAAATTTTACTATCCATCACCGATTTTTTGTACAGATAATGCGGCAATGATCGGTGTAGCTGGTTATTATGAATACATCAATGGAACCAGAAGCGGCTGGGAGTTAAATGCCGTACCAAACTTAAAACTTGGTGAACGATAAGCACCGGAGGTAGTGACCATGAATGATCAAAAGAAGAAAATATGCGCAGTCGTTTTGTCAGCAGGACGTGGCAGGAGGATGGAGAGTGCCGTTCAGAAGCAGTATATGTGCCTGAATGGGAAACCGATGATCGCGCACACCCTGGCGGCCTTTGAACGAAGCTGTGTAGATGAGATCATTCTGGTAGCCGGGGCCGGGGAAGAGGAATATTGCAGAAAAGAGATCGTGGAGGCAGAAGGCTTTCGGAAGGTAAAAACAGTGGTAACGGGTGGAAAAGAACGGTATGATTCAGTATTTGCCGGTCTGAAGGCGGCCTCTGGCTGCGATTATGTGCTGATCCATGACGGAGCCCGGCCGTGTGTGACGGAGGAGATCATCAGACATGCAGCAGATGGAGCAGAGCAATATGGAGCCTGTGTTGTAGGGATGCCGGTGAAAGACACCATCAAGGTAGCAGATAAAGAAGGTTACGCCTCCCATACTCCGGACCGGAGCTATCTCTGGATGGTTCAGACACCACAGGCATTTTCTTATGATCTGGTGTATGGGGCTTATGAGAAATTGTTTCGCGAGCAGGAATTTACCGGAGTGACCGATGATGCTATGGTAGTAGAACGCGAGACCAGTCAGAAGGTGAAGCTGATACCTGGCAGTTATAAGAATATTAAAGTAACTACTCCGGAGGATCTGGCAATCGCGGAGCTCTATTTGAAGGAAAATGCTGGTCGATAGAAAAGTAACCAGGCCGGAAGATTTTCTGTTCTGATAATCCAGAAAAACGGGAAAAAACAAAAAATAGAAAAAATAGAAAAAACTAGTTGACATTTGGAAATGAACATGGTAGACTATCAGAGTTGCTGGTGAACGCAAGACATCACAACAAAGAAAAATAAAAAAGTTCAAGAAACCTCTTGACAAGCTCCAAAAGCTATGATATAATAGGCAAGCATGTTTGGAGAGATATCGAAGCGGTCATAACGAGGCGGTCTTGAAAACCGTTTGTCCGAAAGGGCGCGTGGGTTCGAATCCCACTCTCTCCGTTGGATAAA
>PVML01016987.1_pt1 | contig 57129 bp, 60 predicted proteins | sample 1853371 | NCBI WGS metagenome assembly PVML01 (sample SAMN08533508, study PRJNA380276) | Human gut metagenome, whole genome shotgun sequencing project. | isolation source: participant 1, chromium library | host: Homo sapiens | collected 2017 | reverse complement strand
CGAGCTTGATAAAGATCATAGAATGAAATGGCATGGTCTTTGTCAAGCTGGAGATTTTTTGATCTACTCTTATAAAACAATATACAAATTATTGAATGCTAAAGATTAACAAAGCAATAATTACTATCGAAATGGTCTACACATTCTTTTATAGTTATTTTTGGAGAAAATACTTCTCCTTTTTGTGTGCAATAACCAAATTGACATTTTTTTACATCATTATGGTACAATACTAAGAATTCAGTTCCTTTTTTTATATTTTTAAATACTATATACACTTCTGTGTACGGATCATTTTTTACGGTATAGATTGAATCAAATATTTCAAATGATGACACATCATAGCCATCTTTCTCTATGAAATGCAAAATTATTAAAGTATCCATTATAGGAAAATTTTGTTTAAATACTGAATTAATAAAACGTTCAGGAATATTTTTATTTTCTATTTCATCTTTTAAATATGTATATGGCATTTCATTTATAAGTTTTCTTTGTCTACCACTATTGGTTGATCCTATAATTAAATTATCTTTTGTTTTTTTATTTTTTAAATTCATTTTCATCATCCTTTCTATATCCACATAATTCAGCAAATTCATATTCATTAAGATCAAGTGCTTTTGCTATCTTTACAACAGTTGAGATTTGGGGATCTTTTCGTTTGTTATTAACGATATTCCAAATGCTTTTGTTTTCTATACCAGATAGTTTACTTAATCTATACATAGAAATATTTTCTTTTTCCATTAGGGTTTTCAAAATATTTATATTCATAAAATTTCTCCTTTTTAAATGATTTCTATTCATCTTACCTGCCTCTTTTTAGAACAACAAGTCTACCAAACCGTTAATCTGTCAAATCTTTATCCACTCGTATTTATACCTTCATTTATTATTCCGGACATTTGTCCGGAATGTCCTGCAGTTTTATTTCTTTTTTATAAAATCTGTCATTTTCAAATGGAATCTTATCATCGTAAACCAAAAGTTGCATCATAACAAAAAATACGAAGCGTTAGTCGAATAATAAATAGAACAAATGCAGTTATAATAAAAGATTTTGTAGACATAATAATTCTCCTTTCTAAAATCACCTAGCTCCATAAATATCATAAAGGGCTTTATCATAATGATAAATGCAAACTTCTTCAGCAATTTTTCCTATTCCACTTGATTGCATTTCAATTGAAATCATATTGTCACTTTGAGGAGTTGGTGTATTAATATAAGAAATTCTTTTAAATCGAACACTTTGCATTTCTCCGTTTGCATCCATATAGTCAAACAAATTTAACTTAAAATCAATATGATACAATTTATTCAGTTCTGGAATTAAATTTACTAGTTTTTGAGTAATAACAATTTTCTCAATGTCTTTGTTCTTTTTAAAATATTTTCTAATAATATTATATATTTTTTTCATTTTCATCATCCTTTCTATATCCGCATAATTTAGCGAATTCATGTTCATTAAGATCAAGTGCTTTTGCTATCTTTACAACAGTTGAGATTTGGGGATCTTTTACTTTTTTATTCATAATATCAGATAGAGCACCGCTGCTAAAACCAGTTAATTTGCAAAATTTGTATCTAGTTTGTTTTCTTTGGGTAAATAATGTTTTTAAATATTCAGTATTCATATTTAGCTCCTTTTGTTATATTGAATGGCTCGGTATAACGAGTTATAATATTTATATCTTGATAGAAAATTAGAAAAATACAAAAACAATTCAATGGTATTAATGATCGACTGTAATTCAAAAAATAAGTATATATTTGGAGAAATATTTAATATTAAACAATTAGCTATTATAAAATAGCTAATTTTTCTTCTTTTTTAATGTTGGTATTTTTAATAAGTTTTTCTAATTTTAAACATGCATTATATTGAGAGTTAGAAATAGAATTGATAATCAAAATATTATCTTTTTCTTTTCTCTCTATATATTTGTAATAATAGATCATAGTTAAATCTTCTTTAATATTTACATAATTTTTTATTTTTCTTTTTTTTATATTAAAGTCTTCTTCATTAAGTGTGTATTTCCTTTCAATGATATTTTTACTTGTCTCATCTACATCACCAATTAATAATGTTAGATGCTTTTGATCATAGGACAACTCAACATTCTTTATATTGTTTTTACCGCAGTATAATTGATTAAATAATATTAATAATATTTCATTATCATCAGTCAATATAGTGTATAAGTGTTTAAGAATACTTGTTTGACTTTTAGAAAAATGTAAACTTTTATATTCCATTTTTATCATCCTTTCTATATCCACATAATTCAGCAAATTCATGATCATCCAGATCAAGTGCTTTTGCTATTTTTAACAGTGTGTCAATTCTTGGATTTTTTACTTTTTTATTTAACAAATCAGTTAATCCACCACTACTAATCCCTGTAATTTTGCAAAGCTTGTATCTTGTAATCTTTTTTTTATTAAGTAGTTCTTCAAAAAAATTTTTATTCATTATGTTGTTCCTTTCTTAACTTTTTGCGTAACTCACTATAATGAGCTATAATAAACTCTATAAGAGGTGATTTATATGAATATTACAAACGGAATTAACAATATAATAAACATATACAAAGAAAGCAATTACGAGGTTGTTCGCTACAATTTTAACTACAACAATCACAAAGTGTCTCTATTTTATAGCTCTTTACATGGTTTAGATACACAAATCCATATTAAATTTTATATTGATAAAAATCAGTACTTTCTACCTTTTGATATTGAAACAAAAGATTATAATAACTCCACTATTAAGACCATAAATCCATATTTAGGCGATTACTATAAATATATAATGCCTATTTTCAAAAAAAACGAACGTTCTCTTGTACCATTTTTTGAATATTTATTTTCAAAAATAGAAAACATTAACATTACTGAAATTGAAAACTACAATTACGAACAATTAAAAAAACATGTCAAACGTATGCAATATCCAAAAACATATAAACCATATTTTGAAACAACAGTAACAGCAAATATCAGCAATAAAATGGAAGAAAAAATAAGAAATATCTACGGTCTAAAACAGTCTAAAATTATCATTGAGTTTCTACAAAATAATCATTTAACACTCCGTTACACTAACGATATTGAAAAAGCAAAATCATTAACTCTATTATTGAAAAAAACATATAATTTGAACCTAACAATTAAATAATTTTCGATATTCTATTATTAATTTGTTTGCATCATCAATACTTCTTTTTCCAAAAAAATAATTATAATATTTTACTTGCTCATTAGTTAAACTAGTAAAATTGAAATTTGTAATTATAAAATCACCATAAATTGCTGCGCCACTATTATGCTTCTTTTCTACCATTGCATATAGTGGTCTATTTATTTCCTCATTGCTTCCATATTGCTCATATCTACCAATCCACATGCAATCTCTTACTAAATCTAATTTTGTAGCATATACAGATTGTGATCTACAATATGCAATATCATTTTCATTTAATATTCTAAATTTTCTTCCAAACATTTTTGTTATAACATTAGGAATATTATTTGTTTCATGAATTTGAGGCAATTTATTTTTCTTTATTAACAAATATTTCATCCTAATCATCCTTTCTATATCCGCATAATTCAGCAAATTCATCATTTGTTAGATCAAGTGCTTTTGCTATTTTTACAACGGTCTGAATCTGTGGACTTTTTGTTTTATTGTTAATAATTTGATTAAGTCGTCCATCACCAATACCACTGATTTTTGATAGCCTATAAATACTTATATTTCTATTGGATAAAATATTTTTTAAATAATTACTATTCATTTTATTTGCTCCTTATTTTATTATCTGATTATATAAGATTAAGTAATACTAATTTCTTAAAAAAATCTTATTACTAAATAGAAAATACCTATTGAAGATAGAAATATATAAATAAGAGGTAAATATTTTTTTAATGGTTCTTCTATCACTGGTTCTAAAATCATATATAATAAATAACCGATAAATAGTATTGGAACAGGGCTCATAAAACATGATAAAGTATCATTAACATAAAAATCACTGTTATAATTCATTGCGTATATATTTATTACATAAAAAAGAATAATTGATAAGATTAATAATTTAAGTGTTTTTTTGTTTTTCATGACGTTCCTCCTTTATTTAATATTATTTGATTTTTTGAAGTTACTTACTTCATTTTCAATTTTCTTTAGAAGATTCTTTGCTCTTTCTAAATCTTTTTCATTAGCATAGGATTTTTTTATATAAACATAAGGTCTTACTATATAAAATAGAATTGCAAGTTTTACAATCTTTATCTTGCTATGGCAACTTGACATATTATTCAATTCCTCTTTTCAAATACTGTTATTTAACAAAACGATGATTTGTTCGATTTTCTTCATATATAACAATATAAATACCTTTCTTGTATGCTGATACAACACGAATAACATCATAAATAAATAATATCATTGAAGAAACTGTTTCAACTAATATTGTTATCATAACTATTCTGTTCAATAAGTCTAGGCTCATTAATTTACCTTTTAAAAATATATTCAAATATATTAGTAATACACTTAATGTAAAAATATAAAACATTTCTCTTACTGTTCTTGTTTCAGTAAAGATATTCTTTACTAGATGAAACATTTCTATAAATAAAAGAGCCATAATAACAACAGGTATTATATCAACAGCATGAGGCTTAAAGACTTCATTAAATATCTTATCATTATTTGCACTTAAATAAGCCAAGCCATACCATGTTAAAGAACAAACATAAATACTTATGGCTATTTTAAAATTTTTACATAGGTCTTTTGAAAGATTTATTAAATTAGGTGCAATAAATCTATACATTGATACTTCTTTATCAAAGGTACTAAAGTTTGAATTTGCATCTTCTTTTACAGGCTGTTCTATCGACCACATTTTCATTTGTGGTATTCCGTATTTATTTTCTACAATCCATTTTTTAAATTTCATTTTCTTCTCCTTATTCATAATCATAACCTTTTAAAATTCCGGACAAATGTCCGGAATCACTTTAATATTCATCACATTTGTATTCTAGATCTTTTATCTCTTCATTAATTTCTTGTACTAAATCAAATATATCTTTTGGTACTGTTGAATCATCACCATAATAATGATCAATTTCTTCTATTAACTCTTTTAATTTTCTTTTAATTGCTGATTTTTTAAAATCTTTATTGAGTACAATATCATCAAATTTATTACAATATTCTTCATACATATCTTTAGTAATTTCTTCTCTTGCATCTTCAAAAGTCGCTTCTTCATTAATTTTCTTTAACTCTTTCAACTTTCTATTTACATCTTGAATTTCTAAAGATGTATCAGCAATTACCATTACTTCCTGCATTGTATATCCAAGAGTTTCAATCAAGAAGTATCCAATATGATTGAGTTCCTTTGCTTGTCTTTCATATGTTTTTACAGCTAGATCACGGTCATTAACCAGCTTTTTGTATTCTTTTTTCATTTCTAAATAATTTTCAGCAGCTTCAACTACAGTTTTGATTGCATCAATTTCTTCATCATTATCAGTATAATGAAATGATACTTTCATATCCTTTGATGTTCTATTTAGGGCTTCGATTGAATCCTTTAATTTAATAATTTCTTTTTCCATAATAATTAGTATCCTTTCTATTTTTTTAAGATGGAACTTGTTCCATCCTTTATCTGTCTTGCTCTACTAATGCTACAAATCCATTGTAAGAATAAACAATGTAACTTCCTTCTAGTTCAAGAGCCACATCATTTCCAATATCACAACTGTAAATATTGAATTTCCCATCAATAGTTACTTGCCAATCCATCATATGATCTATAGCATTAATATAAGGGTTGCCTTTTTTAAAAACAGCAAATTTCATAATTCCATCTCCGTAGCCATTACTTACACCAACAGAAAAATTATCATTTCCTATTTTTAGTTTTGATGTTTCAGAACAAGTAATATTTTTGATTTCAGCCTTGTTCATTACATAATTGTATATTTCACTATACCCTTCATAAACCATACTTTGTTTTTTCAATAATTCTCCATATGCTTGTGAACTCATAATATCTATATCTTTTGTACTAAAATATAAGTTTTCAAAATCTTCTGTATTTTTGGCTCTATTTAAACATTCTAAATACCATTGATTATTTGATTTAGCACTACCCCCTATAGTGTTTTGCATACATGTTTTAGTGAAACTATCAATCTTTAAATCTTTTTCTTCCATAATATTTCTCCTTTATTTTATATTATTGAGGCTTCAACCCTCGCCTCACCTTCTAATAGAACGTGCCTGAGGAAAGTGTAAAGGTGGAGACTTGTACTACCTTTACACCTTAACGAAGGCTAAGTTATCTCTCTTCATAAAAGTTTATTTAGGATGGAATTCTAAATAAACCTTGCTAAAAAATAACGACCTTGACGAGTGAATAGACTCGTTTATTTGCTTGTCAAGGTGGAAGATTTTTTAGCTTTCATTTAAAAAAAGTATTTTCAAAAAATACGAGCTTGATAAAGATTATAGAATGAAATGGTATGGTCTTTGTCAAGCAGGAGAGTTTTTGATTTAACCTTAAAAATTTTCTTCCTGTCTTTCTAAAATTTAACAAGTAAGTAATATGCAATTATTACATAAAATGGATAACATATTATTATACCTACTATTTTCTTTATTTTTCTTTGATAGACTAACTCATCCATTGCTTTTATAACAATGATTAAAAACAACAGAACTACTGCAAACAAGTAAACATAATTAGTGATCATTTCCATCACCCCTCTCTTTGATTTTTTAAATGTTATTTAATAACAATTCATACTGAATTCTTGCTCTTTGTTCATCACTGAAAACAAATGCTTTTCCACTATCTTTTGAACCTAATACCCAAGTCGTTTCAAAACCATAATTGTTAAATATACCAGTTTCTTGCAACCAGATATTCTTATTTGTCATTCTTGCCATTTCTTGAATTTGTTGATATACAACATTTTTAACAGCAGTAAAACTATGTAGATTTCCATATGTTTGCATAAGAGATATTTCAATAAGTCTTTCATAATCAATCCCACATATAACCAATGATTGTAATACATCATGATATGGATAAAATTCTTTATCAAACCAATCATTTATGATGCTCATTAATACATTTTCTAATTCATTAAGATTTTCTCTATATTTTGCAAAGTTTTGATATAGCGATAGATCTATTACTTCATTACTATATGGATTTTCAAACTTATCTGATCTTAAAGCACTTTCTATCTTTTTGATCATACGATAATAGGACTTTCTTAAAAGGTAATTGTCACGATCAAATATCTTGTTAAATCCCATATGACTGATAGAATCATCAAAATATTCGGATGGAACATTGTACATTTCTCTATTCAATGTATTGATCAACTGATTTTTTATTGTTATTTTTCTCTTTGAAAGTATTGAAACTTTTTTTGGTGTAGTAATGTAAGAGAAGAATCTTCTCTTGTTGTATGCCTTTAAAAGAGTTCTTTTTACATACTCAACACATTTTTTCAGCATTTTCAAAAACTTGTTAAAAGATGTATATTTGAATATTTCCTTTTCTACAGGAGAACAGAAGAAATATTGATATATTTGATTTCCCTCTTTATCTAGTTTAGGATCATCTTTCTTATGTAATAGAATTGCATTAGGATCTTTCTTACTGCATCTCTTCTTTGTTTCATCATTCCAGTAATAATCGCTATTATATGTAATCAATTTCTTTTGTTTTCTCTTATATATTTTTCTTGTAAAACATAATATCTTTGCATAACTTCCATTTCCTTCAGATACAAATTTATAGCAATACAAGTAATATTTAGTAGAATAGCAATAATCTAATGCTTTCATGTAATGTTCAACAAATTTCTTTTTATTATCTAAATCAATATCTAATGGTAACATTATTGTTAATTCATGAGCATATATATTCTTATATACCTTTGTATTAAGATTCTTGTTGTAATCTCGTTTAATCGTATCTTTAAAATCACAAAGTTCTTCAGCAAGACTTTCATAATTTTCCAGATTGCTATAGACATTTTCATCATGCAGCCATTCCTTAACTTCCTCTTTGGACTGTAGCTTTTCATAGGCTACATACTCGCCAAACGTGATCATCAGCATCCCCCTCTATAAATACACATTAAAGCTTCGCTTTAATGTTTTTTTTTATTATTGAGCTATCTTTTATTGGTAGAACTTTCCTCTTAAACTCAATAATTTTGTTTATTTTATTTTCACTTAATCGTGTTCTCCTCATCATATCAATGAAAGTAATATCATCAAGATTATTGATGTCCATACAATAGGCTATGATAATTACAGCTTGCTGAATTTTCCTTTTTTGATAATTACTAAACTCTTCATTCTTGTTAGAATAAAAATCAATTAGATCCAGTTTGCTTAAAGGTTGACAAAATTCAGTTATTACCTTGTCTAAATATTTATTTTGATTTTTAATTATTATGTTTACGGTCTTTTTTATTACATATCCAATCTTATTGCTTTGAGAATAGTATCTTTCAAGATCATATATAGAATAATCAATATCATTATCAAGAACTGCAATTTGATGAATTGCATCTCGTAATAGCCTTTGTACTGTACGCTCGTTCATAGACATTATTTCGGATATATCCTCTATCGTTAAATCTTTGTCAAAGTAAACGTATCTAACAACCTCAGCAGTCTCCTTATTTAACTGTTCTAAAATAATTAAATATTTATCCACTATTATTTGATTTTCTTCTTCTTGCTTTATGGCTCTAAGTATTCTATCGTCATTAGAAACAGATTTATTTGTATTAACAATAATCAATGATGTAGAATAGCTTTTTAATCGATTCCATACACTTGTATTACCATAAGTTAAAACATGATTACATGCATTTAAATTCCGTTTTACTTGCTTAATAGCGATTTCTTCCCTTTCCATTAAATATCTCCTCTATAAGCAAAAAATGTCACCTAATTAGGTGACATTTTCTCCTATAAAAGTAGATAATTAAGTCAAAATATTATCATACTACTTGTCATAAATCTTGATGCAGTTCCCATCTCCAGCACCATTATCAAAATCAACAATCGTTGATTTTTTTTATGCTCACATTATTATAACAAACATCAAATATAAACCTTTTCTTCCCATTTCATCATGACATCTTTTCCATGATGGGCTAAGCCTATATAAATCACTTTTCCTTTTAAATCATAGTCATATTTTCTATATTTGATTTGTTGGATGGTTTCATTTCTATCACCCTTTCTTTACATATTATAAATTATTTTTGAGATGTTTGCTAATGAATATAAATCCAATTTTTAATTTGATCTATACTTCTGTAAGAAAAGAAGATCTTTATCAAAGTCTTGTTAAAGGAGACGTTGATCATGCAAATGAAATACTAGGAGATATCTTATCTAGAAGTATTAATTACTTTGATAATGAAGAATCTTTTTATCATGGTTTTCTATTAGGACTCTTTAGTGGTAAAAAGATCAAATCAAATCGAGAAGCGGTGCATGGAAGATTTGATCTATGTATCTTTCCTAAACAAATCTTTCAGACAGCACTCATCTTAGAATGTAAACATTCTAAGATTGTTAAGGATTTAATTAAGGATTCCAGTGAAGAAGCCCAACAAATCATTGATAATAAATATGAAGAAGAAATCATCAATGAGGGATATCTTCATGTAAAAGGATATGGCATATCCTTTTATAAGAAATATTGTTATATTGTAAAAGTGCAAGCTTAAGCCTGCACTTTTATTTATTATGTAAAGATATTTCATTAATTACCTGCTTATATGTTTTTCCTTGTCGATCAACAAATAAAACAGAACCATCATCTAATAGCTTTTGAAAACAAACTTCTCCATAATCACCATATTCTACCCATTGATCTTTTAAATAAGAAATACTATTAGCGTATTCTAAAACCTTATGAAACTGATTTGTTTGATATAAATTATAATAAATCAACATAAATGTTTTCAGTCCAATAGCAAGTTTAGATATTTTATACTCTTTATGAGTAATTTGTTTCATTGATTGAAAATCTTCATTATTAACATTCAATCCTATTCCTACAATGACTCCTTTTAAATCAGGATCTAAGATCGTTTCTACTAAAATACCACAAATCTTTTTTCCATCGACATAAATGTCATTCGGCCATTTAATCGTTGCTTTAATACGATAACGATCAAGTAAACCAACAACACTACATGTTGCTAATTGTGTCATTTTCCAAGCATCTTCTATTTTATGAAAATCTTTAAATAAAAAACTCATAATGAGGTTTTCATTTGGATGACTTTGCCATACATGTCCATTTCTACCTCTACCTTTAGTTTGATGCTTCGTTGTAACACAGGCTTGCATTGGTAAATTTTTATATTCTCTTTTTAAATAATCATTTGTTGAATCAACTTCTTCAAGTTCAATCAGTTTCATAATGTCACCTCTTTATCATGATAAAATAAAAAAATTTGCAATTCAAGATTATTGAATTGCAAATGTAAGTTCTGCTTTACAAACAACTTTCCCATCGACTTTAGCGATTGCTTCACCAATACCAACAAGTCCTTTTTGTTTTGTAAGAACACATTCCATTTCTAAAACATCACCTGGAATAACTTGTCCTTTAAAACGACAGTTTTTAATACCGCCAAAGAAAGCAATTTTTCCTTTATTTTCTTCTTTCGATAAAATTGCAATACACCCTACTTGAGCCAATGCTTCAACAATCAAAACACCTGGCATAACATGATGGCTAGGAAAATGTCCACAGAAATGCATTTCATTCACACTGACACATTTAATTCCCTTGGCATATTCTCCTGGTTTGTAATCGATAATGCGATCAACAAGGGCAAAAGGATAACGATGAGGATTGATTTCTTGTATTTGATTACTATTAAGTTCCATTATTCTTCTCCATATTTCTTAAAAATAATTGAGGCATTATGTCCACCAAATCCTAATGAATTAGACATAACATAATGTAATTCTTGTTTTCTACCACTATTTGCGACAATATCTAAGTCACATTCTTCATCAAAATTTTGGTAGTTAATGGTTGCAGGAATGAAATTATCATCTAAAGCTTTCACACAAAAGACACCTTCAATTCCTCCAGCTGCTCCTAAACAATGCCCTGTATTTCCTTTCGTTGAAGAAACTGCTAGTTTTTGAGCATGCTCTCCAAAGGCTTTTTTAATGGCTGCTGTTTCTAATTTATCATTCATTGGTGTTGAGGTTCCATGGGCATTGATATAATCGATTTGACTTGCTTTAATAGAAGCATCTTTTAAAGCATGAATCATTGCTTTAGCTCCACCGATTCCTTCAAGAGCAGGAGCAGTCATATGATAAGCATCACAACTCACACCATAACCAACCATTTCACAATAAATAGGTGCTCCTCTTTTTTTAGCATGTTCTAATTCTTCTAAAACAAGAATTCCTGCCCCTTCTCCCATGACAAAACCATTACGTTCTTTATCAAAAGGGATAGAAGCACATTTTGGATCAGAGGATTCACTTAAAGCTTTCATGGAAGTAAAACCACCAATTCCTAAAGGCGTAATACTTGCTTCACACCCACCAGCAAGAGCAACATCAAGATAACCATCACGAATATTTCTAAACGCATCTCCTATCGCATTTGTCCCTCCAGCACAAGCTGTTACCGGACAGGTTGCCAGACCCTGTGCTTTAAAAGCAATCGCAATTTGTCCAGCTGCAAGATTACTGATTGTCATTGGGATAAAATAAGGGGAAACACGATCAAAACCTTTTTTTAAAGCACGATTATGATTTTCTTCAATAGAACCTAAACCACCAATACCACTTGAAACAACGACACCAAAACGATCATGATCTATGGTTTCAACATCGAGTTTGGCATCTTTGATTGCTTCATGTGAAGCAATCAAACCATATTGAATAAAAGGATCCATTTTACGAATATCTTTTTTATCAAGATAATCTGTTGCTTCAAAGTTCTTTAATTCACCGGCAACCTTGACTTTCATATGTGCCGTATCAAACTTTTGAATAAAATCAATACCACATTGATGATTTAAAATACCTTGCCACGAATCTTCTACATTATTTCCAATTGGTGTTAAAGCACCAAGACCTGTCACTACAACTCTTCTTTTCATAACTTTCTCCTTACATAGCCATGCCACCATCGACATGTAATGTTTGTCCAGTAATATATTTTGCCTCATCACTAGCTAGAAATAAAACAGCATCAGCAATATCTTGAACATTTCCAAAAGAACCTAGAGGGATTTGGCTTTTCATTTGATCTTTAATTTCATCACTTAAAACATCAGTCATGGCTGTTTGAATAAATCCTGGAGCGACCGCATTGACCGTAATGCCACGACTTCCCACTTCACGAGCAAGAGACATTGTCATGCCGATAATTCCTGATTTACTAGCCGCATAGTTAACTTGTCCAGCATTTCCCATCACCCCAACAACAGATGACAATGAAACAATACGTCCATATTTTTGTTTCATCATAAGCTTCGTTGCATGTTTCATACAATTCCATGTTCCTTTTAAATTTACATCGATGACTTGATCAAAATCACTTTCTTTCATACGAAGCATTAATCCATCTTTGGTAATTCCTGCATTATTAATTAAAATATCTAATCGACCATATTCTTTTTTAATGATTTTAAACATTTCTTCTGTTTCTTGATAACTTGCAACATTGGCAGAAATGAGTGCACACTTTCCACCAAGTTCTTCAATTTCTTGTTGTGTCTTTTGGGCAATTTCTTGATTGTTTCCTAAATCAAGATAATTGATTAAAACAAAAGCACCCTGTTTTGCAAGAGTCTTCGCAATTTCTTTACCAATTCCTTGTCCACCACCTGTTACAAGGGCTATTTTATTTTCTAATCTCATAATCTTCTCCCTTCAAAGCTTTGATTGTTTTTACTAATGATTCATTATCTTCTATTTGATAAAGTTGAATATCTTTATTGATTTTTTTCACAAAACCACTTAAAACCTTTCCTGGTCCAACTTCAATAATCGTATCAACCCCTTGACTTATCATATAACGAATACTATCTTCAAAATAAACAGGGGACATCACTTGTTTTTCTAAGATTTCTGGGATTGCTTGATTCTTTAATTCATGTCCTAAAGTATTAAAAATAACAGGTATTTTCATTTCATGAAATGTTTCTTGTTGAAATCTTTCTTTTAAAGCAAGTGATGCTTCTTTTAATAAAGCTGTATGAAAAGGTCCACTGGTATTTAAAGGAATAACTCTTTTCGCTCCTTTTTCTAAAGCAAGTTCCTTCACTTTTTCAACCGCTTCTTTTTCACCAGCAACAACCAATTGACCTGGACAGTTATAATTCGAAATAGAGACAATTCCTAATGAAGAAGCTTGCTTACATAAATCCTCTAGAATATCTCTTTCCATTTTAATCACTGCAATCATTTCACTATCAATTCCTTGAACCGCTTCGTTCATGACCTTTCCACGAAAACGAGCCAATTCAATAACTTGTCTTTGTTCAAAAACATCTGCACAATAAAGAGCAGAATATTCTCCAAGTGATAAGCCTGCACAATAATCAGGAATAATTCCATTTTCTTTAAGCAAATCCGTAATAATAGATGCTACTAAAACCATACAAGGTTGCGTATTTTGGGTAAGAGATAACCTATCCAGTGGTCCATTAAAACAAAGTTCCTTTAAATCAGGATATTCATCAAAAAGAGGATGGGGATAAAAAGATTTTCCCATACCTACCACTTGACTTCCTTGTCCAGCATAAATTATTCCTAGTTTCATTTTTCATCCTCCATTAATTCATGAATAACTTCTTCAACATGCATTAAATGATCTTGCATATAACCATAAGCTCCTGTAAAAATAAGTCCTTCATCTAAATTTCCTTTTACCGCTTCAATTAAAGCTCTTGAAATACAATAAGGTGTTGTTTTAAGATTGCATGGTGTTAAACATTGATAACATTTCTTGATGGGTACTTTTTCTTGTTTTGTTTTTTGAACAAATGCATTTTGAAAAGCACGTCCTGGCATTCCCACAGGTGAACTCACTAATCCTACTTCTTCTTTCTTTGCCTTTAAAAAAGCTTCTTTATATTTCATCGAAGCATCACATTCATAGGTTGGAATAAAACGTGAGGCTACTTGCACACCATCAACACCTAATTCAAAGAAATGTTTCACATCACTTCTTTGATGAATTCCTCCCGCTACAAAGATAGGAATATTAAGTTGAAAACTTTCGACTACTTGTTCCACCTCTTGAAAGATTTCTTCTAAACTTTGATAGGTTTGATTTTCTAAATCCTCTTTTTTAAAACCTAAATGACCTCCGGCAAGAGCGCCTTCAATAACAATAAAATCAGGTGCTCTTTGATATTTCTTTACCCAATGTTTCATAATTAATTTGCAGGCTTTACCACTTGAAACAATGGGCGCAATTAAGACTTCATGATCTTTTACAAGTTCAGGGAGTCTTAAAGGTAAACCAGCCCCTGAAATAATGGCATCAATCTTTTCGCTTAAAGCAGCTTCAATTAATTCATCATAATCTTTTATAGCGACCATGGCATTAATCGCAACGAGTCCTTTTCCCTTCGATATTTCTTGTGCTTTTTTAATTTCTTTTTTTAAAGCACGGATATTTGCTTCACGATGATTTGATTCAAAATCTTCTTCACGGTATCCAGGATGCGCCGTAGAAATCACACCCATTGCCCCACACTTGGCAACGTGACCGGCGAGATTTCCTAAAGACACCCCAACACCCATACCTCCTTGAATAAGAGGAATACTCATTTTTTTATGATTTATTTCTAACATTTTAAATCTCCAAATTTTGATAAGCTACTTTCAACTCATCCATCATTTCTTGTAAGATTTGTTGGACGGGTTTAATTTCATGAACCATACCTGCAACTTGTCCTGCCATCAAAGAACCTTCATCAACATTTCCTTCAAAGACAGCTTTCTTTAAAGAACCAAGTGTATACTTTTCTAGTTCCATCATCGTAGCTCCTTCTTTTTCTTTTTGAATGTAGGTTTTTGCCATTTTATTTTTTAAAATTCTTACTGGTGTCCCATTGATTCTTCCCGTAACTGTTGTTGAAGTATCTTTGGCTTTTAAAACTGCTTGTTTATAATTTTCATGAATCGGACATTCTTGACTTGCAAGTAATACTGTTCCAATTTGAACACCACAAGCACCTAATGCAAAAGCCGCTAAGAGTTGCTTACCACTGGCAATTCCTCCAGCAGCAATAACAGGAATAGAAACATTTTCAACTACTTGAGGAACCAAAGCCATTGTTGTCGCTTCCCCAATATGTCCTCCTGCTTCACATCCTTCTACAATTAAAGCATCCGCTCCAGCACGTTCTAATCTTTTAGCAAGGGCCACGCTTGGCACTACAGGAAAAACCTTGATTCCAGCTTCTTTCCACATTTTCATATAAATTCCTGGATTTCCTGCCCCTGTTGTAACAATTGGTACTTGTTCATCAATAACGATTTGCGCCATTTCTTTGGCCTCTGGATTCAATAACATAATATTGACACCAAAAGGATGATCCGTTAGTTTTTTACATTTTTGGATCTCTTCTTTCAACATTTTGGCATTCATGCCCCCTGCTCCAATGAGACCTAAGCCCCCTGCATTAGAAACACTTGCCGCAAATTCACCAGTGGCAATATTGGCCATACCTCCTTGAATAATTGGATATTTTATCTTTAATAGTTCATTTAATTTCATTTTGATCTCCTTACCATTCCATTAAAAGAGCGCCCCATGTAAGACCTCCACCAAAACCTACAAGAATAATTTTCATTCCTTTTTTTAAGAGTCCTTTTTCATTCATTTCAGCTAAAGCTAAAGGAATACTCGCTGCTGAAGTATTTCCATATTCTTGTAAATTCATATAGAATTTTTCTTGAGGACATTGATATTTTTTATAAACATGTTTGATAATTCTTTCATTGGCTTGATGACAAACCACATAATCAATCTCCTCTAATGTCATCTTTGCTTGATTTAAAACATGATCGATACTTTGAGGAATTGTTTGTATCGCAAATTTAAAAACTTCTTGTCCCTTCATTTTTAAATAATCATTTGCATAAAGAACCTCTCGATTGCCAGCACTATCTAAGTAACTATAAAAAATATTATTATTTTTTTGGATCAATGTAGCTGCTGCTCCATCTCCAAATAAAATACAAGTATTACGATCTTGGTAATCAATAATAGAACTTAATTGTTCACTTCCAATAATAAGACCATATTGCCCTTCTTGTAATAAACTTTGAGCAACTTTTAAAGCATAAACATAACCACTACATGCTGCATTTATATCAAAACAAATCATTGCCTGTTCATTTAAATCTAAAGCTTTTTGAATAAGACAAGCATTACTTGGTGTTTTATTTTCTGGAGTCATCGTTGCTACAATAATCAAAGACAATTTACTTAAATCTTGATTTTGTGTTGCTTTTTTAGCTGCTTCGATGGCAAGCAAAGCACTGGATCTAGAAGAAATATGTCTTCTTTGAATTCCTGTACGTGAGAGAATCCATTCATTTGAGGTTTCTACCATCTTTTCTAATTGAGCATTGTCTAATGTTTTTTCAATCTTGGCATAACCTGTTGAAATTATTTCAATTCCGTTCATTTTCTACTCCTTAAAATACTTGTCCTATCTTTCGATATTTTTCATAACGCTTGTTGATTAATTGATTTGTAGATAATCTTTGTAATTCTTTGATATTTTCTTTTAAATACTCTTTAATTTGACGATAAACTTCATAGCTTTCTACCGTAGCTCCTTTTAAATCCTCATGAATGATTTGATCAATAATATGAGCTTCATAAAGATCTTGTGCCGTTAATTTCATTAAACTTGTTGCCTCTTGAACACGTTTTCCTTCTTGATCTTTCCATAAAATAGAAGCAAAACCTTCAGGTGATAAAATTGAATAAATACTATTTTCTAACATCACCAAACGATCAGAAACACTTAAAGCTAAGGCACCACCAGAGCCCCCTTCTCCGATAACAATCGTAATAATAGGAACTTTTAAAGTAGACATTTCTTTTAAATTACGGGCAATGGCCTCACCAATACCATGCATTTCTGCCTCTATCCCTGGATAAGCACCAGGAGTATCGACAAAGGCAATAATTGGGCGTTTAAATTTTTCAGCTTGTTTCATTAAACGTAAGGCTTTACGATAGCCTTCAGGCGAAGACATCCCAAAGTTGCATTTGAGATTATCTTCTAACGTTCTCCCTTTTAAATGTCCAATAATGGTAACAGGTTGTTTGTCAAGCATGCCAATTCCACCCACAATTGAGCCATCATCTTTATAAAGGCGATCACCATGAAATTCGATAAAATCATCAAAAAGATGATGAATATAATCTTTTACATTGGGTCTTGTTTTCTTTCTTGCTAGATAAACATGATCATAAGGACTTAAATGTTTGTAGCTTTTTTCAAGTTCTTTGATTTCTTTTTCAATTTCTATTTTTCTATTATTTGAACATTCCATTAATTCTTTTTGTAGGTTTTCAATTTCTAATTCTACTTGATTCAAAGACATCACTAAGCCCCCTTTCCATGCATTTTTAAAAGACGGATAATGGTTGAACGCATTTCTTGCCTTCTAACAATTAAATCTATAAAGCCTTGTTCTTCCATAAATTCCGTTCTTTGAAAGTTTTCCGGTAATTTTTGTTTAAGTGTGCTTTCAATAACACGTCTTCCCGCAAAGCCCATTAAAGCATTCGGTTCACCAATAATAATGTCACCAAGACTTGCAAAAGATGCCGTAACTCCTCCAGTCGTTGGATGAGTAATATAGGAAATATAAAGTAATCCTGCTTCATGATGACGTGCTAAAGCCGCTGAGGTTTTTGTCATTTGCATTAAAGAATAAATTCCTTCTTGCATACGAGCGCCACCAGAAGCGGTAAAGATAATAAGTGGATATTTTCTTTTTGTCGCATGTTCAATGGCTTTCGTGATTTTATCACCTACAACCGATGACATACTTCCCATTAAAAAACGTGAATCCATGACACAAGTAATGACTTTTGTTTCATTGATTTTGCCACTAGCGACCACAACAGCTTCATTGAGTCCGGTTTTCTTTTGAAGAAAATCGATTTTTTCATCATAACCTGGAAAATCAAGAGGATTGACTTTAATATTTGTTTTGTAAAGTTCTTTATATTTCCCTTGATCATAAAGCATCTCTAGTCTTTCATAAGCACTTAACTTTAAATGACTTCCACAATTAGGACAAACAGATAAGTTCTTTTTCAAATGACTTGTTAAAATAAGTTCTTTACAATCAGGACATTTACTATAAAGTCCTTCAGGAACTTCTTTTCTTTTTTGTTGTCTTTTTTTACGAAGAGATTTAAATAAATAAAGTTTTTCTTTTCTTTCCTTAAATAACTGTTCCATCATGATTCATTCACCAACTCATCTAAATGATTTTCAATAAAACTTGTATCAAACTCCCCTTTAACATAATCATTTTCATGTAAAATAAAATACTGTAATTCTTGATTGGTATCAATGCCATCAATCACCAATTCACTTAATACTCTTCGCATTTTACGAATGGCTTCGATACGATTTTTCCCATGAACAATGACTTTCGCAATCATGGAATCATAATGTGATGAAACTTGATAACCTTGATAAAGAGTTGTATCAATACGTACGCCAAAACCACCAGGTAAATGTAAACTATTAACGATTCCTGGAGAGGGTCTAAAGTTTTCTTTAGGATTTTCTGCATTGATTCGACATTCAATGGCATGCCCATTTAAACAAATATCACTTTGTTTATAATTCAACTTTAAATTAGCGGCAATACGAATTTGTTCACGAATCAAATCCACCCCCGTTACCATTTCTGTTACAGGGTGTTCAACTTGAATTCGCGTATTCATTTCTATAAAATAATATTTTCCATCCGGTGCTAAAACAAATTCAATTGTTCCTGCATTACGATAATTTACTTGTTTAGCCGCTTTAATGGCATCTTTTCCCATTTGTTCACGTAATTCTTGACTCAATGCTTTACTTGGTGATTCTTCCATCATCTTTTGATTTCTACGTTGAATCGAACAATCTCTTTCTCCTAAATGAATCACATTTCCAAAATTGTCTGCCAAGATTTGAAATTCAATATGCTTAGGATTTAAAATCAACTTTTCCATATACATATCATCATCACCAAAACAAGCTTTAGCTTCCGCCTTAGCTGTTTTATAAGCATCTTCAAAATCTTCTTCTTTAAAACATTTACGCATACCTCTTCCACCACCACCGGCAGAAGCTTTAATTAAAACAGGATATCCTATTTTGTTTGCTAATTCTTTTCCTTCTTCAAGTGAAGTAATACTGCCATTACTTCCTGGAACAACCGGAACTCCCGCTTCAATCATCATTTGTCGAGCCACACTTTTATTTCCCATTTGGTCAATAACATCTCCACTTGGACCAATAAAAGTCATTCCACATTTTTCTACTAATCTGGCAAAGGTTGAATTTTCTGATAAATAACCAAAACCTGGATGAATCGCATCACAACCTGCAAGCGTTGCAACAGATAAAATATTTTCCATATTTAAATAACTTTCACTGCTTTTTGCAGGACCAATACAATAAGCTTCATCAGCAAGTTGTACATGTAAAGAAGTGGCATCCGCTGTAGAATACACAGCGACGGCTTCAATTCCCATTTCTTTACAACAACGAATAATGCGCACCGCGATTTCACCACGATTGGCAATCAAGATCTTCTTGAACATCTTATTCAATCACCATAAGAGCCTGATCATATTCCACAAGCGCTTCATTTTCCACAAGAATTGATGTAACCGTTCCATCACATGGTGCCTTTATTTCATTCATCACTTTCATCGCTTCAATAATACATACAATATCACCTTTTTTTACGTTCTTCCCTACTGTTACATAAGGCTCACTCTCTGGTGAACTTGCACTATAGAAAACCCCGACGATAGGTGATTTTACTGCTGTACCAGTAGCTTGTTCTTGTTTTATTTGTTTATCTTCAATAACTTCCTTTTCTTTTTCTACCGGTTTTACATATTCAACCTTTTCGCTTTCTTTTTCTAATTCTATTTTTAAATCATCTATTTCTACTTTCATCTTTGTGACATTTGATTGATCAAATTCACTCATAATTTGTTTAATGAAATCTAATTTCATAGTTATTCTCCTTTATTTGAAGTTCAAAGTATATATTAAAATAATAAGCTTTGAAATTCAAAGCTTATTATAAAATATATAGTCGCCTCAGCGACACCTCTTTACTATTTGTTTGCTTCAATATAATCTACGATATCTTTAACAGTTTTCATGTTAGAAGCAACTTCATCTGGAATTTCTACTTCAAATTCTTCTTCAATTTGCATAATTAATTCAACTGCATCTAAAGAATCTGCTTCTAAATCATCTTTTAAACTTGCTTCCATTGTTACTTGACTTTCATCACAGCTTAATGAATCCACAATGATTTCTTTTACTTTTTCAAAATCCATTCTACTTTCCTCCTTGAATACGGTTTGTATTATACACGAAGAAATTAAAATGTAAATACTTTGAAGTTCAAATTTATTTATTTTTTTTATTTTCTTTGATTTTATCAATGTTTTTTTATAAAAAAATTATACAAAAAGAGAAAAAATCATCATTTTAGATGATTTTTGCTTTCATTATTTTTAAAAACCCACTTTGTTTGTGCACTATAACTTAATAAAAATAAAAGAAGATCTCCTATTGGTTTTGCAAGCTTTTCTGACATAATATGTAAACTTGAAGCAACGTAAACAAAAAGCGTTGATAAAATTGTAATGACAATTGTCAAAATCAGAAAACGTTTTGCCGTTTGTTTACTATTGTTCTTTCCTTTAAAAACATATTTTTTATTAATAACATAATTGACGATTGTAGAAAGGATACGCGCAATCAAACTCGATAAAGCAATACGCCAAAAGTCACTCGTCATCCAAAGTTTTAAAACATCAAGTAAAATCCAAGCCAATAAAACATCAATGACTGAACTAATGATTGAAGATGATATAAAACGTATAAGATGTAAGAAGATAACATACATAATTTGTATTGTCTTATTTTTTAAATGGAAAGGCTGTTGTTTGTTTTCTAATTGAATTTCTTCAACATCTTGATTATTTTGAACACTTTGAATAAGTGATTGAACTTCATAACAGTTTTCATCAACAGTCATCATTTGATCTATATAATTCATAGAAAAAGCAAAAAGTTCACTATCCACATCAATAAATTCCTTATTATAAATCATTGAAAAAAGTTTTGTCAGAATTTTTTTTCCTTTATGATGAACAACACACATTTTTTGTGAATTCTTATTGATTAATGTACGAATATGATTAATATGTATGAGATCATATTCATTTTCTAAAATAATAATTCCTTTTTTATCCTGTAGATGTTCTTTGACATAATGAATTCCTTTTTTAATAGCATACCCTTTTCCTTTAAAAAAAGGATGACTGATAATCTTGCAATCATGCACCATCTTTTCAAAAAGAGAATGATATTCACTTTTTGAACCATCATTAATCAAAACAACCTGATAATTATTCTCTTTTAATTTTTTAACGTAGTTTACAATCCTCTCGTTTGGATTATAGACTGGCATTAAAATAACCATTTCACTATTCATATTCATCCCTCATTTTATATATGTTACATGAACCATCCCTAAATAGCAAATTTATAAGAAAAAACAATCACTATTTTAATTTATTTAAAAAAGAAAAAAAACAAATAAAAGCGAATATATATATTGAAGAATCTTCTTCAATAATAAATTTGATATTTTATTGTTTTGTGTTTACATTTGCGTTACAACATTAACACAAGGAGGGCCATTTATGGAAAAAAGTACAACACTTAATTTAAGAATTAATCCAGAAATAAAAGAAAACGCTGAAAAAGTATTATCTCAGCTTGGTGTTTCTGTGTCTAGTGCCGTTAATATGTTTTTGAATCAAGTCATTTTAACTGAAAGTATTCCTTTTCCTATCGCATTACCTTAAGCGCCTTCAAGGGTCAATATGGATACAATGAACCAAGAAGAATTAAATACAAAACTTGAAAGAAGTCTTGATGATGCTTTATCTGGACAAACATTAGATGCAAAAGAAGTATTACAGGAATTCAAAAATCAACATAAAGATGATTAAATATCTAGCATACAAATTCGTATGCTTTTTAACTATCTAATTTATGAGTTTCTAGTCATTTAAATAAAAATATGATAAACTACTCCTGTTTATAAGGGAGAGAGTTTATGAATTTAAAGAAGAATTATAAAGGAATTTTATTATGTTTAATTATTGCCATTCCTTGTTGGTTTCTAGGAAAGAAGTTTCCTATTGTAGGTGGTCCTGTCTTTGGGATTATTCTAGGTATGATCATTACTTTATTTATTAAAGATAAAAAAGAATTACAATCAGGTATTACTTTTACCTCAAAGAAGATCTTACAATATGCAGTTATCTTACTTGGATTTGGAATGAATTTATCAGTAGTCTTACAAACAGGTAAACAATCATTACCCATCATACTTGCGACAATATCGACATCACTTATTGTTTCTTATGTATTACATAAAGCAATGAGAATACCAAGTAAAATATCAACATTAATTGGTGTTGGTTCTTCTATTTGTGGTGGTTCAGCTATTGCAGCAACAGCCCCTGTTATAGAAGCAAGTGATGAAGAAGTAGCACAAAGTATCTCTGTTATCTTTTTATTTAATATGATTGCGGCTTTATTGTTTCCTACGCTTGGAACATTATTAGGTTTTTCTACTAAAAGTGGTGAAGCTTTTGGTATCTTTGCAGGGACAGCGATTAATGATACTTCATCTGTTACCGCAGCTGCCTCTACTTGGGATTCTATGTATCACTTACAAAGTGCTACTTTAGATAAGGCTGTAACTGTAAAGCTTACAAGGACTCTTGCAATTATTCCTATTACTTTGGTTTTATCTTTCTTTAAAATCAAGAAAAATAAAGAAGGTCAAAAAGTAAATTTAAAGAAAGTTTTTCCTTTCTTTATCATTTATTTTGTTTTAGCTTCATTGATTACAACAATTGCAATTCATGTAGGTGTTAATCCTCATTTCTTTACACCATTTAAAGAATTAAGTAAATTCTTTATTGTCCTTGCAATGGTTGCGATTGGGTTAAATACAAATGTCGTAAAACTTATAAAAAATGGGGGTAAACCTATTTTACTTGGTTTTATTTGTTGGATATGTATTACCTGTATGAGTTTATTTATGCAACACATGCTAGGTATTTGGTAATTGATTTTATATCTTTTTATGATAGAATCTAGTTATAACGAAAGTGATCCACCGATATACAGAGTGGTAATAATTTCTATTCAAAAAGGTACTCATTCATTTGAGTGCCTTTTTGCTTACAAAAAAGACCTCATTTCGAGGTCTTCATTCGCTTATATTAGAATTTACATTTTTCTAAGTGCCAGATATCTTCTACATATTGTTCAATTGTACGATCTGATGAGAAGAATCCACTCTTAGCGATATTTACTAAACAAATCTTAGCCCAGTTTGAACGATCTTGATAAAGTTCAACAACATGTCTTTGCGCATTTGCATAAGATTCAAAGTCAGCCAATAAGAAGTATTCATCATTTTTATTCATTAATTCATCATGAATAATTTTGAATTCTTCTTGATTGCTTGAGAAAGTACCATTTGTTAATGAATCAATGGCACGACGGATTTTTAAATCATTGTTGTAGTAATCCCATGCACGATATTGATTATTTGCTTTTAAGTTCTTCACTTCTTCATCTTTCAATCCAAAGATTTCACAATTATCTAATCCTACTAATTCAGAAATTTCAACGTTTGCTCCATCTAAGGTTCCTAAAGTAATAGCTCCATTCATCATGAATTTCATATTACCAGTACCACTTGCTTCTTTACCAGCTGTAGAGATTTGTTCTGAAACATCAGCTGCAGGCATGATTTTTTCTGCTAAAGTAACTCCATAGTTTTCTAAGAAAACAACTTTTAAGTATTTATTTGTTTCAGGATCATTATTAACTACATCTCCAACTGCATTAATTAATTTTATAACTTTTTTAGCAAAGTAATAAGCACTTGCTGCTTTTGCTCCAAAGATGAAAGTATGTGGATAAATACGGAAATCGGGATTAGATTTCATTTCTTGATATAAATAAATAACATGTAAAATATTTAATAATTGTCTTTTATATGCATGTAATCTCTTAACTTGAACATCAAAAATACTATCAACATCTACTTCAATACCATTATGTTCTTTAATATAATCAGCTAAGATTTGTTTTCTTTCTTTTTTAACTGCTAAGAAACGATTTTGTAAAATTGGATCATCAACATGTTCCATTAAGTTTTCTAATTGAGCTGGTTTTTTGATCCATCCTTTACCAATTGTTTCATTAATCAATTCACTTAATTGTGGATTACAATAAGCTAACCAACGACGATGAGTAACCCCATTTGTTTTATTATTAAATTTATTTGGATAAAGTACATTGAAATCATGTAATTCTCTTTCTTTTAAGATATCTGTATGAAGTCTTGCTACCCCATTGACACTAAAGCTTCCAGCAATTGCAAGTCTTGCCATATAAACAGTACCATCTCTTAAAATCATTGTACGATCAACTAAATTTTGATCATGATTACTTACTTCTTTAGCAAAACCTACAAAACGACGATGAATTTCTTCAATGATTTGATATACACGTGGTAATAATGTTTGCATTGTACTAATTGGCCAAGTTTCTAAAGCTTCAGCTAAGATCGTATGGTTTGTATAAGCAAATGTTTGTGTACAAATATCCCAGGCATCTTGCCATTCATAACCATGATCATCAATTAATAAACGCATGAATTCAGGAATACATAATACTGGATGTGTATCATTTAATTGAATAACATGTTTTTCATGGAAATTATCTAATGATGGATAATTTCTTAAGTGTGCTTTGATGATTGCTTGGATACCTGCAGAACAGAAGAAATATTCTTGTTTTAAACGTAACATTTTTCCTGCTGGTGTAGAATCATCTGGATATAAGTTTTGACAGATACTTCTTACATCTTCGATATATCTTTGGAAATCATGATTACTTGGGAAATCTTCACTTGGTTCAGCTGACCATAAACGCAAAGTATTTGTATTTACTGTATCATTTCCAATTACAGGGACATCATAAGGTACTGCATAAATTGTTTCAGCATCAACATGTTTCCATTTTCCTTCATTTTCATCCCAAATCACTTTACCAAAGAACTTAACTGGTACTCTATGTTTTGGTTTACGAACTTCCCACATAAATCCAGTTTTCATCCATTGATCAGGTAATTCTACTTGATAACCATTTTCAATTTTTTGTTTAAATAAACCATATTCATAACGAATTGTATTTCCATGTCCTGGATAATCTAATGAAGCAAGTGAATCCATAAAGCATGCAGCTAAACGTCCAAGTCCCCCATTACCTAAACCAGCATCACTTTCTAATTCTTCTAAATCATGAATGTTAATTCCATAATCTTCTAAACCTTCTTTAGCGATTTCATAGATCCCTAGATTCATCATATTATTAACTAATAATCTTCCCATTAAAAATTCCATTGAGAAATAATGCATTTGTTTTTGTTCATTATTTTGAACAATAGCTTTACTAGCTGCCCAGTTTACTGATGCATAATCTCTTACCATTGTTTCAAGAACCATGAATTTTTCAGTAATATGAGCTTCTTCAACAGTACGCCCATAAGACTCAATAATTCTTCTTGAAAATTCAAATTTAAATTCTTCTTTGTTTTTAAACATTTTCCCGTCTCCTCAATATTACTCTTACGTGACCATCATACTTTATTTTTAGTAGATTGTCACTCATAAAAATATTTTTACATTGATAAAATCTTACTTTTTCCAAATAAAATAGAGTATCTAAACTACGGATGCTCTATTTTATGAACAACTTATTTTGTTTTCTTAGTTACTCTTTTTGTTTTCTTTGGTGTTTTCTTTGTTGTTTTCTTTGGTGTTTCTTTTTTAGGTTTCACTTCAAAGATACAAGCACTAAATGGTGCTAATTTTACTTCAATATAATGATCTTTATTTAACAATTTTGTTTTTTCATTTGGTTTTGTTTTCTTAGAGCGAATTGCTCTTGGATTAATGATATTCTTTCCAGAATATACAGCTTGATCTGTATTTAAAATTTCTTTATAACTTCCTTCAATATTAACTGGTACTTTGTATTTTTCATGCGTATTACCAACAAAATTCATCACTGCGATAATCGCATTTCCTGCTTTATCTTTTCTTTCAATTGCGAAAACACATTGATCATGATCATCAACAACAAGCCATTCAAAGCCTTTTAAATCATAATCCATTTCATATAAAGCTGGATATTTCAAATAAATTTCATTGAGTTTTTGAGCGAAATGATGGAATGCATCATGATCAGGATATTTTAAAATATCCCATCCTAAAGATTTAGATTCATCCCATTCTTTATATTCAGCAAGTTCATTTCCCATAAAGTTCAATTTCTTACCAGGATGTAACATCATATAAACATACAATGCTTTTACTTGTGCCAATTTATCTCCATGTAATCCCCACATTTTATTAATAATCGTCGCTTTACCATGAACAACTTCATCATGCGAAAACTCAAGTAAGAATCTTTCAGAATAGAAATAAGCCATTGAGAATGTAATAAAACGACTATCATATTGACGATAAACAGGATCTTCTTGGAAATATTTCAATGTATCATTCATCCAACCTAAATCCCATTTATAATCAAATCCTAAACCATGTTCACCTACTGGTTTAGTAACACCAGGATAATCTGTTGAATCTTCCGCAATCATCATAACAGTTGGATGGTACCCAGACATATGTCCATTTAAACGTTTCATCCATTCCATTGCCCCAATATTTTCACCTAGATTTTTATTTCCTTCATAGTAAATTAAGTTACTAACCGCATCAAATCTAAATCCATCAATATGATAATATGTAGCAAAAAATTCTACAGAACTTAATAAGAAACTTCTCACTTCATTTTTACCTAAATCAAAATAGACACTATCCCATGGACTATAACGACGATTATAATCATTATAATCATAGACAAAACCACCGTCATACATATGCAATCCATGAGCATCTTTGACGAAATGAGCAGGGACAAAATCCATGATAACACCAATACCTTCGTTGTGGCAGGCATCAATAAACTTCATTAATTGTTTTGGTTGACCATATCTTGAAGTTGCACTATAAAATCCAGTTGCTTGATAGCCCCAAGAACCATCAAATGGAAATTCTGTAAGTGGCATTACTTCTAAGTGAGTATAGCCCATTTTTTTAACATAAGGAATGATTTGGTCAATAAGTTCTTCATAAGAATAATATTCACCCTCATCTCCTTCACCTTCACTTTCATGTTTCATTTTCCATGAACCTAATGAAGCTTCATAAATATTTAATGGTCGATCATAGTTCTTTGTTCTATTTTTCAACCATTTGCTATCGTGCCAACGATAACCTTCCATATTATAAACTTTAGAAGCTGTTCCAGGTCTTAATTCACTGAAATAAGCATAAGGATCAGCTTTTTCAATCATATCTCCTTGAGGTGTTTCAAATTTAAATTTGTACATATCAAATTCTTTAACACCTTCTACAAAAACGGTATAAATTCCTCCGTTATTATATTTTTCCATATAACAAGGTGTTTTACCCCAATCGTTAAATTCACCAATAACTTGTGCACTTTTTGCGTTTGGTGCATAAGTAGTAAAACGTACACCTTTTTTACCTTCATATGTTTCAAAATGTGCTCCGAAAATTTTATAAGCTTGTAAACAATTCCCGTCATGGAAAGTATGAATTAAAAAATTATCAAACATATTTTTATCTCTCCTTTATGTTATTTATTATATCATAGAACTGACCAACATTCACTAAAAAGTTAGCGCTTTCATTTTTATTTGATAAAAAATAAAAAGGAAAAAACAAATATTTTCTATTTCTCCTTTTTTTCTACAATTTCCTTAATATAAAAAGCAAGCATATAAGGCATTTTTTCTTCAAAAGAATCCAATTGACATTCTGTCAATTCTTTTATCTTATTAAGTCGATAATTGATGGTATTTCGATGCATAAACAAACTTTCTGCCATCGCTTTTTGATTACTATCAAATTTTAAGTACTGATAAAGCGTTTCTTCTAATTGAGTATTATGTTTTTGATCATAATCAATTAAAACACCGAGCATACTACGATACATTTGTTTTAAAACACCTTGATCTTCAATAATAAATAAAAGTTGATAAACGCCCATATCATCAAAATAGATTTGTGGATAATCGAATTGCTTTGCCATTTTACAAGCTGCAATAGCTCTTTTATAACTTAAAATTATATTTCTAAAATCAGCCATCTTCGAACCAATTCCTAGATGAAGTGTATAGTGTAAACGTTTTTTAGCGCGTTTATACATTTCATTAATAACTTCTACTAAAGCACTATCTTCTAAGTTATTAAAAATCATAATATAATAGCCATCAAACCAAAAGAAACTATAATTTCCTTCAACTTTTTCAAAACAGAGTTCTAATTGAAACTTGATACTTCTTCTTTCCATCATACCCAGTTCTTCTTCCGTTTCTACAGAAATTGCCATAACTTGGAAATCATTTTCAACATCAAAGTCCCCTGCAAGTTTATTTCTTGATTCTTCAATGATTGCAGGATTAATAAGTGTATCCATGACCGTTTGATTAATATACTTATCATCCCTTTCTGCCCGTAAACAGTGATAAGAAAAATCTTTGATCATATCTGCGATATGTATTTCCCAAGGGAATGTTAATAATGGAAAACTTAATTCATCACAATAGTCTATAATATCTTGGTCAATATCAAAAATATATTTTCCCGTATTAATGACTAATCCTACACTATGATATTTAATAAGTTGTTCAATAAATTCTCTTAATTTTTCTTGACTTTGAAAGCCAAGTCCTGTTGTTACAACCAGCTCTTTTCCCCAAAGTTGTTGTAAAATGGTTTTATCTTCGACCATTTGAATCCAACTCATCGCATTTGAACATCCCTCTTCTCCCGCAAGGAGAGTCATTTTATAGCGCTTTTTTGTTTCTCTTAAAGCATCTTCTATTGTAAATCCCATACCATCACCCCTTCTATTTTACACTATTTGTGCACATTGCACAAATACTTATTCTTTTTTTTAGGTAACATGCCTCTACTCAATTCGCTATATTTCGCTATAATAAACATGTAATAAAAATTAAGAACTAAAAGAGATATCCCATAATATTTATATCTCTGTATTACGATTTTCAAATAATAGTTTCCCAATAAATTAATTTTTTATTACTCGATTCCCTATATATATAAATAAGGTCATTCCCCTAAATGACCTTATTTATTTTTTTGTCTTCTTTTTTTTTACTTTTTTATTAAAAATAAAAGCCCAAAATCACATTAGAGCACTTTCTTATAAAAAAGTAAGCGCTTACTCTAGATTTTCTATTCATAATTAGGTATCATTATACATAAGGAATCCTAAAGGAGGAATATTATGGATACATTGAAAATCGAAAAATATGGTTTTAAACACACAGGGAATATTTTTAGAAACAATCCACCCGGAGCACTTGTGGAAAAAGCTTTACTTCATAAAGAAGGTCGCTTATCACGTGCAGGTGCTTTATGTATAGAAACTGGCGAAAGAACAGGACGTTCGCCAAATGATAAATATATTGTTGATACTCCAGCCGTTCATGATTTAATTGCCTGGGGAAATGTCAATCGTCCAGTATCAAGAGAAGTTTTTGATCAAGTCTATGATCAAATTGTTAACTATTTAAATGATAAAGATCTTTATGTCTTTGATGGTTTTGCGGGAGCAAACCGTAAATATCAATATGGTTTTAGAGTTATCAATGAAAAAGCAAGTCAAAACTTATTCATTCGTAATTTACTTATTCGACCTAAAAAGGAACAACTAAAGGATTTTAAGGAAGACTTCTTAATTCTTGTCGCTCCAGGATGTAAAGTAGATTATCAAAAATTAGGATTGAATAGTGAAGCTGCTATTATGATTGATTTTGAAAAACAAATTGTTTTAATTGCAGGAACAGGTTATTCAGGAGAAATTAAAAAAGCAGTTTTCTGTGTTATGAACTATTTACTTCCACAAAAGAAAATCTTTACAATGCACTGTTCTGCCAACATGGGAATTGATGGAGATACAGCTTTATTCTTTGGTTTATCTGGGACAGGGAAAACAACATTATCCGCTGACCCTAATCGTCGATTAATTGGTGATGACGAGCATGGTTGGTCTAGAAATACTATTTTCAATTTTGAAGGAGGATGTTACGCAAAATGTATCAACCTTTCTAAAGAACATGAACCTGAAATTTGGAATGCCATTCGCTTTGGTGCCGTGACAGAAAACGTAAAGCTTTTTGAAGATACACGTATCATCAATTTTGATGATGGTTCTATTACTGAAAATACACGTGTTGGTTATCCAATCGATTATATCCCAAATACTGTTTCGTCAGGGGTTGGACCTATTCCACGTACTATTTTCTTTTTAGCGGCTGATGCCTTTGGTGTTTTACCACCCATTTCAAAACTTGATCGTAATGCTGCTATCTACCACTTTGTTTCAGGATATACAAGTAAACTTGCTGGAACAGAAAATGGCGTTACTGAACCAGAAGCTACATTTTCAACATGTTTTGGGGAACCTTTCTTCCCATTAGATACAGCTTTATATGCTCACCAATTTGGTCGTCGTGTTGAAAAATCAGGAGCTAATGTTTTCTTAATTAACACGGGATGGACAGGTGGTTCTTATGGTAAAGGACATCGTATTCCATTAAAATATACACGTGCCATGATCAACGCTGCCTTAAATGGAGATTTAGACTTTGTAGAATATGTTAAAGAACCTTTCTTTAACTTAAAAATTCCTAGAAGCTGTCCAGGAGTTCCAGCGGAAATGTTGAATCCTAAAAATACTTGGTCTAACAAACGTGAATATGACAAAACAGCTAAAAAACTTACTAAAATGTTCCAAGAAAACTTTAAAAAATATAATTTACCAAATACTGTTGTCAAAGCAGGACCTGGTTCTTATAAATAAGTAAAAAGCCAAAGGCAAATGTCTTTGGCTTTTGTTTTATACTTTTTGTTTAGTCTTTTTTATTCCATAGAAAAGAATCAATGAAAGAATCATTAACGAAATCCATAAATCACTTCTTGAAAAATCTCCTGTTTTAATTTTTTTATTCAATCGTGTTTGTTTATTTTTTCGTGTTTGTTTATTTTTTACAATAGATTCTTTATTATCCTTTGTTTTGGTTGATGTTATTGTTTCGTTACTTATTTTTTTATTTGTTTGTTTATTTGTATCTTGATTATTTTTTTGATTAATTTCTTCATTTGGATCATTTGTATGAACTCCATTTTCTTTTTCATAAAGTAAAGCAAATGGAGAAAAACTATCAACAGAAAATTTTACGAATTTTTGATTTTCTATCGTAACAACCTCACAAGATATTTCTTCAGGAATATTTGTAGTTAAAAGATCATTAATATCATAATCACTATCACGCGATAATCCTTTAAAATGAACAATATGAAAATGAGAATTTTCTTTAGCCTCACTTGGCACAGGCCAATAGATATTCATTTTTTGTCCGTCTTTTAAAGCTATATAAGCATTTCCATTATGAGTATCCACTAAATCAAGATAATTAAATTCATAAGAATATTTTCCTTTCGCATTTTTATTTTGATCTAAGTATTTAACAAGTAATGGATCATCTAGTGTTTTATCTACAAGAAGTTTAACCCCTGTAGAATCTGTAACTTCTACATTACTATTATTAATAAAATAAGTTGTATTTTTTTGAGCTGTTTGAATGTAAATCTTATTCTTATTTGTTGAATCTAGTTTTGGTAGCGTATCACTAATATCTGAATAATATTGATTAACATTACCACGTACTTTAAGTGTTCCTGTACCTAATTTTGCAGAGCAAATAATCGTTTGATCGTCTAATTTTATTTTTATTTGATAAAGTTCTTCATTGAATTTACCTGTATAGAAATTCATTTTATAATCTCGATATTGATCTGTTTCGCTTACCGGGAATTTAGAATCAATCATTACTGTTCCATCATCACTAGTAAATTGAATACGTGCTGGTATCATCGTTTCTGTACCATCTACTTGACTTTCACACACTTTATAAATATAAACATATTTTCCATTAACAACTGTTTGACTATGATCTTTATCTCCATATAACTCAAGTTTCCAACTACGAGTTACTCCATTATTATCATTATATGTTAAAGCAATCTTATCACTTAAATCAATAGGATGATCATTTGTATTACCTATTAATTTATTAACTTCATCTGGTAATGTGACATAAAATCCAATTTCTGGCAAATCATTTTTAGAAAAAGTACCATCAGGACCTATAACTCCTGTATACCCATTTCCACCTGTATAAATGGTAAGATCCATTGGTGTAATCGTGATAGGCTGATCCATAACATCTTCTTGCCACATTGCATAAACCGTCATGCTTTTCGTAACATTCGTTTTTTCATCAAACGTTTCGCCCGTCCCATCTGCTTTTGTATTCCATCCTTTAAAAGTATATCCTTTACGTGTTGGATTTTTTGTTGGCAAATCAAAATGATAATTTGTTTTACCTGCAACATAGTCTTGCAATGATGTTTTAGGACTTGCCTCTGTTTCTCCTCCATTTTTATCAAATGTCACTCTAATTCCTGTAGTTACTTGCCACATATAATAATCATCTTTACCATTTGCATCCTTCATTCTTTTTAAATAGAGATCTTGATTAATGGCATCTTCATTTTCTAAAACAAATACATTTTGTTGAGGTTTATCTTCATCTTTCTTTGAAAGAATATAATTATCTCCTAATACCGGTGTTTGTAATGATTGCCAATCATCTTTATTTACCGTATAAACCTTCGTCGAACCTGTTGATTGACCTTTAATTTGTAGAGGAATAACGCCACCATCATCACTACCATCATAATTTTTAGAAACTGCAGATAAACGAATTTCTGCATCATCTCCTGTATAATTTAACTCAAATAACGAATGTTTCATCAATACCATCATACCTGATGAATTTACCTTTTCTTTTATATCAACTGTTCCATGAGAGATATATTGACCTTGATTTCCAATTGTCATTGTTTTAGCAATGGTACAATCATAATCATCTTTAGCTTGAGCATATAATTGTTCCCAAGTCCCATTAACAATAACATCACCATCTATTTTCATTGGATCTTCATCATTTGTTTTCAAAACACTACCTTGATCAACAGTTAAGTCTCTTACAAGCCACAAACCATTTACTAGGACATTTGAATTATTTTTTACATGAACTTTTGATGCAGATTGAATAAAAGGAATTGTTGCTTGACAAGCATCTAATGCAACTGTTGGCGTGTTTTCTGGTGAACTTTTGTAATTTATTGTAGAAAGCACTCCAGTACGAATCTTTGGTGAGCCTTTAATAGTAATTGAAGAACCTTCATTGACTTGTTTTTTATTAGTAAGTCTAACAATATTGATATCTCCACCATCAACATTAATAATTGATTTTCCTTCAATTATTGCATAGTAACCTACCAAAATATCTCCTTCATCATATTCTGTTTCATAGTAACTGTTTCTTAAATCAACATTTATCGCATTAACCGTAACATCACCTTTAACATTAGAATCCCATGCACCCGTAATATTTCCCATATGTGAACCATTGATATTTAAAGTAATGTTACCACCTACATTACTGTCGATTGCCCCATATATTTCTGGAATATCACCAGATAGTGGTTCTGTTCCTTTATCCCATCCCCATACATTTTCAAAAGTATCAATCGTAATATTACCACCTACTTCATATGTTCCATTTTCAGATGGTGACTCTGCGAACCTATTACCAGCACCAACAATCGGCCAGTTTCCATTCAAGCGTAATGTTCGATCTGTATTTTCATACTTCTTAGCACCCGCAATAATATGAAGATCTCCACGAATAATCGATTTTGTTGAATATTCTTGTGTACCACATATTTCATTAGCACGTCCAGAACGTATATCTAAAGTAACATTACCTTTCATTTCACAACCATATGTTCCTTCGATTGCTGGAGAAGATTTGCCATTTTGATTATCATAAATAAGTATTGCATTACCACCTACATAGACATCCGGACTTTTTGCACCATCATTAGAACTTCCATCACCCATTACACATCCGGGATTAAGATGGTTTCCTCCTTGCATTTGAATATTTCCGGTAATTTCAAGATAAGTATTCCCTTCAACGGAACCTTGATAAGAACCACCTATAACATCATGAAGCCCACTGCTAGAACTTGGATTGATATAACCATTTGCATCAATGACAACATAGGTACTTGCAACAGTTGTTTTATAACCACCACCATAAAGGGTTCCTGTTAAATGTATTTCACCTTGATTTGTGAAAATGGTTTTGTATCCAGTACAATAAAGTTTATATCCTCTTACATCCACATTTTCAAAAGTACATGACCCATTTAAGATCCCTAGATTAGATAAACTTAAAGAATACATATTACCTTCTGTACTAGAAACAATTATATGTTTTCCCTCAACCCCAAAAGAGGCAATATAATTTTCTGTTGGTGCACCAACATCTGCATTTAAAATAATAGATGCTTCATTAGAACTACTTGTTTTAATTTGTTCAAGTGCATTTTTTAATTCTTCATCTGTTGATACTGTATAACTATCGTTCGATAGTGTTACAGCTTCATCCTTTTTAGTTTGATGAACCGTTTGAGTTGATGATTCAGCAACCTGATCTTCTTGATTAGAAACTTGCGTTTCTTGTTTATTATTACTACTTTCCTCTTGATTTTCATTTTGTATGTTTTCTTGTATTTCAGTTGCAAAAGCATTTTGTGGATACATTCCCAAAATCATTGTTAAAACAATGATTACTGAAAAAAATATATTTCTTCTTTTCATTATAAACTCCCCCTTTAAATGTTATCCCTAAATTCTTTATTTATAAGATCACTAAATGTGACTTTTTCTAATTGATGTATCATATCATTTTGTAGGCTTTCTAATATTTTACGAATAGCACATGAATCTTGACAGTTTTTTGAACACGTACCATTTGTCTCTAAACATTTATTAAAAGACATGGTTGTTTCCGTCGCTAAAATAACATCTAACAAAGTGATTGATTTTGGCTTTTTAGCTAGACGATAGCCACCTTTTACACCTTCGATTGCATAAATTATTTTTTTATTCTTTAAATTTTTAATAATTTTAGGAATATAATTCATAGGTATTTGAAGCTCATTGGATAATTGTGAAGTTGTTACTACATCTCCCTTTTGTGATAAATAAGTCACAATTCTAAGAGCGTAATCTGTAGTCATTGTAAATTGCATAATTGTTACCGAATATATTTTTCCTTTTCCGTTAAAGTATTCCTGCAACAATTATCTTTCTAGTTTTTAACCAAATCGTTATTTGTATGCTGGTTTTATCTCTTATTTATATAACTAAACTTGGATAAATAAGATCTTATTTTAACTAAGATTATTATAGATTTTTAGGCTTTTTTATATAATGGACAAAATAGGAAAAACTTTAATGATATTATTGTCAATTTCGTGCCATAAAAAAACTAGAGATAAAATCTCTAGCAATGGCATGAACTTAAGATATAATCTTAGGTTCATGTCTTTTTATTTTTATCCTTTTTTTATAATAGTATCTCGTATTTCTTTTTATGTAGTATAGGGTATATAATCTTATTACTTTTAATTTAAATATATTTATTATATATTTGTAGTATAGGATGGTGATGTTATGTTTGTAAAAGTTGTAAAAAATAATAGAGGTCGTCCAAATACCTCTTTTATCTCAATTGTTGAATCTTATCGTGAAGATGGAAAGGTTAAACATCGTACAATCAGAAATCTTGGACTTTTTGATGACGATCAGGTTCCCTATATTAAAGCTGCTTTCGCAAAAAAGAAACCACGTCTTGTCTATGATGACTAAATTGTAGTAAAGAATATGATGCCTCATGAAGCTATCTCTGTATTGTCTGGTATTATCAATGATGAAGCTCTTATTGATCATGCACAAATTATTCATAATTCCTTTACTAGAAAACGTAAAATCTCTCTTGATAACCTGCTGAACTATCTTATCTTTAGAAATCATGATGTACTTTCAGAAGATCTTGTTTCCTACTTTGGAGCACTGCGAGATTTTGATATTCCTACTAGACAAGCCATGATTAAAAGAATGTCAATTCTCAACTATGATGTATGGGACTTTATCATGGATAGATTTCGAAATGAAATATATAATGAATTGCCTCTTATTAATTTTATGGATTATATAGTTATTGCAGTTGATGGCTCATTTCTTGATCTTCCACCACATATCGCTTTGAATCACTACTTTGGAGGACATCAAACATCAAAAATGAAGATTTCAGATATCAAGAAACCTCAGACAAAGGTTTCAATGATTTATGATGTGCTTAATAAGGTTATTTTAGATTTTTCTATTTCTCATTATAAAACATCTGAAATTCCTCTTCTCTTTAAACATCTTAAGAAGTTGCAGGAATTCTTCCGTGATAAAAAAATAATTCTGCTGGCTGATAGATATTATGGTTCAGCAGAATTGTTTAGATATTGTGAAATGCATAATATCAAATATCTCGTTCGAGCAAAGAAGAATTTCTTCAAGCATTATATTGAAAAACATGAAGGAGAAAAAGATTTTAATGTCAATATTAAACTGGATAAAGCGTGGATAAGAAGGATCAAGAATGACAAGGTAAGAAAATCCATTGATGAAGATCCAAAAATGGACATACGTGTTGTAAGAGGAACATATACGTATAATGAAAAAAACAAAAAGAAAGACCGAGAAGTCACTGTAGAAACTCAATATTTTACAAATCTTGATGAAGGATTTGATATAGCAGATATTATTGATCTGTATCATCACGAAAGATGGAATGTAGAAAATGCATATGATGTTTTAAAAAATAGTTTGAACATTGAGCAGTATAATACGCATAATCCAATAGGAATTATTAATGAAACAATGGGAAAGGTCATATTCTATAATATTGAACAAATAATCTTTATAGAATCAAGAAAAAGAATCAAACAAAATAAAAAATGTAAATATGAATATATTCCAAATAACAAATATATTATCAATTTACTTCATCATAATGATTTCATTGTAAGTTTCAAAATGAAAACTGTGGATAAAATTGTCGAAACAATCATATCAACAGGAGCAAAAGAAAAAATATCTGTCAGAAAAGGAAGACACTACAAGAGATGGAATAAATTTTTTAAAAGCATACCGAAAACAAGGCATAGAATAGATGGGCGTAGGAATCCACCAGTAGCAAAAGGAAAAGCTGGATTTGTGACCACTAATCACTGAATCCAGCCCCTGTAGTATAGGGAATTCCTTTTCCATCGTTACAATAATGATAGGATAATATGAGATAAAAAACAACTGAAAAATTTAAAAAAATGATAAATTTTATTAGGTGCCTTTTGCGCTTTTTTTCATGTACAATTTTAATAAGATAAGCATAATAATAAAGGCACAAACTTAAGAAATAAAATCTTTCTTAAGTTCATGCCATTGCTAGAGATAAAATCTCTAGTTTCGAAGTTTCTTTGACATTTCATAAATAATTAAACCATTTTTTATAGCAAGTATTTCTACTGAGTCATGAAAATTAATATTTGTAATATCTACTATTTTATCTAATCGATAAGAAACCGAACGATAATGAATACATAAATCTTCTGATGTCTTTTTTATACTTAAATTATTTCTTAAATAAGATTCTAACGTTAAAACTAACTCTGAATTTTGTTTATGATCATATTCATAGAGTTTTAAAACAGAACCAGGAATATATTTAAGGAGTTTGTCGGGGTTTTCAATTTCCGCAAATATTTGTAAGAAACCTAATTTAGAATAATGGACGATTGATTTATTTTGATCCCCTGTTATTCTTCTAGCACTTGACATAAAGTTCATAGCAATAATTGATTGTTTATATGATAATTGTAAATTACGATATCCTTTTACAATTTGTCCAATTCCTATATCAAAATCTATTTCTTTATTTCGATGTAAAATATTATTCCTTACTAATTTTAAAAGATTTTGGATACGTTCTAAACTCTTTTGATCTTCTTTATCCGAGTCCATTTTTTGTAACATAATAATTTGTGTCACATTTTTATAAATATGTTCATTTGGATAAAAGCTTGATATTTCTCTTGTAATCAGTTCTATTTCATCGAGTTGTTCTTCTGTATAGATGCCTTCTTTATTTTCTTGAATAGAATGAAAAGAAACAATACGATAATATTCATCTTCTTTTAAACCAAGCATTCTGGCTGCTTCTGTTGTTTGATTATAGTTTAATTGTGAATTAATCATATTATAAATAATATCTTTATGATATTTCTTTTTTATTTCATTTCTTGCAAATTCAAATGTAAAAGAATAGCGTAAAGTATCTATCGCATTTTCAATTGCTATAAAATCTAAATCAACTAATTTTCTCTTTTTTTCATTGATTACAATATTGATATTTGCTTGATAGATTGTTGTTATCAAAATAATATATTGATTAAAATCTTGATAAACTTGTTTTTTATAATGATATTTAGAAATGATACCTGGATCAAATTCTACTATTTGTTGATTTCTAATAAGTTTTGTATCTTTTTTATTTTCTAAATCCAAACAATTAAAATCATCATAATAAAGTTCTATAGGATTTTCAATAATCATTGAAAGAAGTTCTATGATTTCTTTAGGTGAAGCATTATTATCAAAAACTAAAGCTTTAAAATTATCATTCATTAATTTATGATACTTTAGTTGTCCACGATCATCATCATAGACTTCTTTTAAAACGTAACGGATAATATTCCAAAAAGATTCTTTTGAGGATATTTCTAATAACGGGATATTTCCTTCTCTACAATATTTTTTTAAAATATCATACTTAAACTTATATTTTTCAAATCCATCTCTTGTTTTAACAACAAATCCAGCCACATTTAATTGTAGAATTTTTTTTAAATGTTCTTCAAATTGAGAACTTGTACAGTCTTGATAAACAAGAAAACTTGCGAGAATTAGCTCCCCCTCCCTCAAATATTTTTCAATATTTTCTACTTCTATAATCTTTATTCCTTTAATTTCACGATTCATTTCTTCTTTTCCACAAATAACCTTTAAATCATGAATATTGCTTGTTGTAATTAAATCTTTTACTGTTAATACCATAAATTGCTCCTTTTAATCTCTATAATTCTAGCATATCTTTTTATAAGTTGTACTATTTTTCTTAGCTTGAAATTTTTTTATAAAAAAAGAAACATAATTAACTATGTTTCCTTAATCTGTTTTTTTGCTTCTTGATACATATTTTCATAAGTACTTTCATGATTTGTTTCATAGAAACCTATTTCTAATTCTATATTTTCTGAAATATCTGAAAGTTTCTTTTGACTAAATAAACGCAACATTTCTTCTTTTCTTAAATTGGCAAGTTCTTTTGACATTAGATGATTGACAAAACAAATAAATTCATCTTCTTGTACTCTTCCTAGAATATCAATATTTCTAAAATTCATCGAAATAAAATCACTAATTTCTTTAACAAGACTATCCCCTCGCATTTTTCCTTCTTGTAGATAGGTTTCTTTTAAACCTTTTAAATGGAAAAGAAAAAGTATTTTTGTACCATTTTTATTTTCATTTAATTTTTCATTAATCAACCATTTAGCGGTATCTAAATTATATATTTTAGTCAGTTCATCTATTTGTTGATTATTTAAAATAGATTCTCTTAACTGATTGATTTCTTTTAATCTTAAATAATTATTGGCCGCATTTTTGACTCTTCTTAAAACAACTTCTTCATAAATGGGTTTTTGAATACAATCATAAACCCCATAATCAAAAGCTTGAATTAAGTCTTTAGGATTATCACTTGCAGTTAAAGCGACAATAGGTATTGGAGCTAATCGTTTATTCTTTTTTATTTGACGAATAAGATCCATCGCTCCTTCGGTAATTAAATCTATAAGCATCACATCGAATTGATAATCTTGATCACCTATTATTTCTTTTGCATCGGCAATATTTTTTGATAATGTGATTTGAAAATCATTTTCTAATAATTTTTGTAATAAAATCAAATAAATCGTAGCATCTTCTACTAATAGTAATTTCATCATCATCATATTCCTTTCATTTTTATTATATATCAAAATAAATCTTTTTATAAAATATTTTTATTTTGTTTACATATAATAAAACGGTGATAAAGATGAAAAAGAAGAAAATTATCTTAATTGTTCTTATTATTTTAGTAATTGGTTTAACAATGGTTTATAGTTCTTCCCATATTTGGGCACAATATAAAGAAAACGATGCGCTCTATTATTTAAAAAGACAAGGTCTTTTTATGATTCTTGGTCTTATTCTTCTTTTTATCTTTTCAAAAATAGACTATCACCTTTATCAAAAATACAGTCATCTTATTTTAATTGTTTCTTTCTTACTGTTGATCCTTGTTTTAATTCCTGGTATCGGTATTGTCCGTGGAGGTTCAAGAAGTTGGTTTAATTTAGGACTTTTTGCCCTGCAACCCTCAGAAATCTTTAAAATTGCCTTGATTATTTACGTAAGTGATTATATTAGTCATCATTATCATCAAATGAAAAAACTCCGTTATTGTTTAAAACCTCTTATTGTCATGGGACTTGGTTTTTTACTGATTATGTTGCAACCTGACTTTGGTAGTGGTTTTGTCATGTGTTGCAGTATTCTCGTGATGATTATTTTAACTCCCTTTCCTTTTCGTTATGTTGTCTTTTTAGGATGTGCAGGCGTCATTGCAATTGTTTTAATGATTCTTTCTGCTCCTTATCGTTTAAAAAGAATCACTGCCTTTTTAGATCCTTTTCAAGATCCTTTAGGATCTGGTTTTCAAATGATTCAATCTCTTTATGCTATTGGTCCTGGTGGTATTTTAGGTGTTGGTTTTGATCAAAGTATTCAAAAGCATTTTTATTTACCAGAACCACAAACTGATTTTATTTTCGCAATTTACTTAGAAGAATTTGGTTTTATAGGAGGGGTATTATTCATACTTTTATATGCCTATTTGTTTATTACGTGTTTCAATTTTTCAAAAGAGTGCGATGATCTTTTCGGTAGTTTTTTGATTATTGGTATTACCTCTATGATTGGTATTCAAACTATGATCAATTTAGGTGTTGTTGTAGGCCTGTTTCCTGTAACGGGTGTCACACTTCCTTTGATGTCTTATGGAGGAACTTCTTTACTTGTTACCTTAATTGAAATAGGAATTATATATAATATTATCAAATCTATTTAGTTATGTTATGATATCAAAGAAATGGATGTGATATTATGACAATTAAACTTTATGATTTAGATGCTTATCAAACAACATTTGAGGCAACTGTTCTTTCTTGTACAAAAAGAGAAAAGGATTACGATGTGATCTTAGATCAAACTTTATTCTTTCCTGAAGAAGGTGGACAAACATGTGATCAAGGGACGCTTAATGATGTAAAAGTCCACGATGTACAAATTATTGATCAAGAAATACATCATTATGTAAATGATCCTTTAAAAGGAAAAATAATAGGAAAAATAGATTTTAAACATCGCTATACTAATATGCAAAACCATAGTGGTGAACATATTTTATCAGGACTCGTTAAGGAAATGTTTGGTTTTGATAATAGTGGATTTCATTTAAGCCTAAATGAAATTACCACAGATTATAGTGGCTTTTTAAATACAAAGCAACTTGAAAAGCTTGAAAAGAGAGCTAATGAAGTTATTCTAGAAAACCACCCTATTCATTGTTTCTATCCAGAAGATACTTCTCTTTATAATTATCGTAGTAAAAAAGAAATCAATGAAGCTTTGCGTCTTGTTGAAATTGAAGGTATTGATTGTTGTGCCTGTTGTGCCCCTCACGTCCGTTCAACAAGTGAAATTGGCTTAATTAAAATTTTAAAAGCTATTAAACATAAACAAGGGGTTCGTATTTGGTTTATATGTGGTTATCGTGCTTATCAAGACTATCATCAAAAACATCTTCAAGCGATGCATATTTCTCAAAAGCTTTCTTTACCATCTGATGATTTAACTCATGGAATTGATCGTTTAATAAATGAAAATAATGATTTGAAACAAGAAATCTCAAAATTAAAGAAACAAAGCATCGATTTACAAATTCAATCACTTTCTGTACAAGATTTTCATCTTGTTTTTGTAGAAGAATTAGATCGTTCTTTACAACTTTATTACTGTAATCAATTACTTGATTTAGCACATCGTTTTAGTGCTGTTTTTGTAGGAAAAGAAAATAATTATCGTTTTTATATAACAAGTCATGAAGATGCACGTTTACTTTTAGAAAATCTTAAAGAACACTTTGAGGTTAAAGGTGGCGGTAAGAAAGATATGGTTCAAGGACAAATTCAGGGAAGTAAAGAAGATGTTGAAGAACTTTTAAACAATCTATAAGTTCTTCTTTTTTAATGTAACCGCTTTCTTATATAAGGCAATCATTGTATAATAAGATTAAGTAATATAAGAAAGGGGAATGTTTATGAAATTATATCACTCAAATAATATTGGTAATGTCGCTGTTTTGGGTCATTTAGCTTCTGGTAAGACAAGTGTTATTGAAGCAATGGCAAAACGTGCTGGCATTACTTCACAACTTGGTAATATTCAAAGTGGAACAACATTATCTGATTATGATGAAGATGAAATCAAACGTCAAACATCCATCAATTTATCTGTAATTCCACTTGAATGGGACTCTTGTAAAATTAATCTTTTAGATACACCTGGTAATTTTGATTACGTTGGTGAAGTAGAAGCCGCTTTACATGTTGCTGAATCTGCCGTAATTGTTGTTCCTTCTTATAAAGATATCAGTATTGGGACAAAACAAGCTATGTTCAAAGCAAAAGATAAAGCTAAAATCATTTATATTAATGGCTTAGATAATCCTGATGCTGATTATAAAGAAAAATTAAATCAATTAAAGAAAGCTTATGGTAAAGGAATTGCCCCTATTCAAGTTCCTATCATGGATAATCAAAAAATGATAGGCTATGTTAATGTCGCAAAAATGGAAGGTCGTATTTTTAAAGGAGAACATACTGAACCTTTCCCTATTCCTGAAGAAATGATGGAAGAAGTCATGCCTGTCAAAGAAATGATTGATGAAGCTGTTGCGAATACTAATGATGATTTATTAGAAAAATATTTAAATGAAGAACCTTTTACAAAAGAAGAAATTTCTTGGGCTTTAAGACAAGGTGTTATGAATCAAACTTTAATTCCAGTTTTATGTGGAACAAGTCAAATAGGTATTCAAATCTTACTTAATTCTATGGTTGCATTTTTCCCTGCTGCTGGTGATACATGTAATTCTATTATTGTTGAAAATATTGATACCCATGAAGAAGATATTATTGGTTTTAATGAAAGTCTCCCACCTTCACTTTTTATCTTTAAAACAATTGTTGATCCTTTTGTCGGAAGAGAATCTTTATTTAAAGTGTGTACAGGTCATATTCAAATAGGTATGTCATTATTAAACGTTGATAAAAATGAAGTAGAAAAAGTAAACAAACTTTACATAAAACGTGGTAAAGAACTTATTGAAGTTGATGAACTTTGTGCCGGAGATATTGGATGCATGACAAAGCTTTCTCATTCACTTACGAATGATACATTATGTACTCTCGATTACCGTATGAAATATCAACCAATTCATTTTTCAAAACCTTATTATGGTAAAGCTGTAAAACCTATCGGTAAAGCGAATGAAGAAAAGATTGCGAGTGGAATTGCCCGTTTACTTGAAGAAGATCCTACTTTAAAATTTGAAAGCAATCATGAAACAAAACAACAATGTCTCTATGGTATTGGAGATATCCATTTAGAAAGTATTGTTTCTAAATTAAAATCTAAATTCAAAATTGATGTAAAACTTGAAGATATGAAAGTTTCTTATCGTGAAAGTATTCGTAAAAGTTATACACAACGTACAAAATTCAAAAAACAATCTGGTGGGCATGGTCAATACGGTGAAGTAGAAATCCTTTTTGAACCAACAAAAGATTATAATCAATCTTATGTCTTTAAAGAAAAAGTCTTTGGTGGTGCTGTTCCTAAAGCTTACTTTCCTGCTGTAGAAAAAGGTTTGATTGAAAGTGTTAAAGAAGGCGTTATTGGACACTATCCTGTTTTAGGTATTCAAGCAACTCTTCTTGATGGTTCTTATCATAGTGTTGATTCAAGCGAACAGGCTTTTAAAACAGCAACAATGATGTGTTTTAAAGATGCCATGAAACATCTTGAACCATGTTTATTAGAACCTTATGTTATTTTAAATATTTATATTGATGAAGAGTATTTAGGTGACCTCATGTCTTATGTTAATAAAAAACGTGGTAAAGTTCTAGAAACAGATAGTTTAGATGACGGACTTATGAAACTTGTTTGTCGTATTCCACAAGTTGAAATTCTTGAATTTGCGATTGATTTACGTTCAATGACACAAGGTCAAGGCATTTATAATTATCATTTTGATGGTTATGAAATCGTTAATGATGATTTAGTAGAAAGATTATTGAAAAAATAAAATAAAAGACATCAATTCTATTTTATTAAAAATAGAGTTGGTGTTTTTATTTACAAAAATAGTGTTTGGACTAAACGTCCATTGAAGAAGAAAAAGAGGAAAGCTAAAATAATGATAGATAAAAGTTAAGTCGCCATGGTTAGAAAACGCACAAATTGTCTTTGATAACATGGTGCAATAACATCAGAAAAACTCCTTATAAATATGATAAACAATACAAACAAAAAGCGATGTATGAACCTTAATATAAAAAATTTATATAAGGAGGAAAGATGATGTGCATTAAAGAAAGAAATGCTAGTGATAGTACTTGTAAAAAACTACTTAGAGATAAAGGATGCTTTGCGGATCTTTGTAATTATGCTTTTTTTCAAGGAAGACAGGTCATTCAACCTGAAGAACTTGTTTCAAGAGAAATGATCTGTCGACCTTGATAGGAAAGGTCGACAAGCCAACAGAGATCAAAAGATATCGAGATGTGGTAAGAAAGGCAAGTATTCATGGAGATTATGTGATTATTGGAGTTGGACATCAAAGTACTTTTGATGAAAAAATGATATTTCGCATACTCAACTATGATGCAACGATTTATATCAATCAGGTTGAAAGTAAACAAGAAATCTATCCAGTAGGAAGCTTTGTGTTCTATACGGGAGATAAAGAATGGAAATCACCAGAAACATTGAAAGAAACATTGAAAAATATTCCACCAGAGATGGAACCTTATATCAATGATTGGAGATTACCTGTTGTCGAACTTAAAACAATGGATGCAAGAAAACTTACCAATCAGCGATTAAAAGAAGTTGTAGAAATCAGTCAAAGCATGTTTGCAGGAAATTATGATGATTTAAGAAACAATCGTAAAATCGAAATAGAAAACTTCATGATGGCGGCAACATTTACACGTACGAAAATTAAAAGAGAAGACTTACCAGAAGGAGATGAAATCAATATGTGCGAAGCAATGGACAGATTATTTCAAAGATTTGAAAATCAAGGAATTGAAAAAGGAAAACGAGAAGAAAAACAAAATACTTTAAAAGAACAACTTAAAGTAAAACTAGGGACCTTATAAAGACCTTTAGAAAAACAACTTACAAATACATCGCTAGAAAAACTAAACGAACTTACATTAAATATATTTAATGTAACAAATGAAGAAGATGTTTTAAGAATTATAAACTAAAAAAGATTGTAGAGTTGACATGAAATCAACTTTACAATCGGGTTTGTCAAGAAAAGTGTGTAAGTAATTTAAACATTACTAAAAAATAGGTTATTCAAGTTTGTGATTATTTCTTGTAGTGTCACTAAAAGAACTTGTATTTAATAAGCAGCAGTGTTAAAACTTATCTTTAATACTGCTGCTTTTTGAGTATATAAAAGGTTATGCAATATATGAACAATTGCATCCTTCTTGGTTAAGATTGGCTACTTAAATATTGATTGATTCTAGTTGTAAAATGATCATCTATCATCAATTGATTTAATACCATTGACCAATTCCTAATATGACCATTTTCCCATTTGTTTTCTAATTCTTTGATTCTTAGATATAAAAGTTTAAACAATGCATTCTCATTAGGAAATGTTCCTTTTTTAGTGACTTTTCTAAAACTAGAATTAACTGATTCAATCGCGTTAGTCGTATACATGATTTTTCTAACATCACTTCCATAGTTAAAAAGCTGTTCTACATGTATGAAATTTCGTTTCCAAACATCTATGGCACCTGGGTATTGAGCCCATTCTTTTTGAAATGTTTCAAAAGCCGTTTTTGCAGTTTTTATATTAGTAGCACCATAGATTCTTTTTAAAGATTGTGTGAATTTCTTATAGTCTTTACTTGGTACATATTTAATAGAGTTTCTTATTAAGTGTACAATACATCTTTGAACAACGACTTTAGGAAAGATAGCTTTTGCACCTTCCTCTAAACCCGATACACCATCCATAGAAATAAAGAACACATCTTCTAATCCTCTAGCTTTTAATTCATCAAAAATCTGCATCCATTGATTCTTGCTTTCGGTTGGTGATAACCATAATCCTAAGATTTCTTTATGACCTCTTAGATCATACCCCAAAATTACATATACAGCAGTTTGATTTACTTCATAATCATGTCTTAATGACACATACATACAATCTACAAATAAGAATGGATAGCATTTTTTAAGCGGTCTATTACGCCATTCTTCTAATTCAGGCAATATTGCATCAGTAATGTCAGATATCATTTCATGTGATACAGAAAAACCATAAATGTCTTCAACAGTTTTAGAAATATCTCTTTGCGACATTCCTCTGGCATACATTGCGAGCACCTTTTCTTCAATTGCAGAAACATCTTTTTTACGTTTAGGTACCAGTACTGGTTCAAACGATCCATCACGATCTCTAGGTGATTCAATCTCCACTTCACCATGTGATGTCTTAAGTGTTTTCTTTGTGTAACCATTTCTTCTGTTTTCTGTTTGTTTGATACCTTTATCATTGGATTCATAGCCAAGATGATTATTCATTTCACCTTGAAGCATTGATTCAAATAAAGGCCCAAATAGATCTTTGAGAGCATCGTTCATATCTTCAACAGAGTTTGGATTATAGGCATCAATGATTGCCTGCGCGAGTGCAACTTTTTTAGGGTCACGTTTATTTCTAGTCATGTTCATATCCTCATTTCCTCCTAATTATAACATAGACAAAATAAAAACTGTGTTCATCAGGTCGCGCGCCCCTGACTTACACAGTTTATTTTACACTCTCTTACAATCCTTTTTTTATTTTTCATTAACATATTGTTTGAAGATTCTTCCTCTTTCTTCATAACCTTTAAATTCATCAAAGGAACTTGTTGAAGGTGAAAGTAAAATAATATCACCCGGTTCACTAATTTCAAACGCTTTATTTACAGCATCTTTTAAAGTATCTTCATAATAAGAATCTTCATGATGCATGTCTTCTTTAAAACGTTGACCTGCAGCCCCAAAAGTCACAAGTTTTTTAATATGTGAATTATACGTAGACATTTCTTTTAAATCTAAACCTTTATCAAAACCACCCATTAATAAAATAACCGGTTGTTTAAAAGCTTTTAAAGCAATAATACTTGCATCAGTATTTGTTGCTTTTGAATCATTATAAACCTTTACACCATTATATTCTCTTACAAATTCAATGCGGTGTTCTACACCTTTAAAATTTGAAATAACTTTTCGAATAATACGCGAATCTACTCCAGCAACCATACAGATTGTTGCAGCAATCATAATATTTTGAACATTATGATCTCCTACGATCTTAATATCTTTTAAATCAATAATATGTTCTCCTCTAAAATAAATCGCATCATCAATAATACGACAATCAGCTGGTTTATTTAAAGATTGAGTTAAACATCCACAATAAACAGGATATCTTTTTAAATATTCTTGTAAAGTTTCATCATCTATATTATTAACAAAGATTTCATCATCACTTTCACAATTTTCATAAATACGCATTTTAGAAGCATAGTATTCATCTAATGAAGCCATGTAATCTAAATGATCCGGTGTTAAATTAATTACTGTTGAAATTTCTGGTTTGAATTTCTCAATATCAAGTAATTGGAAATTTGACATTTCAATAACAATATAATGATTTTCTTCTTCTAATAAATTATTTTCTAAAACAACATCACATAAAGGTTTTCCAATATTTCCTGCAAAATGGACATTTTTATATTGAGCCTTTAAGATTTCATAAATTAAAGTAACTGTTGTTGTTTTTCCATTTGTTCCAGTGACAGCAATATAATGTTGTTTTTTAGCCACTTGATAAGCAAGTTCAATTTCTGTATAAACAGGAATTTTTCTTTCCTTTAATCTTAAGATAAAAGGTTTATGATAATTAATTCCTGGGTTTTTGACAACAAAATCAAAATCTCTTTCAAAAAGTTCATCAGGGTGTCCACCGGCAACAATTTCAATACCAGCATCTAAATATTCTTGATACCCATCAATTTGTTCAAGAGGTTTTCCTTCATTAATTGTAATTGTAGCGTTTAATTTTTGTAATAATTTCACCGCTGCCTTGCCACTACGTGCAAGACCAATAACGAGCACTCTTTTCCCTGTTAACATATTACATAACTCCTAACACAATAGCGACTATTCCACAAATAAAACCAATAAACCAAAATGAAATTGTTACTTGTTGTTCAGACCAACCTAACATTTCAAAATGGTGATGAATCGGTGCCATTTTAAAGACACGTTTTCCTCGTGTTTTAAATGAAACAACTTGAATAATAACTGATAAAGTTTCCATTAAGAAAACACCACCAACGATAATTAATAAAAGTTCTTGTTTAGTAAGAATAGCAAGAATGGCTAGGAATCCACCGAGTCCTAAAGAACCAACATCTCCCATAAAAATACGTGCTGGATGGTAGTTGAAATACATAAATCCTAAAAGTGCTCCTACCATGGCAGTGGCGTAACTTGCAGTTGTGTAATCTTTTAACATGATGGCATAGATAATAAATGGTGCAATAGCAACCATAGAAAGGCCTGTCGCAAGTCCATCTAATCCATCGGATAAGTTGACCCCATTACTTTCACCTGTAAACATAATAAAGACAAGGATGGCATAGAACCAACCAAAATCAATATTTACTTTTACTACTGGAATTGTAACCTCTGTCGTAAATCCTGGTACAAAGTTTTCTAAATATAAATAGCATCCTACAGCAAGAATAGCTTGCATTAAGAATTTTTGCCAAGCTTTTAATCCTTCATTTTGGTGTTTTAAGATGATTAAAGCATCATCCACAAAACCAATTAAACTATATCCCACAAGTACAATCGTAATTAAGATTAAATTTGGATTGGCGATGTTTTTATAATTGACTACAAACGCTGCAATAACCGCCGCTAATACAAAGACAACACCTCCCATTGTTGGTGTTCCACCTTTTTTCTTATGTGACTCTAATCCTTCTTCTCTTTCTACTTGTCCAAATTTCATTTTATGTAGAAATGGGATTACTTTTGGCATAACAAGAAGTACAATAACAAAACCAATACCAAATGCTGCCATTAACTTAATAAAGTTTTCCATAATTATGTTCCCTTTCCTTCTTTTTTTACTTTTACACTATAGCATACTTTTTTCTCTCCATCAAATTTCTATAAAAATAGTTTACTTTTTTATAAAAACTTATTTTTAACTTAATTGACCAGATATTTATTGCGGGCATTGAAATGCTCATTCAAGATGTGTTTACAGAAAACTGTGTAGCTGTTGTCTTTGTTATTTTGATTATTTTAAGTCTTGTACTTCCTAAAAATATGGATATTGAAAAAATAAAATAAGTATAATAAAAATACGCTATTTAAGTAGCGTATTTTTATTATTGAATTGTTCCTATTTCTAGAGATTTCATTTTTTCAGTAAGGATTTCTACTACTGCTTCTTCATCTTCTCCGTCAACAACAATTCCAATTTGTGCTTTGTGAGGAATCCCTAAAGACAAAACACCCATTAAAGACTTCATATTTACTGATTTATCACCATAATTCAATGTGACATGACTCTTATAAAGCTTAAGAGCATCAACTAATTCAGTTGCTGGAGAAGCATAAAGTCCTACCGGATTTGTAATTTCAATATTCACTTTTTTTGCCATAACAATCTCCCCTTTGCTTATCTTTATTATAGCACGTTTTTTTGATTTTACTTACCTTTTTTCAACAATCACAACATAAGGCGCATTCTTTTTATTCATCATTTCAAACTTTGCTACATTATATAGTTTATGATCTAAAGCATGGAAATATTCCTCTAAATGTATACTTTCTTCTCCCTTATCATGTCCTATATAAATTGCAATATAAAGACATCCTTGAGGATTTAATAAATTAAGTGCTTTTTCGATGGTTTTCAAAGTGGTTTGATAATGTGTGACACATTCATGATTACCTCCTGGTAAATAACCAAGATTAAAAACACTCACATCAAAACTTATAATATCTTCATCAAAATATTCATGACTTTTTAAAAATAAAGTCACATTCTTTTTATCTTTTATAAATTCTTTAGTATTATTTAAAGCCATTGCTTGGATATCATAGCTATAAACATGTTTACAATAATCGCTTAAAAATAAAGTATCATGTCCATTTCCCATGGTAAAATCAATTCCTTGATCATAATATTTTTTTCCAATTCTTTCATGGATAAATTCAATCATCGATTCCATAAAATCACCTTCCATTTTTCAATAAGTTGTTCAAGACGATAAGTCGCATTTGCAGGTGAGGTAGAAGGAAGTGAATAAACAGGAATATCATAATGAAAATAACGATAATAATAACGCTGTGCTGTCTTTCCATTCGTAATAATCATTTCAATAGGACAATGTTTTACTATACGATCTAAATCATTGACTTTAACATTGGCAATACTGGCATCACTTGAACCTTTAATTTCACAACTTTCAATGACATCCCATAAGGCAAGATGATGTTTTATAAGCAATTCTTTCTTTTGTTCAATGGTTTGTGGAACTTCTTCTTGAAATAAAGCAGCAAGAAGTTTCCAAAAACGATTTTGGGGATGATGATAAAAAAACTTGGCTTCTCTTGATTTAATAGATGGAAAAGATCCTAGAATAAGTATCCTAGAATCTTGATCATAAACAGGTTCTATATCATGCTTTGTCATCTTTTTTTACGATAACATCTATTAATTGATCAAGAGAATCATAACATCCTACAGTTAAATCAAGAATATCTTTAGAATGATGAATCAAATCAGGAATACAAATAACAGGAATATTTCCTGCATGTGCTGCTAAAATTCCATTTTTACTATCTTCTAAAACAAGGGCATCTTCTTTACTTACCCCTAGTAACTCAACTGCTTTTAAAAAAATATCTGGGGCTGGCTTCCCATGTTGGATTTGGTCACCACCAATAATGGCATCAAAATAATGATCAACTTTAATACTCTTTAAATTAGATAAAACACGTTCATAACATGTTGAAGAAGCCACTGCCATTTTAATATTTTTCTTTTTTAAATCTTCTAATAAATCATATAAACCTTTTTTTACTTCTAAAGGATGACTATTAAAATATTCTTTTCTTAATTGATCTCGATAATCTTTAATCTTTTGATAAGGATAATCGTCACCAAAAACACTATGATAATAAGCTTTTGATGTCTTTTCATTTGTACCAATCAAATGATAAAACATATCTTCAGTAATTTCATAACCAAACCTTTCATGAGATGTTTTCACTAACATCTTTCCTACAGGTTCTGTATCAATCATCAAACCATCCATATCAAAAATAACAGCATTTAATTCTAACATACTACACTCTCACTTTCTTAGGCATTCTAAAGAAAAGTGTCACTACAAAAGCAATCGTAATTCCTGCAAATAAGAATAAATAGAAACCATTCATTCCTATGGAATCAATAATTCTACCTCCAATTAATTGGAAAAGCATTGCACCTACGCCTTTACCAAGCATAGCTTGAATTCCATAGGCTGTAGAGACATATTCTTCTTTTACTAAAACCATTACTAATCTTACAGTAATCATCGTAAAGAGTACAGTAGAAAAACCTTTAAATACAAAAACATAAATAATCATATTAACAGAAGGTAAAGTTGCATACCATGCAAAATTGATCATTGACATGATAATCGCAAACATCATGATATAACGATAAGGTATCTTTTTAATGATATAGTCTGTTGCTAGAATCATCGGAATTTCAAATAATGTCGCAAAAAGTTGGTAGGTTCCTACTTGTGAAGCTGTTCCACCTTGAGATTTAATAAATAATGATAAATAGTTAAAGTTTGTGGAGCATGCTCCCCAAAAGAAAAAGGAAATCACCAGAAAGAGCATAAATGGTATATTATGAACAAGCTCTTTCATAACAACAACTGTCGATAATTTATTTTCTTCTTTTTCAGGAACTTCTGAAAGCTTTGGATCAGAAACCATATAAATACAAATAATGGTAATTAATGTTCCTAAAATACCAGCTATGAAGTTCGCAAATGGTGAAATATATTGATATAAAAGTCCACTGACTTGTGCCATAATGGCATAACCTACAGAACCCCATAAACGAATCTTACCAAATTGATAAGGTGAAGAAACACCAATACGATCTGTTAAAGGAGTAACAGCATTCATAAAAGATACTGCTAGACCTGATGATAAAAGTAAAATCCAAAAATTACGACTAATTGCAAAAATAAACATGCAAACAATATTTGCAAATGATAATAAAATAGATACTTTTCTTGGTGATTGCCACTTATCTGCCAAGTATCCAAAAAATGGTTGAGTTGCAATAGATAAAAGTGGTGCAAAGGATACAATGTAAGCAATTTGTGAGGCTGACATTCCTATATCTTGACAATACATTGATAAAACAACTGTAAAGGCACCATACCCTAAATAAAAAAAACATGAAATACCTGCATGAAATAAATAATGATCTCTTAATTTACTCATATAAGCCCTCCCTATGTAAAAGACATTATATAGAATATCTTTAAAAGAAAAGAAGTCTTTTCATTTTTTGAAAGACTTCTTTATTTATTTAAAGATTTAACATAGTTACAAATAATATCTTTGATTGTTTCATTCCCTAATTTACAATCTAAACATAAATCATAGTTTGATTTATCACCCCATATTTTATTAGAAATAACTTCATAATAACTTTTTCTAGAATGATCCGATTTATGAATATATCGAAGAGCATCCTCATGACTATCATGATAAATTTCCATTACTTTATTTAGACGATATTCTAAAGGAGCATATAAGAAGATTCTTACTAATTTTTCATCTTCTTTTAAAATATAATCTGCAGCTCTTCCAACAATAACACAATTTCCTTTCTTAGCAATTTCTTTAATAACATTTGATAAAAGAATAATTGAATTTTTATTGATGTCTAATGATAAGAATTGACTATAAATATAATCTTCACTTTCTTTATTACTTACAAATCCATGTTTAAGAGCAAATTCTTTGATTCTTTCTTTATCATAAAATTCAATGTTTAATTCTTTAGCGACTTGTCTCGCAATTTCTTTTCCATTTGTGCCATGTTCTCTTGAAATAGCAATTACTAAATTATTTGTTATACTTTCATTTTTAATAGGGCTTATTCTTTCATTATATGATTTTTTCAAGATAATAAGTGAAACAATAACTGTCAACAATTCAGAAATTGGAAATGTCCACCAAACAAGCGTTGTTACATTTTCTGTTAAAGTAAAGAAGTAGGCTATTGGAAATACAAAAATAACCAAGCGAAGTAAAGCAATAATTAAAGGTCTAATGGCATAACCAATAGATTGTAAAACACCTTGAATCGCGACAGAAATACCCATAAAAACAAATCCCAGACTTGCTATATGTAAAGCTGTACTACAAATATCAATCATTTCTTGTGTACTTCCTGATAATCCAAATAATTGTGATAATGGATGAGCAAGAAGTTCAAATAATAAAGTAATCATTAAAGAAACAATGATTGTATCAACAATACCAAACTTAATACATTCATCTATTCTTTTTCTATCTTTCATTCCATAATTAAAAGATAAAATGGAAATAATTGTATTAGACAATCCAAATGCTGAAAATAAAGCAATTTGTTGGATCTTATAGTAAATACCAAAAGAACCAATTAAAATAGCTGGATCAACTTGAGCTAATCCTAATATAGCATTCATTCCTGCCACCATCACTGCAAGTAAACATTGCATTAAAGCAGCTGAAGCACCAATCATATAGATTCCTTTAATTAGAGAAGCATTCGCTTTGATATAACAAATATTTCCATTAATTTCTTTATTTTTATAATAATGAAAATACATTGCTACAAACAAAGAAACAAATTGTCCAATAATTGTTGCTAAAGCGGCTCCCGCAACGCCCATTTTCATAGGATAAATAAAGATATAATCTAAAATAATATTTGTAAGTGCTCCTGATATTTGAGCAATTGTTGAAAAATGTGTTTTACCTGTTGATTGAAGCAATCTTTCATATACAGTAAACCCAATAGAACCATAAGAAAAACAACAACATATTTTTAAATAGATTGTTCCCATTGCAATAACGTGCTGATTATTTCCAGCAAACAATCTTATAAAACTTTCTGAGCCAAACAGTCCAAAAATCAAGAAAATAATATAAATACAAATACTTAAAAAGATTCCTGTTCCTGCAATCTTATTAACTTTATCTTTATTTTGTTCACCTAAACTTTTAGATAATAAGGCATTAATACCAACACCAGTTCCTACCCCAATAGCAATAATTAACAATTGAATAGGAAAAGCTAAAGTTAAAGCTTGATTGGCAATAACTCCATCACTTTTCATATTCGTTATGAATATACTATCTATAACATTATAGAGTGCTTGTAAAACCATTGATATGATCATAGGTAATCCCATTTTCCAAAATAATTTTTTTAAAGGCACTACTGCCATTTTATTTTTTTCCATCACTTTCTCCTTTTTTGCATAAAAAAATGCGTAAGTACCAATCTCCAAATGGATTGGACTTACGCATTTAGCTACACATCATTTTTACAAAAGCATTATAACAAAAAATTAAAAATGATGTAAGAATTTTTTATTAAAAAATAAAAATAAAATAAGAAAACTTTATATCATTTTTAATTTAGTTATTTATTTATAATCCTGAAAGGTCTAGATCTATAATCATCTTTTCAAGCTTTTTTTCTTTTAAAAGATAGCATAAATAAATTGGTAGATATGTTATATTATCTTTTGTTTCAATATATGTTTTTACTGCATCAGGCATTCCACCTACAATAAGATAAATAAAGAACATTGTTAAAAGTCTTTGATGTATAAAATCATCTATAGGTATGCACATTTCAAATCTTTCTTTTAACATATCAAGTGTTACATTTGATACATTGTTTGCAATCATGAACTCTTCAAAATCCAGTGAATACATTTTTAAAACAGTTAAATATCCTACTGAAGCAGAAGCAATTCCTTTAAGTTCCACCCTTAATAAAGAACCACTCATAGCATATTTAAAACTGCCTTCATCTACAAGAAACTTTATCTTTGTTACAATTTCAGGACATTTTTGAATTTCATCAAAAAAGACAACTGTTTCATGTACTTTGCACTCTTCTGGCATAATCATCTTTAATCTAATTAAAAATTCTTCAGCACTTATTTTTGCGTTTAAATATGAAACCATATCTGGTTGGTCAATAAAATTTATTTCAAACTTATTATACCCGCTCTTTTTAATTTCATCTCTTATAAGCCATGTTTTTTCAGTTTGTCTTGCATCCATTACTAAAAGTGCTTTATTAGAATTTTCAAGCCATTCTCTAACAGAAATCGAACTTTTTCTATACATAAAGCAACACCTTCATCCATACAATACACCAATTGTCTCGCTTTTTTAATTTTAAGTACAATAAATTGCCCCGTTTTTTATATCTATATATAAATATATTGCCCTGTTTTGTAATTTTTGTTATAAATTTGTCAAAAATTATCTAATTTTCATTATTAATTTGATCTTTTATTTTTGGTACAAAATAAAAAGCTTTGGACAATATCCAAAACTTTACTTAATAACTTTTTGAATCATTCGATTCATTGTATATACAATGATAATACCTAAAGGAATCATCACACATGATTTTAAAATTCTTACAAATTGTGATGCAAAGAACGGTATTCCATACATCGATTGTAACCAATATGGTGTTAAAAACATCGTTACTGTCAGTTCAATTGCGACAACAGATAAAATACTTAAATGAAATAAGCGCAGATCTTCTTGTCTAAGTTTATTTTTATAATATCTTATAAAAATAAAGAGAATAACAAGCATTGCAACAATGATGACAAAGATTGTAAATTTAATTGGTAA
>PVML01017612.1_pt1 | contig 57363 bp, 47 predicted proteins | sample 1853371 | NCBI WGS metagenome assembly PVML01 (sample SAMN08533508, study PRJNA380276) | Human gut metagenome, whole genome shotgun sequencing project. | isolation source: participant 1, chromium library | host: Homo sapiens | collected 2017 | reverse complement strand
TTTGTACACCGTTGCAAGAAACAAAGAATACTTAGAATTTACACTGTCGAGAGTATGGTCTATTGATGACGAGACGGCCGACAACCTGGATAAGCAGCTGTTCTTTACCTATACAATCGAGCCTACTCTTTTGAATACAAAACCGGAGGGTATTATATTTACAACGGATGAGTTTATCAGGATGCTTTATGAGCCGGAGGGCATGGGAGAAGAGATTGAGTATCCTAAGATGACAAATGAAGATTCTGGAGACGAAATCGAAATCGAAGAAGATATTTCGCTCTATGAAATCATAGAAAAGATGGATGATAGAACTTTCGAGTTCGATGTGGAATATTCCAAGGTGCTTTCCATGCAGAATGTCATGGCTCATATGCTGTACTTACAGCAGTATAAGAGCGGAGAGAAGATCCCGAAGAATTTCTTCATGGAATATGCCGGAGGCGGATATTCGCTGTTCAGAATGAAATATAATGAGAGGACCAGACGATTAGAGTTCTGCATGAAAAATGGTAAACTTGAAATATGTGACGAAGATGATTTATACTACCTGGCTAAACATGATCCGCATAAATGGTATGAATTTGAAAAATTTGATTTAATCCGTGGCATCTCCAGATGGCTGACATGGGATATCGCGAACACGGTATTAAGATCAGATGTGATAGTTGAATATGCTTCAGGAGAGAAGAAGAGCTTTGCCATGTATAAAGATGATTTCGAAGAAAACATGGAAAAACTTGCACAGGAAGTAGGAACGATCAAAAAGGCCTACATAAAGGTATGGAAGAAAGAATTAGGCTGGCTGATGGAATATGCATATGGAGACACACACTATATGTTTGAACTTCCAATCGACAATGATGAGTTCAACAAAGAATATCGTATGATTCCATGCATGAGAGCTGAATAAGAAACATTAAGATCAGGGACGGCCGGGAGCGGTTGTCCCTGGTTAAAGAAAGAGGGAAATGTTTATGACGAAGATTTGTCCGCTCTGCGGAAAAAAGGCAGAGCCTTTTGAGGGTAACATCATAGAAGATAACGAAGTTATCTGGGATTTTACATACTGCAAAGTATGCGGTAGATTTGAACTTTCGGAGGCAAATGATGATCCTAAGAGATTTAATAGAGATCATCTGATGTCGTATCTGGTATACAATGGAATTCATGATCCGAATGCTTTTCCCTATTATACGACAAGACCCAAGGAGTGGTGTGATAAATGGAGAGAAGAGTTTGATAAAGGTAATAAAGAGCATGGAAGACCCATTCATTTATCACCAGAAATTGTAGAGAACTGGTATCCTAAGACGGTTTCAGAGCGTGTTGATCTCATTCTAAAGTATATTGCGGATCATACGTCGCATATGGGAAGTTTTGTCCAGTATGGTGAAGATAAGAGACTATATAGTGTATTATTTGTAGATCGGTATGAAATGAGTAATTTGGGTGAAAAGATAATACCCGAACCTCAGGTTGAAAGCCAGTTTAAATTTATAATAGACTATCTAACAAAGAAAGAGTATATTAATCTTTCTAAGATTGGCTCAAGACTATCGCCACATGATTGTATATCGTTGACGGTAGACGGATATTCCAGAGTAGAAGAACTGGAGCGGTCCAATTCTAATGGACGAGAAGTTTTAATTGCAATGAAGTTTGGTGATGATACAATCGCCTTGAGAGAGGCAATAAGAAAAGGAATTATGGATGCGGGTTATGTGCCGGCGTTAATTGATGAGGTTCCTCATAATGGATTCATTACACCTGAGTTGCTTAGCCATATCAGAAACAGTAAGTTTGTCGTGGTAGATCTTACTCACCAGAACAACGGAGCATATTTTGAGGAAGGATATGCTATGGGATATGGAAAAGAAGTAATTCAGCTGTGCAAAGACACCACAAAGCTTCATTTTGATATCGCACAGAAAAATACTATTATCTGGCAGACAGAGGAGGATATACCAGAACGGTTGAAAAAACGTATCGTAGCCACGATTGATTAAAGTTTAGGCTGTACGCCTTGAGGAAAATCAGTTATAATAGGGTTACGGATTGAATTGATTCAAGACTCTTTGTTCTCGTTCCACCCAGACTCATCCAAGTGTCCGAGTGAAAAAGAACATAAAAAATATGAAGCAGAGTCAGATGAATTTCGAAGAAATTCGTCTGGCCCTGCTTCTTTTTTTGCCTCTGCTACCCAAGCACGCATCCCATTCCCAATCCCTCTCAAGCGCCCTTCACAATCCAGAAAACAATCAGGAAAACAGGAAAAAGGCTTGGTTTATAAGGCTTAGATGGGATTGCTGAATGGAACAGAGGCAGAAGAGGCTTGGAGGCAGAGACAAACGCAGAGACCCATTGAATCGGAAAATTGAAAGTTGAATATAGAAGAGAAAGTTGTAGGATTGCCGCTATGAAAAGGGAAAGAGGCTTGGTTTTTTCTCGTCCCGGAAGGTCGATTTTCGGGTAGACAAGAGGGTGATTCTTGGTGGGACGAGAACATTTCAAAAGCTCGCAAAGCCTAGTAAAAGGGGCATTTGCGAGCTTGTTTTTTGCCTTGTGGTACTATTTTGGTACTAAAGTGAGCTGTGCAGGAATAGAAAATTGATGGCTTGGAATGCTTGCATTCCACAGACAGCAGATTTCTATTCCTATAGGGCGAACGCCCTACATCGAGATGAATCGAAGTGGAATCGAGATGGTGCACATCGGATGGCATTATGTTTCACGCATGAGGCCATGTTATTTTCTACTCAAAATATTCATTTGGAGAAATCTCTCCGTTATTTAATTTCGTTTTCATTTCACACCATTCCGAAAGGAAATCATTTACCAATCAATATTCAAAAGTTAATGCAACAGGTGCACCTGTACAGTCATAATCATCTTCGTTATAAGTTGGTCTGACTGTTTCAGATGGTTTTGCCGGAGTCATTGCAGTTAAGTGAATCAAATTGCCAGGAGCAGTGTACTCAGGAAATCTTGTACCTTTTCCTCTTGCTGGAAGTGAAGCTGCACTTTCTTCAAGCCAGAAAAGAGTTTCAATGATATCCTCTGCAGCACCAAGGCTGTAATCAGAAATAGCTTTGTAATTGCAGTGCAGTGCATCGGCGAGCTTCAAAATCATATCTTCGCCGGGAATACGTGCACCAGTTTCGTATTGTGATATACGGACTGACATATTTTTTCCTTCAAAGCCAAGTGCACCGCCTAGATCATCCATTGTCATTTTACGGAATACCCGTATTTTCTTTATTCTTTCACCTATTGTCATAGTGTAGTTACCTCCATTTTGTGATCCTGTATGGGCTGTTGAACACCAAGTTATCTGACATGTCAGATAAAGTAGTTGTCACCATTCCAGAAAAAGTTTTATGCAAAGCTATACAGATTAAGGATTGTAGAGCAGAAGCGTTTTGTGGTTGGTGGAGCAAAGTATACAGAGAAAGCTCGAGCCGGAAACGGAATATTGAGAACGAGGAGCAGTATCATGAGTATCAGATATGGCATGTGGGAGTGCAGGAAGAACTGGACGAATTGAAGCAGGAGAAAAGGAATATTAAGAAGCAAATACAGCTTGCTGATGGAATTGTGAAAGAAGATTTGTATACGGCTTATTATGCAGTGTCGGAGAAAGAAGAAATCGTTGCAGACAGGGATGTTGAGATACCGGGGATGGAAGATGAGGCAGTGTCAGAGAAAGATGTGGCTGTTGAGCCGGAGACGAATGTTGTGGTAATAAATCCAGACAATAATCAGAATGAAATAGGCAGACAGAAAGAGCAAGCTGATAGTGCGAGAAAACAACAGACTGATTTAGGGGGAATAGGAATACCAGAGATTCTTAATTTGTCTGATGTGAATATGACAAGAATGGACGAAAGTATAATTAATGTGACAAGTAAAAGTGAATTGGTGAACATGAAGAAAAAGAGCCTGTGGACGAAGTTGGCTGGATTGTCAGGAGAATATCAGAGCTTGGTGGTTTTGAGAATGTCAGTGATTCTGTTAAGGCAGATGTATTCGGATTTGATATTGCTGATGTGAGTGGAAGCATAAGGATGTTTTCAGATGTGATGAAAAGGTTGGGGATAAAACTGGATGGAGATGAACTTTATGAGGAATTTCAGAGGATTTATGATGAAAGTGTTGGTAGAGATGTTGATAAAGGAAAGATGGAAGATAAGATGAGGAATAGGGACAGAGGAAGATGATTCCTCTGCATATCCACGATTCACTTTACGCACCCGAAACATATATTGCAAACTAGGAAACAATCGCAAGAAGTTGCGATTATTATTGATGATGTAGTGATTCTGTGATATCATATAAAAATATGGTACATGAAAACGGAGGTCAAAATGAAAGTATTGGTAACGAATTGTAGTCCTGTAAGAAATGGAGCAAGCGAAGGAACAGGGCGTATTACAGATTGCGTTGGAAGCGACGGATATGGGACGACCTTTGTATGAAAGACATGGATTTGTGAAAATGGAAGATGAAATGGAGCTGATCAAATGACAAGAGTTTATTTCGTACGTCACGCACAACCAGAGCATGATTGGGAAGAAGACAGAACAAGACCTTTGACGGAAGAAGGGAAGAAAGATTCAGTAGTTGTGTTAGAATTTTTGAGTAACAAGAAAAAAGATGCGTTTTATTGTAGTCCATATAAACGTAGTATGGATACTATTGCAGAGGCAGCAGATTTTTTTACAAAAGAGATTATAACAGATGAGAGATTGAGGGAGCGAGAAAAAGGTTCTGATGGAAACAACTACGGAATGTTTCAGAAACGCTGGGCTGACCATGATTATCATGAAGATGGTGGAGAATCCATTGCTATGGTTTAAAATCGTAATATAGAGGCGTTGAACGAGATTTTAGCAGATAATACAGATAAAGAGAGTGTTATAGGAACCCATGGTACTGCCCTTAGTACGATATTGAATTCTTATGACAATAGTTTCGGGTGCGAAGAATTTCTGCGAATTATAGATTGGATGCCATATATTATCGAACTGGATTTTGAAGGCGATAAGTTGGTTGGCAAACATGAACATTGCTATGTGGAGAAGGAATTCAAGGGCAATCAGCGTGCGGATAAGAAGTAGTGAGGAATAGATGAATACACGATATTATATGGTCATTATCAAGGGTGAAATAAAGACATCCGAAATAATGTCATGTGGTTATAATAGAAATACACAAAAATGGGATGTAAAATTCAATAATGGAAAAACATACTCGTATGCATATTTGAATGTGGAAAAGTTGACTGATCCGGAGGTTTTGAATCCTAACATGTATCGGATTAGCAGAGAAGGACGAGAGTTCTTTGCTGTTAATGCAATATATGTATTTAGAAGCGGAAGTGAGTCTTATTGGCACATTTGTTTTGGCGATGGTAGTGAAAGAGATTATCGTCGGAACGACTTGCATATTATAGAGTCATGTCTTGCCCATAGTCAGTCATCAAATGTATTTGAATATATAAAGCAAATTGCAGGTTTGAGTAATCTTAAGAATGAAGAGACTGGTGAAAAATTATTGTCTAAGAAGTTTGCCAAGATTTCTTTTGTGGGTAGTGATGTAGCTTTAGCAAAGTATTTGAATCCATCATCATTGCAAGGAAAAAGAACAGGACGCGAATACATTCCAATTTTCCCATTTGGATGCAATAACAGTCAGTATAAGGCTGTAAAAAATGCCATGGAGAATCAGATTAGTGTTATACAGGGACCTCCAGGAACGGGGAAGACACAAACGATATTGAATATTATTGCCAATATATTAATGCAAGGGAAAACGGTACAGATAGTATCCAATAATAATTCGGCAACGGAAAACGTATATGAAAAATTATCTTCTCCAAAATACAATTTGGGTTTTATTGCTGCGACGTTAGGAAGTTCTAAAAATAAGAAATTATTTGTTGAGCATCAGGATGCCGCTTATCCCGATTTTTCGTCGTGGAAAACGGGAGAAGATCAAAGTGTTTTGCAGAAGGAAATAGAAGAGCAATCCAGTCAGTTAAAAAGTGTTTTTGATAAGCAGGAAAAACTGGCGTGTTTAAGGCAGGAACTTTCACAGTTGGTTACTGAACAGGAATATTTCAATCAATATGTTAAAGAATCAGATGTTCATACAGATAGTATTAAGTTCAAGAAAAAACTATCTTCAAAGCAATGGATGGTATTGTGGCAGGAGTGCCAGTTGATTTCAGAAGAGAAAACGGCAATAGGATTTTGGTTTAAGATAAAAGCCTTATTTAAATATAGAGTAACCGATTGGAGCATTTATAAGCAGGATATTTCAAAGATAATTACAACCTTTCAAGCAATGTATTATCGTGCGAAGCAGGCGGAGTTGTCTGGGAAAATTGCAGATATTGAAAAGTATTTAAATAGTGTTAATAAGAATTTGCTTGAGGATTTATGCGATCAGTCAATGGTTGTCCTAAAAGACAAACTGGCAAGGAAATATGAAGGTAACAGTAGTAGGAAAACTTTTAGTGAAGATAATTTGTGGAAGGAACCATACGATGTATTGGCTGAGTATCCGGTTATATTAAGTACAACATTTTCATCAAGAAACAGCCTGAATTCAGATGTGGTGTATGATTACCTTATCATGGATGAGGCATCACAGGTAGATATTGCAACTGGTGCGTTGGCATTGTCCTGTGCAAGGAATGTTGTTATTGTAGGGGATACCAAGCAACTTCCCAATGTTGTTACAGGTGATATAAAAGCCAAAGCAAAAGTTATATTTGACAGCTTTAATGTGAGTGAAGGATATCAGTATACAAACAGTTTTCTGCAATCCATTTTGGATGTTATGCCAAATGTAACACAAACATTGTTGCGGGAACATTATAGGTGTCACCCCAAAATAATCAATTTCTGTAACCAGAAATTCTATCGTGGTGAATTGATTATTATGACAACGGATAAGGGTGAAGAGGATGTTTTATCGGTAGTAAAAACGGTAGTGGGAAATCATGAGCGTAACCATTATAGCCAGCGCCAGATAGATGTTATTAAAAATGAGATTATACCAAAATATGTTTCAAATCCGGAAGAAACCGGAATTATTGCACCGTACAAAAATCAGGTAGAAGCTTTAAGCAAGGAGATTACAGATATTGATGCTGCTACAGTGCATAAGTTCCAGGGCAAGGAGAAAGAGAATATTATTATATCTACCGTGGATGATGAAATATCTGATTTTGCAGATGATCCATATTTAATCAATGTTGCTGTATCAAGAGCCAAAAAGAAATTGATGTTGGTTGTAACTGGAAATGAGCAATCAAAAGAGCGTAATATAACAGATTTGATTGATTATATTCAATATAATAATTTTGAAGTTACTGAAAGCAAGATTTATTCGATTTTTGATTACCTTTACAAGCAGTATACTGAGGAAAGAAGGGCATACTTGCAGAAGCACAAAAAAGTATCAGAATATGATTCGGAAAATCTGATGTATTCATTGATAGAGGACATTATCTCCGCTAACAAGTATTCAAGCTTGGATGTTGTTTGTCATTTTCCGTTGAATATGTTGATTAAGAATCCAGAACTATTAAATGAGCAGGAATGTCAGTATGCAATGAATCCAGCAACACATTTAGATTTTCTGGTTTATAACAGAATTGGTAAAAAGCCTGTGTTGGCGATTGAGGTTGACGGATATGAATACCATAAAGAGGATACTGTTCAGGCTTCAAGAGATTTGTTGAAAAATCATATTATGGAGTTGTATGAAATTCCATTACTGAGATTTATGACTAATGGTAGTGGCGAGAAAGAAAAGATTATAGAGATGCTGGATAAGTCGGTTGGGTAACGAAAGGAAAGCTGCGTATGGAGATTATAAGAAGGGACGAGTTACAGGAACTTTTAGATGTTGTCAGGATGAAACCATATGGCAAAATCTTGATAACAGGTGCGGCAGGAAGTGGTAAAACTTTTTTGTTAAATATAATTGGAAAGATATTAGAGGAACAAGGAAGAAAAATCTGGTATGAAACGATGGTTTTTTCACAGATGGGAAATAAAATATGGAAACATGTTAGAGCCCGGAGGAATCGACCACTCAGAGTCCAGTAGAAACAACCAATCCGAGCTCATTAGAAATAGCCAATGCACCTGCTTGGCTAATTAATTATCGACAATTATTCGGTAGGATCACTGATTTCTATCGAATAAGTTTTCAGGTTACGACCTCGATAGCTTTCACCTTTCATGAGATAAACGGTGGCAGCATCAAAAGTCCTATCTAACGCACAGAGTAATGAATCCTCTTCTCGAAAGAAGTCCCTCCACTTATCTGGTGTTAGGTTACTGGTGAAAATCATGCAGTTTGGGCCTTCCTTACTGCATCTTCGGTCAATCATATCGAAAAACAGACGGGTGTTTTCCATGTCGAAGATGCTTCTGCCGATTTCATCGATAATCAGACATGATGGTCTGACAAGCCCAGATATTGCACTGCTTTCAGTGCCTGTTCTTCGGGCCTTTGTGAATTTTTCATTCAGTTCTGTGGCTTTTATGAAATAAGCTTTTAATCCTTTTTGGCAACAGGCATTACCATATGCCATTGATAAATGCGTTTTTCCAACACCTGGAGGACCGATAAAAGCTATATTCTGTCTTGAGTATAGCGCTGTCAGATTCGGAAGATTTCTTATCTGCGCTGCATGCTCGCCAGTCACTCTGCTGAAATCAAAGTTTTCGAATGTACTTGGCTCTTTCTGTGGAATACGGCTGTGCTGCAATAGTGCGCTTATTGCTTTATCTCGCTGATTTTTTCTGAGAAAAGCTATGAATCTTTTTATGGCTTCCAGGTGCTCCGGTGGAACTTTCTTTTCAGAAAGATATAAAGCAATCTCCTGTGCTGTTATTTTTATATCCAGAGCAGCAGCATCTGCCTGAATCTGTTCAATCAGTGTATCATTCATTTCTGTCACCTCCAAAAGCAAACTTTGCGAAAGCAGATTTTGGTGGATCTTCTTTTTTCTGAGTGATACTGATCTTTACAGGAACAGAAGGGTTTTCTTCTGGTTGATCATCAGTAAACTGACCTTTGCAGAAACTGTCTTTGCGGCTCCATGTCACATCGTGGGTTATTAAGACTTTTCTCAACTCCAGGTCATAGATATACAATGTAAAATCTTCTCTTTGAACACGGCAGGTATGTTGAACATAACTGTATGGAATTCCAAAACGTCTTCCTTCATATGTGACAAAACCATCAAATGAAATACAGCGGATCGGGCACAAATACTTTCGGACATCAAAGGTATCCATAAGTATGGATGCATTTTTTATACAGCTTACAGAATGTCTTTCATGAGGAATACAGTCAACAGCTTTGTGATATCGATTGTTCTGATTATCGCACCATTTCCATGCTTCATAGTTGAGATCTGTAATAGTACCAAAAACTCGTCCTGCTAGAAAGTTTTCTTTTACAAAGCGTACCAGGCGCTCAACAGAACCTTTCGTGAACGGATGTCTGGGTCTGCACAGTTTCGTTTCAAAGCCGATGGTATTCATAAAAGCTTCATAATCATGATTCCAAACCGGATGTCCTTCCGAATCACGATGGAGCACAACACTTTTCATATTGTCCGTCAGAACGTGTCCAGGAACTCCCATACGTTTAAAAGCATGAATCATACCAATAAAGAGATTTTCCTGTTTTGCATTGGGAAAGAACTCTATATAGCGTTCCCCGCAATGATGGCAGATCATTGCAAAACAAGCTACTTTGTAAGAAGTGCCATCACCTGTGTCCACATTTACAAATCCCCAGTCCATTTGATAACTCTCACCAGCATCACTGGAATATCTGCGTCCACGGTTGCCCTGCAGTGCAACTGTCTGCCTTTTGGGCGGAATAAGATATTTATGAGATTGAATGTATCTCTTTACCGTAGTTAAGCTCCCTTGAAAGCCTTGTTCCTGAATTCGTTCCAGAATAACTTCAGAATTAGATACCCCTTTTTTCAGCAGGTCATCAATAACTCCTGTATATCCAGAGATAATGGTTGTATCCGCTTTGCGGCCTGTAAGAGCATGTGGTGTTATCTGGAAATCATTCTTTTTTAATCGTCGTAGCTGTGCTCTTGTCATTCCTGTACGGCGTTCCATTTCAGCAAGGTTAATTCTATTGATATCGAACTTATCACCTTGCTCTGACTTCATTTCTTCAATGACTTGTGTTATGATAGTCTGCAAGCCATTACTGTTATTCTCATTCATGTTTCTCCTTTCGTGGTGCATTGGCTAACACCATTATAGAACATGAAGTAATATCGTAATGGCTTCTTTTATTGGATTAAGATTGGCTGTTTCTATCGGACTCAGATTGGTTAATTCTGCTGGTCTTAGGATGGCTGTTTCTATCGGACTCTAACAAACATTCATCTGATTTTACAGATGTTGTTTGTTTAGTGGATGGTTTGGACGAAATATATAGATATAAACAACAAATGGTAGAGAACATTAAAAATGCTAGAGGGTGTTATATATGCACTGCTAGAGAAAATAAGTTTGATATAAATTTTGATTATGAAATAAGGTTAAAGCCATTAACAGATAAACAGATATTATTGTTTATTAGTGATTATCTTGGTGCCCGTATCTCGAGTGACAGTATTGTAGAAGGTATTTTTAAAGAACTTGATAAGCAAAATTTAACGCCTAGAACGATAGCTGAAAAGCTTCATACAAAACTAAAGGGCGAGGGGCTTAACGAATATTTTCTTGATTTCGAAAAGGATATACATCAAATATATACATATAAAGGTGGTGTATCTCTACAACATCCAGAGATAGTTGTTCCAGAACGAAAAATTATTAGAGTACCAGACGAAATAAAAAATGATATAAAGGTAGTAACGCATTCGCTTGTGGATAAAGTTGCATTAAGACCAGAAATACTTCAAGAAATTACTCCTAGACAGTTTGAGGAACTGGTTTGTGAATTGTTTGAAAGAAAAGGATATAATGTGCAACTTACGAAACAGACAAGAGATGGTGGTAAGGATTTGATTGTTCTTAATAATTCAGTGTTAGGCGATTTGGTGATTTATGCTGAATGTAAAAAGAAAGCGCCTAGGCATCCTGTGAATGTTGGACTTGTTAGACAACTATATGGAACTGTTGAAGCGGACAGGGTTACAGCAGGAATAATGGTAACTAACTCATATTTCTCAAAGGATGCTCGTAGATTTCAACAGACGATAAAAAGTAGAATGAATTTAATAGACTATTCAGAGTTAATGAAACAGATAATGGATTGCAGATAGGAAATTGATAATTATTGAAGGTGAATGGAGACATTGTTATGGCAGTATCATACAATAAATTATGGAAATTATTAATAGATAAAAAAATGAGTAAATCGGATTTGCGTAAAAAGGCAGAAATTGCCCCTAACACAATGACAAAGCTTCGACGTGATGAAGAGGTAAGCCTTACAATTCTTAGTAAAATTTGTAAAACTTTACATGCAGACTTTGGGGATATTGTGGAGTATGTGCCGGATGCAGAAATATGGGATTTGTATAATGAGAACCGAGAGCTTCTGGGAAAAGACCATATCAGAGGAGAACAGTTACCGATAGACGGCTACCATTTGGTGGTGCATGTCTGGATTCGTAATTCCAAGGGCGAGTACCTTATCTCGCAGCGTTCTGCAAACAGACCAACACATCCTTTGATGTGGGAATGTGTGGATGGTTCTGTAGTAAAAGGAGAGGACAGTCTGCAAGGAGCGCTTAGAGAAGCCAAAGAAGAGGTTGGAATAGATTTATTGCCAGAAAAAGGTCAAGTTGTTTTGTCAGACATTAAGAAAATCGAGTTTGGAAAAGTGGCTAATAAAATTGTTGATGTTTGGCTGTTTGATTACGATGGAGAGGTTGATTTAGGCAATGCCACAACAGATGAAGTGGCGCAGGTTGCATGGATGAATCGGGAGCAAATTAAGGAATTGTTTGAGCATAATATGTTTGTGGATACATTGGAATACTTCTTTACGGAAGTGGACAAGCAGTAATTTGGAAAGTTGGTGGATATATGAAGGAAAAAGAACATCAATCCATAGAGTGGAAGGAATCATGGCAGGATGAGTATTTAAAATGGATTTGTGGATATGCCAATGCCTACGGTGGAACAATATACATAGGTACGGATGACAATGGTAATGTTGTAGGTATTGATAATGCAAGAGATTTATTAGAGCGAATTCCTAATAAAATTACGGACACAATGGGAATCATTGCAGATGTGAATTTGTTATATAAAGGCGAACTTGAGTATTTGCAGATAATTGTTGATAAATATCCATCTTTAATAAGTTTTCGTGGAAAATATTATTATCGTTCCGGAAGTACCATGCGTGAGATTACTGGAAAGGAATTGGAAAGAGCTTTGTTAAAAACGCAGGGAAGAACATGGGATGGTGTGCCTCTACCAAAACTGACAGTATCTGATTTAAAGCAGGATGCAATACAGCTATTCAAAGATAAGGCAGTGAAAAGAGGAAGGCTTACGAATGAAGAAGTCAGTGTGGAAGATACTATCTTGATGGATAACCTGCACCTAATTGATGAAGATGGATATTTGATAAGAGCAGCAATGCTTGCGTTTTATAAGGATCCAGAGAAGTGGGTAACAGGTTCTTATATCAAAATCGGTTATTTTGGAAAATCGGATTCGGATTTGGTGTATCAGGATGAGGTGCACGGGCCTTTGATAGAGCAGGTAGATAAGACTGTAGATTTGGTATACACGAAATATATGAAGGCATTGATTGATTATGAGGGTGTCCAGAGAATTGAGCAATTTATGTTCCACAAGGACGCATTCCGTGAGATTTTGTTGAATGCCATTGTTCATAAGGATTACAGCGGTTGCAATCCAATTCAGATTAGCGTTTACGAGGACAAGATATATATTTGGAATGATGGAGAGATGCCTCCAAATCTGGATTCTACTGACAAGTTGTTTATGAAGCATTCATCAAAGCCTTATAATCCGAAATTGGCTAATATCTTTTTCAAAAGCGGTATGATTGAAGCTTGGGGAAGAGGATTTGAGAAGATTAGGGAAGCCTGTGCGTTGTATGATGGACCATTGCCGGAATACGAGATTAATGAGGCTGGAATTATGGTTCTTTGCAAGGCTTGTGATAGGTATTTGAGGTTATTGAGAGATGATGGTCAGCATCCTGACCATCATCCTAACCAAAATGGTCAGGATGTGAATAAGCTGATTATCGATTTTTGTAAAGACCCGAAGTCGGTCCAAGAAATAATGGATGAATTTGATTTTGATAGCAGGACAAGCTTTAGAAGAAAGTATTTAACTCCTATGCTGAAAAATAGTGTGTTAAAGATGACTATACCGGAAAAGCCATCAAGTAAAAATCAGAAATACTTTTCGTAAGAAAATAAGCTAACCACATCTTAACCAATGTGGTTAGGTTAATACATATTCTTATAATAGTATCATCGGAAAAGTGCAATAAAATTTATGGAAGGAATAAAAAGTGAAAAAGAAAATCTTAATACTTGTAAGCATATTAGTGGTGTTTCTAGCTATACCTCCATTTGTAAATTATTGGGTGTCGACGCCTTCACCTATAGGATTTATACCAATAGAAAAGCAGGAAGTTTGGATTAGTTTCTATGCCTCATTAATAGGTAGTGGAATAACATTGCTAGGAGTGCAAATTCCGCTTCATCGGATCACCGATTCCGCTAGCAACGGATCAGTGTTTCCGGTCGTAACGGAACACTTTTCCGCTTCGTCGGATCACGCATTCTTATAAAGTGTTATAGTTTTTTCGTAGTCATTATTTTTAGATTACGAAAGGAGGCATTTTTATGCAGGACTACAACACTATTATTGGTGCTATTCAGATGCGTCTGAATAAGTGCCCAACCAGATCTGTTATGGATCGTTTTCGAATCGGATCGAGCACTCTTAACTTGATCATGAGTCGATATAAGACTCTTGAGCTCACCATTGACGAGCTTGAGGCTATGTCACCCAAAGAAGTAGAGAACCTCTTTTACCCACAGAAAAATCTTCAACGCAAAGAAGTTCCACTTCCAGATTTTCAGTATTACTATGATCGTATTCATGCCCCAAACAGTAGAGTAAATATTTCATTCTGTTGGCTGGACTACAAAGAAAAGAATCCAGATGGATATGAAAAATCTCAGTTCTATGAATACTATCAACGTTTTGTTCAGGAAAACTATGGTGGCACAAAAATTTCAATGGCGGTAAATCGCAAGCCTGGTGAAAAGATGTACATCGACTGGGTTGGCGACCAGCCTGGACTTCTGACGGATGTTACAACCGGTGAAATCATGAGAGTTCATATCTTTGCCACAACATTAGGCGTAAGCAGTATGATCTATGCAGAGGCATTTCCAAATGAAAAACTTCCTTGTTTTATCGAAGGCTGTGTACATGCGGTATCCTTCTATGGTGCAGTTGCTAAACACTTTGTCCCAGATAATCTAAAAACAGCTGTTACGAAGCATACAAAAGATGATCTTGTATTACAGTCAACCTTCTCTGATCTGGAAGACTTCTATGATACGATTGTGCTCCCACCACCGGCTCGTAAGCCTAAGGGAAAGCCAACGGTCGAGAATCATGTGCGTTACCTTGAAACACATCTTATAGAAAAGTTAAAAGAAAAGATTTACACATCCTTTGAGGATTTGAATGCTGATATCAAAAAGATAGTAGCCGTCCTCAATGCGAGACCTTTTCAGAATCAAGCTTTTTCCAGACAAGAAATGTTTATCAAGTATGACAAACCATGTATGAAACCACTGCCATGCGGAGAATACACAACTTGTGATTACAAAGCAGTACTGAAGGTGCCTAATAATTATCACATCGATTATGACGGCCACTACTACTCTGTATTGTATACTTACTGCGGAAAACCAGCAATCCTTAAAGCTACCCCTTCTGAGATTCGTATCTGTGATCAGTACAACCGTCTGATCTGCACTCATAGAAGATCTTATAAGGATTTTCCGTTGTACATAACTACGGATGAGCATATGCCTCCGGAACACCTTTATTATCAAGAAATCAATTCGAAAGATGGAAACTATTACAGGCGCTGGGCGTCTGTGTTCGGTCCTTCCATGTCGGAATTGATTGATCGAATCCTAAAGTCTTCTAAGCACGAAGAGCAAGCATTCAATGCATGTGCCGGGATACTACATCGAGTAAAAGCAATCCCTAAAGGCATTGCAGAAGAAGCCGCTCGTAAATGCATTGAAATGAACTCCTGTCGCTACTCGACGTACAGGCAGGTGCTTAAAAAGATGGAGTGCGATGAGCATCCAGAATCATCACCGGAATCACTTCCATCTCATGAAAACATCAGAGGAAAGGATTACTACAAGTAAAGGTGAATGATTATGGCATACAGACAGAAAGAATACAATTATAACGACAAACTTACAAAGAATCAAAATCTTCTTATGGACAAACTCTATAAGATGCGTATGTCCGGCATGGCAGAAGCTTTTGAAAACCAACTTATGAATCCGAATTCGGGATTAGAGAGCTTTGAAACAAGGTTCTCTGAAATCATCAACCATGAGTGGTCAGGGAGAGAAAACAAGAAGTTCAATCGGCTCTTAAAACAAGCAACACTAAAATATCCGGCAGCTGACCTTGATAGTTCTCTTTATGATCCAGAGAGGCAGTTAAACACACATGTCATTGAATTACTGGCCAAAGGTGATTGGATCGATGAACCGAACAATCTTTTGATTACAGGTGGAGCAGGAGCTGGCAAAACGCATGTTGCATGTGCACTTTGCGTCACAGCACTACATCAAATGAGGACTGTAAAATATATCCGTGCGAATTATCTGCTTCAAGAATCCGCCCATGCGCATAGTGAAGATAATTACTATGAGTATTCAAACAAGATGGCCGGTTATGATCTTCTTGTTATAGATGATTTTGGATTGATGGACTATTAAAAAATCCAAAGATATTGAGGAACTCAATAAGTTATTTTTAGAGGAACGCAAAAGGGATATTATATATTCATTTTGTAAAATGTATGCTCTTGACAAAAAGGTGGATCAATTATTGCCGTTATCTGCTAAAAATGGATTGATGAATATTGTGTACGATTCTGGAACATTTATTCGTAATCAAAATATAAAGGGGTGTGATTATGATTAAACGGGGTAAGAGGTATTCGATTTTGAGTGCGGTCGGACTGTGCGTTCGATGCAGCGCTGGTGTCTCGGTAGCAGTGATGTTACTGTATTTGTTCCAAGGGCTTACGCCAGCTCTGCTCACACTGGCGACAGGGGCCTTCATTGATGCGGCGATAGGGCTTTTGCGGTCCGGGGAGTATGCCGACGTTGGGAGAGCGCTGACTGCGGTGTCTCTACTAGTGAGCTTCGATTGGATTTCCAACCAACTTCTCGATCTTCTGGTGGGGCGGCTACGGATCGATGTGCGAGAGAGGTTCGGAACGGAGATGGTGGAGAAGGTCGCTGATCTTCGATATCGATATGTGGAGAATCCGGAGAGTTGGGATCTGATCACGAAGATTTCCACTGATACGGATGAGAGTATCTTGAATGCGTTTCAGGCGTTGCTGGCGTTTTTGGCGCTGGTATGGAAAGCGCTGGGTTTATTTCTGGTGATGTTTCGATATGTGCCAGCAGCGGCTCTGGCTGTGACGGCCTGTGCGGTGCCTTTGGTAATGCTGTCTTTGGCCGGAGGGCGAGCCAGTTATGCCGGAATCAGCGAGACCCAGGGGCTAAAGCGGCGGTATGAGTATATTTCCAGGCTTTTGACCGGAAGGGATGCGGCGGAAGAGAGGACTTTGTTTGGCTGGGCCGGATATTTCAATGGTGAGTGGGAGAGTGCCTATAAGAAATGGCTCGGAGTAAACGCGAGGGTGAATCTGAAATCTTTTGCGAAGGCGAAACTTGGCAGCATCTCCTTGGTGTTGATCGCGATCGTGGTGATGACTGCGCTGCTTCCTGGCGTCGTGGCAGGAGAGATTACGATTGGTATATTTATGGCTTTGGTTTCGAATATATTCTCACTGGTCCAACTCATGTCCTGGAGTCTGCTCCACAGCGTCAGCGAGATCGCGAAATATAACGAGTTTTTTCATGATGTTGAAACCTTTACCAAAATGGATTTTAGGGAGGCGGAGAGCGTGAGCTGTGAATTGCCGGAGTTCTCTTCGCTGGAGTTTCGCGATGTTACTTTTGCCTATCCGGGGACTAAGCGAAAGGTGCTTGACCATCTCTCGTTTCAGATTTCAGCCGGGAAAAGCTATTCATTTGTCGGCGCAAACGGGTGTGGGAAGACTACGATTACGAAGCTGATCGCTGGGCTATATGATGATTATGAGGGACAAATTCTGATTAACGGAACGGATATTCGGGAGTGGGGCCCCGGACGGATCGCAGGTTTTTTCTCTATTGTCTATCAGGATTTTGCCAGATATGGACTTTCGCTCTATGAGAATATTGCCATCGGGGATGTGGAAAAACTGTGCGGAGACGAAATCAATCTGGTTCGTTTTCAAGATGTTGTCGATATGATGGAGTTAGGCGAGATCGTGTCTGACTTAAAGCATGGGATGGAGACGAAACTGGGGAAGATCGTGAGGGACTCGGAAGACCTGTCCGGCGGGCAGTGGCAACGGGTGGCAATCGCCCGGTGTCTTGTGAGCGACCGCCCTGTGAAGATTTTAGATGAACCGACGGCGGCGTTGGATCCTGCTGCAGAGAGTGCGCTGTACGAAAAATTCCGTATCATTAACCAGAAATACACCTCTGTTACGATCAGTCATCGGCTGGCAAGCGCGAGACAGACAGACGTTATCTTTGTGATCGAGAACGGGAGAGTTTCCGGTTCAGGAAGCCATGAGACGCTGTACAGAGAAAACAGGTTGTACAGGGAGATGTACGACAGTCAAAGGAGCTGGTATCAGGGATGAAGAGACAAAAAGAATGTTTTATCGGGGTCTCCGCAGTAGTTCACTTATTTCTAAAGATCGCCGGAGCCATGCCTGTTGTGTTTCTGCTGTTTCTTGTCGTGAATGTTCTACACGGTACGGCGTGGGCGTTAGAAACACTGGCAAGACAGGTGTTTTTTGACGGATTACAGAGCGCTGTGGAGAGAAACTCACTCCAGGCCGCTTATTCTGGAGCTCTGTGGGTAGGAGCGGCCGCGGTCTATGTGCAGGTACTGAATGGAGCTGGCAATTTTATTGGGCAGCATATTTTCAATCCTAGGGCAGTGAACACGCTGACAAGAGAGTTTCACACACAGACGGCGCAGTTGCCGCTGTATGAGTTCGAGAAGGAGACGACTCTGGAAACGATTGAGAAAGCCCGGCAAGGAATCAACGGGACCGTGCAGCTTCTCAGAGCCGTGATTTCGATTGCCATGTTCAATCTGCCGTATGTGGCGTTCATGGGGGTGTATTTGTACCGCCTGGATCCGATCCTGGTTCTTTCGTTGCTGTTTATCTTTAGTCCTATGGTGTGTGCCCAGGTGATAAAAAGAAAGGCGTATCGGCGGCTGACCGATGAGACGGCAGCTCTCGAGAGGGAGTACCGGCATTATTCGGACTGCATGATTGATAAGAGGTATTGGAAGGAGACTCGGACGCTGGGAGCTGTCGGCTTTTTCATGGAACGATTTCGGGCGGTGCTTGCAAAGTATGATAAGAAGCTATGGGAGACAGATTCCAGGTTGTATCGAACAGAGCTTTTGATGCGTGTTTTGACTCTTCTGGGATATCTCGGAGTGCTCTTTCTTCTGGTGCGGTCGTTGCTTTCCGGGAACATCTCGGCTGGGGCGTTTGCGGCGGTGTTCACTTCCATTGATTCCATTTTCCGGTTCATGGAGAACATCGTGGCGAGAAGCGCCGGAAATATTTCACGACACATGGCGTCGGTAGGGAATTATCTTGAGTTTTGCCGGCAGAATGGGTTTGCGGCCGACGATGGCCAGGTCAGAGGAGCTTCTGACGGCTGCTGTATTGCAGAGGAAAGTGAAAGCGGCAGGGAAAGCTGTGCCGTCATTGTGGAAGACGTTTCTTTTGCCTATCCCAATGCCGACCGACCGTCTCTCGATAGAATATCGGTTCGGATTCGGAAGGGGGAGACGGTTGCGGTCGTTGGTGAAAACGGAGCTGGAAAAACTACCTTCGTAAAGCTTGTTCTGGGACTGTATGAGCCTTCCTCTGGGTGGATTTTGCGGGAACGGGACAGTTTTGTCTCTCAGTCTGCAGTCTTCCAGAATTTCCAGAAATACCGGATGCGACTGGATGACAATATTTGTTTGAAGGAGCTAGAATGTCGGGATGCGGAGGAGATGGAACGGGCTGCGTCTCTTGCTGGAGTGGAGTACGGGAACTCCGATCTGTATCCGGAGAAATTCGGGACGCTTCTCGGCCGGGAGTTTGGTGGTGCCGAACTTTCGGGTGGCCAGTGGCAACGGATCGCCATTGCCAGGGGACTCTATAAGGAGCATGACATGATTGTGCTGGACGAGCCGACGGCCAGTATCGACCCGCTGGAGGAAACCCGTTTGTACCGCATGTTTGCAAGGATGGCGGAGGGGAAGACGGCGTTTATCGTAACCCACCGAATTGGCTCGGCCCAACTTGCCGATCGGATTCTTGTGTTTGACAAGGGAAAGATCGTCGAGCAGGGAACGCATGAAGAACTGATAAAGTCTGGTGGGAAGTATGCGTTTTTGTATCGTGAACAGGGAAAGTGGTATTAGATGAGGGCTGCGGATCGTTCTTTGCCAAAGTGGGACAACTGACTGGACATGTCAGTTGAAAACTTTATTTCATATGTAAAGATGATGGTTTTGAAAGTACGATCCAGATAGATCTGTCTTATAAGGTTCTGATAAAAATGCATTTTGCGCTACTCAGAGGACGCCGGCGTATTTGCCGATGACCATATTGCGTTGCCAGCAGACGGGCAGAAAGACACTATTCCATACTGCTCTTGACATGGACCTCCATCGCAAATGATGCAATGGCAAAACGGCAAGGTAGTGTAAATTGAAAAGCCGAAATTTCTGTGGTATAATTAGTGTAACTGTTACACTAAACAAAGGAGATTGAAATGTACCTCAATACCACTGTGAAAATCCCAGAGCAGAAGGGAAAAATAATTGCCAAAAAGAAAGGGGACACCACCTACATCCTCTATCAGTATGGCAGTGATTATAAGCAGGACAGGAAGTATGCGATTCCTCTTCGGGCTATTGTTGGAAAGGTTTCTCCAGAGGATCCTGGCTCGATGTATCCTAACGAAAAATTTCAACTCTATTTTCCAGATACTGAAATACCGGATGAACTGCCATTCGCCTATCGGAGCTGTTGTCTCAAAATCGGCTCTTGCGTTGTCATCCGCAAGGTCATCGATGAATATGACCTTTGGTCGATGCTCTCAAAGCGATTTGGCAAGGAAACCGGGCTTATTCTGGATCTTGCAGCCTACCTGATCGTAGATGAGGAAAACGTAGGACAGTATTACCCTGATTTCGCATTTTCGCACCCGCTCTTCACAGAGAAAATGACGATTTACAGCGATTCCAAGATAAGCAGACTCCTTAACTCGATCACGAAGAATCAGTGCATCGGCTTTCTGGATGACTGGAATAAAAACCGGGATCATAGAAATCGAATCTATGTTTCCTATGATTCAACAAACAAAAACTGTGATGCTGGAGACATTGATATCGTTGAATTCGGAAAGGCGAAGGATGATAAAGGACTACCGGTATTTAACCTGGCGGTTGCCATGGACAAGACGAATCGTGTGCCGCTCTTCTACGAAGAGTATCCCGGATCTATCACGGATGTTTCACAGTTCACATTCATGGTGGATAAGGTTCTGGAATACGGCTATCAGAAGATCGGATTCATTTTAGATAGAGGGTACTTCAGCAAGGACAATATCCAGTACATCGATAAAAACAACTACTCGTTCATCATCATGTGCAAAGGATGTAAGGCGCTGGTGTCCTCATTGATTCTCGACAAGCGAGGTACCTTCGAGACAAAGCGAGATGCGGCAATCCGCTCTTATAAAGTCTATGGCATGACAACCAAAGCAAGGCTTTACGAAGACGACACCACAGACCGGTGGTTACATATTTACTACAACCCATCCAAGCAGTCAGCAGAGAGGGAACAGCTGGAGCAGAAAATCGAACGCTATCGTCAATTTTTGGATACGCATATCGGGCAGGACACAAAGTTCGGAAAAACGTATCAGGACTATTTTTACCTGTATTACGACAAGCACGGACGTTTCATCGGAGTTGAGGAACGTGCTGATGTCATCGAAAGAGAGCTTCAGTTATGCGGGTACTTCTGCATCATTACTTCAGAGAAAATGACCGCTGCGCAGGCGCTGATCCAGTATAAGGGACGAGATATCCCGGAAAAACTTTTCCGTGCGGATAAGACCTTTATCGGCGCAAAGAGTGAGCGCGTACAGTCATCGCAGAGTATCTCATCCAAGATATTTATCGAATTTATAGCGCTGATCATCCGGAACCGGATATACAATCTTCTGAAGGAACAGATGCTTCGGATGGAGTCAAGGCATAAGTTCATGACCGTTCCGGCAGCTATCCGAGAGCTGGAAAAAATCGAAATGGTTCGTAGGAATGGTAAGTGCTATAAGCTCGACCATGCAGTTACCAAAACACAGAAAATCATCCTGAGTTCCTTCGGACTGGATGAAACCAACATCAGCAAAAGCGCAGACGAAATCTCAAAGCTGCTGGTTGCAAGTAAGTCACTCACGAGCAAGGAGGAAGTGAACGATGGCACGGAAGAAGTCAACGGAATTGATTGATTCCGAAATCTCGAAAATCAAATCTGATATGGCCCGGCTTCAGGATAGATATGATAAGCTGGCAGAAAAACTCAAGGTACTTCAAGAACAGAAGTGGCAGCAAGAGGCGGCTACAATCATGGATGCCTATCGGAGAAGCGGAAAAAGTCTGGACGAGATAATGACGTTTTTGGAACCTTGAATTGACTTTAGTGTAACTTTTTTGCAAAGTTCACATTCATTTGTAAAGAAGAATCATGGGGACAACACGGAATACCATCTTCATTGATGGAATAATCCGGATTTTCAAGACCAGATCTTGCATTCAGCGGAATATAAGCTTTCGAGAAATGCTTGTCATTACCAAAAGTGTCACCGGTAAGAAGGCTCTTATAAAGCTGTGCGGTATCGAAAGCAGCATCACCCAGAAAGGTTTTTGGATTAATCAAAGGATGCTTGGAAAAGAAGTCCTTTAGTGTCGGGATTAAAAGCTTTGAATCATGAACACATTTATCTTCGTCAGGGGAATCGGATTTCTTTTCGACAACGATATCAGGATGTGAAGCCATAAAATTTTTGTTATAAACTATAAATGGGCAAATTTGAAAAACTGCACTATTAAGTCTATCACATGCAGACATAAAGAATATTAAGCGGACCAATGTCCATGTTACGTGCACAATAAGTTATAATTTTTGTGCACTTTTCGGTATTTGCTCATTTATAGTTATAAAAAGATATGTGGCGGATGATGCCCAGTCCGTTGGTAACAATGCCGAACTTGAAGACATAGCAAAAATGCCCATTGATATAGAGCTGCTTAATCTCAGGATTAGCAGAAGCATGAGACGGCATGGAACCATAGGCAGCTTTATAGGATTTATCAAAGCCCTGAGCTTTCGCGTATGCCTTAAGCTGCTTGAGGATCCTGTTCGCATACTTGGGATTATTTTCGGTAACAAATGCTTCAATACCGGAAGAATCAAAGATAGTCATATCTGCTTTCGCAGAGTCAATTGCCTGGCAGATCGGCTCGGTAACATCAACAAGCTTATCGAATACGAACTGTAAGTCATCTAAAAAGTCCTGTTTGAAACGTGTGATTTTGGAAGCGTCAGGGACTTTGGTAAAGCCGCAGAACTCACGAAGCGGTTTTGAATAAGCGAGAAAAGTCAAGAGAAGCTGATCTGTAGGGATAGAGAAAATACGTTGTATAATCAAAGCCCACAGGAAAGCTTGCAAAGGGTATTTACGGGTTCTGCCCGTCGATGCATAGAAATGATTTCTGAAAGAAATCGGAATAAACTCATCAATATCGATATGGGTTTCCAATAGAGAAAGAAACGCAGGTTTGTCATTTTCAAATTTTTCCTGGCAATCTGAAAAAATATCTGCCAAAGAAAGCTGTTTATATGGTATCATAAGTATCAGAATAACTCCTTTCTTGGATGTAGGTTTATAGTTTTTGGTCAACTCTATTATACCATATCCGGTGAGGAGTTATTTGTTTTTAGGTAACAAAAAAATGCCGTATTTATGCGGTGTTGTGGCGTTTCGCAAACGCCTAGAAGAGAAATAATTTAGAGAGGTGTTTATAAATGGTAGAAGTAAAGTTTTATGATAGTATAGATGATAAATTATTGAAATTTGCAGTTATTATCTCCAAAACAAATGGTAAATGGATATTTTGTAAACATAGAGAAAGAGATACTTATGAAGTCCCAGGAGGGCACAGGGAAAGTGGTGAAGATATTTTATCTACTGCTAAGCGAGAATTGATGGAGGAAACGGGTGCGACAGACTTTACTATCAAGCCGATTTGTGTATATTCTGTCAAGGGAAAAACAAGAGTAAGTGAAAGCATTGACGATGAAACATTTGGCATGCTTTTCTTTGCAGATGTATTTTCTTTTGAAGAAATACATAGTGAGATAGAGAAAATATTAATTACGGATGATTTAGTAGAAAATTGGACATATCCGCTAATTCAACCAAAATTAATTGAGGAGGCAAAAAACAGAGGATATTTATAAATTTCAGGTTGTAGAATTGAAAAGTCAGAAAAGTCTAAATAATTAAGGATATAATGAGTGTTGAGAAACATGGTGAAAACAAAAAGTATTTTGCTCTATTTATTGCATATTAAGAAAGGTTGGACATCCAAAACAATTTGTGTCAACAGTGCTGACACAAATTAGAATCAGTATTATCTTCAACATGTGTGTTAAATGAAAGGAAAGCATTGGATGAAAAATGAAATTAGTTCTGCAGGGAATCTCATCAAAATTATAGAGGATTCGAGAAACAATGCATTAAAAAAGGTAAATGAAGAACTTATTCGGATGTATTGGAACGTTGGTGAATATTTAAGTAAAGAGGCTGAAAATGCGGCGTTTGGAGATGCTTATATAGATTCTGTTGCTAAAGAAATTCAGGAAGCATTTCCAGGTATAAAAGGATTCAATAGACGTGGTCTATATAGAATGAAAAAATTTTATGAGACTTACTGCGATGATGAATTTGTGACAACACTGTTGACACAGGGTTAAGGCAAAACAACTATTGAGGTAAATATTTTTCATACAATACTTGCAAATAAAAGTGGTATATCATATAATGAAAGAGAACAAATGTTCGACATATTGGCGTTGCATTATCTTTACCGTAATGGTATAATTTTTTTACCGTTGTAAGAGAGGAATGGCTTATGAAAGAATATTTTGTTAATGATAGGTATCGAGTGATTACATGTATGGCTAAAAGGGAAATAATGGTAGGTGATAAAGGTATTATTAAATTGTCACAACAAGAAATTGCCGATATGTTAAAAATGACAAAAGTCAAGGTGAATTCTATTATTAGAGAGTTAAAAAGAGATGGTTACCTCATACAATGTAGTTTGAGAGGGCAATATGTTCTAACGGAAAAAGCAAAAAAAGAATTAGAATTCATGAAAATAGAGGAGGAAATATGATGAATATAATGCCATTGGAAGCTGACACTAGACTTTTAATAGATACTAACCTTGCAAACTTAGGGTGGTCGTTAACAGGAAAGAATAAAAATGTCTTTGTAGAGCAGCCAAGAACAGAAGAAGAGCGCAAGCAGTTAAAAGGAAAAAGACCAGATTATGTTTTATATTCTAAAGAAAGTGAAAGACCTTTAATTATTATTGAGGCAAAGAAAAAAGGAGAAAAAATAGATAAAGCCCTTGAACAAGGGATTGAATATGCAAGAGCTTTAAATGCTCCTTTAGTTTTTGCCACTGATGGAGTGTTTTGTAAAGCATACCATACAGGAGCAAATAGAACGCCTATTTTAAATGGTGAAGAAATAGATGAATTTATTAGAGAAACATTGGCATTGAAATTTTTATCCTCATGGGAAGTAAATACGGTTAGCCCTAAAGTACAATATGATAGAAAAGAGTTAATCAAAATTTTTGATGAAGCAAATAATATGCTTCGAGGAGATGGATTAAGAGCTGGTATTGAACGATTTGGAGAATTTGCTAATATACTTTTTTTGAAATTGGTTAGTGAGAGTGAACAACTAAAACGTGAAAGCGGTATAAAGACTAATTTTGATATGGCATGTAGCTGGGAATGTATAAAAAATATTCCGTTATCTACTCGTATTGAATATATTAACAAAACTGTATATGAGAAATTAAATAAATTATATTCAACAGAAATCTTCACACCACTTACTATTCGAGATGAAAGTATCTTGAAAGAGATAATGGATAAGTTAGATCCGTTGATGTTGACAGATGTGGATAGTGATGTAAAAGGAGATGCGTTTGAATATTTTTTAAAGGCATCAACTGCATCAAAAAATGATTTAGGTAAGTATTTTACACCACGTCATATTGTTAAAACAATGGTTAGATTAGTTAATCCGAAGATTGGTGAAACTGTATATGACCCATTTTGTGGGACAGGAGGATTCTTGATAGAAAGTTTTAGACATATTTACAATAATATGGCTAGAACAGATACTAATCTTAAAATATTAAAAGAAAAAACAGTATATGGTAATGAAATTACTAATACAGCACGTATTACAAAAATGAATATGATACTTGCAGGAGATGGTCATAGTAATATATTTATGAGGGATAGTTTGGCAAACCCTATAGATGGAACTGAAGTGTATTTTGATGAAAATGGAATACAGCATCATTCTGGTTATGATATTGTTCTTGCCAATATGCCATATTCACAGAGAACGAAGTATGGCTCATTATATGATTTAGCAAGTTCAAATGGTGATAGCATTTGTGTGCAACATTGCATAAAAGCAATCAATAGTGCAGCAGATAATGGAAGGATGGCGCTTGTTGTTCCAGAGGGATTCTTATTTAGAAAAGACTTAGTAAAAACGAGAGAGTATTTATTAGATAATTGTGAGATTCAAAGTATTATTTCATTACCACAGGGTGTTTTTTTGCCTTACACAGGGGTGAAAACTGATATAATTTATGCTACAAAAGTTAATAAAAAACAAAGTAAGTCTCAAAAAAGAAAAGACTATTGGTATTTTGAAGTAAAGAGTGATGGATATACACTTGACAATCATCGAAGAAAATTAGAAAGTCCCAGTGATTTAGTTAAATTTGAAGAATATAGAAAATTTGATAATGAACAAAAATCGGATATGCTGGAGGTTGGATTTGAAATTGTTCCATTAAATAAGGTACGTGAGAATTCATGTATTTTGGTTGGAAGTCGGTATAGAATGTCAAAGCAGCGCTCAACAAAATACCGTTTAATAAATTTAGGTGATGATAGGTATTTTGAAATATGTTCAGGAGGAACTCCAAACAGTACAAATACTGGATATTGGGGAGGTAATATAAAATGGATTACACTTGCTGATTTACCAGCAGATGAAATTGTAACTGAAATATATGATACAGAGCGGAAAATAACGGAGGAAGGTATAAAAAATTCTAATGCTAAAGTGCTGCCTGTAAATACAGTTGTTGTATCCTCTAGGGCAACGATTGGGAGGATTGGTATTGCTAAGACAGAAATAGCAACTAATCAAGGTTTTAAAAATATTATTATAAAAGATACATCAGCAATTTTACCTGAGTATTTAGCGTTTGTTTTAACTGAGAAAAAAGATGAAATGTTAGGTTTAGCAAGCGGAGCAACATTTAAAGAAATTTCGAAAGAGAATTTTTGCTCGATTCAAATACCATTGCCTCCAATAGATGTACAGCGGAGAATTGTAGAAGAAGTAAAAGGATATTTGCAGATAGTAGATAGTGCAAAGAAAATAGTTCAAAGCTATAGACCAACTATTCCACATAGTTTATCAGCTGAATGGAAATCCTTAGAGGAAATTGCAATCTTTAAACCTTCAAAAGATGAGGTTAGAGGTTTGCCAGAAACGACGAAAGTTTCATTTGTTCCAATGGCAGATATTAATATGAACAGTGAGTTTTTTGTTGCGAAAGAGGAAAGACAAATTTCAGAGGTGTTGTCAGGATTTACCTATTTTAAAGATGATGATATTTTGTTAGCTAAGATCACACCATGTTTTGAAAATGGAAAAGCGGGGATTGCAAGAAATCTAACGAATGGGGTTGGTTTTGGATCGACGGAATATATAGTAATTAGAGCAAATACAGATGTAGTATATCCTGAATGGATTTATTATCATATAAATTCAACAGATTTCATATTGGAAGGAAAGAATTATATGACAGGAACAGCGGGACAGCAAAGGGTGGATATTAATTATGTAAAACAATATTCAATTCCGGTTCCTGCGCTTGAAGTACAGAAAGAGGTGTTGGATAAAATAAAAAATGAACAAGAACTTGTTAAACCTGCAAAGGATATGATAGTTGTATTTACACAAAAGATTAAAGATAGAATAAAAGATATTTGGGAGGAATAGGATGACGGATATATTTGATTCTTCCGAGGTTCCATATTTGCAAGATATTATAAATTATCTTCCGATAGATCCTATTGATGAAGAAGATGTAATAACATACATTGAAAATATTACTAATCTTATTACTGTAAATTATAAATATGGGCAATATCAATTTGCTTATTTTGGATTACATTTATTGTATATGACTTATATCTATTGTACTGTTTGGAAGATTAGCAGAATATTACCGGAGAGATATTCGGATGCAGTGGTATTTGCCCGTACATATAGTAATCGTGAAAAAGATATGGATATTGATAATATAGGTACAATATTTCAATATAGTTTAATTCCGGAAAAGGATATATCTAAAATATTTAAGATTATTGACTTGGATAAGTCACAGATTAGTAATGTTGGAATTCTTGTTGATGTAAGAAATGAAATGGCACACGCATCGGGGAAATTTGAAATTTTGACAGAAGATAATTTTAGTGTTAAAGCGAATACCATTTTAAATTCAATTAGAAATATTCATAATAGGATGGATAAGCAGATCAGGAAATGGTTTAAACAAATATTAAGTAGTTATTGCATGGGAGAATTTTCTGAGTATGATAATATTGAAGATATTATAGTTGAGCAAATGGTTCAAAATTTCAAATTATCGATGAATGAGATTCTTATATGCAATGAAATGAGTGTAAAAGAGCTAATCAATGAAAATAACAAATGGGAGGAGATGCTAAAAGGTTTTAAGAAAGGTCTGTCAATTTATTGCGAAGAAAGAGGATATATATAACTGTTATTATATGTGTTTTATATTTTCATGGCAACACTTTGGCAACAGAAAATCGGTAAGCCAAAATAAAATGTGTAATTGAAGTAAAATATCGGCGTATTTTAAATAAAACTTAAACAAAATAGTTTAAGATAAAACAACAATTTGCCGAGTTTGAATAAAAAGGTAAATCCCTACAAAGCCTGTATTTATGGGCTTTGTAGGGTTTTTTTATGTGCAAATGGGTACGATTTGGGTACACAATTTAACCTTGAAACATAAAAATGTTTCTGAAGATATAACAAGTTCACTATACCCTACTTCACAAAAAAATTTTCTATGTTATTTTCCCTACGCATATTATACTGGATTGAAAATTGTCATGATGTATATTGGAATGCAAGCAAATGTAATAAAATGATTGACACCAAATACGATACCACATATAATATAAGCAGGAGGTATAATAGATGTCAAAATGGGATAAACTGATAACACGTATATGCAATTTATCGAAAGACCTCCGGTTTGATGAACTGCGGAAAGTATTGGAAAGCTATGGATATGAAATGAATGCACCGAGAAGTGGAAGTAGTCATTATACATTCAGAAAGCAGGGGTGCATGCCGATCACTATACCGAAGCACGAACCGATTAAGAAAGTATATGTGGAAATGGTAAGGCAGATTGTAGAAAGCGAGGCGAAGAATGATGAAGACGCTAAATGATTATATGGCAATGTCCTACCGCATGGAAATTGTAGAAGACAAAGACGAAGGCGGATTTGTGGTTTCTTATCCGGATTTGCCTGGCTGTATCACTTGCGGAGAGACTGTGGAAAGTGCAGTAGCAAATGCATTGGATGCGAAAAAAACATGGATTGAAGCGGCATTAGAAGAAGGTGTGAAAATCCATGAGCCAGATAGTCTGGAGGATTATTCTGGTCAGTTTAAATTAAGAATTCCACGTAGTCTGCATCGATCATTGGCAGAGCATTCTCAAAGGGAAGGAATCAGCATGAATCAATATTGTGTATATTTGCTTTCTAGAAATGATGCGGTGTATTCAAAATAGTGATAACGAAGTAAAAAATGTAACCATATGAAAAAATCAGTAAGACTAGATAACATATAGGGTAATAGATGATATATAGGTGAGTGGACACTCTTTTATAGCATGATTTTGCAGATGTATTGTTACCATGATTGTAAAAGATAAAATAAAGGAGAAATCTACAATATGGATAAAAAAGAAACATTTGGTGGGGAAATAGCAAAGCAATTGCCAGTTAAAGATATATATAATGATTTGGCACATCCTACGTTAAGTACAGTGGGACTGGGATTGCAAGGGGTAACGAAATTAGCTTTAGCACCAATATCTGCATTAGTATGGGGATATGATAAAATTGCAGATTATTTGAATGTTGCAATACCTGAGTATTTTGAAAAAAGAAAAATAGAAAAAGAAAAGATCATTTCACCAGATCCTGCGATTGCAGTTCCAGTAGTCGAGGCAATGAGATATACTTCGCATAAAGAAGAATTAAGACAGATGTTTACGAATTTATTAGGGGAAGCTATGAATGCGGATTCTACTGATGCCCATCCAGCGTTTGTGAATATAATAAAACAATTATCTCCGGATGAAGGGAAAATGATTAAGTACTTATACCAAGACGATAAACAACCGATGATAAAGATTAGAATCAAATTGGCCGACAATGCTGGCGAGAGTGATTTATTACCGTATTTTAGTGATATAGGATATAAAGCTGATTGCCAATATCCACAAAAATTCCCGGAATATTTAGATAATTTACATAGGTTAGGAATTGTTGAGGTATATTATGAGCGATTTTTAACAGATAAAAAGTATTATGAAGAATTGAAACACCATCCATATTTTCCACGTATAGAAGAAAATGAAAAGATTAACCTGAATTATTCACGGAGCAGTATCTGAACTGGTAACTGTACCATGAATCCCAAAATTGACCCATGTAGCCTAAACATCGCTCAACCAATCTCCAAAAAGGGTATAAAATCCCTGTGACAGAGTTCTGTGCGGTTATTAAGCTGTCAAGGTTCGTTAATAGTTACTATTCCAGCTGTACATTCAGCTTACCGATATTTGAAAGTGTCTCATAGAATTCATTTTTATAAGGGCAGCTGCTACACAGCTTGAATGTGATATATCTTGCTGAATGAACTACTTTTGCAGCAATCTTCAGCAGTTTTAAACGGACGGTATCAATGCGTTGTTTGCGCATGTTTGCTGATAACGCCAATCGTCTAAACCAATTAAATATGTTATAAGCAAGAGCGTGTACCTGAAGCCTGTTTGCATTTACGATTCTGGTATGACTGCTTACGGAAGCAAAATCAAAACCGGATTTACTTTCTTTGATGAAGTTTTCCATCAGCCCTCGCTTGCAGTAAAATTTGATAAGATACCCTGGTGAGGAATCCATGTTTGTGACAACAAAGGTGTACATGTAAACCATCTGGTTTTCCGGCTTTTCAACCTTGCATACCACACGCCGTTCGTAAGGCCATGACTTTGCTTTGTACATGAATTCACCATAAACTACCGCATAATCCACTTTGTTATTCCTGGTGATTTCATCAAGCTCATCCACAAGATCGGATGCTTTTCCACGTAGGATGCCATTCTCCTTCAGCCGGATCACATAGCTTGTGCCGTTTTCCTCACACTGCTTATAAAGATCAGGCGTAGAAAAACCGCTATCACCACGAAGTAGAATAGGGATTTCCGGATAGTCATGCAGATATTCATCCAGTACCGGCTGCAAAAAATCAACTACTCCGGTGCAGGAATACTGTGTTCCATCACGCAGCTGGATCTTTATCAGATCCCCGGTCATTCCATCATAACAGACAAGTGGATGATAACCATTGCTCTGATAGTGAAAGTTAAAGGCTCTGCCTTCCTGCCTGCCGTATGCATCAAGAAGAGTGGAATCCAGATCCAGAATAACAGCCTGTGGCATCTGAATACTGTAAATTTTCCTCCGAAGTACTCTGGCAATCGCAAGGAACTGGTTTAAAGTGTCTTCATCCATACGGTTAAAGAATCTTGATACCGTAGGCTGTGATGCAAGCGCATCTTTTTCAAGTACAGACTTGAATACAGGATCATTTGTCAGTTCATCAGAGGCATCATCCTCGAAATAACCGGCAATAATCATATATATCATTTGGAGCAGGTTTTTTGGATCCGAATGATATCGGAATAAAGCAGGATCATTGGTTTTAAACGCTTTTTCTAAAAGCGTATCAATACCAAGTTTGCTTATGAATTCTTTGATAAGAAGCAAGCCTGCATCGGATGAGAGATCTCCTCCATCAAAATTTATTTTAATCTGTCTATTGCTTTCTAAGGCTAAGGTGTTTACAATACTCATAAAGGGCTCCTTTGTTTGGGATTGTTAAGACTTTGAACACCTTAATTTTACCACAAATGGATGCTCTTTTTTCATTCACTTGATAGGTGAAAAGCAATATTCAGCTAAAATACAGTAACTATGTGGCTTTCAGCCACTTTCACGGCTGATCCGTGAATAATCTAGGATTAATATTGTGGAAAAGAAAAGTATGTATGAATTGAGTGAATTTGGAAAAAAATTTTGTAAAGTGTGTTTGTATTAAAGTATGTGATTTATTAATGTATAAGTGGCAACAAATTGGCAACAGAAAATCAGCAAGCCAAAATAATATATGTAACAGAGATAAAATAACGGCAGAAAAGAGGTGAAAACTAAACAGATATGTCTAATAATGTCTTCGGACTTGCCGAGTTTGAGTAAACAAAAAATATTTAGTAAATTCAGCATTTATGCGGGTTTGTGGCATTTTCAAAAGTCTTTTGATAACAATTTGATAACAGTTGCGTGAGAGCCATTATTCTTATGGTCCAGTGGTTTTGGAGTTGGAGAATGGTGGAATGGTGGCTGTGCAACGAATAATCCATATTAGAAAGCCCTTAGCTGTGGGTATAAAACTCATGGCTAAGGGCTTTTTGTCGTTATTTTTGGAGGTGTTTTTCTTTCTCTTTGGTGCAGGAAGTTCCTCATACATGGACAGGAACAGATTGCAGAGAAATTCTCTGTTTTCGATATCCTCAACTAAGAGCATTTCTTTTGCACCTTCATACGGTAATTCGTAAGTTGCTAAGAAAAGGCTTGGTTTATGAATAAAAAAGCCCCCAGCACAGGGGCTTAACAAACCGCCTATGTGGGGGAAAACTCATTTATGGATTATAATTCAGTTTTTACGAAGATATCGTAGATCGCCCGGATCGCCGGCTCAAAATCATCATTTGTAACGCCAATGATGATGTTAAGTTCACTGGATCCCTGGTCGATCATCTTTACGTTGATCTTAGCGTGTGCGAGGGCCGCGAAGATTCTTGCGGCAGTTCCGCGCATTGCCTTCATACCGCGGCCTACGACTGCGATCACAGCGAGGTCGGACTCTAATGTGACAACATCCGGATGAACGGAGCGCTGGATACCGGAGAGGACTGCCTGTTCCTTCTCTTGAAACTCATCCTGGTGGACGAGTACAGACATGGTGTCGATGCCGGATGGCATGTGCTCGAAGGAGATTCCGTTCTTCTCGAATACCTCGAGGACCTTTCTCCCAAACCCAATCTCGGAATTCATCATTGCCTTGTCGATGTTCATAGCGCAGAAGCCCTTCTTTCCGGCAACACCTGTGATGGTGTAGTGCGGACGCTTGCTGGTGTTCTCGACGATCATGGTACCCGGATCTTCCGGACGGTTCGTGTTGCGGATATTGATCGGGATTCCGGCTTTTCTTACCGGGAAGATTGCGTCCTCATGAAGGACACTTGCACCCATGTAGGAGAGCTCACGGAGTTCTGTGTAGGTGATGGTCTCAATCGGAGCCGGATTCTCAACAATTCTCGGATCTGCTACGAGGAAACCGGAAACGTCTGTCCAGTTCTCGTAAAGGTCCGCCTGGACTGCACGTGCCACGATGGAACCTGTGATATCGGAACCGCCGCGGGAGAAGGTGTGGATCGTTCCGTCCGGCTTAGCACCGTAGAATCCCGGAATGACTGCCTGCTTTAAGGAGGCGAGATGTTCACGCATCTCCTCGTGGGTCTCCTCGGAGAGGAAATTTCCCTCAGCATCGAAGCGAATCACATCGGCTGCGTCCACGAAGGTGAAACCGAGGTAATTTGCGGCGATGATGCCGTTCAAGTATTCTCCTCTGGAAGCCGCGTAGTCGCGTCCGGCTTTCTTTAAGAAATTCTCCTCGATCTTCGCAAATTCAAAATCGAGGTTTAAGTTTAAGTCAAGGCCATCGATGATATCGGTGTAGCGCTTCTTGATCTGGTCAAGGATGCGCTTATAGCTTTCGCCTGCGCATGCAGCGTCGTAGCACTGGTATAACATGTCGGTCACTTTTGTGTCTTTGCTGTCTCTTTTTCCCGGTGCCGACGGAACAACATAGCAGCGGGTCTTGTCGGCTTCGATGATTGCCTTTACTTTTTTAAACTGACGGGCACTTGCGAGGGAGCTGCCGCCAAATTTTACAACCTTCTTCATAATCTGTCTCCTGTGTGTAAGTAAATGATATATGCCGGATTCCACCTTAGTGGATTACCTTTGGTGTCGGGAAGTATTCGAAGAATACCTTGGCAACCATCTTGTCTCTGGAAATGTAGTGGTTCTGCCAGTAGCGGGCATCCAGGGAGTAGTTGCGGTTGTCGCCCATCATGAAGTAGCAGTTTTCCGGAACTTCAAAATGGTAAGTTTCATGCTGGTTCATCGGCTCTGCGATGTACGGTTCGTCGAGCGGTGTGTCAGATCCGTTTAAATAGACCTGATCGTCCACGATATCGATCACGTCGCCAGGCATACCGATCACGCGCTTCACATAGTAGATCGTGTGGCCGCGCTTTCCGACTTCGGAACCGCAGGCCGGGCAGGTATCCTGCTTATCGCCCTCTATGATCGCACCGCACTGTGGGCACTGCCAGCCAAAAACGAAGATTGCTACATCGCCGCGTTCCGGTTCAGAGAATTTGTAATGGAGTCTGGAGCCGATGACACGGCTTCCTGCCATGATAGTGTTTTCCATGGAACCTGTTGGGATTTCACTGTTTGCAATGACGAAAGTGGTGAGCACGAAGGCGATCACAGCGGCAGATACGAGAACCTGCACCCAGCTGATGAGCTCTGCCACCCAGCCTGTTTTTTCTTTCTTTTCTTTTTCGTTATTTTCCATATAAATGATCATAACCTCGTTTGACTAATATTTACGGGAAGGATATACTGTAAGAGTAAATACGATTGCCCGTATGCATACAATAAAGAGTTTATGATAAATTGTCAAGCTTCGCAAGGGAATTTCGAAAAAGGTAAGGAAGTTTTTTATTTCCATCAGGAAATCCGGCGAAATCCGTAGACGAAATACGAATAACAAGAAGGCAGCAGCCTGAAATACGGAATTGCGATCCGGAAAATGCTTGCTGTGCAGAGAACATTTTCAGTTATAGTTTGTGCAGGAGAGAACAGCAACCATTTTCACAGATTTATGTTCCAGACTTTGTGATAATACTTGTATCACCAAAGCGAAAATGTTAAAATACTGTTAAGAAAATTGCGGGCGATTATCATCCGCTGATGGATCTGATCATTTTTTGCGGAGCGTGCCAAGAGAAAGGCATGCGGATGCAGCAGGGGGAGTGCTGAATGGAAAAAATCTTATATGATCTGATGGATTGGGCCGGAATCGAGGAACTTGTCTATTCCGAGGCGAGCGATCCGGGACGGCTTTTAGGGGAACATGTGATAAAGGAAGGTCTTCTGATCCAGGCTTTTCTGCCGAACGCGGAGAAGGTGTCCGTAAAAATCGGCGGGGAATTGTTCCCAATGGAAATGGCAGACGAGAACGGCTTTTTCGCGGTGCTTTTAGAAGATCGAAAAGAACTGGTTCCGTACCATTTCTGTATCACTTACACAGACGGGGACAGCGAGGAAATCGTTGACCCATACAGCTATCAGTTCCACACCGCGTTTACAGAGGAAGAAGTGCGGAAGTTCGGTGCGGGGATCTATTATGATTCCTATGAGAAATTCGGGGCACATCCGGCGGTGGAAGCCGGGATCGAGGGCGTTCATTTTGCGGTGTGGGCGCCGGATGCGATGCGCGTCAGCGTTGTGGGTGATTTCAACTTCTGGGACGGAAGACGCCACCAGATGAAAAAGCGAGGTCCGTCGGGGATCTACGAGATCTTTATCCCGAACCTGAAGCCCGGCGCGATCTACAAATATGAGATCAAGACAAAAGCGGGACTTCCGATGCTGAAGGCGGATCCGTACGGAAACTATGCGGAGCTCCGCCCGAATACGGCATCTGTTGTATGGGATATGTCAGGTTACAAATGGAACGATGATGAGTGGATCAAAGAGCGGGCCGCGGCGAAAGACCGCCTGAAGGATTCCCCGATGTCTATTTATGAGGTCCATCTTGGTTCCTGGATGCAGAAAACGGTAGCACAGAATGAGAACGGTGAGGACATCAACGGCAGCCAGTTCTACAACTACCGGGAGATCGCGGAGAAGCTGGCAGCCTATGTGAAAGAGATGGGATACACCCATGTGGAGCTGCTTCCTGTGATGGAACATCCGTTGGATGAATCCTGGGGTTACCAGGTTACAGGCTACTACGCGCCGACGAGCCGTTTCGGAACACCAGATGATTTCAAGGCGTTTATGGACCATATGCACAAAGAAGGGATCGGTGTGATCCTGGACTGGGTTCCGGCCCATTTTCCGCGGGATGCCCACGGCCTTGCAGCCTTTGACGGGACATGCCTCTACGAGCACCAGGATCCGCGCCAGGGATCCCATCCCCACTGGGGAACCCTGATCTACAACTATGGCCGTCCCCAGGTATCAAACTTCCTGATTTCTAATGCCTTATATTGGGCGAAGGAGTTCCATGCCGACGGTATCCGGATGGATGCAGTTGCCTCCATGCTGTATCTGGACTATGGAAAGAACGCCGGGGAGTGGGTCGCAAACATTTATGGCGGAAATGAGAATCTGGAGGCGGTGGAATTCTTAAAGCATTTAAATTCCATCTACGCGAGGGACACAAAAGGTTCTGTCCTGATCGCTGAGGAGTCCACGGCCTGGCCGAAGGTCTCCGGTGATGAGAACGATGGCGGACTTGGATTCGACTTCAAGTGGAACATGGGCTGGATGAACGATTTCCTGGATTACATGCAGTGCGATCCATATTTCCGCCATGACCACTACGGGGAGCTGACCTTCAGCATGCTCTATGCCTACAGCGAGAAGTTCGTCCTGGTATTTTCCCACGACGAGGTGGTCCACGGAAAAGGTTCCCTGGCAGGAAAGATGCCGGGGGACACCCAGGAGAAGAAGTTCGCGAACCTCAGGACTGCTTACGGCTTTATGATGGGGCATCCGGGAAAGAAACTTCTGTTTATGGGACAGGATTTCGGCCAGATGGATGAGTGGAACGAGAAGGCGAGCCTGGAGTGGGGACTCTTGAAATATGATATTCACAGCCAGATGAAGGATTATGTGAAAGCACTGAACCACTTATACCGCATACAGCCGGCGCTTTACAAGATGGATTACGAGCCGGAAGGCTTCGAGTGGATCAACTGCACATACAACGACGAGAATATCGTGATCTTCGAGAGAAAGACGGACAAGCCGGAAGAAACGCTTCTCTTTGTCTGCAACTTTGCCCCGGTGGAACACGAGAAATTCCGCCTCGGCGTTCCGTTTGCCGGAAAGTATAAGGAGATCTTAAACAGTGATGCAAAGCAGTTCGGCGGCAGCGGCATGGTAAACCCGAGAGTCAAGATGTCGAAGAAAGAGGAGTGGGATACGAGAAAAAACTCCATTGCCATCAATCTTGCCCCGATGTCTGTGGCGGTATTCTCCTGTACCCCGTATGAAGAAGAGGCAGAGCCGGAAAAAAAGAAAACGGCGGAGAAGAGAAAGCGCCCGGCACGGCAGCCATCGGTAAAGCTGCCGGCGAGCCCGCTGGATGTGATCTCCGAGAAGGTTGGGCAGATCATAAAGACGGCGAGGGAGAGCCGGCACTGAAATTTGTGCCTGGCTGATTTGGACAGTCAGCGCAGAAATTAAATACAGGACGGAAATATCCGGGAAGCAACAGGTGAAATGACATGAAAGAACATACATTGGATATTCTCACCGCGGCGCTCATCAAATACGGAACCAGAGTCTTCTGGGCGGCGGTCATCGTATTTGTGGGACTGCGGATCATCAGGATCGCCCGCAGGGCAGCCGGTCAGATTATGGACCGTGCCGGAGTGGAGATCACGTTAAAAAAGTTTCTGGACATGCTGCTTCATGCAGTTCTCTTCGGCGTTATGGTATTCATGGCGGCGGATCAGCTGGGGATCAAGACGACCTCCTTCGTGGCAGTCATCGGTACCGTCACTCTGGCCTTCAGCCTTGCGATGCAGAATACGCTCTCGAACTTCGCGGGCGGAACCCTGATCCTGCTCCTGAAACCGTTTAAGGTGGGCGATTATATCAGCACGAGCTCCGGTGAAGGAACCGTTGAGTCCATCGGCCTTGTATACACGACGCTTCTGACAACGGATAACCGGGTCATCACGATCCCGAACAGCTCCGTGTCCAGCGCGCCGCTCACAAACCTCACAAGGACCGGAAAACGCCGCCTGATCATTAATGTGGGAATCGGATATTCTTCTGATCTTTTAAAGGCGAAGAATGTCCTGAAAAAGATTTTCGAGGAGAACCCGGGGATCATGAAGGATCAGCCGGTTCAGGTCGTCGTGGATGCGCTGGGAGACAGCAGTGTTGTTTTAAGCGCCAGAGGCTGGACGACCTGTGAGGATTACTGGACAGCGAAGTGGTCCATCACAGAGGCGATCAAGCTCACGTTTGACAAAGAGGGGATCGAGATCCCGTACCAGTATATGAATGTGATGATGACAAAGGAATCATAGTGCGGACCGGGCATAGCTTCGGGATAACACGGATCATAAAGGAAAGAGAGTCCGGACAGGGGAAAGACTGCCGGGCTCTTTTTTTTCGTATATTGTTACAAAAAATGCTTGATTTTTTGTGAAAATCTGATAGAATCAATTTTAAATTGTTTCTGCGTTGCGGACAAATGTTTGTGGAAAAGAGACTGGGCTTTTTGCGCAAAAAATGCTGACAGGTCGCACGATTCCGGAAAGAGTGAAACATGCAGAGGCTAAAAGCAAAAAAAGGAGGATTGAATATGAAAGAACATATGGCAGATTGGCGTATCCATGCGCTTGCTTTCGTACTCACCGTAATTGCCGAATTTATCGGCACCAAAAAATTCAGTTTCGGGCCTTTGTCCTTCTCACTGTTTCCGATGCTGTATGTACTGATCCTTGGAGCAATCCTTGGAATCGCGAAAATGATTCCACAGAAGATGATGACAGAAGCATCACCGTATATTGGAATCAGCGTTATGATGCTGACAGCAAAGATCGCATCCACGATCGGACCGAACCTCGGCGCGGTTGTCAAAGCCGGACCGGCGCTGATCCTTCAGGAATTCGGAAATCTGGGAACTGCGGTTTTAGCGCTCCCGATCGCCGTATTTGTATTCCATATGGGACGCGCGGCAATCGGAACCTCCTTCTCTATTTCAAGAGAGAGCTCCCTTGCGGTCGTTGCCGATAAATACGGTCTTGATTCAGATGAAGGAATCGGTGTTATGGGTGGATATATCACAGGTACTGTATTCGGAACTATGTTCAACGGTATCTTTGTTTCCCTCCTCTGCTCCTTAAATATCTTCCATCCGTACGCGCTTGGAATGGCGTGTGGAACAGGTTCCGCATCCATGCTTTCTGCCAGCCTTGCGGCAGTCGTTGAGGCATATCCGGATATGGAAGCGGAGATCACTGCTTACGCGGCGACCTCAAATATGCTGAGCAGTGTGGATGGCCTTTATATGAGTCTTTTCATCGCACTTCCAATGTGTGAATTCATGTACAAGCTGTTTACAAAGAACAACAGGCATTATAAAGACGGACTCCCGATCGGCGCTAAGGTAAAAGTTAAAGCAGCCGGGGAAGAATAGGAGGGATCCATATGGACGCAGCAGTATGGTTTAAAAGAATCAAATGTCTTGTCCTTGTATGCATCTTCGCATCCATCGGCAATTTTATCAGTACATCAAAGGCCGGAAACCCAGTAACCCCGCTTGAGGCAGTGCCCGGGCTCGTGCTTCTTCTTTTATGCACGCTGGTGGGCTGTATCATTTATGAGCTGATCAATAAGGTTTCACCGAAGAATCTTCCGGCGATCGCCTATATCTCATTTATCGCGATCCTGATCACGATCCCGGGTGTCAGCCCGATCGCGGATTACGCGATCGAACAGATCGGAAAGATCGGACTTCTTCCGCTCTGCACTCCGATCCTTGCATATGCCGGAATCTCCATCGGAAAAGATGTGGATACATTTAAGAAACAGGGATTTGCGATCGTAGTCGTAGCGATCTTCACGTTCGCGGGAACATTCCTCGGTTCTACGATCATTGCCCAGCTCATCTTAAAAATGACAGGCGTGATCTGATGATCAGATATGAAAAATGGGAATAGGTTGTAAAAACAGCGCACTCATGTTATCATTATAACACTGGTGCCGCCGCATGAAACAGAGCCGCGGACGCCCAATCATAACGATAATGGAGTGAAGTTTCCATGTACCATGATCTTACAAAAGGGAGCATCTCACGCTCCCTTCTTTTATTTGCCCTGCCGATGATGGCAGGAAATCTTTTGCAGCAGTTTTACAACATCGCGGACACCCTGATCGTCGGCCGTGTCCTTGGAAAAAATGCTCTGGCGGCGGTGGGATCTTCCTACACGCTGATGACATTCCTGACCTCGATCTTTCTGGGACTCAGCATGGGCTCCGGCGCACTGTTTTCCATTTACAGGGGAAAAGGAGATGAGAGAGCACTGAAGTCCTCCATCGCCCACGCCTGCGGCCTGATCCTCGCTGTAACGCTTGTTTTGAACGCAGTTGTCTATATTTTCATTGATCCGATTTTAAGCTTCTTACGGGTCCCTGAGGAGGTCTGGGGCGGTATGAGAGAGTATCTGCGGATCATTTTCGCGGGTCTGCTCGCCACGTCCCTCTATAATTTCTTCTCCTGCCTGTTAAGGGCACTGGGAAACTCTACGGTTCCGCTGGTGTTTCTTGCGGTATCCGCGATCTTAAACATCGCGTGGGATCTTTTATTTGTGGCGGTCTTTCATTGGGGGATCGCCGGTGCGGCCTATGCGACGGTCTTTGCCCAGTATGTATCCGGGATCGGTATCCTGCTCTATGTTCTTTTCCGATGCAGAAGCCTTCTTTCGGAGAGAAAGGATCTTTGCTTTGACGGCGGAATCTTAAAGGAGATCGCAGGACTTTCCTCCCTGACCTGCCTGCAGCAGTCGGTTATGAACTTCGGAATCCTCATGGTGCAGGGGCTTGTAAACAGCTTTGGCGCCACCACCATGGCGGCTTTCGCGGCGGCAGTAAAGATCGACACCTTCGCGTATCTGCCGGTTCAGGACTTTGGAAATGCCTATTCGACCTTCGTTGCCCAGAACTACGGCGCGGGAAATAAAGAACGGATCCGCCGCGGCACAAAGGAATCCTTTGCCATCAGCACGGCATTCAGCCTCGTGATCTCAGCGCTGGTCTTTGCCTTCGCGGCACCGCTCATGCAGATTTTCGTGAGCTCCGCAGAGACGGCGGTTATCGCCTCCGGCGTCCGTTATCTCAGGATCGAGGGCGCGTTCTATTTTGGAATCGGCTGCCTGTTCCTGCTTTACGGATATTACAGGGCGATCAAGAGGGCGGAGATGTCTGTGGTGCTTACAGTGATCTCTCTCGGAATCCGTGTGTTACTTGCCTACGTGCTCTCTGCCACATCCCTCGGCGAGACAGGAATCTGGATGGCGATCCCGATCGGCTGGATACTGGCAGATCTCACTGGAATTTTATACATGAGGAAGACCTGGTAAAAAGAAAAGGTAACTATTCAGTACCTTCATAGTTACGTGCAAAAATCCATTCCAGATCAGCTTCGCTGATGGGATTTTTGCCTTCCAGCCTATGTTTTCTTACGGTCAGCGCAGCAAGTGCGCAGACCTACTGAACAGTTACAAGAAAAGTTACAAAGAAAGAACTTTTGCAAAATAAGAATAAAAAATGTTGAATCTAAAAAATACGCTGTACAGGAGAATGAACCCCATGTACAGCGTATTTTGTTGCCACGTGCCCAGATCTGGCGTTTGATCTGCGCTATCCTGTGGTCAGCGCAGCAGACATATTTAAACTAACTTACTCAACAACTTCTCTTTCCTATCGATCATCTCGTCGATCCTCTCGATATAGGAAGCTACATCCTTTACATTCTCCGCGCGTTCCAGACGGTTTTCCGCCGGAAACGTGACTTTCGTGGTGGTTCCGGCACCGCAGGCCACGATGGTCTGCTTTTCTTCCATAATGAGGATATTGTAGATACATGCTTTTCCGGGTGCCGCGTAGCCGACATTCTCGAAATTTCCGGCCATATTTTTCTGACGGTACAGGTAATACGGTTCCAGACCCATCTCGCGGGCGTACTTCGCGGTGAGATCGATCATCTCCTGGGTATTCTGGATCTTTAAGTTCGCGTAGCGCTCCTTGAAGATATTCAGTCTCGCCGCGCGCTTGATGGCGAGAGAGTGGACCGTCACGCTGTCCGGGGCAAGCTCTCTGACCTGCTCCATGGTGCTGCGGACGTCATCGATATCTTCCTCCGGAAGTCCGATGATGAGGTCCATATTGATATTGTCAAAGCCAAGATCTCTTGCCATGCGGAATTTTTCCTTCACCATATCCACGGTGTGGTGGCGTCCGATCAGATCCAGAGTTGCCTGCTTCATCGTCTGCGGATTGATGGAGATCCTGGAGATATTGTGGGCACGGAGAACCTTGAACTTGTCTTCGGTGATGCTGTCCGGACGTCCGGCTTCCACAGTGAATTCCTGTACCTTTGAGAGGTCAAAGGTATTCTCGATCTTTGTGAGCAGGGCGTCCAGTTCCTCGGCCTTTAAGGACGTCGGAGTTCCGCCGCCAAAGTAAACCGTGTCGAGAGTACGTCCCCTCATCTTTTCTGCCACATAGTCTAATTCTTTAAACAGCGCTTCAAGATAGAGATGAATCTTCTTTTCCCACGCGCCGATGGGGTAGGAGGTGAAGGAACAGTAGAGGCAGGTGGTCGGACAGAACGGAATTCCCACATAGAGGCTGTATCCCGTCTCATAGTCGATATGGCTTAAGAGCTCCCGCTCCCGTTTCGCGACCTCCACACTTAAGTCGATCTTCTCTTTACTTGTCAGGTACATGTCCCGCATGAAGGAACGGATGCTCTCCTCATCCTCACCCTGATCAAGTCTCGTCATGGCGATCTTTGTCGGGCGGATACCGGTCAGGGTCCCCCAGGGGAGTTCTTTTCCCGTCCGCTTTTTTAACATGCCGTAAAGCTCTTTCTTGATCGTTGTCTTTGCGTTTAACCGCACATCGTAGTCGATCGGAAATACGGTCTCATCTGCGACAGTGCCCGCCGGATCCGTGATCTTCAAGCCAAATTTCGTCTCATCCGCGTTCTGTGTGCAGGTTCCCTCCACATAAAAATCCACGTCGTCCTGTTTCTCATGGACAAAAGTCTTACCCGGATAAAACGCCATCAAAAGCTCCCGGATATCCTGCTCATAAGCAGGATCGTTCAATAAAATTCCAATCATCCCATTGCCCCCGAAAGAGGATTATACTTCTTTTCAAAACCGATGGTAGTCGTGTCCATATGACCCGGATAGACCATGGTGTCGTCCGGCAGTGTGGAGAGCAGGCGTCTTACAGACTCCGCGATCTGGCGTCCGCTTCCCGTCGGGAAATCTGTGCGGCCGTAGGAGCCTGCAAACAGGGTATCCCCGGAGAAGAGAACAGATTCTTTTTCGATATAGTAGCAGCAGGAACCGATGGTGTGTCCCGGTGTTTCAAATACTTTCCATGTAAATCCGGCGATGGAAAGCTCGTCGCCTTCCTTCACGGTGACATCCGGTGTGATCGTATACGGCTCTCTGAAATAGCCTGCCACGAGACTCTTTTGGCCATCCGTCAGGACATCGATCTCCTTTTCGCATGCGTAGATCGGTACATTCCAGGTCTCCTTCAGTTCCTTTGCCGCCATGATATGGTCGAAGTGACCGTGGGTCAGAAGGATCGCTTCCGGCTTTAACCCCAGGGATACCGCCATATTGGCGATCTGACCGGCGCCATCGCCCGGATCGATAACGGCAGCTCGTTTTGTCTCATGATCATAGACCAGATAGCAGTTGGTTCCAACCATGCCAACTACCAGAGTCTTGATGCGGATCTCGCTCATAGTTTACTTTCCTCCATTTTCAACAGCATAAAGAGAAGTGCTTCGCTTTTATGCCGGTACAGTTTTCTGCTGTGGTTTTCAAACATTCGTGTATAAAAAGGCCTGCCGTCCGTAGTACCTCCGGCAGACCTTTATCACCGCACTCACGGCGCACTTTCACACACCTGAATGCAGAGTTATCTAAATTTTTATCAGCCCGTGGTTCTCTCAATATCCAGCACGCCGTCGATCTGGCGCAGCTTTGCCATCAGGTTGTTTAATTCTTCGATTCCATGGATATCGAAGCTCATGGTGATCGTCGCCTTGCCCTGCTTATTCACGCGGGAGCTCATGGCCTTGATATCGATCTCGCGTTCTGTGAAGATCTTGGAGATATCCACGAACATGCCGATCCGGTTGTTCGCGAAGATCGAGATCTCTGTGGAGTAGGTCGCGGCACTGTTGTCCTCCTCAACGCCCTGCCACTCCGCGTCGATCAGGCGGCTTCTCTCAATCTCCGGGAGATTTAAGACGTTGATACAGTCCGTTCTGTGGATCGTAATTCCGCGGCCTCTCGTCACGAAACCAACGATCTCGTCGCCCGGAACCGGGCTGCAGCACTTGGAGAAACGAACCGCAAGGTCATGGATTCCCTTTACGGTAATGCCGCTCTTTGATTTGCTGCCCTTGATCGGAACCACAGCAGGTTTGTTGTTGTCACCGATGGCATCAAGGATCGTCGCATCGGTCACTTCGCGTTTCAGCTTCTTTGTGCGCTCCTCGATCATCTTGTTGATGACCTGCCCCTCTTTTAATCCGCCGTGTCCGACGGATGCCAGAACGGAATCCCAGTCCTGAAAGGCGTAGCGCTTTAATACTTTATCCACAAACTCCGGCTTATTGATATCGGAGAAGTTGATCCCCTTTGCCTTACAGTAGCGGTCGATCATTTCGCGGCCTTTTAAGATATTGTCAGCCTTCCGCTCCTGCTTGAACCAGGCGTTGATCTTGTTTCTCGCCTGGCTGCTCTTGATGATATTTAACCAGTCACGGCTTGGTCCCTTGGAATTCTGGGATGTCATGATCTCGATCCGGTCACCGTTCTGGATCACATAGTCAATATTTACGAGCTTTCCGTTGACCCTCGCGCCCACCATCTTGTTTCCGACAGCCGTGTGGATTGAGTAAGCGAAGTCGATCGGCGTGGAGCCGCTTGGCAGTGCCTTTACGTCTCCGGTCGGTGTAAAACAGTACACGCTGTCGGAGAACATATCGAGGTCGCTCTTGATGGCATTTAAGAATTCCTTGTTGTCGGACATATCCTGCTGCCACTCAAGGATCTGGCGCAGCCAGCTTAACTTCTTCGCCTCATCACCGGCAGCAACCTGTCCGCTGCCACTCTCTTTATATTTCCAGTGGGCGGCGATACCATATTCTGCTGTACGGTGCATCTCAAAGGTACGGATCTGGATCTCAAAGGGCTGGCCGTTTGTGCCGATCAGTGTCGTATGTAAGGACTGATACATATTCGGCTTCGGCATCGCGATATAATCTTTAAAACGGCCGGGGATCGGTTTGTACATCTCGTGGATCACACCCAGAGCCGCGTAACAGTCTTTTACAGAGTCCACGATGATGCGGACTGCAAAGATATCGTAGATCTGGTCCAGCGTCTTGTGCTGGTTTAACATCTTCTTATAAATGCTGAAGAAGTGCTTGACGCGTCCGTTGACCTCGCACCTGATCTCCGCGTTCTCCATGTGGGTCTTGATCTCAGCGATAATGTCATCGATGAATTTCTGGCGCGCTTCGCTTGTCAGGGCGATCTTTTCTTCCAGTTCTTTGTATACATTAGGTTCCAGATATCTTAACGCAAGATCGTCCAGTTCGATCTTGATCTTGGAAATACCGAGCCTGTCAGCGAGAGGAGAGTAGATCTCGATGGTCTCCCTCGCCTTCTCCTTCTGTTTTTCAGGGCGCATGTACTGAAGCGTCCGCATATTGTGGAGACGGTCCGCAAGCTTGATGATAATGACACGGATATCTTTTGCCATGGCGAGGAACATTTTTCTTAAGTTCTCCGCCTGCATTTCCACCTTATCCGCCGACCAGGATAACTGGGTCAGCTTTGTAACACCGTCGACTAAGAGGGCAACCTCTTTTCCGAAGATCTCAGCGAGCTGTTCCTCTGTATACACGGTATCCTCCACCACGTCGTGGAGAAGTCCGGCTGCGATCGTCTCTTTATCCATCTCGAGATCCGCAAGGATGATCGCCACACAGAGCGGATGGATAATGTACGGTTCCCCGGATTTTCGCTTCTGGTCTTTATGGGCATTATCCGCAAGCTGATATGCCTTCTCGATCATGCTCAGATCATCGGACGGATGGTACTTTCTGATGCTGGCAACAAGATCCCGGTAAAGAACATCAGGACTTGTGAAATCAGCAGGCGCTTCCAGCTCGCCTTCGATCGTTTTCAGTTTGTTTTCTTCCATAATATCTCCCACCTTCACTTTTAGCGTACCATCCGGTTATGTCCGCCGCAGAAATCCGCTGTTTTCACAGTATTTTCGACAAAAGCAGACACTCCTGAAATATACCAACCATTATAAAATTTTTTGACATAAATTGCAATCGTTTTGTTGCGGTTTTGGGCCGCTGCTTTCCGGAAGGATTCCCAGATCCGGGGAATCTTATACGGGGTGTTCCTGATTCAGAATATAAAATGTTTATGACAGACATATCTTTTTCTTATAGTGCTACCGAATTAAAGTGGTTGAACTTTAAAGAACAATGTATTATAATGGAAATATTAAAATTTTATAAACAAATTGGAAAGGAGTACTCCATTATGGATACAATGAGTCTCACAGCAAAGTATGAAGATGAAATGATTACCATTCGCAGGCATATTCATAGACATCCGGAACTCAGCAACAAGGAATATAAGACAACGGAGTTCATCCGCGAAAAACTGACGGAATACGGTGTGGAGATCGCTGAGATCGGGATGAAGACCGGCGTTGTTGCCGTTATCCGCGGCGGAAAACCGGGAAAAACCGTTGCGATCCGCGAGGATATCGACGCACTTCCGATGAAGGAACTCACAGGACTTCCGTTCGCCTCCGAGAATGATGGTGCCTGCCATTCCTGCGGACATGATATCCACACAACCGTGCTTCTCTACTGCGCGAAGGTATTATCAGAGATCCGCGGGGAGCTTGCCGGAACGGTCATGCTGATTTTCCAGCCGGCGGAAGAGCATATGGGAGCCGGAGAGCTTGTCGACTGCAATTTCACGCAGGTTGCGAAACCGGACGCATTTATCGGTCTCCACGTATCACCGGAGATCGATGCCGGAAGCATCGGATTAAAAAAGGGACCGGCAAACGCGTCCAATGATTTCTTTAATATCAAGATCAAAGGAAAGGGCGGACATGGCGCTCATCCGGAAAACTGCATCGATCCGGTCGTAATCGCCGGTTATGTGATCACACAGCTTCAGACCGTGATCTCCCGTGAGAACTATCCGGTATATCCGGGTGTTCTTACCATCGGCAGCATCCACGGCGGAACAGTAAACAATATCATCCCGGATTATGTGGAGATGCATGGAACACTGAGAAGCCTTGATCCGGACTGCCGCAAAAAAATGATGTCTGCCATCGACCGCGTCGTAAAAGGCTGTGCCGAGTCCATGAGAGGAACTGCGGAGGTTGAATGGGAAATCGGAGTCCCGCCGCTCGTAAATGATGATTCCATCATCGAGGCAGTTGCTGAGGCCGCTGCAAAGACCATCGGTGCTGACCATGTTTCCTACGTGAAGAATCCGTCAATGGGTTCCGAGGACTTTTCGGTTCTCTTCCCGAAGTTCGGACCGGGCGCACAGTTCCGCTTGGGATCCGGAAACAACGAGGATCCGAATTCCAGACACGGTCTTCATAACTCTAAAAACGTATTTGATGAGAAGTGCATCCGCACAGGCGCATCCGTCATCATCCAGTACGCGAGAGATTTCTTAAGATAAAGGAGAATACTTATGGAAAACAACAAGAAAAAGCTGCAGATTCCAAGTACATGTGCACTGTTATTCATGCTCATGATCGTCTGTGCCATCCTGACCTGGATCGTTCCGGCAGGTGAATTCGATACAGAGAAAGTGGGCGACTTAAACAAGGTTATCGCAGGTACCTATCACACCGTAGAAGCTTCCCCGGTCGGTCCGTGGGCAACTATCATGGCAGTCGTACAGGGATTCTACAAAGCCGCAAAGTTAATGGTTATGATCATGTTTGTCGGCGGTGCCGTTGAGATCCTTGAAAAGACAGGAGCAATCCACGCTGCGTTCGGAAAACTGGCTTCCAAGCAGAACTTAAATGTAAACGTACTTGTATTTTTAGTAATGGCATTCATGTCCATCGGCGGCGCAGCAGGTGTTTTCGCCAATCCTGTCGTTGCCCTGATCCCGATCGGAATCATCCTTGCAACAAACTTAGGGTATGATTCTTTCACAGGCTTCCTGCTTGTATATATGGGCGCTTATTCCGGATTCAACGTAGGATGGGCGAACGCCTCCACTATCGGTACTGCACAGCCGATCGCGGAGCTCCCGATCTTCTCCGGTTTCAGTGTCCGTGTCGTATTAAACATCATCAACTTCGCGATCTGCTATTTCTTTACGATCCGTTACATGAAAACCATCAAGGCGGATCCGAAGAAGAGCTTAAACTATGAAGCTGGCATGAGTGTATCTGACAGCATGGGCGCAGGAAAAGATGGAGCGGAGGCGATCGAAGCACGTTTAACAACGAAGCACCTGATCAGCCTGATCGGTCTTGTCGTAGCGGTTGCGGCAATCCTGGTTGGCTCTGTAAAATATAAATGGAGCTATGATCAGATCGCAGCTACATTCTTTACACTTGCGGTTGTTGTTGGCCTTCTCAATGGTATGGGTATCAACGGAACAACGAAGGTATTTATCGGTGGCTGTTCCAAGATGGTAAACGCCGCGTTCATTGTCGGCTTCGCAAATGGTATTTCTGTGATCCTTGCAAGCGGAAACATCTTAAATACGATCGTTTACTGGCTGTCCATCCCGATGTCCGGAATGGGTTCCATCCTCGGAGCGAACTTCATGTTCGTTGCAAACCTGTTTATCAACCTTTTCATTCCGTCCGGTTCCGGACAGGCTGTAGCAGTTATGCCGCTTATGGTTCCGGTTGCTGATCTTGCAGGCATCACAAGACAGGTTGCTGTACAGGCATTCCAGTTCGGTGACGGTTTCTCTAACTGCCTCTTCCCGACAGCAGGTACTCTGATGGGTTCCCTCGCAATCGCAAAGACAGACTGGACAAAATACGCAAAGTGGCTTATGCCGCTCCTCGGATGCCAGGTGATCCTCTCATTCGCATCTTTAACGATCTTACAGAGCATCGGCTGGACCGGACTGTAGGAAGACGTATAAAAGGAAAAAGGACTTCCGTTTCCTGGCGGAGGTCCTTTTTCTATGCAGGCGGCTGATCCCGCCGCTCTTTTGTTACTGTTCACGCCTTGCGCAAACAGTAACTGATTTTGCCGATGCTTCGCATTCCAAATCGGCAAAATCCACTACCACCACTGTACTGTACGGAATTTTCAGCTCAGAAAATTCCTACCCGTGTACAGTAACGATCTTTTCGCTGAGGGATGGGAAAAACTCACAAAATAAGTTGACTTATCCATGTCCGAAAAATATAATACTTTTATTAAGGAAAGAAAAAACCCTTGAAAACCTAAGGCAATCAGCGTATTATGGTGAACGTAGGCGTGAAATTGCGCGATAAAGAGAGAAACAGAGGTAGCTTTATGGCATTAAAGAAAAAGCCGGTCACCGGCATGAAAGATATTCTCCCGGCAGAGATGCAGATCCGGGATTATGTGCTGAACCAGATCAAAGAGACTTACCGCGGCTTCGGATTCTCCGCGATCGAGACTCCATGCGTGGAGCACATTGAGAACCTCCTGAGCAAGCAGGGCGGCGACAATGAGAAGCTGATCTTCAAGATCTTAAAGCGCGGCGAGAAATTAAATATCGAGACAGCAGAGACGGAGAACGATCTGGCAGACGGCGGACTCCGCTATGATCTGACACTTCCGTTATCCAGATATTACTCCAACAACTCCGCAAACCTTCCGTCTCCGTTTAAGGCACTTCAGGTAGGCAGCGTATGGCGTGCAGACCGTCCGCAGAAGGGACGTTTCAGACAGTTCGTCCAGTGTGATATCGATATTCTCGGTGACGCAACGAATCAGGCCGAGATCGAGCTGATCCTCGCGACAACGACCGCGTTAAAGAAGATCTGCCCGGACAACAGCTTCGAGGTACGCGTCAACGACAGAAAGCTTCTCCGTGCGATGGCCGTATACAGCGGATTCCCGGAGGAAGATATCGATAAGGTATTCATCACCGTCGATAAAATGGACAAGATCGGTACAGATGGTGTAAAGGCAGAGCTTATGGAAAACGGCTACTCCGAGGAGACGGCCGATAAATACTTAGAGCTTATGGGGCAGGCAACAAACGATGCCTCAGGTGTCCGCCGTATGGGAGAGATCCTTGCGGGTGTGTTGGAGGACGGTGCAGCTGAGAATCTTGCACAGATCATGGAGACAGTCGGCGATGTTTCTGACGGAAGCTTCAAACTTGCGTTTGACCCGACCTTAGTCCGTGGAATGGGCTACTACACCGGAACCATCTTTGAAGTATCAATGGAAGGATTCGGCGGCTCCGTAGCGGGCGGCGGAAGATATGACAAGATGATCGGAAAGTTCACAGGAATGGATACACCGGCCTGTGGTTTCTCCATCGGCTTTGAGAGAATCGTTACGATCCTTTTAGACAACGGATTTACAGTTCCGGGCGGAAATGAGAAGGAAGCGTGGCTCTTCGAAAAGGGAATGAGCTCTGAGAAGCTTGCTTCCATTATGAAAGAGGCGATGACTGCCCGCAAGGAGGGAAAGATCGTCCTTGTAGCCCAGATGAACAAAAATAAGAAGTTCCAGAAGGAACAGCTCGGAAAAGAAGGCTACAGTGAGTTTAAGGAATTCTATAAAGAGGACTTAAAGCACTAAGACCGGGAAAAGGACAGCTTTATCTCAGTCGAGAAGACTCCCACCTCTTTTAAGTGGTGAGTAATCTCACGGATGTTCGACTTGAAATTACAATAACATTCAGCGGGTATGTTTTTAAATATTCCAGCTGTATCAGGAGGAAAATCATGGCAGAATCAATGGCAGGCTTAAAGCGTTCCTGCCGCTGTGCTGAAGTCACAGAGGCAAACGTAGGCCAGGAAATGACACTTATGGGATGGGTCCAGAAGAGCAGAAACAAAGGCGGTATTATCTTCACCGACCTTCGTGACCGTTCCGGAATCATCCAGATCATCTTTGAGGAGAGCGACTGCGGCGCTGAGAGCTTCGCAAAAGCTGAAAAATTAAGAAGTGAGTTTACAGTAGCGGTTGTCGGAACCATCGAAAAACGTTCCGGCGCGGCAAACCCGAATTTAAAGACAGGTACTATCGAGATGAGAGCGAAGTCCTTAAGAATTCTCTCCGAGTCCGAGGTACCGCCGTTCCCGATCGAGGAGAACAGCAAGACGAAGGAAGACCTTCGATTAAAATACCGTTATCTTGACCTCCGTCGTCCGGATCTCCAGAGAAACATCATGATAAGAAGCCGTGTGGCTACGATGGTCCGCCAGTTCTTAGCGGACGAAGGTTTCCTCGAGATCGAGACCCCGACTCTGATCAAGAGTACACCGGAAGGCGCAAGAGACTACCTTGTACCGAGCCGTGTGCATCCGGGCGAGTTCTATGCTCTTCCGCAGTCTCCGCAGTTATTAAAACAGCTGCTGATGTGTTCCGGTATGGACCGTTACTTCCAGCTCGCAAGATGCTACCGTGACGAGGACCTCCGTGCGGACCGTCAGCCGGAGTTCACACAGATCGATATGGAGTTATCCTTCGTGGATGTTGAGGATGTTCTCGAGGTCAACGAGAGACTCTTAAAGAAACTTTTCAAGGAGATCTGCAATTTTGACGTCCAGACTCCGATCCTCCGTATGACATGGCGCGAGGCTATGGACCGTTTCGGTTCCGATAAGCCGGATATGCGTTTTGGCATGGAATTAAAGAACGTATCTGATGTTGTAAAAGACTGCGAGTTCGTTGTATTCAAGAGCGCTCTTGAGAACGGCGGATCTGTCCGTGGTATCAACGCAGACGGACAGGCCGGTATGCCGAGAAAGAAGATCGACGCTCTCGTTGAGTACGCAAAGGGATTCGGTGCAAAGGGGCTTGCATACCTTGCAATCCATGAGGACGGTTCCTATAAGTGCTCCTTCGGAAAGTTCATGAAGCAGGAAGAACTGGATGCTCTTGTAAAAGCGATGGACGGTAAGCCGGGCGACCTTCTGTTCTTCGCGGCAGACAAAGATAAAGTCGTATTCGATGTATTAGGAAATCTCCGTCTTGAGATCGCAAGACAGTTAGACCTCTTAAAGAAAGACGATTTCAAGTTCCTCTGGGTAACAGAGTTCCCGCTCTTAGAGTACTCCGAGGAGGAGGGACGTTACGTCGCTATGCATCACCCATTCACAATGCCGATGGAGGAAGATCTCCCACTTATCGACACTGATCCGGGCGCAGTCCGCGCGAAAGCCTACGATATCGTATTAAACGGTACGGAGCTCGGCGGCGGATCCGTCCGTATCCATCAGGATGATATCCAGGAGAAGATGTTCGAAGTTCTTGGCTTCACAAAAGAGAGAGCAAGAGAGCAGTTCGGCTTCCTGCTTGACGCATTCAAGTACGGAGTACCGCCGCACGCTGGTCTCGCATACGGCCTCGACCGTGTCGTTATGCTTATGGTAGGTGCAGACAGCATCCGTGACGTAATTGCCTTCCCGAAGGTAAAAGACGCGTCCTGTCTTATGATGGAAGCTCCGGCACCGGTAGATCCGAAGCAGCTTGAGGATCTCGATATCGCGATCGTTGAGAAGAGGGACGAAGAATAAAGATAATAAAGAGACGCTGAATAATGGAAGCGCTGTGCAGAAAAACTGCGCGGACGCTTCCATTTGCTATATTGGAAACAAAGGGAGAGAAATATGAAAAAGGTATTGAAAATAACAGCAGTGACCACACTGCTGAGCCTGGGACTGGCATTTTCCTCATATGCCGGACAGTGGAAACAGGGAACTGGAGCAAATGCCGGTAAATGGTGGTATGACGAGGACAATGGCACCTACGCAACAAATGGATGGCGCTGGATCGATGGAGACGGGGATGGAATTGCGGAGAATTACTGCTTTGACCAGAGTGGCTGGCTGTATGTGTCTACGGAGACACCAGATAAGAAGACGGTGGATGCCAATGGTGCACGAACACAGGATGGAAAAGTTGTTACGATGAATGTAAATTCCGGGGATACGACTTATACTGTGGATGGGACAGGGACACTGGAACCTAAAACATATAACGGAATAGAATTTAGTCTGGATAATTTAGGTTATAGTAACATGGCGATTGGAAGTATTATGTATCCGAAAGCGAACTCTGTTACAGCTGAACATATTTTGGAATACAAAAGATATTATGAAACCGGAACTGACAATTATTGGTTGGGAGCTAAGCAAAAGGAGCGCGTAAATGCTTTTATTTCAGAATGGAAAAGTAAAAATATTAATAATTCAATGACGGAGGATCAAAAGGCACGAAAGATTTACGATTGGCTTGTTGACAATGTGATATATGATGCGCAAGAACCGTATAATCAGTCATCTTATGGTGCGTTTATAGATAGACGATGTGTCTGTGGAGGTTTCGCAAATGCGTTTATGTCATTAGGAAAAGCTTGTGGACTTGATGTAAAATATGTATTTGAAATTGAGCATGCATTCAATATTGTTAAATTAGATGGGAAATGGTATGCAGTGGATGCAACAAAAAAATATTATAAAAATAAGGATACGTCGTCAGCTTACTATTATAAAGATATACCAGAAGGTGATAGATCTATAGAGGAAAAGGTGCAGAAAAGGGAAAATAAGGAATCTAAACGAATAGAAGAAATAAAAACGAGTAATGAAAAAAATATGGAGAGAGCTAAGAAAAACTTTGAAAGCGGAGCGGTATTCCAAGCAGATGATGAAAAGCTGATTCCATCGCTGTTACAATACATCAATGAACAGGTGAATACAAATGTAAAATCGAGTCAGCCTATTACTGCTGTTATATATACAGGGGGAAGAAATTTTCAGGAATTCAATAAACAGAGATTTTCGTATAATGGTTTTACAGGAAAACTTGATGAAGTTATAGAACATGAAATAATCGGTAAAACGATTAATGGCTATTACATAGGAAATTATTCCAATTGTGTAATTGATTATCAGAAAAATAAGGGAACAGATGGAACATCTATATTTGTGACAACATGGAAAGACAAAGACGGAAAAGATTATATAATCTTCAGAGTAGCACTCAATCCTAGAGACAGAGTGACGGCTTCAAAAGGAGAATAATACAGTTCTCCCGCCTTCATGAAACTGCCTTTGTGAAATGTTCGTGAACTTATAGAAATCCCACTTATTATCTGCTAAAATATAGCTGATGATAAGTGGGATTTTTATGCACACATGTATGATGCCGGTAGCACCGAATCGACTGGTTAATATCTCAAGTGTGTTGGAATACGCTTCTGTTCTTATCGGAGTGCATCAGGTAAAATATATGGAGGTACAGACAATGGATGCAGTAAAGATACTTATGGTTGACGACGAGGAGAGAATGAGAAAGCTCGTCAAAGACTTTTTAACCATCAAAGGATACCGTGTTCTAGAGGCGGGAGACGGCGAGCAGGCTATTGATATCTTCTTTAAGGAAAAGGATATCAGTCTCGTGATTCTGGATGTCATGATGCCGAAGATGGACGGTTGGGAGACATGCAAGACGATCCGACGCTACTCTCAGGTTCCGATCATTATGCTGACGGCGAGAAGCGAGGAGCGGGATGAGCTTCTTGGATTCGAACTCGGCGTTGACGAGTATATCACAAAACCGTTCAGTCCGAAGATCCTTGTGGCGAGAATTGAGGCGATCCTGCGTCGTGGCAGCAGTACATCAACGGGTGAGATTCTGGAGGCAGATGGAATCCGCGTGGATAAGGATGCCCACGAGGTGACTGTGGATGGAAAGCCGGTGGATCTCAGCAACAAGGAATTTGAACTCCTTACCTATTTTATGGAAAATAAAGGAATCGCCCTCTCAAGAGAAAAGATTCTGAATAATGTCTGGAATTACGACTATTTCGGAGATGCGAGAACCATCGACACCCACGTAAAGAAGCTGAGAAGTAAACTTGGTCCGAAAGGCGATAATATCAAGACTATTTGGGGCATGGGATATAAACTCGAGGTGGATGGATGATGAAATCGATACGATCCAGACTGACGGTCACGTTTATTGGTCTGATCGCTGTGATCCTGGCAGTGATCTGGGGCGTCAATAAGTGGTATCTGGAAGATTTCTATGTAACAAAGAAGGTACAGGCGTTAAATGGTGCCTACGAGGCCATCGACTCCCGGATCGAGGAGAACAAGGAAAACGGGATTTCCATCGAAGACGCCATGAGAAGAGAAAAGGATGCTGACGGAAATATCACGGAAGGAAATTTGCAGCGCCTGATCCGGAATTTCAGCGACAGCGCCAATGTTTCTGTCCTGATCATTGACAACAGCACGGAGGATGCGACGGTCTATTCAACATCCCGTGATACGAAGTTTTTAAAGGACCGCATTGACCGTTATATTTTCGGCTGGGCAAAGGCCAAGTACACGATTCTGGAGGAAAACGACCAGTATAAGATCCAGAAGACATACGATCCCCAGCGGGAGAGCATGTACTTGGAGAGCTGGGGATTCTTCTCCGATAATAGCACTGCCTTTATCATGAGCGCACCGCTGTCAAGTATTGGCGAGAGTGTTCGTCTTGCGAATCAGTTTCTACTCTATGTGGGAATGATCGCCGTATTGATCGGTGCTCTGGTCGTATATCTGGTGGCAAAACAGATCACGATGCCGATCTATAAGTTGTCGAATCTCTCGGAGCGTATGTCAGATCTCGATTTTAATGCGAAGTATGAGTCTGGAAAACATGATATGGAAGAGATTCAGGTTCTTGGAAATAGTATGAACACATTGTCGGAGCGTCTGGAGGAAACGATCTCGGCGCTTAAGTCGGCAAATAACCAGCTCACGAAGGACATCGAAGAGAAGACAAAGATCGATGAGATGCGTAAAGACTTTATCGCAAATGTCTCCCACGAGTTAAAGACACCGATTGCCCTGATCCAGGGATACGCGGAAGGTCTTCAGGAAGGAATGGGCGAGGAGAAGGAAAGCCGCGACTATTATTGTGATGTTATTGTTGATGAGGCCAACAAGATGAACAAGATGGTTAAGCAGCTTCTGACATTGTCTTCTCTGGAAAGCGGAAACGATAAGCTGGTGATGGATCGTTTCAATTTGACGGAACTGGTTCGCGGCGTTGTGAACGCGTCGAAGATTCTGCTCGAACAGAATGAGATTCAGGTGGATTTTGATGCTCAGACGCCGGTTTATGTATGGGCGGATGAATTTAAAATCGAGCAGGTAGTCACAAACTACCTGAGCAATGCAATCCACCATATCGATGGAGAGAAAAAGATCATTATCAAAATGCTTCCGGAAAACAACATCGTCCGTGTGTCTGTCTTTAATACTGGAACCCCGATCCCTGAGGATGCGATTCCGAATCTCTGGACGAAGTTCTATAAGGTAGATAAGGCGAGAACACGTGCCTACGGCGGAACCGGAATTGGTCTTTCTATTGTAAAAGCGATCATGGATGCCCACAACCAGCAGTATGGCGTGAAGAACTGGGAGAATGGTGTAGAGTTCTGGTTTACGCTTGACGGAAGTAATTCATAATATTATAGTAGAAATCCATATGGAATCTGGCAGGAGCAGCTTTTGACTGCTCCTGCTTTTTTCTTTTCCGGGACATGATGAAACATCATATTACGTTAATTGAATATGCAATATACAATATATGGCGTTTTGAGGCTGGACTTGTGATGATATCGCAAAACATGTAAAAAGAAATGAAAAAATATGTAAAAAACAGTTGACTTTTGTCCGGGGATTTGATATTATAATACTCGCCTTGAGCGACAGGGCAAAACTTATTAAGAGTCATTA